>Ga0207797_1000416_pt1 | contig 33004 bp, 27 predicted proteins | sample PRCRCaboRojoPR_6_FD_187275 | JGI IMG/M metagenome (GOLD analysis project Ga0207797, IMG submission 187275) | Marine sediment microbial community from Cabo Rojo, Puerto Rico - PR CR 10% Liquid 1 (SPAdes) | ecosystem: Environmental > Aquatic > Marine > Coastal > Sediment | place: Cabo Rojo, Puerto... | reverse complement strand
AAAACCGTCGACCTGCCGGGACCACCACCCGTGAGCGAGAACGGCAAGCCAAACACTTTAAACGCCCGGACCATCCGTAACATTATTACCAGCAACAGGCTGAATTTGATTGATGGAAGTTCGACGTAACGAAATATCTGGAAAGAAGAATTCGTGTCGATCATCGCCGCTTCGTATCGAGACTTCGGCACTCCCTGCAAGCCCGCAAGCAGGATTATGAATGCAAATGGGGTCCAGCGCCAGATATCGAGGATAACCGAACTGGCAAAAGCGCCGGTCGCACTGGAGAGCCAGGCAATATCGAGCCCGAACCAGCCCATTACCCAGTTGGCCAATCCGCCTGTTTCGTGAAATATGGTAACACCAAGATAACCCACGGCTACCGTGGTCGTAAATATTGGCAGGGTGTAAACGGTCCGGAAGAAATTCTGAAACTGCACTCGTTTATTAACCGTCCACGCCAGAAATAACCCCAGCAAAGTTTCTATGGTAACAGTTATTAATACATAGTATATCGTGATCTGAAAGGTAAACCAGAATTCGGAAGAATTAAAAATATCTATGTAATTTTGAACCCCAACGAAAGCCTCCCGTCCCCTACCCAGTGTATAACGATAGAAGCTCAGGGAAAACGAGTTTATCAGCGGGTAGAGCACGAAACCAAGAACCCACAAAAGGGCCGGCAAAAGAAAGACAAACTTTGCTGCACGGCTCTTTCCGGCCAAAATTTCACCCCTCTATAGAAAAATACGGCCCACGGGTGGCGTTGCACCATCCGTGGGCCAAAGGTTTATTAAGTTATTCTCCCAACATCTGTTTGTAGTACTCTTTCTGAGATTCCCGTCCGTGTCGGGCCGTAATGTCATTGAAGCGATCTGCTAACTTGTCCAGTGCTTTCTTCGGATCCGCGTCACCGGAGAGTACCTGAGAGATAATTACATCTACAGCCCTGGCGTACTCTTCCGCTCCGGGAATCCGCAGCAGGTTAAACTGCTGATCCGCGTAGAAGTTCTCGTGGTAGCCTTTGGACATTTCGATAGCTCCGTTCTCGCTCCAGCCCTGTTCGGTAAAGTCCTCGACCGAGGCACTTCCACCGTGTCTTTCCAGGAAAGCAAACGATCGGCCGACGTCGACACCCGTCCAGCCACGCATCTGGTTCCAGAAAGCGTTATCTATTTTTGACATGTATGCGAAGTAGTCGTAAGTCATCTGCGGGTTGTCGGAATATTTTGATATAACGCCGTGCCAGGAGCCACCGATGTTATTGCCGACCACGTTGGGCTCGTCGAATTCTACCCACTCGTCATCTATCGGGTTATATGCTTCCATCGTCCCGGGTAATACCGATACGCCTATCTTGCCTTTGACTTTGGAGGTTTCTTCGTCCTGAGCCAGTGCACCAAGATCGCCCCAGGTAAACGCAACTACCGCGTCACCTTTGAGGAACAGATCCCATGCTTCTCCGAGCGTCCAGGCCATCATGGCCCGCGGTCCCGCTTCGACCAATTCCTTCAGGTCATTCAGCGCCCTGAGATGTCCGGCGGAGTTTACCAGCGGTTCCATAGTATCTGGGTTGAACCAGAAGTACTTGTTCTCCGGAGAAATCACGTAAGGGGCGGCCCATGTCATGTAATGGAACATACCCTGTCCGCCGACCTTAAAGTGACCGGTAAAGCCGTAGTCCTTCTTACCGTCTTCGTCCCAGTCCCATTCGTTGAAGAATTGTGCGATGTCTATTATTTCCTGGTGGTCACGCGGCGGGAGGTGGTAAGTATAGCCGTATTCGTCTTCAAATTCTTCCTTGTACTCCTCCTTCTGGAGTATGTCCTTTCTGTAGTAAAAGGCCTGACCGTCGTTGTCGTTCGGCAAGCCGTACCATTCCCCGCCCCATTTCATCAGCTGTTCAATTGCCGGTGATACGGTGCCCGGGCACCAGTATGGCATCTTCGGGTCTTCCATGTACTGCTCGATTGGTACGATGTATCGGGTTCCCTCGAAATAGTCACCGTAGTACCATGATGCTGTAAGAAACCCGTCGTACTGGCCCATGCCGGTAATCAGATCCGTAAATATCTTTTGGTGGAAGGTTGCAAGCGGAACTTCCGTAATGTTTACCTTGCCACCAGTTTCTTTTCTCCACTGCTTGGCGAAATCGTACAGCGGCTTGGAAACAGTGGTTTTCGGGGCGAGAATATTTATTGTTTTACCCTTATAGGGTTCGCCCTCCAAAAATTCCTGTCTCTCCGGACTGATATACGGATCGTCCGGAGTACCTTTACACTCCTCTTGTGCCAGGACACTCATCGGCGCGGCAAGAACCAAACCTGCAACTAATACAACTGCCAGAAAAGCAAGATTGTTGCGAATTTTCATACTACCCTCCTTTGTATTTTCATCATCGAAGGTTTTGAAATTAGAGCTACCGAGATTTCTACTGGCCTAAAGTAAACAATGATCGAAAATAATAGCTTAGTTTATCTCCTACCACCTCCCGTAATTCAAGCTTCCCGTTTACAACTATTTTACAAAATCGCCAAAAACCCCGTCTTTCAAGGCGGGGCCCTTGACCTTGAAAATATTATAAAGTTATATGCAAACGCTTGCTTAAACGTTTACCAAAGGGATTATAACATAAACGGAAATTTCAATCAAACAAAAACCCCTGATCCGGACAAAATTATTTTTCTGATCCATCCGTGAAGATCTTCACGACCGGAATTAACACAGAACCTCTATGCATGGTGGTCCGTAGAAATCTCTCTTCCGGCGAACACTCCGCTTTCGAAAGCTTCTGGTCGAGCATAGTAGCGTTAATAAAAACCTTAATAAATTTCACGGTGCGGTTTTTCCAAGTGACGGTATCCCAAAAACTTGACAATTTTTTAGAAATGTGTTATAAGAAGTTAACGTTTTCGTTAACGTTTTCATGATAATTTCGTCCCGGAGGGAAAAGTGGGAACCACGATAGAGGACGTGGCAAAAAAGGCGGGAGTATCGATTACCACTGTCTCGGCCGTTATAAACGAATCACGCTACGTAAGTCCTGAATTAACTGAGAGAGTGGAGCGGGCGGTAGAAGAATTAAATTACCATCCCGATCAGCTTGGACGGGGATTGAGGAAAGGGCAGAGCAATGCAATTGGTCTCCTGGTCTCTGATATAACAAACCCCTTTTTTCCTAAAGTCGCTAGAGGTGTCGAGGACTGTGTCCGAGAAAACCATTATAATCTTATCCTGTGCAATACCGACGAGGATCCCGTCGAGGAAAGACATTATATTTCCTTGTTGCGGTCACAGAGAGTTGATGGAATTATAATAGCGCCGACTACAGAGGGAGCAGATAATATCGGTTCCCTTGCCGAGGACTCCATCCCGGTGGTTTTGATAGATAGGTCCCTTAATGGATGCAACCTACCCGAGATCGTTTCCGATAACTATTCCGGGGCCTACAGGGCCGTAGAATATTTACTCGACAGGGGCCACGTTCACATAGGATTTATCTCCGGTCTGGAAGGAATAAATTCCACTGACAGAAGGCTGGCCGGTTATAGAGACGCACTTACGGATCGGGGTCTCGATTTTAAAGAAGAATATGTTGTAAGCGGGAACTCTCAGATAAGCGAGAGCTATCAGGGTACCGGGAGACTGCTTGACAGAACGGAGAAAATTACGGCGATTTTTGCGGCTAATAACCTTATGTTAATCGGCGTCCTGCGCTACCTTAAAGACAATTCAATAAGTTATCCGGAAGAAATATCCGTAATCTGCTTTGACGATACGGAGTGGGGTAACGCAGTTAATCCCGGGATAACCTCCGTAGCGCAAAAGCCTTACGAAATCGGATATAAGGCAGGCAAGGTAGTCTTCGCTGTAATATCGGATCGAGAAAACGAGAAAAATCCAAAAAAGCAGGTTGTATTACCGACTAAATTGGTAAAGCGGGACAGTGTTAGAGATTTACAGGCCAAATAACTGGAGGTGATAGGTGCCAATGCCTTTTACAGGTTACCAGTTCGGTTAACGACCGGATTTTTTCATCTAAGATCTAGTCAAATTCAAACTTTTTTTAAAGGGAGGGCTTATGTTAAATAGTACGAAAGCGCGACTTCTGACTCTGTCTTTGGTTGTTGTGCTGACCGGAATTCTATTGGTTCCAGCTGCCATAGCCCAGGACGATAAGAGTTATTTAATTGGTCACGATTCGCTCTATATGGGCGATGAATGGATGAAAGTTACGGACAAGGCAATCCACCTGTACGGCCTGGAGCAGGGATGGAACGTCATCACTCAAAATGCCCATTTCAAAGTAGCTGACCAGGTAAAACAACTCAGGTACTTTATGGAAAAAGGTGTGGACGGTGTTATCTGGTCTCCGGTCTCGGAAACGGCGACTGCGGAGGTAGCAGAACACCTGGCAAAGAACGGAGTCCCCACCGTGACCTATAACACTGACGTAAAAACGGACGCCGTGCCGATAACGATTATGTTTGGAAACAAGGAAGCGGCAAAGATCGTGGCACAAGAAGCAATTGACCATCTGAAAGAGAAACAGGGAGAGCCGGAAGGTGTGGTATTAAGCATCCAGGGCGATCCGGCAAATACGACGGACCGGGCCAGAGCGGACGGATTCAAAGAGGTGTTTAGCGAGTACGAGGGGATCAAATTCATCGAATTCTTTACCAAGTCGGACATGGCCGAGGCCCAGAGGAAAGCATTTAACGCGATACAGCAACACGGCAGACCCGTAGCAATCGTTTCACAGAACACCACCAACTCTCGAGGCGGCGTTAACGCATTGAGACAGGCCGACATGCTCGTACCTCGGGGAGAAGAAGGACACGTTTTCATTTCTTCAATCGGTGGCGCACCCGCATACCTGGACATGATGAAAGAAGGATTGGTGGACAGAGGATACGTCCAGCCCAACCTGTTCTACGGCCCTCTTGCCATGCACTTCCTCGTTCAGGTAATTGAGGAAGGAGAAGAATCCCTGCCCGAAGTAGGAACCACTATAACTGCGGACGACCTACAGATTACCGGTGGTACATATGAGGGAGTATCTCCCTGGGAGACGCAGGTCTGGGCACCGGCTACAGTTACGACTCACTTCGGCCACAAATGGTTAAAAGTGCAGGGAATGCTCGTTACACCGGAAAACGCGGACGACCCAAGGATCTGGGGTAACACGGCAGCAAAATGGTTAAAATAGAGAGTTAACGGATTAACGGATACTTTAGAATTCAACCTAGTTTCAATCTTTATCGTACTGCGGGCCGGGGCCAGAGCATACAGTCCGAGCCCCGGTCTGTTTATAAATAACATGTCGTCGGGCTCCATGAGGAATAACGGTAGCCCGTTTCCAGAAAAAATTAGAAGGGGAGGTAAACATGAACTCCGACAATACCCCTCTGCTTAGAATGGAAAATATACATAAATGGTTTGGTAAAGTTCACGCCGTGGCCGGGGTTGATTTAAGTATCGGCGAGGGGGAGATACTGGGTCTTGTAGGTAACAACGGTGCGGGGAAGTCAACTCTAATAAAAGCTCTGGTCGGCGTTCAACCCAAAAGCAGGGGGCGCTTTTACTGGAAGGGAGAAGAGATAGAAATTGACTCTATACAGGATTCTCGAGCCCTGGGAATTGAGGCCGTATACCAGGACCAGGCTCTTGTCGATAGCATGGGGGTTATAAAAAATATCTATTACGGTCGGGAACCGGTTAAAGGGTTTGGGCCATTTAAAACCGTAGACTTCGAAAAAATGAAGAAAGAGGTAAGGCCTTTGTTTCAGGAACTCGGTCTCGACGTGGCTTCGCTTGACCAGGAGGTAAGGTTCTGCTCGGGCGGCGAGAGACAGGGGGTCGCAATTGTTAGAGCAATGTTGTTCCGAGCTAAGATGGTCATTCTGGATGAACCGACTACTGCCCTATCCGTTCCGGCAATCAAACGGGTTCTCGATTTCATCAAAGCTCTCAAAGGAGAAGGTATCAGCGTAGTACTAATATCTCACAACCTGGAACACGTTTACCAGGTTGCCGACAGGATAGCCGTCATGTCGCATGGAGAAAAAGTAATGGATGAAAACGCGGAAGAACATGCGAAGGAAGAAATCGAGCGAGTTTTACACGAAACTGCAGGCGCAGTGGATTGAGGGAGACAAGATGAACAAAAACCTGAAAAAAGCACAACTATTCGTCGTAAACAATTTTTCCTGGTTTCTTATTATTGTACTCTATCTGGCATTCGCCGGTTTAAGGCCGACAGGTATGTTGAGCTGGAGCACCGTCGTGTTCATGCTGCACTCTTCGATTCCGCTGGGTTTTCTGGTAATTGGTGAAGCGCTTTGCCTTATTGTCGGCGGCCTTGACGTTTCGCTAGCTCAGATGGCCGGATTTACCGCCATGCTCAGCGCCTTGATCGTTACCCAGTGGGCTCCGGGATTGCCCGGGATTGTCGGAGTTTTCCTTCCGGTAATTCTCGGCCTGCTTGCAGGGTCCGTCAACGGGTTTTTTATCGGCTATCTGAAATTAAACCCCTTTCTGGTCACTTTGGGCACTTTTATGGGATTCGAGGCCGGTACTTTACTGCTGCACTCCTATCCTATCTACTCCGGCTTCCCGAATCATTACCTGTTCGGCGGCGAGAGCTCGCTCTCTATACCTATATTTGTCGGGGTGGTATTGCTGATGGCTTTTTTGCTCAATTATTCCCGGGCAGGATTATACATCTATGGAGTCGGCGGCAACGCCCAATCTTCCCGCATGCTTGGCGTAAATCCGGGTCACGTCAAGTTCTTTACCTTTACCCTGGCGGGGGCCTTTGCGGGTTTATCAGGCCTCTTTTACACCGGTTTTCTCAACACGGTTCCTCCGAGCATGGGAGATGGCGACATATTTCTGGCGTTTGCCGGAGCCATCATCGGCGGGGTAAGTCTGGAAGGAGGCAGGGGCTCGATGACCAACGCTTTTGCCGGTCTCGTATTTCTTGCCCTGATTGAAGCGGGCTTATCCATGTTTAACGTCAATCCGAACCTTCGAAGAGCGACGTACGGAATACTCGTCCTTGCGGCTATCATCATTAATCGGTATCGAAGCTACTTCCGAGATAGACTATTACAACCAGAATGAGGAGGAATTAATGAATCCAAAGCAAGAAATCCTGGCACTGTTCCGGGGAGACCGAACGGGAAAAGTCGTCTGGCAGCCACGAATTGAAAACTGGTATAACGTCAACCAGGCTCACGGGACCGCTCCAGAGAACTATTACGGCAAATCTTTACTCGAAGTATATGACGAGCTTGGTTGTTCTCCCAGACCATACTTGATCCCCTACCCATCGCCCGAAGACCTTCGGAGCGAGGCCACTGACGAGTGGAAGGGGTTTTGCCCTCAGGATAGTCCACCGATAATTAGGGCCAAGTTAGACCCTTCAGTTGACGGCAAGGTAGAAGTAACCGGGAACGGGGGGCAGGGGGAAAAAATCATCGAGGAGTGGTCAACTCCAGAAGGTGACTTGACCAGAAAATGGTTGATCTCGGAGGACTCTATATCCCAGCAGGTGTGCGAGTATCCGATAAAAGACCTGGGTGATCTCGATATCCTGGAGTATATCCTGACGCATCAGGAGTGGAGCTTCGACGCTGAAGCCTACGAGCGGGTCGAAGAAAACATCGGATACCGTGCCCCCATCGCCGCAATTGCCCCCAGGGCGCCCTTCATTCAGTTTATAATGTTTTACCTTAGCTACGAGGACGCTGTTATACATCTTCACCGCCACAGGGATCGAGTTGAGAAATTCCTTGAAATCGCGGAAGAGGCGGACAGGGATGCTTTTGAAGCGATAAAAAACAGCCCCGTGGATGTCGTGTGTCTGCCAACCAACCTGGATGGCCAACTTGTTTCCCCGCCTTACTTCGAGAATTACATACTTCCCCACTACCACGAGTACGGCGGGATGTTAAAGGATGCCGGTAAATTTGTCTATGCTCACTGGGACGGAAGAGTTAAACCACTATTACCTTATGCCAGAGAAACGGGTCTGCATGGCCTGGAAGCTCTGACACCCCGACCACAGGGAGACCTTGAACTCGAGGATATCAAACAGGCTCTCGGGGACGATATGATTCTCCTGGACGGAATTCCTGCAAATTATTTTCTTCCCTATCAATACGATGAAAAGCGGCTGATGGATGAGACAAAGAGGATACTGGAGGAACTGACTCCCAATATAGTTCTGGGTATATCGGACGAGATCCCGGCAGACGGTGATATTGAGAGAGTCAAGTTAGTAACCGAGCTGATCTCGGAATACAATTCGGGGTCCTGATGGGCCGGAAATTGAACGGCCGTGAACTGGTGAAGAAGGCTCTGGAATTTGACTCTCCAGAACGGGTCCCTCGAGATCTCTGGTGGCTTCCCGCGGTCGAGATGTTTCAGAAGGACGAACTTGATCGATTGCTGCGGGACTTTCCAATGGATATTTATAGCCCCGATTTCAGGCCTGGGACTTCAAAGAAGCAGCGCTCCAGCAGCTTGCGCAACTATAACGTCTACGGGCTGGAAAGCCCCACCGTGGGCAATTATATCGACGAATGGGGTAGCATCTGGGAAGTTCGGGAAGACGGTGTTTTGGGAGAAGTAAAATCACCCGTTTTGGAAGATCTGAAAGATCTGAGGGCGCTTGAGCCCCCCTGGGAGTTTCTGGAAACAACCGACTTATCTACTGTGGACGAACAATGTGCCAAATCAGAACAGTTCGTACTATCCGGGGTCACCGGTCGTCCGTTCGAGAGAATGCAGTTCATCCGCGGCACGGAAAACCTGTACAAAGACCTGATAAAACACCGGGATGAGGCAAAACGGCTAAGAGATATAGTTCATCGTTATCAGAAAGCTCATATAGAAAAATGGCTAAAAACTGACGTCGATGCTATATGGCTCATGGACGACTGGGGCAGTCAGGACAACCTGTTGATCCCGCCCGGTATATGGCGGGATTTTTACAGGCCGCTTTACAGAGAATACTGCGATATGATCCACCGAGCCAACAAATACGTTTTCTTTCACTCCGACGGCTGTATTGAAAAGGTACTTGAGGACGTCGCTGATATTGGGATAGACGCTCTAAATTCCCAGCTATTTACAATGGATTTGGAGCTCGTGGCTAAAAAGTTAAAAGGCCGAGTCACGCTCTGGGGCGAGATCGATCGACAGTATCTGTTACCGTTCGGCAATCCGGATGAAATAAAGAGAAGTATTTTCGAATTACGAGAAATTATCGACGACGGAAAGGGAGGAGTTATTGCTCAGTGCGAGTGGGGAAAGGAAAATCCGGCCGAAAACGTCACAGCAGTCTATGAAGCGTGGGCTGAACCGATTTCCAGGATAAAATGACATCGGGTTAACTCTTCAACTATACTGGAATAGCTTTAATTGGAGCATTTGAGATAACTGTTTTTCGCTGCTAAAGTACATCAGATATTTGAAAAAGGATGATATTATCAGGTGGTTAACATGAATCGCGGTCCGGACCTTTATCCGCTGAGGTTCGAGGAAATTATTCAGCATTACGATTTCGGGGACCGGAAAATACCGCAGCTCTTCCCGGAGAAGAATTTGCCCGAAGAGGGAATAATAGCTGAAACATGGGAGGCCTCGGCTCACCCGAATTTTCCAGGAAGAGTAATAAATGGACCACTTTCCGGAAGGACCCTGCCTGAACTTGTCAATTCGTACGGTCCAGGAATACTGGGAAAGTCCGTTTACGACAAATACGGAAGTTTATTCCCCCTCCTGTTGAAGTTTCTGGACGCACGGGAAACCCTGGAAGTACAGGTGCACCCGGACGACGATTACGCCCGCAGTCAGGGACTCGATAAACTCGGAAAACCGGAGGCCTGGTATATCCTGGAAGCCGAACCGGGAGCTGAAATCTTCTGGCGAACTAAAAGGGGCGTTACGAAGGAAACCCTGAGACAAGTCGGCCCCGACGAAGAAAAATTCTTTGCTCATTTAATGAAAGTTCCGGTTCAGCAAAGTGACGTGATCTACCTACCTCCCGGTACGGTCCACGCGATCGGGAAAGGGATAGTTATGTGCGAAATCCAGCTGACATCGGACGTAACCATTGGACCGGACTATCTCTTCTGTTCCGGAAAAAAACTCGAGAGCGTGAGACCGGAAGAGGCATTTGAGATGTTCATGGATCAGATAATACTAAAAGACGTTTACGAAAGCGAGGCAAAAATTCCGCCGGCGTCTTTTTTCGATGGCGGTAATCAGTTTACCTACCTTCTCGCCACGCCGCACTTTTCGCTGGAAAAGCTCGAACTTAATCAGGAATTAAATTTTCGCGATTCCCATTATGGATTCACCGATAAGTTCTTGATTATTACTGAGCTTGCCGGTTCGACCGAAATCCTGGTTAAAGATTGGAAAGTAGGACTTTCACCCGGACATACAGCCTTACTGCCCGCAGCAGTAAAAGAGGCCAGAATTAGACCGGGGCAGCAACGGGCGGAAATCCTAATAAGTTATGTTCCGGATCTACGGAAAGACGTAATAGAGCCCTTGACGTCGCGTGGTTTCTCCGAAAACGAGATTGTCTCCCTCGGAGGGCCAGGTGAAGATCGGGGTCTGTCAGAGATGCTGAGCTGAAGAATTTCTTTTAAGCCTTGGATGTCCGATAAAAGCGGTTAAACTATTAAGTGGGTCCAGGTAAGAAAAAAGACAGGAGGATGAACTATGAAAGCAATAACCTTCACGGAGAAAGGGAAGTACGAGTACAGACAGGATTACCCGGTTCCGAAGCCGGCGGATAAGGACGTCATCGTCGACGTCAGCGAGTGCGGCCTCTGTGGCACGGACGTACACATTTACCGGGGAGAGTTCGAAGCAAATTTCCCGGTCGTAATTGGTCACGAGTTTTCCGGGATCGTAAAGGAGGTCGGATCAGAGGTAAGTAAATTTTCCCCGGGCGAGAGGGTCACGGTTAACCCGAACACAATCTGCAACAGGTGCGAGTTCTGTCGCAGCGGTCGGGAAAACCTCTGTGTAACTCTGCCCGGACTGGGTGTCAATAGCGACGGCGGTTTTGCGGAATACGCCAGGGTCCCGGAGCGATGCGTCTACAGTATTCCGGAGGAAGTCAGCTTCACGGAAGCGGCATTTGCCGAACCGCTTAGCTGCGCGATAAACGGTATCAACAACGCCCGGATAGAGAAGGGTGATGACGTGCTTGTGCTCGGTTCCGGACCTACCGGTCTTCTGCTCACCCAACTGGCAAAGATTTCCGGCGCGGCGAAAGTCGTATCCACGGCCAAAAGGGCTGAGAGATTGGAGATGGCCGCTAAACTTGGGGCGACCGACACCATCGACGTAAACGAGGTTGACCTGGTCGAGGCAGCTCAAGACGTACTGGAGAACACCGGCGCCGACGTGGTTATCGAAGCAGTCGGGGCGGAGAAGACGATGAAGCAATCGGTTCAGCTTGCCAAACCTGGTGGACGCGTCGTCTGGTTTGGGGTCGCTTCCCCGGAACTCGAAATACCGATAAAACCCTTCGAAGTTTACAGAAAGGAAATGACAATCCAGGGGTCATTCGTCAATCCCTACACGACTCAGGATGCAATTGATCTGATGGCCGAAAACAAGGTCGAGGTGGAGGATCTGGTCACGCACAGGTACGAACTTAAACAGTTCGACCGGGCAATAACTACTTATGCCGAAGACGATAGCAGAATTAAGATTATGATGGAACCTTAGGAAAACGTTATATTGCTGGGGCTGACGCAGTTGGCCCAAACACCGTATTACTAAGCTGAATTCAAATAATTACCGGAAGGGAGGAGCGATAAGTTTCATGACACATCCTGAGTATTTAATTGGTCTGGACCTGGGAACCACCAGGGTAAAGGCCCTCCTTGTAAGCACTGATGGCGAGATAATCGCAACGGCGGACGAAACTTATCCCCTCGACCGCCCGGTAGATAAAGCAGCGGAGCAGGATACCGAGCAGTGGTGGGAGAACGGCGGTAAGGTCATTAAGGCAGTACTGGAAAGCTCCGGCGTTGAACGGGGGAAGGTGAGAGGACTTGGTTTGGCCGGCCAGATGCATACGGCGGTCTTTCTCGACAAAAGTTTCCGCCCCGTGCGACCGGCCATTACCTGGGCCGACAATAGATCGGCTGACCAGGCGAAAAGGATAGAACGAGAACTGGGCAAGGATACTCTGCTCGATATTACTTATAACCGTAGCTTACCTGGCTTTACCGCCCCAAAGATCCTCTGGTTAAAGGAAAACGAGCCGGACGTATTTTCCAGAGTCGAAAGAGTCGTGCTGCCCAAGGACTACCTGCGTTATAGACTAACCGGTGAGCTCAAATCGGAGAAGGCAGGTGCTTCCGCCACGCTTTTGTTTGATCTGGAAGCGGAGCAGTGGTCCGAGCAAATGCTGAAACTGGTCGGTTTGTCAACGGATTCCGTGCCTCCCCTGATAGAATCAACGGCGATAGCAGGTAACATAACGAAGGAGGCAGCCGAAATGACCGGACTGGTAGAGGGTACCCCGGTAATTGCCGGTGCGGGTGACCAGCAGGCCGGGGCTCTCGGTATCGGTGCCGTCGAGCCCGGAACTGTGGTTTCCACAATCGGCACGGGTGGCCAGTTGTTTACTACGGCCAAAAAACTGGTTGAACCGGAGGAAGGCAGAGTTCACGTCTTTCGTCAGTGCCTTCCCGACAGCTGGCACGTCATGGGGGCAATGCAGGCGGCCGGACTGGCGCTGCGCTGGTTTCGGGAAAGCGTTATGGAATACAGCGGCGATACGAAAGTAAATTACGAGTACCTCTCCGAGCTGGCGTCGCGAGCGCCCGCCGGCAGTGGCGATCTCATGTTTCTACCTTATCTAACCGGGGAGCGGAGCCCTCATCTTGACCCCGCCGCCCGGGGGTGTTTCGTCGGCCTGAGCCTGAACCACGAACTACCCCATCTGGTGAGAAGTATCATGGAAGGGGTTACGTTTGGGATGCGGGACTCGATGGAGATATTACAGGAGATGGGGCTCCCGATAGATGAAATACGCTGTGCGGGAGGCGGGGCGTCAAGTTCGGTATGGAGAAAGATTCAGGCGGACGTATATGAAAGATCCGTCGCCAGGGCAAACATAGAAGAATCGGCGGCCCTTGGAGCTGCTCTGCTTGCCGGTATCGGAACGAATATATTTCCGCCTGACCCTGTTGAATCAACCGACCTCTTCCTCGAAGTAACGGAAGGGGTGGAACCGGACTCCGAAATAGCGGAGACGTACAACCGCCTGCACAGGCGGTATCAAGCGATCTACCGAGCTCTTAAACCGGAATTTAAAAAACTACAATCAGGTTAAAAAGCCCAAGTTCCGCCAGTTTTCCCGAAAGACTTTCCGATTAGATCTGGTCAAATTTTATCTGTTTCTTTAGGCCTCCCCCCGTTGCAGTCATTTCTATAGCCTCCTTCAGGTCATCCAGGTTAAATTTGTGAGAAACTAACCTGTTCAATTCGAGTTGTTCATTCCTAATCAGTGAAATAGAATCGGAAAAATCCTGTTCCGTCAGAGCATAGGAACCAATTAAATCTACCTCGTCATAGTACGTGTCAAAAATGTTGACCGATACTTCTGCCTCTTCCGGCGGGACCCCGAATACCAGGGCCTTTCCTCCCCGGCGTAACGCTCTCATTGCCGTCTTAGTGGTGGCTTTACTTCCTACCGCCTCCGCCGCTATATCCACCCCGTCACCGTTTTCACTAAGCTCTTTAACGGCTTCGGGAACATTACTTTCTTCTGGATTCAGGAGGAAATCCGCACCAAACTCCGAAGCCAGTTGGCGCCTCTCCTCCATCGGTTCGCTGACAAAAATCTTTGAAATCCCCTGTCTTGTTAACAACTGGAGCAATAACAAACCCATTGGACCGGCACCAATCAGCAGGACTTCATCGCTGACATTTACTTTGAGCCTTTTTACCCCTCGAATTGCGCACGCAAGCGGCTCTGCAAACGCGGCTTCTTCAAAGCTGGTTGACTTATCGAATTTTCCCAGATTTTTGTGCGGGACAACTGAGTATTCCTGAAATCCACCGTCAATAATATTGTCCCCTGCTCCACCAAGTACGATGGCGTTCTTGCAGAAATTCGTCCGCCCATCCCTGCAATACGAGCAACGGCCGCACGAAATGATCGGGTTGGCGGCCACCCTATCGCCAGTGTCCAACCAGTCCACTCCGGGCCCGAGTTCATCCACGACGCCAGAGAACTCATGACCGAGAACTACGGGCTCCGATACGGAAAAGCCGCCCTTTGTAATATGTACGTCGGTCATGCAGACACCACACCTTCCAACTCTGACGCGAACTTCTCCTTCACCTACCTCCGGTTTGGCCCGTTCTGCCACTTTTATCCCTTTATCCGGTTCAAAGATCGCAGCTTTCATTATTCTCCCTCCATTATTGCATAAATTCAAAATTCAGGCATTATATAGTATTTTCTCCTCGGCCTCCACTCAAGGAACTAAGCTGAAAAAGGGCAACCCCTGAAAAGAATGCTTTACCCTGTTTCAGTCGAGCCCAGTTTCTATAATTACCACCAATCGGTTCGCCCATTTTCTTTATCAAGTAGGCCCGGCCATTGATTTAACTTGTTTAAAATGATAAATTTACGAAGACGTATATTTACGGGAGTGATGTGCCATGGAATTTGTTCATTCTCTACCGGAGTCAAAAGTCATTTTTGGAGCGGGAAAACTTGACCAAATAGGTGTCGCAGCCAGTAAAAGGGGTTCAAAAGCCCTTATTGTTACTGGAAAAAGCAGCATGGAAAAATTGGGCTTTCTGGAGAAAGCCAGGTCTTATTTAGAACGGGAAGGGGTAAGTTCAATTCATTTCAACGAAGTTACTCCAAACCCGACGACGAAGACAGTGGATAAAGGCGCGAAACTCGCCCTCGAAGAAGACGTAGACCTCGTCATCGGTTTTGGCGGCGGTTCTACTATGGATACTGCGAAGGGAATTGCCGTGGTTGCCGGGCACGCCCCGGAAGGTGGGAGCAAAAATATCTGGGATTACGTTAGTGCCGGTAAGGAAGAATCAGAAGAGATAACCGAAGCGACTTTACCGATACTCACCATTACCACCACCTCGGGTACGGGCAGTCACGTAACTCCTTATTCCGTGCTTACCAATCCTGAGACGAATGGCAAACCTGGATTCGGGGATGCACCGATGTTTCCTGATGTATCTATAGTCGATCCCGAGATTCTGCGAGAGATGCCGCCCGACCTTACCGCAATCACGGGTTACGACGTTTATTCCCACGTCTCAGAAAACTTAATTTCGAAAGGCGACCATCCGACCGCAGATCCTTACGCCAAAGAAGCGATCAAATTCGTCGGAAAGTACCTGCCCAGGGTTTACAAAGACGGGGATGATATGGAGGCCAGGGAGATGATGGCGGTTGCGGACACCTATGCAGGAATTTCCAATACCATTTCAAGTACCGCACTGCGCCATGCCATGGAACACGCCGTTTCGGGTTTTTACCCTGAGGTAGCTCATGCCCAGGGCCTTGCCTCAATTACGTTACCAATTATGCGATACAATATAAAAAACGGGGATAGCAAAGTTAGGAGGCGATACGGAGAAATTGCCAGGGTGCTTGGCGCGATAGACGAGATTAAGGACGAAAAAATGGCCGCTGAAAAATCCCTCGAAGCGGTAGAAGCCTTAATCAAAGAGATTGACATGGACAAAGGACTTGGAGAACTCGGAGTGGAGAGTTCCTCGATTCCCGACATGGCCGAAAGTACTTTCAAATACATGGAGGGCGACGTGGAGCACAACCCCGTCTATCCCGACAAAGAAGACGTAGAAAAGATATTTGAGGAAGCGATGTAGCCAGTACTATCTCCCCAATCAATTTAACCTACTAGCTGTAGCTACACTGCTGAGAAAATCCAGCCAACCCCTCGACGGACAATCGAGGGGTTGTTTTATAATTTCCCCGAAAGGGCCGGACGTCTCGTTAAGCGAGAAAAAAAGACGGTTATCGGACCGTATACCCTCCGTCTATAACTATCGTACTGCCTGTGGTGAAGCTCGAAGCTTCTGATGCGAGGTAAACGGCGGCGCCAGCGAGTTCCTCGGGTTCGCCCAACCTTTGCATTGGGGTCGGGGTAATCCAGAACCGTTCCGCTTCTTCGGGATGGGAACTCTTGTACTTTTTCGTCATTTCCGTGGCCATATAACCGGGAGCTATTTGATTCACCCTTATTCCATGTTGGGCCCACTCAGAAGCAAGTGACTTCGTGATCATCGTTACCCCCGCCTTTGAAGCGTTATAGGAAACCTGAGGCTGGGGATAATTGACGATAAAGCCGGACATGGAAGAAATGTTAACGATCGAGCCGCCTTCGCCTCTCTCTATCATATGACTGCCGACTTCTCTTGCACAGAGAAAAACGCCTTTCAGGTTAACGTCAATTACTTCCTGCCAGTCCGCTTCACTCATATCCTCGGCAGGAATGTTTTTGCAGATACCGGCATTATTTAAAAGAACGTCGATTCTACCCCACTCTTCCAGAACTCGCTCAACTGCCCTCTCCACGCTCTCGGCGTCCGTTACGTCAGCATGAATCGGCAGGGTATCCACCCCAAGCTCAGCCAGATCGGCAGCGGACTCTTCCGCCAGATCCTTTTGGATATCCGGAATCGCCAATTTCGCCCCTGCTTCGGCCATACCTCGAGCCATGGCCTTACCCAGACCTCTACCTCCACCCGTAACAATCGCTACTTTTCCTTCAAGTCGGAATTGATCCAAAAGACTCATAAAATTCCTCCTTTCTTCAAAAATTATCTTTTAATAGCTTACAAAAAAGCAAATACTTTGTCAGCTCAACTTTCGCTTTCCACAAAAATCCATTAATCCCTGGCATATTTAGCCAGAGGTCGTTTCTACATCAATTTGAATTATTCGAGTCAGCCCGGGCGGTTCTCTTCCTCCGCTGGAGCCAACGCCAGTACTTGACTAGTCAGCAGAAGTTGTTATCATTTAAACGTATACGTAAATGATTAAATAAACGATTAACAAGAAAGGGAGTTACATAACCCCAATGTCAGCAACAATCCACGATGTAGCAGAAGAGGCTGGAGTTTCTGTAGCTACTGTTTCACACGTCATAAACGAAACGAGGTACGTTAGCCCCGAGTTAACGAAGAAAGTAAAACAGGCAATGGATAAACTCGGTTACCAGAGAAACAGCGTCGCTCGTAGCCTGAAGACGCAAAAAACGCATACAATCGGCTTAATCGTCTCAGATATTACAAATCCGTTTTTCTCTCAATTGCTGCGGGGTGTGGAAAAAATCGCGACTTCGGAAAGTTATACATTGATCATTTGCAATACCGACGAGACCCTGGAAAAAGAGGAACTCTACCTTGACGTGATGAAACAAAACCAGGTAGATGGCTTCATAATCGCACCTACCGGTAAAAACGACGGAAAGCTAAGAAGTTTCCTGGAGCAAGACCTACCCTTTGTCTTTGTAGACAGAAAAATAGACAACATATCCGCACCCTCCGTTCTTTCAGAAAACGTCAAAGGAGCAAAAAGGGCCACGGAACATCTACTCGAGGAAAATCATACCAGGATCGGTATCGTCTCCGGATTGGACTCGGTGACGACGACGCGGGAAAGAATCAGGGGGCACGTAGAAGCACTAGAAAAGCACGGTATAACGTTCGAAGAAAGTCTATTGAAGAGGGGCAACTCGCAGGTTCAGGGGGGATTTGACGCCGCCAGGAGACTGCTGAAAATGGAGGAACCGCCCACCGCAATCTTTAGCACCAACAATCTGATGACAATTGGCGTGATGCAATTCTTAAAAAAAGAGGGAATAAAATGCCCCACGGATATAGCTGTAGTAAGTTTTGACGACTTTGAGTGGAGTAACGCATTCGAGCCGACTTTAACCACGGTAGCTCAGGCCCCCCACGAGATAGGCTCGAAGGCAGCTGAGATTCTGTTCTCTCGTATAGCGGATAGCCAGGAAACAAAAGGCGATGTCAGAATTCCGACGGAACTAATCGTTCGGGGATCAACTTAAATTTTTAGAAGAACTTTTAGTCGCTTTAAAGAGTTTTTAACCGGCGAGGGTGAGCTTGGACATGTATAATTAATTGAAGGAAAATTGCAAAGAAAAGTGATTTTATATCTGCGATAGACTATAAAATCCTTTTCAGTTTTGGCAAATTGAAAGATTTTTCTGGAGGTGATAACTCACATAGTAAGTTGCGATCCGTTTCAAAAGCAGGACCAAAATCGGAAAAACTCTAAATACACAGAAAATTTTCTACTTAAAGAGGAGTGATTATTCATGTCCTGGAAAAAATCTATGATTCCGCTGGCTTTAGTTCTCTCTTTAGCCTTAATGTTGAGTTTGCCCCTAGCTGCTCAGCAGAACGTTAGATTAAATATTCTGGCAATGAGGATGGGTTCGACTGAATACATCGAAGCCCAAACCGACAAATGGATCGAGCAATACGAAGAAGAGCACGACGTAAATGTTACCGTAAACTGGGAATATCTGGAAGAAGAGGACCTTCGCCCCCAGACCGTACAGGATATGGCTGCGGGCACTGGTTATTATCAGATCGCCCAGGTAGGAACACAGCACCTGCCCCTGCTGGCCGAAAACGACTGGATCGTTCCCATGGAGGAATATTTCACGGAAGATTACAAAGCGGACGAATTCGTGGAAGCGGTAGTTTCGACGGCTTCTTACAATGATAAAATGTTCGTCGTGCCAATATATCACGAGGCAGTACACCTAATCTACAGACACGACATCTTTAACGAACTCGGAATTGAGGTGCCTGAAACTCTGGAAGAGGTTACGGAAGCTGCCAAGAAGATAAATGAAGAAACCGACATCTCGGGGATCACCCTTCGAGGACAGCGAGGAGCCGGGTTAAACCACGTTTCCTGGAAGCAGTACCTCCAGGCTTTCGGTGGAAAGTGGCTCGAAAGCAATGAGCCCCCCTTCACCGCCGCGTTCAACTCCGAGGAAGGTATCGAAGCGACGGAATGGTACACCAACCTAATTCGGAACTACGCTCCTCAGGGCACGCAAACTTCGCACTGGAGAGACGTGATGTCCACGTTCATGGCCGGAGAAGCAGCCATGACTATAGACGCTACCTCCATCGGTAGAAGAATAGTCACGGACGACGCTTCCGAGGTAATTGGGAAGACGTCCTTTGCGCTGTTCCCGGAAGGACCGGCAGGCAGATACCCCTGGTACTTCTCCTGGAACCTGGCCCTCAGTAAAGTCGGAACCAGAAATGACATGACCCGAGAAGTTGCGGCGGACTACATACTCTGGGCCACCTCGCCCGAGATGAAGAAGGAAATGATGATGGAAATAGGTACGCTTCCGGCAAGAACTTCTACGCTGCAGTCCGAAGAGGCTCAGGAATACTACGGCCAGGAAGGTATGTCCAACTGGCTCGAAAATACGATAGAGTCACTCCAGATCGAAGAGGCAGGAGAAAACCCGGTTATCGCGAAGATTCCGCAGTGGCCCGCGATCGGTGATACAATAGGAATCCAGCTGGAAAGGATCTTTACCGGGTCCGTATCTGTTGAAGATGGACTCAATCAGGCCGCCAAGATTATCAACAGGGACTTCTAAGAGAGACCGGAAGAAGCAATACGTTTACTTTTGCCGGACTCTTTGATTAAAATCAATCATATTGGCCATTCACCCAGGAGGGGAGCACCTCCTGGGTGAATTTTTGAAGTCGGACTTAATTATTGGATATTTTCGATAAAACGAGATAGCATAACTTCGGACTCAATGAGGGATGGGGCTTATCAAGGGCGTTAAATCGATTGATTTAACGCTCATCCGTGAAAGGAGATAAAAGCACCTAAAAACCGTAAGACCGACGGAGGAATGATAATGTATACCCTCGAGGTAAAGAACTTAACCAAAATTTTTGGCGAACAGAAGGCAAACGACAACGTCAGCCTTCAAATTGAACAGGGGGAATTCTTTGTCCTGCTTGGGCCGTCCGGCTGTGGTAAGTCCACCCTGCTCAGGAGCGTGGCAGGGTTAGAAATCCCTGACAGCGGGGAAATTTTTATAAACGGCGAGTCCGTCATGGACAAGGAACCAGGAGAGCGGGACGTCGCCATGATGTTTCAGCAGGCAACCCTCTATCCCAACATGAACGTCTTCGATAACGTCGCTTTTCCCTTAAAGATAAAGGGAGTGGACAAACAGGAGATAGAAAATCAGGTCACTGACGCCCTGGAACTGGTACAGATCCCGGAAAAGAGGAACTCAAACATCAAGAATCTCAGTGGAGGAGAAGCTCAACGGGCGATGATAGCCAGAGTCCTGGTCCAGGACCCCGAAGTCTTCCTGCTGGACGAGCCTTTCTCGAGCCTGGACCACCAGCTGAGAGTTTATATGAGAAAAGAAATCATGCGGATACACCAGAAGACCGGCGTAACGATTATGTTCGTTACCCACAACCAGGAAGAGGCAATGAAGGTTGGCGACCAGCTTGCCATAATGAATAACGGCCGGATAGAACAGGTGGGAACCCCGGCAGAAACCCTGCAGCAGCCCAACAACAAGTTCGTGGCCCAGTTTATCGGTCACCCCCAGATGAATTTTATACCAGCCGAGGCTTCGGAGGAGGACGGCCAGCTTTTCCTGAAGGTGGACTCCCAGAGTTACGGACCGATATCCGGGGAAGATCTGATCAAGCACCCTGAGAGTACGGAGCTAACTATTGGCGTGAGACCCGAAGAAATCTCTGTAGAAAAAGGAAAAGGGTCGGAAGGGGGCAGGCTGAACTCGAAAGTGGAATTTACCGAAAGTACGGGCGCAAATAACTACATACACTTCGACCTGGGGGGAGCTTCCGTTCAGGCATCGGTACCGGAGATAAAGGACTGGGGCGAAAGTGACGAGGTATCCGTCTCCTTCAACAACGAGCTTTTGAAATTGTTCGACCCCGACGGGGAAAGAATCAAATAGGGGGTGATGACGATTAAAAGCAGAGATAGACTACTAAAATATCTGGTGGCTCCGGCTATTATTTTTTCTTTCGTGGCCGGGGTTTTACCCATGCTCTACGCTTTGAGAAATTCATTTTACAATATAAACGTCCGACTCCCTATGCAGACCGAGCGATTCATCGGAATAACCAACTACCGGCTTATACTGGGTGACAACCGGTTTCAGGCTTCACTCAGGAACTCGATCGTTTTTTCTCTGGAAGGTACGCTGGGAGCCGTCCTGCTTGGGCTTGCAATAGCTCTTTTCCTCTATTATTTCCTGAGGAACAAACCGCTGCTGCTCACCGGGTTATCGACCATGCTCCTAATCCCCGCGCTGACGGGAAGAATCTCAGTCGCTTATATCTGGCGCCTGCTCTACGATCCGGTTCTGGGGTTGATCAATCACGTTCTCGGATTGCTGGGGTTCGGTACGGTAGAGTTCCTGTCGAATAATAATATTGCAATGCAATCGGTCGTATTTACTGACATATGGCAGTGGTCTGGCTTCGCCGCGTTATTTCTATATGCGGGACTGGTATCGATTCCAAGGGAATACTTCGAAGAAGCCCAGGTCATAGGAGCATCTTTCTTTCAGAGGTTAAGATATATAATAATTCCGAACCTTAAAGGACTGCTCCTGGCAGTATTCCTCCTGAAATTTATGATTTCCCTGCGAAATTTCGATCTTATAAGTGTCATGACGGGGGGAGGGCCGGGCACTGCCACCGAAACGGTGGACATGTACCTGTACTGGCTCGCAGTTGGAGGAAGGGGTCTTCTTTCTCGAGCTTCAGCAGGTGCAATAATTATGCTCGTCATCACCATCGTATCGTTCATGATCATAATAAATCTCTACCAGAGACAGAAAGTGGGTGAATAGAAAATGAGCAAAAAACAAACAAGCGGAATAAGGTGGTTGAGGAAGAAATTTTCGTCACTCCTGGTCTTGTTGCTGGGGGTAGGGCTATTTCTGTTTGTCTTTCTGCCGATATTTTACATTGCAACGATGAGCATAAAGAGTCAGTCCTACGTGGTTTCGGGGGAGTTCAGTCTCATATTTTTTAAGCCGTCTTTTACCGCCTGGATCAATACGTTCAACAACCCAAGAATATGGACTGGACTATCTCTTAGCGTAAGGACCGCCACCATTTCGACGATCATAGCGGTAATATTGGGTACAATGGCCGCTTATGGGTTCTCCAGGTATAAGTTTAGAGGCGATGACGATTTCCTCTTTTTCATTTTGACTCAACGGATGTTACCCCCGATCGCGATATTTCTCCCCTACACCCTTGTATGGCAGTATCTTAATATGATCGGCAAATGGTACAACCTTCTAATACCTTACGTCCTGATATCGCTACCCATAACTACCTGGTTAATGCATGCATACATAAATAATATACCGATAGAGCTGGAAGAGTCCGCCAGGGTCGAAGGATGTTCTCAGCTGGAGGTCCTCTGGAGAATAGTTTTACCCAATTCTCTACCCGGACTGCTGATGACTTCCATGTTTAACTTTGCCCTGCTCTGGAACGAATATATGTTCGCCCTTTTCTTCCGGAACAGAACACTTCCCGTAGAAGTGGGTGCGGGTATACGATACGTTGAATTAACACCGTGGCCCACTTTGAGTGCTCAGGGAGTTTTCCTGATGGTCCTTCCAGCAACTTTTGCCTTCTATCTCCAGAAACGCATAAGGGAACAACCAATCACTTTCTGAAAATTTCAGTTAAAGGGCTGTGGGGAAAATGTTGGAATCCGGGCTTCACTCTGTACCACAACTACTCCGAGACAATCGGGAGTACATAAAGCCTGTAAAGCTTATACGCAAATTATTGCGATATTTTTAGAGCAACTTCAAACAAGGCCGGCATGAAAAGAGATCAACACTGGGACAGCAGTTAATAAGGTTCAAAACCATTTTTTGTTACAATATTTTAGAAAGTTAAAGAGGTGTTCAAAATGAAACAGGCGAAACTCGTAGGAGAAAAAGAATTAGCTTTTGAAGAGGTAGATCGACCAAAGCCGTCAGAGGAAGAAGTCCTGATAAGAGTTAAGGCATGCGGAATTTGTGGCTCTGATATACATTCCTACCAGGGAGAACATCCGTTTGTTCACCCGCCAATAGTCCTGGGGCACGAGTTCAGCGGAACCATAGAAGAAGCGGGCGATCGAGCGGGGGATCTGTCAGTGGGAGACAAGGTCGTAGTCGAACCCAATATTACCTGCGGCGAGTGCTACAATTGCAAACACGGCAGGTATAATATCTGTGATAACCTACAGGTTATCGGAAACGTGGGCTACGACGGGGCGTTTGCGGATTACATATCGGTGCCAGCGGAAAAAGCACTAAGAATACCAGATGAAATGACCTTCGAAGAAGGCGCCCTCGTGGAACCGGCAGCGGTTGGCGTCCATGCCGTTAGAATTAGCGAACAGAAGATAGGCGATCGAGTTCTGATAATAGGTGCCGGAACAATCGGGCTGGTTACGATGGTGTCGGCAAAGATGGCCGGTGCCTCCGAAATAATGGTTACCGATCTCGAGGACGACAGATTGGAAAGAGCGAAGAAACTTGGAGCGGACCACCTCGTGAACACCGGAGATCTCGAGGGCAGTCCAGGCGAACTGATCGAGAAAAAGTTCGGAGAAGCCGGAACCGACATAATTTACGACTGCGTCGGTTTTGAAAATACCTTAAACCAGGCAATAGAAGTCGCCCGCAAGGGGACGCAGATAATGCTAGTCGGAGTGCCAAAAGGGGAACTAAGCGTAAATATGGCCTTCGTTCAGGACAGGGAGCTTGACATTCAGGGCTCCTTGATGTACGTGAAAAAAGACTTCGAGACGGCAATTCAAATGCTGGACCGGGGCTTAATCGAAGCGGATGACCTGATCACGCACCGATTTGACTTCGATGAATTGGAAGAAGCCTTTGAGCTAGCAATTGACACCACGACCAACGACGAAAAGCTCAAGGTAATGGTCAACTTTTAGTGAACTTATTATCTACCAAATATTAGCATGGAATAAGGCCCCGCTGCGGAAGCTGGCGGGGCCAATAGGTCTTTCAAAGGTGCAAATAAAACAAAGATAAAAGTTTTTCACCGCAATTCTGTCCCAAGGAATATTATTTCTTTTAAACCAATCAACTGTTAACTTATAGCTTTATTCGGGTTCAAAACGTCATTTGGATCAAAAACTTTTTTTATACCCTTCATCAACTTTCTTTCTTCTTCGCTCAAAGCCGTGGGTAGATTCTTCAGCCGAGTTTCTCCGACACCGTGCTCGCCGGTTATGACCCCGCCCATGTCGAGTGCGATCCGATAGATCTCTTCTTTGAGTTCTTCGAAGTACTCGGGAGCTTCGCCCTCAACATTCATGATGTGCGGGTGGACGTTCCCATCGGCGGCGTGGCCGTAGACTGGAATTTTTGTTCCGTAACCCTCGGCCAACTCCTCGATTTCGTCAATTAGGTCGCCGACCTGGGCTGGTGGAACCGTTACGTCCAGTATGTCAGTAGTTTCTTCTTCCAGAGCAGTATAAATATTACTCCTGATGTCCAGTATTGCTTCCTGCTCTTTTCTTCTCTGAGCGAATAGAGGTTCGAGGGCTCCGTTTTCCTCAAGCACTTCGACCATCGTCCCCGATTTATCGAATATTTCCTCTTCGTCCTTGCCGGTAATTATTAGTATCAGAAAAGCTTCGCCTTCTTCTGCGGGCCAGGACTTTCCCAGATGTTCGGCTGATTCCTCAATCAGTTCTCTTTCCACGTATTCCAGCGCCAGGGGAACGTGGCCTTCCTGTAAAACCCTGGGGACCGCGCTCATCGCGCTGTGCCGGTCTTCGAAGGGAACCAGCAGGGTGGCGGTTTCTTTGGCCTCCGGGTAAAGCCTCAGAGTCACTTCGGTGATTATTCCCAGCGTGCCTTCACTTCCCATCATCAGGTGCATCAGGTCGTATCCCGTGTTGTTTTTCAAAACCTTGCCGCCGAGCTGAAGCAGTTCTCCCGTGGGCAGGACTACTTCCATTCCCTTGACGTAATTCCGCATGACCCCGTACTTAACGGCCCTTGCTCCTCCGGCGTTTTCTACGACCAGGCCACCAACCTGGGCTCCCTCGTCACCCGGATGAGGTGGAAAAAACAGGTGATCGGTTTCGTCAACGGCTTCGAAAAGGCTCTCCAGCGGTACCCCTGCTTCGCAGGTAACCATGAGGTTGTCTTCATCCAGATCAACCACTTCGCTTAACCTTTCGAGAGATAAAATAATACTGGATTCCAGCGGAATCGCCGCTCCACACAACCCGGTGCCGGCGCCCCGGGGAATTACCGGAACTTCTTCTCGATTTGCCAGTTGCATCACTTCTGATATTTCTTCGGAATTTTCCGGCTTTACCACCACTACGTCCTCGGTTGCCTCGGGCGAGGCCGGCTTCGGGGTTTCGTCGTAAAGATAGCCTTCAATTTTCTCCAGATCAGCGATAACCCAGTCTTCTCCAGCGATAGAAACGAGTTCTTGAATCAATCTGTCCTCCATTAATTTCCCTCCTTCAGCTGTCTTATCAATTCAGGCACGATTTCGTAGAGGTCGCCAACTAAGCCGTAATCGGCGTACTCGAAAATCGGTGCCGAGGGATCGTTGTTAATCGCGATGATGGTATCGGATTCCTTCATGCCCGCCAGGTGCTGTGACTGACCGGATATTCCGCAGGCGAAATAAATCCCCGGCTTCACCCGTCTGCCACTGTATCCCACCTGATGTTCCCGACCTATCCAGCCATCGTCCACAAGCGGCCGACTTGCCCCTACTTTTCCGTCTAAAACCTCGGCCAGCTCACCGATAAGCTCAAAATCCTCTTCCTTTTTCAACCCCCGGCCGCCGGCAACTACTACCTCCGCATCCTCGAGGTTGACCTGCTCGCCCCGCTGCTCTCCCAATATCTCGACTTGTCCTTGATTTCCCCGATCGAGATAAAGTTCCACTTCCATTACCTCTCCCTGTCTTTCCGTTTCCCTCGGGGCCTCCGTGAATTCCTTGTACCTGACCGTGGCGAGCTGCGGTGAAGTCCTGGATTTTATATGAGCTAAAATGTTGCCGCTAAAGGCGGGGCGGATCTGAATGAAATTCTTATCCTCGTCTATATCCAGCCCGGTACAGTCAGCAGTCAGGCTGGTATCGAGCGCCATTGCGACTCTGGGTGCCAGCGAGCGGCCGAAGTTGGTCGCACCGATAAGTATTACCTCGGGCCCGGCCTCTTCGATCACCTGAACGAAGGCCTCTTTGTGTACGGTTTCGATCGGGTCGGCGAGGGCTTCGTCCTTGCCGAAGTATACCCTGTCCGCTCCACGAAAGATCAGCTCCCCGGTATCTATCTCGTTCCCGGAAAGCAAAGCAGCAGTCAATTCTCCTCCCAGCTTTTCGGCAAGTTCTCTTCCCTTCGCCAGCAGTTCGTAACTTACCGGATGAACTTTTTCTCCATTGTTTTCCGCAAATACCATTACCTGGGTCATTTATTTACTCCTCCCAAGATCCATTTTTTCCAGCAATTGGTTGACGGCGTTTCCCGGGTCCTCCCTTAGGATTAGGGACTCTCGCTTGTCCGGCGGTGGTACTTCCATATTAGCGACCCTGGTAGGAGAGCCCGTAATACCCAGGTTGTCCGGATCTATCGCTATATCTTCGACCCCCCAGGTCTTTATCTCCGCTTTGCGCGCTCTTTGCTTGTCCTTAAAAGACGGGAGACGGGGCTCGTTTACGTCTTTGGTTACGGTGATCAACCCCGGAGTCTCCATTGACTTGGTATAAGTCGCGCCCCAGCATTCCGACTCAACTTCTATCTTTCCCTCCTCTCGCTTACTGACTTCGGAAACAAAGGCTATGTGGGGTATATCGAGGTACTCCGCGACCTCCGGACCCACCTGCCCAGTATCTCCGTCAACCGTCTTTTCTCCGGCAAAAACCAGGTCGAAACCTGCGAGAGTCTCGATCGCGTAGCCGAGGGCAAGCGAAGTTGCCCAGGTGTCTGAACCCGCGAATTCCTTACCCTGAAGCAAAATTCCTTCGTCGGCACCTCGAGCTATGGCGTCTTTTAGCGTTGACTCGGCCTGTGTCGGCCCCATGCTTATCGCTACCACCCGTCCACCGACTGCTTCCTTATACTTGACGGCCTCCTCCAGCGCATTCAGGTCAAACGGGTTCGGCTCCAGGGGAGCAGATGACCTATCCACTCTTCCCTCTTCGTAGTCGAACTCCACCTGGTCCATATCCGGAACCTGCTTTATCAATACCACGTAAGTTAGTTCTGGCACGAAATCACTCCCTGTACTTGGATATTTTTGACTCAAGTTCTGAACCCTTTACATAAGGTAGAGAGAAGGGACCTTCTGGTAAAATTAAAAGTCTCTGCTCCTCCACCATATTCGAGACAAACTTCCGAAGGAAGCCCTGGAGATCCTCTACCGGGTTCAACATCATTTCCCTTATTTTTTCGGAAGGTAAAGAAGATTTGATAAATACTTCATGGTCTCTGAGAACGTCACACAATACCTGATTCTCCCACTGAGCGATCATCGGACCGTTTTCATCTATATCATCGAGTACTGCTTCCGGGTCCGGATTATTTCGGCTCAAAGAATAAAAATTATCGGGCCCAAGGCCGGCAGAACATTCGGAGGCAATAATTATCGGGGCTCCCGGTTTTGCTACGAGAGACGCGGTATATACCCCTTTCACCGTCTGGTAAAGATCCTGATCCAGCGGGTAGCCGCTATTGGTGGTCAAAACTGCGTCGTAGCTTTTCTCCAGTTCTATACCCGAAACCTCCAGGTCCCGGCTCACACCCGCCATAAAGGCTTCACGGAAGTCTCCGGAAACGGCGTGTACGATTTCTTGTTCCCTGTTCAGAACCACGTTTAAGATAAAATCCAATCCGGCCATTTCGGCCGCTTCAGTGGCTCCCTCGTGAACTGGGTTACCGCGCAGTATCCCGGTACTTGCGTCCTCGTGACCGATATTTTCATAAGAGTGGTTGGCCAGAATAGAGGATTCCGATGCCACTCCAGGAAGGATGCTCTTCCGTCCTCCGGAAAAGCCGGCAAAAAAATGAGGTTCGATGAAGCCGGTGGATATCTTGATATCCGCTTCCAGTACGGTTTTGTTTACTTCTATCTCGTACCCCTGTGAAGCCACTCCAACTGATTCCACGGCGGAATTCACCGCATCGTGGCCGATGTATTCTATCCCTTCCGGCAACTCTTTTCCGCCGGCAAGCTTTACGACCTCGGACCTTTCAGGAGGCTCGTGCAATCCCGTAGCAACTACGACTTTTATCCCCGCCGGGCTTACTCCGGCCGAGGTCAATTTCTCAACCAATATCGGCACCAGCATATGGTCCGGGCAGGCCCGGGTTCTATCGTCAATAATTATCGCGACCGATATTCCTTCCCCCGCCTTTCTTGCCCTGCTAACTATTCTTTCGATCGTATCAGCGCCTATAGGGTCCGCTAGAGCTCGCAAAACTGTTCCCTCCGGGTCTTCTCGGGGGATGGATTCACGGGTCTCGCCAAGAAATAATTTATCATCCCCGGCAAGCCTTATATCCAGCTTATCTCTTCCGTATGGTAGTTTGAACTTCAATTTGCCTCCTCCTCGGAACCGCCCGTCAGGAACGCTCCTCAGTTATTTTTTTCATATAACCGCCATCCCGGAATGCTTTGAGCGGATCGGGGGATCTTCCCTCTTCAACCATTATTTTCTTGATTAACGGTCTGACGTCGGTCTCGTAGGCTTCCTTCAAAACCTCTTCGCTTCTGACAGGGTTGATCTCCTCCTGCTCTTCTTCCAGAGTCACTCGATCGACGATCAACGCCTTCGCGTAAAGTTTCTGAACGGTATTAACGGTCTGGATCATCGCCTCTAACTTGTTCTTGATTATATGCATCTGATCAACCATGTAAGAGATTTCCAGATCTTCGATCCGCGGATCGGACTTAGCTTTGACAATTTCCTGGAAAATCAGAAATATCTCGTACGGATTAATGGAGCCGGTCGTCAGATCGTCGTCCGCATACTTCTTGTTGTTAAAGTGAAAACCCCCCAGTGCTCCTTCGTCAATTAAAAACGAGACGATATGTTCGATATTTGTGCCTTTGAGGTGATGTCCTGTATCGACCAGGACCTCGGCCTTTTCCCCCAGTTTCCTGCAGTAGTTAAAAGACATGCCCCAATCGGCAATATCCGTATGATAAAATGCCGGCTCAAAGGGTTTGTACTCTATCAACATCTTAGCGTTATCCGGGAGTTCGCCGTAAATTCTTGAAAACGAATTTTCCAGGCGATTTTTTCTCTCCCGAAAATCGTCCTGACCGGGATAATTTGTTCCGTCGGCCAGCCAGAGACTCAGAACGTTCGAATTGACCTCCTGCATGACCTCAATGCACTCGAAAACGTGCTCAACGGCCTTATCCCTGATCGAGGAGTCGGGATGCGCCAGACTGCCGAACTTATAGTCGTAATCCTCGAAGAGGTTTGGATTGACGGCCCCTATCTTCACCCCGAGTTCTTCAGCTTTCTCTCTCAACGCACCGTAGTCGGAGGTCTTGTCCCAGGGGATATGGATGGCAACCGAAGGAGAACCACCGGTCAACTCATGGACTTTTGCCGCATCCTCTAGCCTATCTTCGACGTTTCTGGCAGCGTAGGGTTCTTCAAATGTGGCAAACCTCGTCCCCGCATCGCTGTACCCCCAGGAGGGCGTCTCAATATTCAGTTCCTTTATTAATTTCTTTACCTTCTCTACCTTAATCCCCTTCTCAGCAAGTTCTTCTTCCAGTAACTTGTACTTTTTCTCCCAGATTTTGCTCATTTTATATCACCTTCTATAACCTTTACTCCAAAAATCCCGTTCACTTAATGTCAGGCTTTCGACCTAGCCCCGCAGACTCTTTACTCTTTCCGCCACCGTTCGACCCAGTTTCTCCTGCTGGTTTTTCTCAAGGTGGATACCGTCTTTACCGCTCGAGTGGATATATTCAGCGGCATCCAGAAGGTTACAGTCGTGCTCGGTCGCAACTCTTTTGAACTCACGTGAAAGATTTCTTGACTTCTCTCTCGCACCCCGAAAAACGTCTTCGTATTCCGAAAGCTCCGCAATTGGGGGAGGAGCAATTAATAGTATTTCCGGGGAAGCCTCGTTTTTGCCCGTCTCGCTTTTCGAAATTATATCGACAAGGGCGCCCGCGCCCTCGGCGACGTCGTAGGCAGTAACGGAAAAGCGGGCCTTCAAATCATTCGTCCCAAGTAAAATAATGACCAGATCCAGCGGTTTGTGCGTTTCAAGGCAGGGCACGAGGTAATTCTTACCGCTCTTGTAACCTTCTATTGGGTCTTCCCAGACCGTCGTTCTTCCGTTTAATCCCTCTTCTATCACGGAACAGTCTTTCTCCAGCTCCTGCTCCAGGACGCCGGGCCAGCGAGACTCCTTCGGAAAACGTTTCTGGGTTCCGGGTTTACAGCCCCAGGTATTTGAATCACCGTAACAAAGTATTTTGTACATTCGACACCTCGAACGTTACAGTTCTTTGTATTCTTTAAACTCCTCGTAAGCTTCTGCCCATACGTCAGGTTCCTCGGGCCTATAAGTCTCCAGTTCAACCGAATTTCTCACCGCATTTCTTCCCTCAGCCAGCGAATCTATCTCTCCCAGTTCTATCGCCTGAACCAGCGCGTTGCCAATTGCCGTAGCTTCGGCGGGTCTCGTGACAACCTTTCTATTAAGGGCGTTCGCGCTGAACTGAGAGAGCAGTTTGTTTCGCACACCACCCCCGACTATGTGTAGGGTTTCAATCCTTTCGCTTAGCAGTGATTCGAGTTTTTCCATGATAAAATTGTAGTTTAGAGCCAGGCTCTCCAGAATTACCCGGATAAGCTGACCTTTTGTCTCGGGCGGCTTCTGACCGGTGCGCCGGCAGAAATCTCGCAATTTTTCCGGCATATCGCCGGGTGATTGAAAATCCTCATAGTCCGTATCCACCAATGAGACAAACGGTTCCGCCTCTCTGGCCATGTCCGTCAATTCGCCGTAAGAATACTCTTCCCCCTGCTTTTCCCACTCTCGCTTGCATTCCTGAACCAGCCATAAGCCGGTAAGATTACGGAGAAACCTGTAAGTCCCCGCAACTCCGCCCTCGTTGGTAAAATTGGCCTCAAGGACGTCGTCGTTGATAACCGGATCATCTATTTCCTTGCCCATCAGGGACCAGGTTCCGGAACTGATAAAAGCCCAGTCGTCCCCTTCAGCAGGTATTGCTGCAACGGCAGAAGCAGTATCGTGGGTGGCGGGGGCGATAACGGGAAGCTTGCCCAGCCCGACATCCTCTGCGACTTCTTCGGTTAAATTGCCAATTTTAGTCCCCGGCTCGACGACTTCCCCCATCATATCGAGCGGAAAACCGAACTCCTCGTACAGTTTTTTTGCCCATTCCTTCTTGACCGGGTCGTAGAGCTGTGTGGTGGTGGCCAGGCTAAATTCCGTCGCCATTTCCCCCGTCAGGAAGTAATTGAAGATGTCTGACATCATCAGAAAACTCTCCGCCGACTGGAGGCTTTCCGGATTCTCATTCTTCTGCGCGAAGAGCTGATACAGGGTGTTCAGCTCCATAAATTGTATCCCGGTTTCCGCAAAGATTTCCTCCCGGGAAACTACTTCAAACGCCTCTTCCATGGTACCCTCTGTCCTTGCATCCCTGTAGTGAACGGGATTTCTTAAGAGACGTCCGTTTTTATCAAACAGACCGTAATCCACACCCCAGCTATCCAGACCGAGGGATAGTGGTTCCTCTTCGTAACTATTAGCGTATTTCCTGAGGCTTTCTTTAATTTCCTCGAAAGTCCGCAGCACGTCCCAGTAAAGCCTGCCATGCACTGTTACGGGCCCGTTGGAGAAGCGGTGGAGTTCGTCTATCTCTATTCCGGCTTCGGTAACTCTGGCGACGATCGCCCGACCGCTGTTCGCGCCCAGATCAATTGAGATGATATTTTTACTTGACATTCTAATTAGACACTCCAGTTATTGAGCAATTCTGCGCTAGCTCAGATTTTGACGAGCACTCTTGACTACCAGGAATCAAAATCTCTTTCCTCCAGTTTCTCAATGTCGCCGCCCATCATCTTTACCGTGGCAATTATCTTGGAGGCATTCTGCAGGGTCTCGGTATAGTGCCAGGCTTCTTCCAGGTGATCACCAATGGCAAAGGACCCATGCCCCTTGAGCATCATTATCTGATAGTCCTTGAGTGCCTGAGGGATCTTCTCTTCCATTTCCTTCGAGCCGGAGCCCTCTTTTACAGTGACCACCGGTACTTTTCTCAGGATGTAACCCGCTTCCACGTCTATGGGCACTATCTCGTCCTGGAGAAATGTCAGTGCGGTTGCGGCTATCTGATGGCTGTGCACCACGGCAAGTGCGTTCGTATTTTTGTAGATGGCCCGATGGACCCCGACCTCGGAAGAGGCCAGTGCAATGCCACTATCATCCTTTTCCAGGCCGGTCTCAACGATATCTTCCTTCTCCAGGAAGCCCAGTTGCGAACCTCTGCGGGTGATCAACAGTTTATCGCCCACTTTTACGCTCAGGTTTCCGCTGTGGGAATTCTCCAGTCCTCTCTGGTATAGTGCGCTTCCGACGTGCTGAAATCTCTCTATTATGTCATCGGCTTTATACTTGCTCATATTCCCCCTCCAGGCCAAGTTCAGCAGCCTTTTTCTCCGTCGGTTTTCCGGACTCGTCCCAGCCCCTGGTTTCGTAGTACTCCTCGAGCATCGGCTCCAGTTGGACGACCTTACCTTCTGCCGGTCCGGAGTCCAGCGGTTCGGAAAGCAACCTATTCGGCAGGGTATCGTCCTCTCG
>Ga0207797_1000415_pt1 | contig 33032 bp, 23 predicted proteins | sample PRCRCaboRojoPR_6_FD_187275 | JGI IMG/M metagenome (GOLD analysis project Ga0207797, IMG submission 187275) | Marine sediment microbial community from Cabo Rojo, Puerto Rico - PR CR 10% Liquid 1 (SPAdes) | ecosystem: Environmental > Aquatic > Marine > Coastal > Sediment | place: Cabo Rojo, Puerto... | reverse complement strand
CTCCGAGTGCGACGGTCAACGGTTCCGGGCTGACTGGCGATGCCCACTCGACCGACACGCAGGCCATGTGGCTCACTGAAACCGGCGCCGACCAGCCGGCCTGGATCCAGTACGAGTTCGACAAGTCGTACGTCCTGCATCAGATGCGCGTGTGGAACTCCAACACCCCGGTGGAGGCCGTCGTCGGTGTGGGATTCAAGGACGTCACCATCGAATACTCTCTTGACGGCATTGACTTCGAGACGCTGGGGACGACACACGAATTCGCCAAGGCCTCCGGTCTCGCCGACTATACCTACAACACCGTCGTCGATCTCAACGGCGCGCACGCCAGGTATGTCCGACTGACCGCCAACAGCAACTGGGGTGATGGGGTCTTCCAGCAGTTCGGCCTCAGCGAGGTCCGTTTCCTGCATTTGCCCATCCGTGCCCGCGACCCCTACCCGGCCCACGGGGCGCCGGCCGCCCCGGCGGACGCGACGCTGCGCTGGAGGGCCGGGCGACAGGCCGCCGAGCACCACGTCACCATCGAACGTCGGTAATTCGGGCGGACTCATGCCCCCGGTCGGAATTCGCGGCCCGTCCGGAAACAAGACGTATCTGCACGCCCCACCACTGCACGACCACGATGCCCATCGACCCCCACTTCGAGACGAGTCGCGAGCCGGTCGACGAGCACGAGGGGCACACGGTCTGGGGTCCGGTCGAATCCCCCGAGACGCTGGGCATCCACGGCACCCACGTGGCCGTGGATTTCGATCTCTGCATCGGCGACGGTGCCTGCCTGCGCGACTGCCCCGTCGACGTCTTCGACTGGACCGACACCCCCGGCCATCCTGCAAGCGACCGCAAGGCCGACCCGGCCAGGGAGGCCGATTGCATCGACTGCATGCTCTGCGTGGACGTGTGTCCCGTCGACGCGATCGACGTGGACGCCAGTCGGGAGTGACCTGACGGACCCTGTGGGCCGGCCTCACTCGTTCTCCCGACCCGCTCGACCCGGCCCGCGTTCCAGCGGACCTTTAGCCCGCCCCGTGCAACGTCCCCGTAACTGATGGCCGGCGATCCCCTTTCCTTCGCCGCGTTCACGCTGCTCCCGATCCTGGCCCTCGGCATCGGCGTCCTCGTGACCGTCGTGTACTCGATCGCGCTCGTCGACAGGCGCATCCTGCTCGCGACGGCCCTCTTCGTCCTGATGGGCTTCCACCAGGCCACGGAACTCTGGCAGTTCCTCGGGGGCATGGACCCGTACAGGAACGTGGTCGGGGAGTTCCTCGAGACGGCGGTCAACCTGCTGGCTGTGGGCTCGATCGGGTACGTCCTCTGGAGTCTCGAGACCGAGCGGCAGCGACGAGAGCAGTTGCATCTCCTCCAGGAATCCACCCCGGGAGCGGACGAGCGAACGGGGGCCGGCTCGGTCGTGGCAGGCGGCGAGGATGGCGTCGAGATCTCTCGCGGACGCACGGTCCAGCAACTCCTCCGGACGCCCGTTCTCGGGCGCGTGTTGGGGGTGCTTTACGCGACGCTCCCGCTGGGTAGTACGGCGGCGGTCGAGGCGGTGGTCGGCGAGGCGGTCAGGAACGCCGGAATCACCTTCCCGAGTGCCGGCTTCGAGGTCGAGGCCATCCCGGCAGTCACGGTGTTCGCGGACCAAACCTACCTCCAGGAGATCCTCGAGACCGTCCTCGAGCGGCTGGTGGTCTACAACGACGCGAGCGAGCCACTCGTGACGGTCACCGGCGAGCGAAGCGACAGCACGGTGACTCTCCACCTCTCGGACAATGGCTCCGGGTTACCCGAAGCGGTCGCCGAGCGCCTCACAGCACCACCCGAACGCGCGGGCGAGGCCGGCGACCTCGAACCGGGCTACGTTCACGCCTTCCTGGAGCGCTGGGGCGGGTCGATCGCCGTGGTCGAGGGGGAGGTCGAAATCACGCTCGTGACTCCTGGATGAGGCCCGTCTGTCGCGGCCCTCATACCCCCCAGAAAACGGCGATGCCGACGGTCGTCACGACGGCCAGGAGCAACTGGAGCGGGGCACCAACCCGCACGTAGTCGGCAAAGCGGTAGCCGCCGGGCCCGTAGACCATGAGATTGGTCTGGTAGCCGACCGGCGTCATGAACGCGGTACTGGCCGCGAACAGGACGGCGAGCAGGAAGGCGAAGCCGTTCGCCCCTATCTGTCCAGCGGTATCCACGGCAACGGGGGCAAGGAGCACCACTGTCGCAACCGGCGTGATTACGTTGGAGAGTAGGCCCGTGAGTACGTAAAAGAGCCCGAGTACGAGGATGGGCGGGACCAGGAATGCCGCGTCAGCCACGAGAGAGGCGATGAATGCGGCCCCACCGGACCGCGAGAGCGCGGTCCCCAGCGGGATGACGCCGGCGAGGAGGAAGATCACGTTCCAGTTGACCGCCGCGTACGCGTCGCCGGGCGAGACGACATCGGTGGCGAACATGGCAACGACGCCCGCCAGGGCTGCGATGACGATCGGGACGAGGTCGGCCGCGGCACCGAGCACGACCGCTGCCATGATGAGGATGGCGATGGGGGTCTTGGGGTCGAGCGGGGAGGGTTCCTCCCGCCGGGGGTCCGCGTGACCCACCCCCTGAGTCACGATCACGTCCCCGTTCTCCACGAGATACCGCAGGTTCCGTTCGTGTACCTGCAGGAGCAGCGCATCGCCCACGTTCAGCGTTCGGTCACGGAGACCTTCGCGGATTGTCTCCCCACCCTTCCGCATGGCCAGGACCGCGGCATTGTGGTAGGCCGCGAGGTTCGCATCGCGGACGGTCTCACCCACCAGCCGCGAGCCGTCGGGCAGCACCACCTCCACCAGCCGGCCGCGTCCCGTATCGACCTCGATGTCGGACTCGGCGACGTCCTCCCGCGGGAGCTGGCGGAGCCCGAACCGCTCCGCGAAACGATTGACGGCCCGTCGGTTCCCTCGCACCGTCAGCACGTCTCCTGGCTCGACGGTCACGTCCGACCCGAGCGCGATGGTGGTGTCACCGTCCCGAACGAGCTGGAGCACCTGGAGGTCCAGGCCGGACGGCTCCGCCTCGAGGACGTCCGCCCAGACGTCGCCGAAGGGTTCCGCCCCGGGTTCGGTGGCGTGCTGGACCTCCTCGACCTCGTGGCCGACCAGCGGGGATTCCTCCCGCACGACCACCCGGGCGAGATGCCGCTCCATCTCGAAGGCCTGGAAGGCGCTGCGCTGGGGTTCGACCCGGGCGGGGATGAGCCACCGACCCACAGTGAAGAGGTAGGCCAGCCCGACCAGCAGGACGACGACGCCCAGAGGGGTGAACTCGAACATCGAGATTGGATGGCCGAGCAGGTCCCGCGAGATGTCAGAGACCAGGATGTTCGTCGCGGTGCCGATGAGCGTCACCGTCCCGCCGAGCATGGCGGCGTAGGAAAGCGGCAACAGGAGTTTCGACGGCGAGATGTTCGCCTCGGCGGAGAGCTTGGTCACCATGGGGATGAACACCGCGACGATCGGCGTGTTGTTCACGAAGCCCGCACCGAACCCGGTGGTGAGCATCGTGGCACCGAGGAGCCGCCGCTCGCTCCCCCGACCGAAGCTCGCCAACCGGTCTCCCAACCTGGAGACGATGCCCGTCCGCCGGATGCCCTCGCTCAGGATGTACATGCCGATGATCGTGACCGTGGCGGGGTTCGCGAACCCCTGGATGGCGTCGGTCGCGTCGACGTGGGTCCAGGGTTCGAGGAGCACCAGCGAGACCAGCAGCCCGAGTGCCGTGACGTCCGGCGGGAATCGCTCGGAAAGGAAAAGCCCCAGCGCCACCGCGATGAGTGCAAAGACCACAATCGCGTCGGGCGCGGGCGTTGCCATGGCGGACATGTCGCGCCCGGAGGACTTAATCCTCGTTTTCGCGCCCGCGGCTCATGGTCCTGATCGGTCGTGAATCCGGGAATCGTCCCTCCTCGAGGACCTGGTCCGCGTGGCTCCCGACCGACCTCGGCACCGGTTTCACTATCGGCAATATCTCACATCACCATATCTGTCCGTCCCGGAGGGGAACTCGGAAACTCCTGAGACCGTGCATCTTCGTATCGCGCTAATACGCCCTCCAGACGGGTTTTCAGGAGCGCAGAGGGTGTACGGTCGAGACCACTGAGGCCCCGCGCGGCCGAACACGACGAGAATCAGGTCCGATTTCGAGCAGCTGCTCTTGGGCAAACCACACAATTTTAATAGGCGGACATCGATGGTATCACCCGGGGACACCCGACTGGCACGGACCCGCGGTCGCCATCTGGGTCATGGTCGTTACCGCGGTCCCAACAGGGGCCGGTTGTTTGGCCGTTTCTCGCGGTGCCCCCAGTATTTTCGAGGCGGTACGACCCGAGCGGGTGCCCCGGCCAGCCGCTCGCGCGCGCATATTAACTAATGGTTCCCTCGGCTCACGTGGAACCGGACCGGGTTCCCTGGGCTCGGGCAACGGGTTCCCCGCCGTCCTCGACCCGCCCATCCGCGTCCCAGCGGACGAACGACGCCGCGAACCGGGCGAGGTCGGCGTAGACTCCGTCACCCCGGTCCTGGTCGGCGACGGCCGACGCGAACGAGTCCAGCCACTCCATCTCCGCGAGCGTTTCACGTTCGAGTGTCTCGAGCGTCGCCAGTTCCTCACTGCCGCCATCGCCGCCCTCGTGCCGGTCCGCGATCGCACTCGCGAGTGCCGACAGGAAGGCCAGCTCGGCCGCGACGTGGTCCGGGAGTCCGTCGCCGACCCCCGGCTCGAACCCGACCTGCTCGTACCGTTCGGCCATCCGGCGGGCGGGATCGCCGAAGAAGGTGCCCCCGTCGGCCGCCCTGTAGGCCGAATCCGAGTCGAGATCGCCGGCCGATCCGCCCGCGTGCGAGGAAGCGACCGGGGGTACGTAGTGCGGGCCCGGCACGGCGAACAGGTTGTCGTAGCCGATCTCGAGAGATTCCGCGTCGGGGGCGGTCCCATCGAGCGAGCCCAAAGCTGGCTCCATCGGCAGCACGTCGGCCAGCTCGGCGAACGCACCGTCCTCTATCGCCAGCACCAGGACGTCTGCCTGGCCGTCGAACGCCGCTGCCAGGAGGTCATAGACGTGGGCCCGCGAGCGAGCGAACGCCGCGGGAACGGTACTCGACACGGTCACTCCTCCCGTTTCCGGACCTCGACGTGGGTGTCGAACTGCGCCTGGCTGCCACCGACGGGGTCGCTCGGCCCGATATCGTCCGTCGTCGTATCGAGGGGCGCGAGATGGTTGATGGCGAAGCCAGCGTCCCGGCCCTGGGCGTAGCCCGCGTCGTCCGTCGTGGGCTCGTCGAAGTCGTAGGGCATGTGGCCGTACTCGTCGCCGATCCCGGACGTCGTGTCGCCATCGACTGTCACGGATTCGGCGCCGTTGGCGGCGCGACCCCAGCCCCAATCAGCACCCACGACCCCGGGCCTGATGCCCTCGGTCACGCGTGCCTGGGCTTCGACCGCCCCGCGGCCGGCGTCGATCTCGATGCGATCGCCGTCCTCGATGCCCCGAGTCCGCGCGTCGGCGGGGTTGATCCAGAGCGGGTTCGTGGGCTGGGTCTCGCGGAGCCAGGGGGCGTTCGTCGTCCGGTGCATCCCCTGGGTGCGAGGCTTCCAGTTGATGAGGTGCAGCGGCCTATCGGGGGCAGGCTCCTCGTCGCTGACCACGGGGGTGAGCACGTCACCATTGAAGTGGGTCGCATCCTCGACCTTCGGCAGCGGGTCGAAGGGCGCGCCGTCGTAGGCGTCCTTCCCGACCGGCATGATCTCGTTGAAGAACCACACCTCGCGGTTGAGCTGGTAGCGCATGTGCTCGCCCACGTACCCGTTCGAGGGGTCGAACCGGTCGACGTAGTCGTAGTCGTAACCCCGCTCCGGATACACCGCCTCGTAGTTAGGGATGGGTTCTTCGAACCGTCCGCCACGGTTCAGGACCGTCACGACCTTCGGCCACTCCTCGGGCGTGACCGCACCCTTCCAGGCCTCGTACTCGAAGTCATCGCCGAGACCGTTCTCGTGGGCCCGCCGGAAGATCTCGATCTCCCGGGCGTCGGCGTCCGGGACCGGCCCCTCCTCGAGCGGGAAGTCCTCGGGCTCGATACCCGGCGGGAGGTTCATGTCGACGTCGGCCGCCTCCGGGTCGACGTCGAGGGTCTTTCTCGCGTAGGCCAGGTTCGCGACCATCTTCACGTAGAAGTCCTCGGCGCGGTCGAGCGGCCAGGTCTCGCCCTCGGCGTCGACGATGGCGTCCTCGCCGACTCCCGGGAGGTCCATCTCCTTCGCGACGTCGATCAGGACGTCTTCGGCCATTCTCGCGTCCGGCACGACCGAGACGGCGGGGTGGCTGATCTTCTCGTCGGCGAGCCGCTTGTTGGGATACGTGCCGAAGTTCTCCCAGCGTTCGAGGTAGGTCGGCTCTGGCAGGATGTAATCGGCCTGCTTGGACGTCTCGCCGATGACCGTATCGAAGGCGACCACCAGGTCCATCGCGTCGGTGTCTTTCATGATCTCCGCGATCCGGTCGCCGCCGGCCGCGGCCATCACGTGGTTCTCCGAGTACGGCCGGATGAACAGCGCGTTGATGCTGTAAGGGTAGCCGTCCTTCGCGCTCGGGTAGATCTCCTGGACCTGGTGTTGGGGCGAGAGCCGGAACCACGGCCTGTCGGCGGGATAGCCGTCGAACAGGCGGGTGCCCTCGAAGTCCTCGGCGTTGTGCAACGCACGGGTGATCGGCAGGCCCCACGGGCTCCGGCCGTCGGGAACCACCCCGAGCTTGTACCGCCCGCCCATCGTCTGGTAACCCGCGTAGGGGGTGATCTGCCCGCCCTTCCAGTCGTAATTGCCGATGAGGTGCTGGAGGGTTGCGATCGCCCGCGTGTTGTAAAAGCCGTTCGTGTGCTTGGCGGGCCCGCGGTACTGGAGGATCGCCGCCCGCTTCCCGTGGCTGGTGAACTCGTCGGCAATCTCGGCCACCGTCTCGGCCTCGACGCCCGCCATCTCGGCGTACTCCTCGACCGTGTGCTCGAAGACCCGCTCTTTGTAAAGCGACCAGACGCTCCGCAGTTGGGTCCCCTCGACGGTCACGTCGACGTCGAGGGCCGCCGAATCCACCTCGCTCGCGGCGGCCACCTCGCCAGTCTCCGCGTCGAGGACGGCGGCACCGGACCCTTCCAATCCGAGGTCGCCAGGGGCGACCTTCGCCTTCGGCGCCTCGTTCTCGTAGGTGGTGGCGTCGACGAGGTGCGTCGCGTCCGACCAGGTCGGTTCGCCCCGCGACTCGGCCGAGCCGCGGTCGGGATGCCGCAAGTAGGCCTCGTCGTGGCGCTCGTGCTCGATAATCCACCGGGCCATCCCCATCGCGAGGGCGGCGTCCGCACCCGGTTCGATCGGGACCCAGGTGTCGGCCTTCTCGGCCGTTTTCGAGAGCCGCGGGTCCACGACGTCCATCCGCATACCGTCCTGGAGCGCGTTCGTGAGCTTCGGCGACAGCCACGTCGGCCCCTTGTTCGAGACGAGCGGGTTGGTTCCCCACACCAGCAGGTACTCGGTGTTCTCGATGTCGGCGTACTGGCGCTTTTTCTTCTTCACCGCCACGCCCTCGCCGGTCTGCTTGACCGGGTCGTGCGAGCGGACGTTGCCGAGGACGCTCGAGAACCCACATACCCCGGCGTGGTGGTGGCTGTTGATCGTGCCAAAGCCCTGCTGGAAGAGCCGGTTCCGGATGAAGAAGCGCCGGAAGCCGCCCACGTCGACGATTTGATTGGCCTTCGGCCCCAGCTGGGGGATGTCGGTGTCGATGAGGACGTCCTCGTACCGCTCGTCGAAGGTGGCCTTCTCGAGTTCGCCGTCCTGGACCTTCTCCCAGTCGGCCATCACGGTGGACTCGTCCTCGTAGGCCCACATCTCCGCGAGCCCCTCGTGGGAGACGTACTCGCCGTCGTGGCCGTGCACGATCTCGTCGATGGCCTGCTCCCATGAGATCGTGCGCCATTCGCCACTGCCCCGCGGCCCCACCCGCCGCATCGGTTTGCGCACCCGGTAGCTGTCGAATGCGGTTTGAATGCCGGACTGGCCTTTCAGGCAGATCCGTCCGCCGGTGAGCGACCAGCGGCTGAGATCCACGTCGCCGGTTCCCTCGACGTCGCCCGTCGCGACCGACTCGGGGTCGCTACTGTACGGGACCTGGGAGAACGGCTGCGTGTTCAGGAACGAGTACGGGTTGCCGGCCAGCTTCCGCACTAGCGAGGAGTACTGGGCCGTCTCCGTGCTCGCGTCGTCGAGTGTCACCTTGATCGGGCAGAAGGTGTTACACTGCCCACAGGTGGTGTGGATCGTGTGCTCGGCGTCGAAGGTGTCGGTCTCGTAGTCCTCGCCCACGTAGTGCTCGGGGTCCGACCACAGCGACTCCAGGTCGATCTCGCCGGCGCCGACGCCACCGGCGGACAGCGCCGAGAGACCGCCGACGGCCTTGACGAAGTCGCGTCGCGAGACGTTCGGCTGGTCCGTGCTCCCGTCGTCGATCGCGTCCGTGCTCCCGTCGTCGGTCGAATCAGTGCTCATGCGTGATCACCGTCCGTGTCGAGCGGGGTCAGGGGCAGCAACTCGGCCCCGAGCGTGTACAGCAAGAGGCCGAGGCCGATGATCCCGGCGCTGGTCCCCCACTCGACCAACGTCGGAACGTAGTTGCCGTGGGGCAATCCTTCCAGGACCGGCAGGATCAGCGGCGGTACGACGATGTTGAAGCGCACGCCCACGATGCCGATGACGACCGAAATTCCGGCGACGACCATCAACCACGGCGTCCGCCGCCATGCCCGCCGGCTGGCCAAGGCCGCCGGCAGCACCCAGCCGAGCGCGACCATCACACCCCAGAAGGACCACGACATCTCGCCCGTCGAGACGAGCAGCCAGGTGCCGACGTGCAGTCGCTCGAGCGTGGTGAGAGCGATCAGGGCATCGATAGCCGTGAACGCGACGTCGGTCAGAATGAAGGCGACCAGGAGCTGTGCGAGGCGGTCGAGCAGGTTCGGATCGACCGGTCGGTCGTCGAAAAACCGGCGGCGCAGGACGTACACCGCCATCACCAGCGCCGTGCCAGAGACGACGGCCGAGATCACGAAGATGATCGGGAAGAGCCCCGAATTCCAGTAGGGTCTGGCTTTCGAGACCGCGAAGAGCACCCCGGTGCCACCGTGCACGAAGAAGATGGCGAGCGGGATGCCCACGATACCAAAGCGCTTGAGCCACCGACGGTCGGCGTCGAGCGCCGCGTCGGAGAGACTCCTGTGACCGAAGGTAAGCACCGATGCGAGACGCGCCCTGATTCCCGTGGCTCGCCGCGCGACTCTGACGAGGTCCGCGCGCATCGCGAAGTACAACTCAACGCTCAAGACCAGGATGTAGGCCACGTACGCGTGGACCTCCCAGGACAGCGGCGAGGTGAGCTGGCGGTGCAGGAAGACGTTGAACAGGCGGTCCATCCGCCCGAGGTCGGTCCAGACGAACAGCAGCGCGACGACCATCGCGATGATCGCGGCCAGCAGGGCGTCGCGGTCGATCTCGTGCATCCCGGCCATCCCGAAGACGTTCGACAGGGTGCTGACCAGGAAGGCCCCGGCCGAGAGGCCGACGAAGTAGATGTAAAAGGCCACCCACGCGCCCCAGGGGGTGACCGAGTTCATGTTCGTCGTTGCCATACCGCCGGTGACCCGGAGGTACATCGCGTAGGCGCCGACCAGCAGCAGGCCGGCGATGGCGGCGTACCAGCCGAGTCGGATCCGTGCGTCTGTAATCCCGTGCTCGTACCCGAGCCCGAGAGACGTGTCCTCCAATAGTGTTGACATTGGTATCACCGCAAGTAGTAGACGTTCGGGTCGTTGCCCGTGTGCTCTTTCAGCTGGAACGAGCGGGTCGATTCTGCCATCTGGGCGACCTCGCTTTCCGGATCGCTCAGGTCACCGAAGTTGCGGGCGTCGCCGATGCAGGTCTCCACGCAAGCAGGTTCCTCGTCGCGGCCCAGTCGGTGATAGCAGAAGCTGCACTTCCGCACGTTCCCGATGGGCGATTCGCCCTCCGCGCGGGCGTCCTTGGTCACCCCGTATTCGGGGCTCTGCACCTCGCCCGCACCCATTACCTCCTGGTCGTAGTTCTCGCCGAAGTCGAAGTACCGCGCCCCGTACGGGCACGCGATCATGCAGTACCGGCAGCCGATACACCGGTCGTAGTCGATGTTGACCACGCCGTTGTTCATCGTGTAGGTCGCGCTGACCGGGCAGACCTGCACGCAGGAGGGGTTCTCGCACTGCATGCACGGCCGGGGGAGGTTGGTGCGGGTCACGTCCGGGAACTCCCCGTGTTCCTCCTCGAGGACCACGTTGTACGAGACGCCCGGTGGGGTGCGGTTCTCGGCCTTGCACGCGACCGTACACGAGTCACAGCCGACGCACTTCTGCAGGTCGATGACCATGCCCCACTGGACCGCCTCGTCTGCGGCCGCGGCGTCGAGGCTCGCCGCGACGGAGTCCATGGAGTCGACCGAACACTGGAGTTGCTCGGCCGCGCCATCCGCGATGGTCTGTGAGCCGTCCTCGGCGTCGATGGCGGGGTTCGGCGTCTCTGCGTAGGCGACCCCGAACTCCTCGGCCGCCGCCTCGTCGTATCTCGCCCAGAAGGACTCACTCGAGAGCTCGCCCGCCGAAACGCGTCGTGCGTCCTCGGCCATGGCCGTCCCGAGGTCCGTCGAGAAGGGGGACCGTTCGAGTTCCTCCTGTGGATCGATCCGGTCGTCGTCGAGCATCTCCTCGACCCTGCCGGTTCCAGCCTCGGGAACCCCGGGTCGAGCGCTCTCGGTACTCATCGTCGCCTCCATGAGGGATACAGACGCCCACCCAACCAGTATCGAGCCGTTGCCTCTGTGGAACGCATACACCACCCGGTTTGCCCTGTGGGGCCCTCAGCACACCACCAATAGTAATTGGTACGCGAGATGTCCGGGTTTCGGTACAAAAACCCCACCCCAATACATATTGTATTTCGCGGTTGTTCGCGGAGCCGTTCGTCCACCTACCCAGAGCCAGAAACAGTTTCAAACACGTTATCAGACCCTCAAGACAATTTTTCCCAAGGTCTGGGAACGCCCCGGCCCCCTAACTCCCGCTTGCACCTACCGTCGCGTACAGCCAGCAGGACGAGTTCGACATGGACCAACTCATCATCCTCGCGTCGATCGCGTTGCGACTGGTCGGGGTGGGCTATTCGGTCTGGTTGCTCTACCGGGTCGAGGACGCCCGTTTTGGCTTCCTCACCCTGATGCTCGGGCTCATGGCAACCCGTCAGATCCTGACCTACCAGGCCGGCCCGTCCGGCGTCGACGAGTTGCCGGGACTGGTCGTGAGCGTCCTCGCGGTGCTCACGGTCTACTACCTCGCACAGTACACCGAGCAGGAAGCCCAGGTGAAACGAACCATCGAGGCGAAGAACGAACGTCTTCGCACCTTCCAGAAGGCCATCGAGCACGCGGGCCACGCCATCTTCATCACCGACCCGGACGCGACGATTACCTACGCGAACCAGGCCGTCGAGTCCGTGACCGGCTACACCCGTGGCGAAGTCCTGGGCAAGGACCCCGCCATCTGGAAGTCCGACTTCCACGACGAGGCCTTCTATGCGGAGATGTGGGAAACCATCGAGGCCGGGGAGATCTGGGACGGCCAGATCGTCAACGAGCGCAAGGACGGCACCCCGTGCTGGGTGGACATGACCATCGCGCCCATCGTCGGCGAATCCGGCCACGTCGAGAAGTACGTGGCCGTCGACACGGACATCACCGACCGCAAGGAACGCAAGCGCCGCATTACGGACCAGCGCAACCGCCTCGAGGTGCTCAACCGCACCAACGAGGTGCTCCGGGACGTCAACCGCGAACTCGTCGAGGCCGATTCTCGCGAGGAGATCGAAACCGCCGTCATCGAACGGTTTGCCGCCTCCGACCAGTTCGACTTCGCCTGTCTCGCGACTGCTCGGCCGACCGGCGAGGCCGTGCGACCACGTGCTTGGGCCGGCATCGACGGCGACGAGCTCGATGAGATGCTCGGGGCAATCGAGGCCGGGCCGGGCAGCGACCCACTCAGCCGCTCGGTCAGGACAGGCGACGTGGAGATCGGAACCTGTTCGGACCCCGACGCGGAGTGGTGCGCGCCGTGGCGCGACCGCGCGTTCGAGCGGGTCGGGGCCATCCCCCTCTCGTACGGCGAGACGGGGTACGGGACTCTCTGCATCGGTACCCGTACCGAGGAGGCCTTCGAGGACATCGAGACGGCGGTCTTCCGGGAGCTGGGGGAGACCATCGGTTATGCGATCAACGCGGTCGAGAGCAAGGAAGCCCTCTTGACCGACAGCGTGACCGAGATCGAACTGGTGGTCGGGGACCCGAGCTGCTACTCGGTTGCGCTCACCCAGGAGTTGGCGGCTGAACTCGAACTCCGCTGGGTGACTGCCGGGTCCGGAGAGGCACTCATCGAGTACGTCACCGTGCGCGGGGCCGATCCCGAGGCCGTCTCCGCCTTCGCTGCGGACTGCGAGTCGATCGGCGACGCCCGAAGGGTCACCGAAGACGACGGGGAGTCGCTATATCGCTTCGAGGTCACGGACTCCTGCGTGGCCGAACCGCTGGTCGATTACGGCGGAGATCTGCGATCGATCGTAGCCTCGGACGGGACCGCGACGATCACTGCCCATCTTTCCCGGAGTGCCGACGTCCGCTCGGTCCTTTCCGCCCTCCAGAACGACCTCGAGGACGTGTCTCTCCGCGCGAGACGCGAAATCGAGCGGCCAGCCCTGACCACGGGTGAGATACGGTCGGCGATGGAGTCCGCCTTGACCGACAGACAGCGCGAGGCCCTCCAGACCGCCTTCGTGGGTGGCTTCTTCGAGTGGCCCCGGGAAAGTTCCGGTGAAGAGATCGCGGCCGTGATGGGCATCAACCAGTCGACGTTCCTGCAACACCTGCGAGCCGCCGAACGGAAGGTCCTGGAGGTCCTCCTCGGCTCCGACCGTCCGGTGGCCATGGCGAGTCTGGCCCAGTCCTGACCGATTTCCGGTCCATAGCTGCTGTCGCCGTTGGTGCCACGGACAGTCCCGGATGGGCCTCCGGAGCCCGGCCTCGTTCCATCCGGGAGACCCTTTTTGCCGTTCCAGGTTCCATCGACACGTAATGGAGTCTGTCGGGGGGTTCGTCCCAGCCGCCGCTGAGACCGGCCTCAGCCTCGACGTGCTGGTCGTTCTGGCCATCATCGCCCTCGCGCTCGTCCTCTTCGCGACCGAACGGTTCCCCGTGGATCTGACCGCCATCCTGGTGATGGTGCTGTTGATGGTCTTCGGGGAGTGGACCCAAATCTCCCCGCGCGAGGGGATTTCGGGTTTTGCGAATCCCGCGACCATCACCGTGCTGGCCATGCTGATGCTGAGCGCCGGGGTAAGCCGGACGGGTGTCGTGCAGAAGATCGGCAACCTCATGACCTCCTTCGCCGGCGAGAGCCAGTTCAAACAACTCGGGGCGACCATCGGCGTTGCGGGCCCGGCCTCGGGATTCGTGAACAATACGCCCGTCGTTGCCATCCTGGTGCCGGTGGTCTCAGACCTGGCCCACCAGGGACGGACATCGCCCTCGAAGCTGCTCATGCCCCTTTCCTTCGCGTCGATGCTCGGGGGTATGCTGACTCTCATCGGCACCTCCACGAACATCCTGGCGAGTGACGTCTCGGACCGCCTTCTCGGCCGACCCTTTTCGATGTTCGAGTTCACCGGCCTCGGGCTGGTCATCCTCGTCGTGGGGTCGGCGTACCTGATGACCATCGGGTACCGGTTGCTTCCCGAGCGGATCGAGCCCCGCGAGGACTTCATCGAGGAGTACGAACTCCAGGACTTCCTCACCGAGGTGACGGTGCGCGAGGATTCCCAGATCGTCGGGCTCACCGTCCGGGAAGCCCTTGCCTCGGTGCCCTTCGACGTGGACATCATCGGCATCGCCCGCGACGGCGAGCAGTTTATCGAGCCCCTCGGACAGAAGGAGATTCGTGCCGGCGACGTCTTCAGGGTCAGAGCTGACCGGGAGTCCCTCCAGGCAGTCATGGACCTGGAAGGACTCTCGCTGCTCGACGAGGAGGTCACCGAGGCCGAACTAGAGGCCGTCGAAACCGCCCAGACCCTCGTCGAGATCATCATCCCGTCGGGATCGCCGCTAGTGGGCAAGACTCTCGAGTCGGCCACCTTCAGGCAGCGCTACGACGCCAACGTGCTGGCGGTGCGCTCCCACGGAGACCTGGTCCGCGAACGGATGGACCGGATCCCGATCCGGGTCGGTGACACGCTTCTGATCCAGGCCACGGAGGACAGTATCGACCGGCTCGCACGGACCCGGGACTTCATCGTCGCCCACGAACCAACGAGTCCCGATTACCGAACCGACAAGATCCCACACGCGATCGCGATCATCCTGGGCGTGGTCCTGTTGCCGGCCCTCGACGTCCTCCCGATCCTCGTCAGCGCCCTCGGGGGTGTCGTCGTGATGACCCTGACGGGTGTCCTGCGCCCGAACGAACTGTATGAATCCGTCGACTGGAACGTCATCTTCCTGCTCGCCGGGGTGATCCCGCTGGGCATCGCGCTCGAGCAGACCGGCGGCTCGGCCATCATCGGCGAGATGGTGGCGGGCACGGCGGACATGCTCCCGGTGATCGGTGTGCTCTGGGTGTTCTACCTCGCCACGTCGCTCATCACCAACGTCATCTCCAACAACGCGAGCGTCGTGTTGATGATCCCCGTGGCGATCGAGGCCGCCCAGGGAGTCGGTGCCAATCCCTTCGCCTTCGTCCTCGCCGTGACCTTCGCCGCGAGTACCGCCTTCACGACGCCCATGGGCTACCAGACGAACCTCATGGTCTACGGGCCGGGCGGGTACCGGTTCACCGACTTCTTCCGCGTGGGGGCGCCGCTCCAGTTACTCCTCTCGGTGGTGACCACCGTCGGGATCGCGCTCCTCTGGGGCCTGTAACAGCGCTCCCCTCGGGACACACACTTTGATACCCACAGGCACCGAACTGTCGGACGATCCGGGATGGGGGAGGGGTTTCGGACCGATGCAGTCGTCCTCGGAGTCGCCGTCTTCGGAGCCGTCGGCATCGCCGCCCTACCGACCCCCGCCGGCCTCTCGCCAAGTGGACAGGCGGCACTCGCCACCACGTGGTTCGCCGCGGTCCTCTGGGTGACCGGGGCGGTCCCGCTCTGGGTGACTGCGGTCTCGATTCCCGTCTGGTTGGTCGGACTGGGGGGAACGGAAAGTCTCGCTGCGGCAGTGACCGGCTTCGCCGATCCGGTGATCTTCCTCTTCCTCGGGACCTTCCTCCTGGCAGCCGCCCTGAACCGCCAGGGCATCGACCGCCGCTTCGCCCTCCGACTCCTGGGACTCGTGGGCACGACCCCCCGTCGTGTCCTGCTCGGGACGATGATCGCAACCGCGGTCCTCTCGATGCTCATCTCGAACACCGCGACGACGGCGATGATGGTCCCGATCGCGGTCGGCCTGGCCGAGCACTTCGCCGGGGACCGGGACCCTGCAATCGCCGTTCCGAACTTCCACGTCGCGTTGCTCCTGGGGACGGCCTACGCCGCCACGGTCGGCGGTCTCGGAACGATCATCGGGACGCCACCCAACGCCATCGTCGTCGCCCAGCTCGAGCGGGAGCTGGGCGTCCGCATCTCCTTCGTGGAATGGATGGGGATCGGGCTCCCGGTGATGCTCGTTACCTTGCCGCTGATCTGGCTGGTGTTGCTCGCCATCTTCCCGCCGGAGGGGGCTCGGCGCTCGGGAGCACGGGCAGCGGCGACCCTCGCGGAGCGGACCGAGAACCTGGAACCGCTCGGACCGGTCGCCCGCCGCGTGACCGCCGTGTTCGTTCTCACCGCAACGCTCTGGCTGGTGGGCGGCCTCGACTTCCTCTTCAGGGACCTGCTGCCGACCTCCGTGGCCGCAGTGCTCTGGGGCGGCCCCGACCGGGAGGGACTGCTGTACTTCTCCGTGGTGGCGCTTGCGGCCATCCCGGTCCTCACGCTGGTCGGCGGCATCGACCGGGAGGACGTCCGCCGTATCGACTGGGGGACGATCCTGCTGTTCGGCGGCGGGCTTTCCCTCGCGGCTGCGCTGTCGGCGACCGGCGCCACGACCTGGCTCGCGGACCTGTTCTTGGCCCCGGCGCTCGGACTCCCATTGTTCGTGCTCCTCGGGGCCATCGTGCTGTTCACGGTCGCCGCGAGCGAGATCGCGTCGAATACGGCCACGGTCGCGATCCTGGCCCCGGTCTTGATCGATCTGGGGCAGGCCGGCCAGGCGGAACTCGGGATCGCGGGTGCGGCCCTCCTCTTGCCCATCACCAGCGCTATTGCTGCGAGTTACGGGTTCGCGTTGCCGGTGGCCACACCCCCGAACGCGATCGTCTTCGGGACCGGCACGGTCACACGCGGCCAGATGCTTCGGGCGGGCGTCGTGCTCGACCTGCTCTTCGTGCCGGTGACCGCCGTCGTCCTCTACGTCTTCTTCGTGGTCCTGGGTGGCCCGCTCTGAGACCGTACACTGGGTGACAGGCCCGCCCCATCACGAGTCCCGGGTCTGGCTGGAGCCCAGTGCGGTGGCACCCCGTCACCCTGCTGACGGTCGCTTCGCCCCCCTGTCAGTGGCCAGTAATTAAGTGCGCCCGCGCGAGCGCCGCACGCACGACGGATCCGCGAGCGTCTCTCCCTGTGCGCACAAAACATCTGCGAGCGTCTCTACCTGTGCAAGGATGTGTCACCGTACGCCGACGCGGGAAAACCGTTCGCCGAGAGTCTACAGCAGTTCGGCCAGGTCCTCGTGGGCGTGGATGTCGACGCCTTCGTCGGTGACCTCGGCGATGGTGACGCCGTTACCGCTCGCGGTGTCTCGCTCGGAGGCGGACTCGACCGCTCGCGTCGCGATGCGCACGCCGGTCTCCTGGTCGATCTCGGGGTCGTACTCCTGTTCGAGGACCCCCAGCGCGAACTGCATCCCGCTGCCGGTCACCACGTAATCGTCCTCCGAGAGCCCGCCCAGCGGGTCGATGCTGTAGACGTGCGGGCCCGTGTCGTCGATGCCGCCCAGGATCGGATTGATCATCAGGAACGGGCCGCCACGGGCGAAGTTCGACGCGATGGTCGCCAGGGCGTTGATCGACATCGACTCCCCGCGGCGGGCCTCGTAGAGGTTCGCCTCGGCGCGGATCGAGCGGATGAACGACTGGGACCCGCCCACGGAGCCGACGAGCGTGAGCACAGCGCGGTCGTGGACCTGTTCGACCTTCTGGACGTTCTTGTTCGAGACGATTCGCCCGCCCAAGCTCGCCCGCCGGTCCGTCGCGATCACGACGCCATCCGCGGTCGTCAGGCCGACCGACGTCGTGCCGGTCTCGGCGGACTCGACGTCTTCGGGCAGTTCCTCCTGCTCGGGGATCGATCCGATCTCGGGCTCGTAGGGGTTATCGAGGTTCATTCCTCGGCCTCCGTTTCGAGGTCCGCGAGGTGGGTCTCGATCTCCTCGATCGTGAGTTCGCGGTAGGCCTCGGTCGCGGTCTCCACGACGGCGATGGCGAGGCCGCTGGGTTCCAGTTCCTCCTCCCGCGTGAGGCTCAGGGCCTCCAGTGCGAGGTCCACGCCCTCCTCGAGTGAGAGATCCTCGCTCCAGTTGTTCTCGAGATAGGTCTGGAGGTCCGAGCGGTCCGCGCCGATCGCGACGGCCTTCCACTCGTTCGGTGTCCCGCTGGGGTCCGTCTCGAAGAGTCGGGCCTCGCCGTTGGAGACGCCACCGACCAGCAGCGCGGCGCCGAACGGCCGCACGCCGCCCATCTGGGTGTACTGCTGGATGTTGTCCGTGACCGCCTTCGTGAGGACTTCGATGTCGATTGCCTCCTCGTAGCGCAGCTCCTCGACCTGCGCGCGGCGACGCGCGAAGTCGATGAGCTGGCGGGCGTCTGCGACGTGGCCGGCGCTCGCGATCCCGACGTGGTCGGCGACCTTGTGCAGTTTCTCGATCGACCCGGGCTCCATCAGCGGGGAGCGGGAGCGTTTGTCCACCGCAAGCACGACCCCCTCGGTCGTCCGGACCCCGACCGCCGGCGTCCCTCGTTTGACTGCTTCCCTCGCGTACTCCACCTGGTACAGGCGCCCGTCCGGGGAGAAGATGGTGATCCCCCGGTCGTAGGCCTGTTGCTGTTGTCCCTGCATATCCGTTCTCAACCGACCTTGCCGCGGAGACGGTAAAGGCCTGCCGGACCCGGCCAGCGCCGGCTTCCCGGACCTTTCAGGGTTCCGCTTCCCTGAAGCATCGCCGTGACCGAGAGGTGTTTGCCACTCCCCTGGCCGGCGTCCCCTGGGCGTTCACGAACGACGCTCACCACCGGGTACGGGCGTGGTGCTGGGGTGTGATGCTGGCTTGCCCCGGGCTGTGACCCAGGCCTGGCGCTGGGTTGTGGCGTCGGCCTGGCGGTGTGGTATGGCGCAGGAATAGCGCGGAGGGTGTGGCGCACACCTGGTACACGGGTGTGGCGCAGGCCTGCCGGTGTGGTATGGCGCAGGAATAGCGCGGGGGGTGTGGCGCACACCTGGTACACCGGTGTGGCAGGCCTGCCGGTATGGTATGGCGCAGGCGAGGTGCTACTCCACGGCGCAAGGGTGGTGTTGCGATACGACCCCGGCTGTCGTGTACTCGTCAGTTCGACGCGCCAAGAAACCGAAGCAACTCCGAGAACCTGCTGGCGGGCCCGACCCGCCGTGCTTACATGTAGTTGATGCTCTCGGGCAGTTCGATCTTCATGCCCTTGCGCTCGCGGATCTCCGTGATCTTCTCGCGCTGGAGGTTATCGACGAGCACGCGGAAGCCCGCGTTCTCGGTGTTCCAGGAGGCACGGCCCTCGGTGGCCGAGCGGATGTCCGAGGAAAAGCCGATCATCTCCTCGACGGGCGCGATGCCCTCGACCACCATCAGGTCGCCTTCCTGGTACATGTCGTCGACGCGACCCCGGCGACCCTGGATCTCGCCGGAGGCGGCACCCATGTGCTCCGAGGGGACGTCGATGCGGACGTCCTGGATCGGCTCGAGCAGTCGGATCTCGGCGTCGATGAGGGCGCGGTGGACCGCCTCGCGAACGGCCGGGATGACCTGGGCCGGGCCGCGGTGGATGGCGTCCTCGTGGAGCCGCGCGTCGTGGAGCCGCAAGAGCGCGCCCTGGACTGGTTCGGCGGCCAGCGGACCGTCGTCGAGGGCCTCGTCGACGCCCTCGAGGATGAGCTCCATCGTCTCGTTCAGGTGCTGGATCCCCTTCGTGTCGTCGATGAAGACGTTGGTCGAGACGATGTGCTCGACGTTCTGGGAGGTATCCTTGTCCATGCCCGCCTCCTGGAGGGCCTCGCGGCGCTCCTGTTCGGGCATGTCCATCGTCGCCTCGCCGAGCTTGAGCGTCTCGACGAGTTCCTCGGAGAGCGGCTCGACGGAGATGTAAAAGCGGTTGTGCCGGTTGGGCGAGATGCCCTGGACCTCTTCGGACTCGCCGGTCGGGGACTCGCGGTAGACCACGATGGGCTCACCCGTGCGCACCGGGATGCCCTGGTTGCGCTCGATGCGCTGCGTGATGACCTCCAGGTGCAACTCGCCCTGCCCGGAGATGAGGTGTTCGCCCGTGTCCTCGTTGATCTCGACGCTGATGGTCGGGTCCTCCTTGGAGACCTGCTGGAGGACCTCGATGAGCTTCGGCAGGTCGTCCATCTTCTGGGCCTCGATGGACTTGGTGATGACCGGTTCGGAGATGTGCTCGATGGACTCGAACGGCGTCATCTCGATGGAGGAGACAGTCGAGCCCGCGATGGCGTCCTTGAGCCCGGTGACGGAGGCGACGTTTCCGGCGGGTACGCGGCCGACTTCCTCGCGCTCGCCGCCCATGAAGATCCCGACGGATTGCAACCGGTTCTTGCCGGCCGTGCCGGAGACGTAGAGTTCCTGGCCCTTCTCGAGAGTCCCGGAGAACACGCGACCCGTGGCGATCTCTCCGGCATGGGGGTCCATCGAGATGTCGGTCACCATGAAGACAACTTCGCCGTCCTTGTTGACCATCATCATGTCCTCGGCGACCTCGAGGGAGTCGTCGCCCCGCCAGATCGTCGGGATCCGTTCCGGCTGGGCCTTGATTGGGTTGGGGAAGTGCTCGGCGACCATGTCGAGGACGACGTCCGACAGCGGGGACTGCTCGCGAAGTTCGTCCCGTTCGTCGTTGCGCTCCATCTCGATGATGTCCCCGAAGTCGATGCCCGTTTCGGCCATCGACGGTGCGCTGATCGCCCAGTTGTAGAGGGCCGACCCGAAGGCGACCGTGCCGTCCTGCACGCCGACCTTCCAGTTCTCTTCCTCGTACTTCTCCTCGGCCATCCCGCGGATGAGCTCGTTGACGTCACGGATAACGGCCTGGAGGCGCTCCTGCATCTCCTCGGGGCCCTCCTGGAGCTCGTTGATGAGCCGGTCGACCTTGTTGATGAACAGCGCGGGTTTGACGTTCTCGCGGAGGGCCTGACGCACGACCGTCTCGGTCTGGGGCATCGTCCCCTCGACCGCGTCGACGACGACGAGTGCCCCGTCGACCGCCCGCATCGCGCGGGTCACGTCGCCGCCGAAGTCGACGTGGCCCGGCGTGTCGATGAGGTTGACGAGGAAGTCCCGATCCTCGTAATGGTGAGTCATCGAGACGTTCGCGGCGTCGATGGTGATGCCGCGTTCCTGCTCGTCCTCCTCCGTGTCCATCGCGAGCTGCTGGCCGGCCAGATCCTCCGAGATCATGCCCGCCCCGGCGAGCAGGTTGTCGGTCAACGTGGTTTTCCCGTGGTCGATGTGAGCGGCAATGGCGATGTTCCGGATGTTCTCCGGTTTATCCATCAATCGCTCACACTGTTCGACGATCTTCTTGCGTCGGCCCATTATTACACGCCTCTATCCACAGGAGGTTCAAAAGGGTAGTGTTTCCCCGCGGGGTTTCGGCGTGTGAGACCCCCACACCCGGGTTTCCTGGGGGGAAAGAAACTTGCCCGTCAAGACCTTGGTAACGGTCGACATGGACCTCCGCGTCCACGGCTCGCTCCCCAATACGCCCTTCGAGGAGGCACGGACGATCCTCGAGCCGACCCACGACATCGAGAAGCCCATCGACGTCGAGGTGAGCCAGGACCCCGACGGTCGGACCTGGACCGGGCACCACGGCGATCGACACGTCCTCACCCTCTCGCGGCGCGCGGCGACCAGCGCAATGGCCACCGAACTCGCCCTCCACGAGTTCGCCCACATGCGCCGGGCCGAAGAACGCCACGCCTCCCACACGGTCAGCACCGAAGAGGCCCTGTTCCTCGCGCTCGCTGGCCGCCGGGTCGAACAGTCGGTCATCCCGCACGCGTACCAGATCGCAAACCACATCAGGGACGTCTACGCCGACGACATCACCCTCTCTTTTCGCACGGGCGAGAAGCTGGCGGCGTTCCTCGAATCCGAACTCGCGGCCGCCATCCTCGACGGGCCCGAAACTGCACCGCCAGGGGGCTACAGCCGCTCCCGGTCTGCCGACCCGGAACTCACGGTCGTCAACGCCGCGTTCGCCCTGGCGCTCCTGGATAGACACGGCGTGGGCGGCGAACACAGACTCGATGACCTGGCCCACGCAGCGGCACGTGACGCGCCGTCGATAGACCTCGAGGCCTTCAGGCGGCGGTTCCGGACCCTCCCCGGCGAGCCGACGCAGGGCGATTGTCTGCGGACCTTCGTCGATACCATCGGCGCATACTTCGACGCTCGCGCGGGCGCCGGCGTCTCCGCTGCGGATTGAACAGGCGCGTCACGGATCCGCTCGCGAGATATGCCACAGAAGGGTAGAGTACCTGCGTTACCGGGCAGCCGCGGCGACGCGTTCCTTCTCTTCTTTCTGCCCGATGGCGTAGGTCTGGACGTCGTAGTTTGCGGCACCGATGAGCTGCTGTGTCAGCGCCTCGGCGACGTCCTGCGGGGACTTGAACGCGGCACGGTAGGTGCCGTCCCCCAGGAATTTCAACGCCTGGTCCACGCGACGCTGCGGGGCCGTGTCGACGGCTTTCGGGACCGAGATGCCGCCGTACTTCAGGCGGACAGTTTCTTCCCGCGGGGCCGCGTTCTCGATCGCCCGAACGAGGACCTGAACCGGGTTCTCGTCGGTCCGCTCGGCGATATTCTCGAAGGCCTCCTCGACGATTTTCAGGCTCTGCTGTTTCTTGCCGCTGTTCTCGCCCGATTGCATCAGCCGGTTGGCCAGCCGCTCGACCGCGCTGATCTCGGATTTCTTGAACTGCTTCGAGGCGTGGCGGCCCATGGTGTGGGCGACCGGGGTGACGGAGATGTACCGTCTCGTGCTCGGGTCGGTGTACTGGATGCCCGTGACGTCCCACCGGCCGAAGAGCTTGGCCTGGGCCTCCTCGTCGTCCGTGCCGGCTGGCTTCTCCGGCTCTGGTTCGTCAGCCGACATGTTATCGCACCGGCTTCTCCGCGTTCCCGCGGACCAGTTCGATCATCGAGACGCCGTTTACCTTCTCGACCTTGTAGTTCACGCCGGAGAGGTCGCCCATTGCACGGCCCTTGGCGCCGCCGATCCCTGCGATAGTGACCTCGTCGTGTTCGTCGATGAAGGAGATGGCCCCGTCGCCGGGCGCGAAGGCGGTGACTTGTTTCCCGTTTTTGATCAGCTGGACCCGGACGCATTTCCGGATCGCGGAGTTGGGCTGTTTGGCCTCGATCCCGACCTTCTCGAGGACGATACCGCGAGCCTGGGGGGCCCCTTCGAGGGGATCGGATTTGGTGCGGAGGCCCCGCTCGCGCCGTGCGTACTCGGAGTCGGACCACCGATGATTCTGGCGGTCCTTTTTGAGTTTGCGCGCGGCGTACTTCCCGTTCGGCATACACCGGGATAACCTACGGACGTACTTAAACTCGGCCATCCGCGCCCACCGTTCGCCCCCGGGCCCGATCCGGCTCGCTCGGCAAGAGCTGGATGAAAAGACGTCCACCCCCTTCGGAGTTACTCGGCCCGCGACGAACGGACTGAGTCGCGGTGAACCGCTCCCATCCAGGTTCTTCGAACTGCTCGTTGGCGGACTGGCCAGCCAATTACTTATTGGTGCAAACATCCGCGAGGGAGGGGTTCGAGAAACCCCGGCCGAGGCGGTTCGCCAAGCACGAACGCCGTCAGCGCTCGGGCCACGGAGAGTACCGCCGGGTTGCCGTCGCGACGGGAGCGACGCCGGCTTCTGCCCCAGGCTATTTTCGAGCGGCGTCGCTCCCGACGACACGTAGCACAAGAAGTGTGGGCTAGGTGAGTTGGATATCGTCGATATCGAAGTGGCGCCGGGCCAGCAGCTTCGCCGCCTCGATGTTACGACCCTCCCTGCCGATCGCCGCACCCTTGTCGGCGTGGTCGACCTCGGCGTATGCGACGACGTCGTTGTTCTTCGAGATCGTCACATTGTATACGGCGGCCGGCGAGAGAGCGTTGGCCACGAAGCCCTCCGGGGTGGGCGCATCCTCGACCAGCTCGACGTCCATGTTGAGGCGGTCTTCGAGCCGGTTCACGCGGGTCCCGTCCGGGCCGATAGCCTGTCCCATCTCGCCGGCGGTCACGACGTAAAGCACCCGGTCTCGATCCTCGTCGATCACGCAATCGACCGCCGTCGCCTCGGTCAGCGTCTCGAAGACCGCGATATAGCGGCGCGCCTCGTCCGTCAACGTGATGGACATGTCAGTCCGACTTGGTGGCGCGCATCCGCAGGTCGACGTCGCCAGTGCCGAGCTTGACCGGCTTGCCGACGATGACGTTCTCGATGACGCCGTTGAGGTCGTCGGCCTCGCCGTAGATGGCCGCGTCCAGGAGGTGGTTGACCGTCACCTCGAACGCGGCCCGAGCGAGCACGCTTTCCTTGTTGCCCGAGATGCCGTGGCGCCCGATGGACTGGATGGTCCCGTCGTTGGTCATGATGTCCGAGACTAACATGAGATGGCGAATGTTGACGTCGCCCAGGCCCTGCTCCTCGAGGGTGTCCATCGTCTCCTCGATGATGGCCTCGCGGGCGGCCTCGATCCCGAGCGTGTTGTGTATCTCGTGGATGTTGTTACAGGTGGTCCGGGACGCATCGACGCCCTCGATCTTGAGGACCTTCTTGAACGCCGAGCCCTCGGTGTAGAGGACGAACTCCTCGGCCTCATCGAGTTCCTCCTTGCGGATGACCACGCGGGAGATGTCCTCGATGCCCTTGAACACTACGTCGCGGAGCTGCTCGACCAACTGGAGGAGTTCGCGGTAGCTCGGCTGCTCGGGGCCGAACTCGATGATGGTGCCCTCCTGGGCGACCGGGACACCCAGTGCGTCCTGAATCGTCTCCGAGATCTCGGCGGCGATCTCGAGGGTGTCGTCCATCGTGGGCCAGCGTTCCTGGAGCGTGTCCTCGTTGAGATCCACCCGGACGATCATGTCCGCGACGTTCGTCGAGATGTCCCCGAGCGCGAGGATCTTGGTGGCTTCGATCTGCCAGACGACCTCGTGGGCGCGCTCGCGGTCCGTGGCGTACTCGTCCTCGAGGTGGACCGTCATCATGGGCGTGTCCGGTTCCTTCCGGGCGTCGACGAGCTCGATGAGCCGGGGCAGGCCCTGGGTGACGTCGATCTCGGCGACGCCGGCGTAGTGGAAGGTGTTCATCGTCATCTGGGTCCCCGGCTCCCCGATGGACTGGGCGGAGACGGTACCAACCGGGTCGAGCGGGTCGACCCTGGTGTCGAGGTACTGGGATTCGACCGCCTGGACGATGTCCTCGACCTGGTCGATCTCGACGTCGTCGCGTTCCTCGATGGTCGCGTAGATGCGATCTCGAAGCCGGCGCGGGAGCTCCGTGTCCTCGACCAGCGCTTCCATCGCATCGGTGACTTCAGTCATCGGACTCCGCCTCCCAGCTCCCGCCGTGTTCGGAGAGGTTCGTCGGTGGCTCGCGTTCGCCCAGGAACTGGGCCTTGTCCTGTTCGTCCTCGAACTCGGCCTCCAGGACGCGGTCCGCGATCTGCTCGACGTCGATGTCGTGTGCGTCGGTCGAGGAGACCTCCACCGGACTGGTGCCGTCCTCGCCGAACTCGAACTGGACGATGGTGTCACTGGTGTCCCGCACGGTGCCGTCGTACTGGGTCTCCAGTTCGGAGAGAGCGTTGATAAGCCGGCGCTGGAGGTACCCGGACTTGGAGGTCCGGACCGCCGTGTCGACCAGCCCCTCGCGGCCACCCATGGCGTGGAAGAAGAACTCCTTGGGCGTCAGGCCGCCGGTGTAGGAGTTCTCGACGAAGCCGTGAGCCTCGGCTGAGAGGTCGTTGCGCCGGAAGTGTGAGAGGGTGCGGTCCTCGTACCCGCGGTTGATCCGCTCACCTCGCACCGCTTGCTGGCCGACCGCGCCGGCCATCTGAGTGAGATTGAGCATCGAGCCGCGAGCACCGGAGCGTGCCATGACGACCGCCGGGTTCTCGTCGTCGAAGTGGTCCTCGGCGATGTCGCCGGCGGAGTCACGGGCCCGGCCGAGAGTCTGCATGATCTTCATCTCGAGGGTCTCGTCGATGGTCCGGCCTGGGAGACTCTCGAGTTCGCCGCGTTCGTAGGTCCGGATGAGCTCCTCGACCCGGTCGTAGGCGTTGGTGATCGCCTCGTCGATCTGGTCCTGGGCCGCTTGTGGGATGGTCTCGTCGTCGATACCGATCGAGAACCCGAAGTGCATGATCGCCCGCACCGCGAGCGAGGAGACCTCGTTGATGAGCTGGCGGGCGCGGGTCTTCCCGTAGACCTTCGCGACCGTGTCGACCACCTCGCCCCCGAAGGCACCGACGGCGTCCTCGTCGATCGTCCCCTCGACGAGCCGGCCGTCGTCGATGACGACGGTGTCGCCCGCGGAGCTGGTGAACTCGAGGTTCAGCCCGGTCGGCAACAGCTCCGAGAAGAGCTGTCGGCCGGTCCAGTACGGGCGGCCGGCGTCGTCCTCACCCTCCGGGGCCGGCAGCTCGTCGATGCTGGTCTGCCGGAGGAGGTCGAGGGCCTGGGTCTCGTTGAACTGCGGGTTGGTGTTCGTCAGGAGGAACGTCCCGGTGATGTGGTCCTGGATGGCCCCGACGATGTTCTCCCCGAAGCGCGGACTCAACATCTGTTCCTGCACGCGCATGAGGACGCGAGCCTCGGCACGGGCCTCTTCGTTCTGCAGCGCGTGCATGTTCATCTCGTCGCCGTCGAAGTCGGCGTTGTACGGCGGGCAGACGGTAGTGTTCAGCCGGAAGGTCTTGTACGGCATCACCACGACCTCGTGGGCCATGATGGACATCCGGTGCAGCGAGGGCTGCCGATTGAAGATCACGATGTCGCCGTCGATGAGGTGTCGCTGGACTTCCCAGCCGGGCTCGATTCGCTCGGCGAGTTCCTCGGAGACCTTCTCGGTCACCCGCACCCGGCGGCCGTCGGGTCGCTTGACGTAGTTCGCGCCGGGGTGTCCCTCGGGCCCGTTCGAGACGTAGCGTTGCGCCCGTTCGACGTTCTGGTCGTTGACGACCATCGTCTGGGTCATCTCCTTTGCCACCCGTTCGGGAACGCCGACCTCGTTGAGCGACAAGGTGGGGTCCGGGCTGATGACGGTCCGCGAGGAGAAGTTCACGCGCTTCCCGGAGAGGGAGCCGCGGAACCGGCCCTCCTTGCCCTTCAAGCGCTGGGACAGCGTCTTCAGCGGGCGTCCGGACCGATGACGGGCCGGTGGCGTCCCGCTGATCTCGTTGTCCATGAAGGTGGTCACGTGGTACTGCAGCAGTTCCCAGAGGTCCTCGATGATGAGCTGGGGGGCGCCCGCCTCGCGGTTCTCCATGAACCGCTGATTGATGCGGATGATGTCCACCAGCTTGTGGGTCAGGTCGTCCTCGGAGCGCTGACCGTTATCCAGCGTAATCGAGGGCCGGGCCGTCACGGGCGGTACGGGCAGCACCGTGAGGATCATCCACTCCGGTCGCGAGCGCTCCGGATCGACGCCCAGGACCTCGATGTCGTCGTCGGGGATGTCCTCGAACCAGTCCCTGATGTCCGAGGGCATGAGCTTGTTCATGTCCTCGGTGGTGAGGTCCGTGGAGAGGGCCTTCTCGATGGCCTTGCGGTCCTCTCGCCGGGGCCGGAACTCGCCGGACATGATCTCGTTGATCCGGTCGAGCGGGATGTCGGTGTCATCGGCCAGGTCCTGGGGGGCGACCGGCTCGGAATCCTCGTCGTCGGGATCCGGCTGCATGGCCTGGGCCATGCGCTCGGAGTAGTCCCCGGCCAGGACCTCCTGGACCTCGTAGTAGGTCGTCGGCTTCTCGTGTTTGACGTCGTACTGGGGCTCGCCGCAGTGGGGGCAGACGTCCTTCTTGCGCGCCTCCCGGATGGCCGCCTTGGTGACGTTCGAGACGTCCTGTTTGAGGCTCCGCGTGCGGTCGAGTTGGCCGCGGTACTGCTCGCGTTCGTCCTCCGTGAGGAGGAGCCGGGAGCACTCGCGGCAGGTCCCGCGGAGTAGCCGCCGGATGAGCTTTGCGAAGCCGACGTGGATGACCGGCGCCGCGAGCTCGATGTGGCCGAAGTGGCCGTTACAGGAACCCGAGCGCTTCCCGCAGGTCTTACACTCCAGCCCGGGGTCGATGACGCCCAGACGAGGGTCCATCAGGCCCATGTCGATGGGGAACCCGTCGTCGTCGTAGGTATCGGCCGTGATGACCTTCGTGGCGCTCATCTCGCGGTACTCCTCCGGGTCCATCAGGCCGAAACTGATCTCGCCGATCGACTTGGGACTCTGTCCTGTTGACATGTTAGACCGCGTCCTCCAGTTCCAGCCGCGGGGCGATTCCGAGCGCCTTCATCTCGTCGAGGAGGAGCTTGAACGCGTAGCTCATCTCGATGCGATGGACGTCGGTCTCCTCCCCACAGTTCGGGCAGTACACCCGGCGCTGGTCGATGTTCTCTACCGCCGTCATGCCGCAGTTGCCACAGACGTAGACGAACTCCTTGTCCGAGGAGTCGAGTAAGCGTTCCTTGAGCACCATCGCGGCGCCGTGGCCGATGACGGTGTCCCGCTCCATCTCGCCAAGCCGGAGGCCACCCTCGCGGGCCCGACCTTCAGTGGGCTGGCGCGTGAGGACCTGGACCGGCCCTTTCGAGCGGGCGTGGATCTTGTTCGACACCATGTGGTAGAGCTTGTGATAGAAGATGGTACCGACGAAGATCTCGGCCTCGATCTTCTCCCCGGTGATGCCGGAGTACAGGACCTCCTTCCCGGAGGCCTTGAACCCATGTTCGTGGAGCGTGTCGCGAATCTCTTCCTCGTCCTCGCCGGTGAACGCGGTGCCGTCGACGCGCCGACCGTCCATGGAGCCGGCCTTGCCGCCGAGCATCTCCAGGACGTGACCGACCGTCATCCGGGAGGGCAGCGCGTGCGGGTTGAGAACCAGGTCGGGTACGACGCCCTGCTCGGTGAATGGCATGTCCTCCTGGGGCGCGAGGTGGCCGACGACCCCCTTCTGGCCGTGGCGGGACGCGAACTTGTCCCCGAGTTCCGGGATGCGTTCGTCCCGCACCGAGACCTTCGCGAGTTTCGAGCCGTCCTCGCCCTCCATCAGCGTGACCGTGTCGACGACGCCGTCCTCGCCCGAACGCATCGTGACGGAGGTCTCGCGGCGTTTCTGGGGCGAGAGGCCGCCCATGTCGTCGGGTTCCTCGAGGAACCGGGGCGGCGAGGTCTTGCCGAGCAAGACCGAGTTCTCGTCGACCACGGTTTCGGGGTTGACGAGTCCGTCCTCGTCGAGGTGCGTGTAGGCCTCCTCGCCGCGGGAACCCCGGACGTCGTTGTCCGGGATCTCGAAGCGGTCTTCCTGCCCGCCGGGGTACCGGCGCTCCTCGCCCTCGTAGGTGCGGAAAAAGTGCGAGCGAGAGAGTGCGCGTTCGACGGAGCCCTTGTTCATGACCAATGCGTCTTCGATGTTGAACCCCTCGTAGGACATGACTGCCACGACGAAGTTCTGGCCCGCGGGTCGCTCGTCGTAGCCGATCTGGTCGGTGGTCTGGGTCTTGACCATCGCCTTCTGGGGATAGTGGAGCAGATGGGCCCGCGTGTCCGGCCGGATACGGTAGTTGGCCGCGGGGAGCCCGAGTGACTGCTTCATCATCCCCGCACCCATGGTAATGCGCGGCGAGGCGTTGTGCTCGGGGTAGGGAATCATACCCGCCCCGATCCCGAAGATGAGCTGCGGATCGAGTTCCAGGTGCGTGTGATCCTCGCTCAGCTCGGCTTCGGAGACCGCGACCAGCGTGTCCTCCTCCTCTTCTGCGTCGATGAATTCGATCTTGCCCGCGCGGACCAGGTCCTCGAAGTCGATGTCACCGTTCTCAAGAGCCGCGACCTCTTCGTCGCTGACGAGGGCGTCGCCGTCCTCGACGACGAGCAGGGGGCGTCGCGCCCGTCCTGCGTCCGCGTTCACGATTACCTCGTCGGTGCGGTCGTTCACCGAGACGTTGACCATCTCGCTGACGTCGCCGCGCCGTCGGGCCTCTCGGATCTGTGCTGCGAGCCCATCGGGATCCGGATGGGTCCCGACGAGGCTTCCGTTCACGTAGACTTTCGCGTCTCGTCCCTGACTCATATTAATCGTCCGCCGGGGCTCGCTCGGTCGTGATGCCGGGGATGCCCTCGACCCCCATGGAGGCGAGTTCCGCCTTGAGTTGTTTCTCGTCCTCGACGTGCTGTGAGAGTTCCATCGCCTGTGCGAAGTTCTTCACCAGCCCACAGTTCGGCCCCTCCGGGGTCTCGGAGGGACAGATGCGACCCCACTGGGTGGCGTGGAGGTCGCGGGCTTCGAAGTGTGGCTGGCTGCGAGAGAGCGGGCTCCGCAGGCGCCGGAGGTGCGAGAGCACCCCCATGTGGTCGGTGCGGTCGACCAGCTGGGAGACGCCGGAGCGGCCGCCCACCCAGTTGCCCGTCGCGATGGGGTGCTCCAGCCGCTCGGTGAGGACGTCGGACCTGACGACAGTGTTGACCGTCAGTTTCCGGTTCCGCATGTTGGCCCGCTCTAACTGGTACTTGACGTCGCGGGCCAGCTTGTTGAGCGCCGTCCGGAAGAGGTCCTTCATCAGGTCGCCGGATACCTTGAGCCGCTTGTTGGCGTAGTGGTCCTTGTCGTCGGCCTGGCGGCGGTGCAAGGCGAGTTCGAAGGCTGCCTCGGCCATCCGGCAGAGGTAGTACGCCTTGTTGATGCGGACCTCTTCTTCCTCGACGCCCTCCTCGTGGAGGTGTGGGAGGAGGTAGCGGTCGATGACGTAGTTGGCGCGCTTGAGCTGGTAGTTCTTCCCCTGCCCGGAGGCGACCCGCTTGCCCAGCGCCTCGATGGCCTCCTCCTGGGACTGGACCTCAGCCTCCTCCAGGTTCTCCAGCATGAATTTCACGATCTCGGGGTCCTCGCTGACCCGGTGGACGATCTCCTCGTCGGATTCGAGGCCCAGACCCCGAACCAGCGTCACGAAGTTGATCGACCCCGAGATGCTCGGGAAGGAAACCTCGAGGATACCGTTCCGGTTCCGTTCGACGAGCACCAGCGCCCGATACCCGCGGCGCTGGGAGAAGGTCTTTGCGACCTGGATCTCGTCGCCGTACTTCTCGTCGTACTCGGCGAGGATCTTGTTCGGCGCGAGGTCCTCGCTGGTCATCAGGACCCGCTCGGAGCCGTTGATGATGAAGTAGCCGCCGGGGTCGGCGGGGTCTTCGCCGATCTCGATGAGTTCCTGTTCGGTGAAGCCGGCGATGTTACACTTATCGGAACCGACCATGATCGGCATCCGGCCGACCTTGGTCTCGGTGGTGTCGAGGATCTCGATCTCCTCTTCCTCCCCGCCCCGCTTGATCGTCATCTCCATGAACACGGGCGCGGAGTAGGTGATGTTGCGGAGCCGCGCTTCCTGCGGGTAGAGCAGCTCCTCGGAGCCGTCGGCCTCGCGGACCCGGGGCGTGACGACCCGGACGTCCCCGAGTTCGACCCAGACCGGCTCCTCGTCCTCCTTGTCCCCGATCTCGGTGTCGATCGTCCCCTTCTCGGTGACGACCTCCTGCATGCCGCGGTCGAGGAAGGCGTTGAAGGATCGGAAGTGGTGGTCGGCGAGTCGTTCCTTCGAGAAATACGAGCGCGATAGTGTGCGTCTGTCTTCCGTCTGCATTATTCGATAACCAATCGATACACGGTTGCGGTGTCTGTCGTTCGGGAATCGCGGACGATCTTGATGACGTCCCCAAGTTCGGCCTCGTCGGGCAAGGCCGGATCTTTGCGTTTGATCTTGGGGAGGTCGGTCCGGTCGATCCCGTACTCAGCGAGCACGTCCTCGAGTTCGTCCTCCTCGAGGACCGTATGCTCCGGGACGAGTTCGTGTTGGCTGACGTCTACCATGGATGCACCTGGATGGGGGCAGAACTGCTCACGAGATACTACAGTTGCCTATTAGAGGCGCACGGATAAGTCTTGCCAACCGCGAGCGCCAGTCGAGACTATCCGGGGTCGGCCCCGGTGGGACAGCGACACATAGAACCCGTGTTTGGAAAGCCTTATAATTATCACCCGGCTACCGCTGGATGCGAAGCCCGGGTGGTGTAGTGGCCCATCATACGACCCTGTCACGGTTGTGACGCGGGTTCAAATCCCGTCCCGGGCGCTTTTCAGTAACTCACACCGTCGAGCGGACAGCTTCGCTGGGCCGCGAGACGTGTGATTGCGGTCGGAAACGCCCACGCGGGATTTGAACGCAGGAACGAAGCGAGCGCCAGCGAGCGGCGTGACTGAAGTTCATACTCCCGCCTCGGGGGCGTCTCTCAGACTGCAGAATATCGTCGTGACGTCGGCTCTGGAGGGCCAGCATGTTGGAAAATCCCATCTGGCCGATGACGGAGGTCCTCCTGGCGGTGATGGGTAGACTGCTCGCCGGAAAGTGCCGACGTCGCCTTCGATGCGGACCCCGCATTCTCACTCCCACATAGATAGCAGGCTGACCGGCGGGCCACTGCGATGTCCGAAGTGCTGAGCTGATGTCCCTTTGCCCGGCCCCAACCTCGGATGCCACTCAACTCTGTGAAACGCCGTATTCGCGAAGGACGTCGATCTCGTCCCGGAGATACGATTGATAGACATTTCCGACCAGCACGCTCAGTGACAAGTACGCGACGATCCCCACGCCCTTGTAGAGGAGCGGATAGCCGGTCACATCCACGTAGGAGAGGATTATCGGTGGAACGCACAAAAGCGCAGTTCCAAACATGTGCCACGACAGCGAATAGAGCGGATCATCCGGTCCGAAGTTTCGCATCATCAGGTCGTACTCGTTCACCTCTAAGATGGGCAGGACCATCCAGAACACGCAGATGATAGCTGCCAGGATGACCCCCGAGAGTGAGCTCTCCGAGAGGAGCGTGAGGATGAGTGCTAATCCGAGGAGAAACGAGTTGAATGCATGGATGTGATTGAACCGTCCGAACTTCGGCTCCTCGCCACCGCTTACCTGGGTGTCATCGCGGGACGATGCTTTCTCGCCGGGCGACAAGGAGAGTTCGAAGAGTGGCCGCAGCGCTCTTTCCACCGGACCTCCCTGAAGGAGGTAGACCTCTGGATGGACTTCGTTTGCAACTTCTATGAGCTGGACTTGACGGGAGACGTTCGTCAGCGCCGCCACCACCAACAATAGTAAGGGAACCAGCAGGGAGATGTTGAGGTCAACCATATCTGGGCCATCCGCAGCCGCAGGTTAAGAAGGCGGGGTCGATTGGTCAGTCGAAACGCTTCTCGGATGAAGAATTCGAACGGGCAAATTCGAACCCATTGATGGCGAACGGTA
>Ga0207797_1000414_pt1 | contig 33175 bp, 28 predicted proteins | sample PRCRCaboRojoPR_6_FD_187275 | JGI IMG/M metagenome (GOLD analysis project Ga0207797, IMG submission 187275) | Marine sediment microbial community from Cabo Rojo, Puerto Rico - PR CR 10% Liquid 1 (SPAdes) | ecosystem: Environmental > Aquatic > Marine > Coastal > Sediment | place: Cabo Rojo, Puerto... | reverse complement strand
GAGGGAGGCCGTCTCGAAGCGAGTGCCCTTCTGCTCGCGGTACCAGTCCACAACGATGTCCAGGCCGTCCGGGTTCATCACCGGCATCAGCATGACGATCGTGTTCTCCCGGATCTTCCGGACCTCCGGGTCCTCGCTGGTGACCAGCCGGTAGGCGGTGTTCGGCATGGCCTGGGCCGGCGACACCTCGGTGGAGTGGAGACCCGCGTCGATCCACACGAAAGCCTTCCCCTCACGCGAGAGGCGCCGGGCCTCCGCCGAGTCCACCTCGGCCCGGGCGAGCCGCCGGGAGATGTCCCGGTATTCCTCCAGGTTCTGGAGATTCTCGCGGCTGGAGACGTAAGCCACGTACAGGGGGCGCCCCTGCACCGAGGTCCCGACCTCCCGCAGGACCATCCGGTCCGAGGCCGCGTCCAGCTGCCGGTAGTACTCGGTGAGCTGATCGTAGTCGGCCAGCCTGTAGTCCGACCCCAGCTCGAAGCCGATCACCGACTCCGGTGTGGGAACGTCCTGTGCCGGAGTGGGAGCCGGTGCGAGAAGGATCGCCGCCAGGGCGGCAGCGAGAAGCGCCGTGCCTGCGCGCGCCGCACGGCGGGTGACATCCGAGACCGCGTCCATCGTGGAACCTCCGTCATCGTCGGGGTCCGTGTGCCGGAACGTGAGTCCATGAATGTATGGTGCCCCTCGAGCCGGGCCAGCCCGCCGGCGACCGGGAGGGTTCTCTCCGCGGGGGAACCTCCATACCCTTTACGGCCATGCGTATCCTGATCGTCGGAGCCGGAGCCGTGGGCTACCACCTCGCCGAACGCCTCTCGGAGGAGGGCGAGGACGTGGTGGTCATCGACAAGGACCCCGAGCGCACCCGGGTGGTGAGCGACAACCTCGACGTCCTCCCGGTGACCGGGAACGGCGCCTCGTTGCCCGTCCTGCAGGAGGCCGGCGTCACCGAGGCGGACCTGCTGCTGGCCGTCACCAGCCAGGACGAGGTCAACCTGGTGGCCTGCCTGGTGGCCTCACAGCTCGGCGCCGGGTTCCGTGTGGCCCGGCTCAGCAGCACCGACTACTACGGCGAGAACGGGGTGCTCTCCCAGGAGCAGCTGGGCATCGACCTCCTGATCAGCCCGGAGCGCGAGTGCGCCTGGGAGATCTTCCAGCTGCTGAACAGCGAGGCCGCCACCGACCTGGTCCGCTTCGCCGAGGGACGCCTCCAGCTGGTCGGCCTGCGCGTCCGGGAGGGCGCCCCGGTGGCGGGCCTGAACCTGGTGGAGCTGGACCGGAAGCTGGAGGACCGGAGCTGGGTCACGGTGGCCATCGTCCGGGACGGCGAGACGGAGATCCCGAAGGGGTCGAGCCGCATCGAGGCCGGGGACCACATCTACGTGCTCTCGCGCGCCGAGGACCTGCCGGCCGTCCCGCCCCTGGCGGGCTACGAGCGCTTCAATCTGGAGCGCGTGATGATCGCCGGCGGCAACCGCGAGGCCGTCTACCTGGCCCGACACCTGAACGAGCACGACGTGGACTGCACGATCCTGGACGTGGACCGCCACCGGTGCCAGGAGCTGGCCGAGGAGTTGCCCGGCGCCCTGGTCCTCCACGGCGACGCCACCGACCAGGAACTGCTGGAGATGGAGGGCGTGGCCGGGATCGACGGCTTCGTCTCTCTCACCGGCCAGGACGAGACGAACCTCCTGGCGGGCCTGCTGGCCAAGACCGTCGGCGCCCGGAAGGTGATCAGCCTCATGCACCGCGTCGATTACCTGCCCCTGGTGGATCGGGTCGGTGTGGACGCCGCCGTCTCCCCCCGGATGTCCACGGTGAACGCCATTCTCCGCTACGTCCGTCGCGGCGAGGTGCACACGGTGGCCACCCTCAAGGGGGCCGACGCGGAGGCCATGGAGGTGGAGGTCTCCGAGTCCGCGCCCATCGCCGGCAAGCCCCTGGTCGAGGCGGACCTGCCCGAGCGGGGCCTGGTGGGCGCCATCGTCCGGGGGAACGAGGTCATCACCCCACGGGGGCAGGACCGGGTGCACCCCGGTGACCGGGTGATCCTCTTCGCCGCCCCCGATCGCATCTCGGAGTTCCAGCGGTTCTTCGTGTGAGCGGCTCGGCAGCCCCGGGGAGCCGGTTCCGGCGGGAGGTCCGGACGTGAGGATCCGCCACCTGGTCCACGTGGTGGGCCTCATCCTCCTGGCCCTGACAGGAGCCCTGGTCGTCACGGCCCTGGTGGCCCTGATCTACGGCGACGGGGACGCCGGGGCCTTCGCCCTCACCGCAGGGATCAGCCTGGCCGTCGGCGCCGCCGCCGTGGCGACCACGGATGTGGAGCGGGATCTGACGGTGCGGGAGGGCTACGCGGTCGTCGCCCTGGCCTGGCTCGCGGTGGGGGCCGTGGGCGCCCTGCCCTTCCTGTTCACCGGGGTCCTCTCGTCCCCGGTCCCGGCCCTCTTCGAGTCCATCTCCGGCTTCACGACCACCGGCGCGACGGTCTTCGCCGACATCGAGGCCCTCCCCCACGGCATCCTCTTCTGGCGGAACTTCACCCAGTGGATGGGAGGCATGGGGATCATCGTCCTCGGCCTGGCGGTGCTCCCCTTCCTGGGCGTGGGCGGCATGCAGCTCTTCCAGGCGGAGGTGCCGGGCCCTACCCCCTCTCGCCTCCAGCCGCGGATAACCCAGACGGCGAAGCTCCTCTGGTACGTCTACGCGGGGCTGACGGCGGCACAGGCCGTTCTCTGGATGCTCGGCGGCGCCTCGGCCTTCGACGCCGTCACCCACGCCTTCACCACCCTCTCCACCGGCGGGTTCTCGCCGGAGGCCGAGTCCATCGCGGCCTTCGACTCCGCCTACCTGCAGTGGGTGACCATCCTCTTCATGTTCCTGGCCGGGGTGAACTTCGCCCTCCACTACCGCGCGCTGCACGGCGGGCCGCGCGTCTACTGGGAGGACGCGGAGTGGCGGTTCTTCGGCAAGCTCCTCCTGGGGGCCGGAGGGCTGATCCTGGCGGCCGTCCTGGCCGGCGGGCACTTCGCGGGCCAGGGCTTCGAGACCTCGCTCCGCCACTCCGTCTTCCAGACGGTCGCCATCGTCACCACGACGGGCTACGTGACGGCCGACTACGAGCAGTGGGCCATCGGGGCCCAGGTCGTCCTGCTGCTCCTGATGTTCGTGGGCGGGATGGCCGGGTCCACGGGCGGCGGGATGAAGGTCGTCCGGGTGCAGGTGCTCGTGAAGCACATGTTCACCGAGATGAAGAAGAGCCTCCGTCCCCGGGCGGTGATCCTGACCCGCGTGGGGCGACGGGTGCTGCAGGAGGACGTCCTGCTGCGGATCGTGGCCTTCCTGGTCCTCTACCTGATGGTCTTCGCCGTCGGGACGATGCTGCTGTCCTTCCTGGGCATGGACCTGACGACGGCGGTGGGCGCGGCGGCCGCCACGCTGGGGAACATCGGGCCGGGGCTGGGCGATGTGGGCGCCGTGGACAACTACGGATGGATGGGGCCCACGGCCCAGGGCCTGCTGACCTTCCTGATGGTAGTGGGGCGCCTGGAGCTGTTCACCGTCCTACTGCTGTTCCACCCGGACCTGTGGCGGAAGAGCGGAGTTCGATCGGCCGGCTGAGGTCGCCCGGATCCCGACGGAGGTCGGTCCGGGGTCAGCCCGCCCCGACCATGGAGCTCAGGTATCCCTCGGCGAACTCGCGATCCGCCGGGGCCAGGTCGTAGTCGGCGACCTCCTCCAGGGGAACCCAGGTCACCTCCATGTGCTCGTCGGCCCGGGGCTCGCCCTCGACCACCGTCTCGATGAACTCCACGACCCACTCCGACCCCGGATCCTGAACCGGCACCGGCTGCCCCTTCACGCCCACCACCTCGACGCCGAGCTCCTCGCCGATCTCGCGGCGGGCCGCCTGGAGCATCGACTCGCCCCGCAGGATCTTGCCGCCGGGGAACTCCCACCGGCCGCCGTGACGCTTCTCCTCGGGTCGCTGGCACAGGAGCACGTGTCCCCGGTCGTCCAGGATCACGGCTCCCACCACTCGACGCGGCATGCGCAGTCTCCTTTCCTTCGGCCTTCGGGGCTCGATTCTGCGGGATCTCCCGGCGGGGCCGCTTAACTTATGCGGCGGCGTGATCGGGGATAGCCCCCTCACTGGCTCCACGCCCCTTGCGTCCCCGGCGACTTCTTGAATTCTTCCGGGCCGTTTGACGGTGGAGCCCGCTCCGCGGGCGCCGCCGGCCACGCACGTCGATCGACAGATCCGACCAGCCGACCGAGAGCAGGAGCACTCCATGTCCGACCACAGCCTCGCCGAGAGCCGCGCCAACCCGGTCCCCTCCGAACCCATACAGATCGCCGTCATGGGGCTCGGGCCCATCGGCCAGGAGATCGCACAGGTGCTGGCCCGGAAGGGATGGGCGGACCTGGTGGCCGCCGTCGACGTGGACCCGGCGCTGGAGGGACGCCCCCTGTCCGAGGTGGCGGAGCTCGACCGCGAGGTCGGAGTGGACGTCACGCCGTCGCTGGACGTGGACTGCGACGTGGTGGCCCACGCCACCGTCTCGGACCTCGAGTCCGCCACTCACCAGGTCGTCCCCCACCTGAAGGACGGCCGCTCGGTGGTCTCCACCTGCGAGGAGCTGGCGTTCCCGCTGAACGACCGCCTGGCCCGCCGGCTCGACGAAGCCGGTCGCGACGGCGGCAGCACGGTGCTGGGGACGGGGATCAACCCCGGCTTCCTGCTGGACGCCCTGCCCGCGGTGCTCACCGTCTCGTGTCAGAGCGTCGACCACGTGACGGCGAGCCGCATCGTGAACGCCTCGGAGCGGCGGGGTCCGCTGCAGGAGAAGGTGGGGGCCGGACTGGACCTGGAGGAGTGGCGCCGCCGCCGGGACGAGGGTGAGATCCGACACGTGGGGCTCCCGGAATCCGCCCGGATGCTGGCAGCGGCCGTGGGGTGGAGCGACCTCACGTTCTCGGACGAGGTCATCGAGCCGGTCACCGCACCCCGCCCCGTCACGACCGACGTCGTGGAGGTCGAGGAGGGTGAGGCCGCGGGGGTACGCCATCTCATCACCGGGAGCCGGGACGGCCGCGAGGTGCTGCGGCTGGAGCTGGCGATGTACGTGGGCGCCGAGGATCCCGGCGACGCGGTGAAGATCCGGGGCGTTCCGCCGGTGGACATGAAGATCCGGGACGGCGTGCACGGCGATCGTGCCACGGCCGCTGTCGTGGCCAACATGGTCCCCCGCACCGTTGCGGCCGGCCCCGGCCTGGTGACCATGGCCGAGCTCCCCCTGGGGGCCAGCCTGTAGCTCACGGCCCCGCAGGGGCGCCGGCCCGCTACGCCCCGCCGGCCGGCGCCGGAAACGCCGGGACCGGACCTCCCACCTTCTCGCGATAGGCGACGAAGAGATCCCGGCTCACCGGCCCGGGTGAGCCGTCGGACACGGGATCGCCGTCCAGCTCGGTGATGGGCAGCACCTCGGTGGTCGTGCCCGTGAGGAACACCTCGTCGGCCCCGGGGAGCTCCTCCACCTGGACCGGACGCTCCCGAACCGGGTGCCCACGGTCCCGGGCCAGCTCCAGCACCGTGGCTCGCGTGATGCCCGGGAGGATCCGGTTCGTCGCCGGATGCGTGACGACGGTGCCGTCCAGCACCGCCCAGAAGTTGGCGTGCGCCCCCTCGATGGCCACTCCCTCGTGGACGAAGATCGACTCCTCGGCGCCGGCGTCGTGCGCCGCCTGCTGCGCCAGGACGTTGGGGAGCAGCGCGATGCTCTTGATGTCCACCCGGCTCCATCGCCGGTCCGGCACCGTCACCGCCGAACAGCCCTCCTCCCATTCCGCGGCGTCCGGCGCCGTCCACTCGGTGGCGAACGCGTACACCGTGGGCTCCGGCTCGGCCTCCGGGAACGCGTGCTGCCGCCGCGCCGCTCCCCGGGTGACCTGGAGATAGACCTTGGCCGTGGGCACCTCAGCCAGCCCGTTCTCCTCGAGCAGCCGGCGGTGAACCTCGGCCAGGGGCTCCACGTCCAGCCCGATGCGGAGCTCCTCCAGGCCGCGCTCCAGTCGCTCGAGGTGCCCGTCCAGGCCGAAGAACTCGCCGTCGTAGGCCGGCGTCACCTCGTAGACACCGTCCGCCAGCAGGAAGCCCCGGTCGTCCGGCGAGACCGCGGCCTCCCGCTTCGGCAGGTACTCCCCGTTCATGTACACCGTCGTCATCTGGTCCCGTCTCCCCACGCTGTGATGAGCCCTTCTCCGTCGGCGGCGCCCCGGACGGAGGCCGCAGGTCGGCACCAATGCTCCCGGGGCGAGGCTCGGCCCGCAATCCCGGCCGGACGGCGGCACCGCGGACACGGCGCGACCTTGCCTTTATCTTGGGTATCTATACATTGAACGTCCACATAGAGGCGACGAACCCGCAGCGGAAGGATGGCATGTCGGTCGACACCCAGGCCCTGGGCAGGAACGTGAACGAATTGCTGGTCCTCGCCACCCTGGAGGACGGCCCCCGGCACGGCTACCAGATCGCCCTCGACGTGGAGGAGGAGACCGACGGCGCGTTCGAGCTCCAGCACGGCACGCTGTACCCGATCCTCCACCGCCTCGAGAAGGACGGTCTGATCGAGGGGCAGTGGGAGGAGGAGGGCAGGCGGCGCAAGGTCTACGGGCTCACGGAAGCGGGACGGGAGCGGCTCTCGGCGCAGGGGAGCCGCCTGATACAGGCATTCCGGACGCTGAGTCGACTGCTGGGAGGAGACGATGGAGGAATTCGACCGAGTCCTGCGGCGGGTTGACCGCCGCCTGGAGACCCCCGAGCCGGACCGGTCCCGGATCCTCGCGGAGATGGCCGGCGACCTGGAGGACCTGTGCGAGGCCTATCGTGAGCGGGGAATGGACCCGGAGGCGGCACGCCGCCGTGCGGTGAGGTGGTTCGAGCCCTCGCCGGAGGCCACCGACAGACTGCGGGCGATCCACACGCCGTGGATCGAGCGCCACCTGCGCCGCCTGGGGAGCACGGCCCGGGGATGGGTGGAGATCGGAGCCGTGGCGACCTTCTCCCTGGCTGCCGCGGGTGCCGGGATCGCGGGCGTCGCCGCGTCCGGGATCCTCGCGCCCACGCTGCCGGGGGCGTGGGCCGTTACCGTGATCGGGGCCGCGGGGCTCGGAATGGTCGCCGCACGGGGCTACGGGCTCTTCGTCCGCGGCTCCGGGAGCTCCCCGGACGTCGTCCGCCGTCTCCGGGACGTTCTGGCCGCGGCGGCCGCTGCCGCCCTGGCGGGCCTGATCGCCGCAGGGCTCCGCCTGACCGCGGCACCGGCGGACGCGGCAACCGGCGTGCCCTGGTCGGACCTCACCGCCGCGGCCGCCCTCGCCTCCCTGGGGATCAGCGTCGCTCTTCTCCTGGCCCTGGCCTGGCTGGTCCTTCGGCTCCGGGCGAGCGCCGTGCGGCGCGCCGTGGCCCGGGCGCGATCGGAGCTCGGCGACACGCTCCCCTCCGGCGGACCCGAGACGACCGACGCGCGAGAGACGTCAACTCGACAGGAGGTGACGCGATGATCGACTGGTTCGCGTCGGGAGGCTTCTTCATGTGGCTCGTGCTGGGGGCCGGCCTGGTGAGCCTCGGGCTGGCGGCGGACGCCGGCCGCAGGCTGCTGGGCACGCCCGGAGACGAGGCGGCGGTCCGCTCCGAGATCGACGCCGTGCTCTTCTGGGGCGGCTTCGCGGCCCTCCTCGGCCTCATCGGCACGCTGGGAGGGGTGGGGGTGATGGCCCGGTCCATCGAGCAGGCCGGAAGCGTCTCCCCGGCCGTGGCGTGGTCCGGGATCCGGGTGGCCCTGATCACCACCGTCTTCGGCCTGATGGTCCTCGCCGTGAGCCTGCTGGCCTGGTTCGGTCTCCGGACCGGCCTCCGACGGTTCGCCGGACGCGGATAGCTCGTCCGCGATCCGGGAGCCCCGGCGCCGACCCTCCGGGGCGTCCGAGCGGGCCTCTACGGCCCCTCGTGGACCACCCGGCCGTCGACGATCGTGTACAGCACCTCGAGATCCTTCAGGCTGTCGGCGGGCACCTGGAGCGGGCTCCGGTCCAGCACCACCAGGTCGGCCAGCTTCCCGGGCTCGATGGAGCCCTTGCTGTGCTCGCGGCCCTCGGCCCAGGCGTTGTTCACGGTATAGGCCCGGAGCGCCGTCTCCACGCTCACCCGCTCCTCCGGAAACCAGCCGCCCTCGGGCTCACCGGAGAGCGTCTTCCGCGTCACCGCCGCGTAGATGCCCTTCACCGGGCTCGTCGGGTACCAGGCGGCGTTCGTTCCGGGCCAGTCGCTGCCGAAGGAGAGACGCACCCCGGCCTCCTCCAGCGTGCCGAAGGCATACGCCCACCGTGAGCGCTCCTCGCCGATCCGCTCCTCCATCCACCGCATGTCGTCGGAGACATGGATGGGCTGGACCTCGGCGATCAGGCCCAGCTCCGCGATACGGTCCGCCACCTCCGGCCCGCGCAGCACCTGGGTGTGGATGATCCGGTTGCGCCGCTCCTCCAGCCCGGCCGCGCCGTCGGCGCTCTTCGGGCCGTTCTCCTCCAGCACCCGGGAGTACATGGTCAGGAGCGTGTCGATGGCCTGGTCGCCGATGGCGTGGATCCCCATCCACAGGCCGGAGGAGTCCGCCCCGGTCATGAGCCGCTGGATCCCCGGCGGCTGCCGGACCATCTCCCGCCAGCTCCCGCGCTCTCCGGTGTGGTCGTACGGCTCGTAGAAGCGGGCGGAAGAGTTCCCCATGATCCCGTCCACGAAGCCCTTCAGCGTCCCCAGGCGCAGCCACCGGTCCCCGAAGCCCTGCTGGATGCCGGCGGCCCGGAGCTCGTCCCAGTCGTCGAGGATCGGACGCGCGTAGACCCGAACCTCCAGGGAGTCGCGGCGCTGGAGCTCCTCGAACACGCGCATCTGACTCGCCGGCGTCACATCGTGGATGGTCGTCACGCCGGCGGCCACGAGGCGGTCGAAGGCGGTGTCGGCCTCGGCGATCCGCCGCTCCATGGAGCGCTCAGGAACGACCCCGCGAACCGCCTCCGCGGCCGCCGGGCTCAGCCGTCCCGTGGGCGAGCCGTCCTCGCACTCCACGCCCGCGGTGGTGCAGTCCACCTCAGCCGCCTCCAGGGCCGCCCCGTTGGCCAGGTAGACGCCTCCGTCCCAGCGGGACAGGAAGATCGGGGTCTCCGGCGTGATCGAGTCGAGCAGAGCCCGGGTGGGGCGGAAATCCCGACCGCCGCCGTCCGCGTCTGCTCCTCCCCCGCCGCCGGAGCTCTCCTCCCCGGCCGATCCCTGCTCCCACTCGGCGTACGCGCCCCAGTCGCCGCCGGTGATCCACGCCCCCTCCGGCAGGCGCTCGCGGGCCGCCCGGACCCGCTGCACCAGGGCCGAGTCCGTGGACACGTCCAGGAGGTTGATGCCGAGGAGCAGCCGCCCGGCCCGGTCGAAGTGGGTGTGGCTGTCGATGAAGCCGGGAGCCACGAAGGCCCCGTCGGCGTCGATGACGCGGGTCTCCGGCCCCACGTGCGGTTCGAGCTCGGAGGCGCTCCCCACGGCCAGGATCTCGTGTCCCTCGACCGCCACCGCCCCGGCCCGCGGCCGGTCCGGATCTCCGGTCCACACCTCCCCGCCGGTGATCAGCAGGTCCGCCGTCGGCGCGGACGGGCCGCCGCATCCCGCCAGCCAGAGCGCGGCGAGAGCGGACGCGACGAACAGGGATCCGAGGCGCTCCGCTCCGCCGATCATGCTCTCTCCCTCTGATCTCGATGCTCGCTCACACGTGCCCCTCGGCCCGGAGCCACTCCTTCGTCAGCTCCATGCCCCGCTCGTATCCGACCTCCGGGCTCCACCCCAGTTCCCCGCGCGCCTTCCGGGTGGAGAAGCGCAGGCGGTTGGTGGCCAGGTTCAGCCACGTCTCGTCCAGCGGGACGTCGACGCCCGGGATCCGGTTCGCCGCCACCATCAGCCGCGCCACCCACGTGGGGAGCGCCTTCGGCTCCCGCCCGCACAGCTCGCCGTACTCCGAGAGGTAGGACCGGAAGGTGACCGGGTCCTCGCAGAAGTTGTAGGCCTCTCCGGCTGCCGCCGGCGAGGCCGCGCAGGCCACGAGGGCGTCCATGAGGTCGTCGACGTACAGGGGGTGGAAGTGGCCGCCGCCGTCTCCGATCAGCACCCGCTTCCCGCCGCACACGGCCCGGCACATGCCGACGGTCCAGGTGTCCGCACGCGGCCCGAACACCATGCCCGGCCTCGCCACCGTGAGCTCGAGCCCCCGCTCCCCGGCCACCGAGCGGGCCCGCATCTCACCCTCGGCCTTGGTCCGCTGGTACAGCCCCCCGGCGTCGGGGGAGAGGGGATGAGACTCCTCGATGGGGAGCTCCGCTCCGGGATCGGGCCGCCGATACGCCCCCAGCGTGCTCACGTGGACGACGCGGCGGACGCCCTCCTCGGCGCAGATCCGCACCAGGTCGGCCGTGGCCTCAACGTTCACCGGCCGCGCCTGCTCGGGATCACCGTACAGCCAGCCCGCGGCGTGGAACACGACCTCCCGGCCCGCGACCAGCTCCCGGACCGCCTCCCGGTCCAGCAGGTCCGCCCGACGGAGTCGGACGCCAGCCTCCTCGAGCCACCGGACCTCGTCGATCCGCCGCCCCGTCCCGGTCACCGCCAGACCGTCACCAGCGAGCCGCTCCGCCAGGTGCCCGCCGATGAAGCCCGTGGCGCCGGTGACGAGGACCCGTGTCTCTACCGGGAGCCGGCCGTCGCCGTGCATTCGACCTCCACGCGGGCGTCCAGGGCCAGCCCGTCGGCTCCCAGCGCGCTGCGCGCCGGGTACGGGTCGGAGAAGAAGGTGCGGTATACCTGGTTGAAGGCGTCCCACTCGCCGATGTCCGCCAGGAAGACCGTGCACTTGACCACACGATCCAGGGAGGAGCCGTGGGCCCGGAGCACGGCCTCGATGTTCTCGAGCGTCTGGCGCGCCTCCGGCCCGATGCCGCCGGCGACCAGGCTGTCGGTGCCGGGGACGACGCCGACCATGCCCGACAGGTAGAGGGTATCGTCCACCCGCACGGCCTCCGAGAACGGCAGGTCGGCCGGGAGGACGGTGCCGGCGTTCAGGAACTCCACGTCCGGCGACGCCTCCTGGCCCGCCGCCGGAGCGGCGGCCAGGAGCGAGGCCAGGACGAGAAGCGCCACCGGCAGGGGCGCGGAGGGACACGACGCGGAGACGACCGGAGGACGTCGGGACATCGGAGGATCTCCTCTCTGGAATGAGAGTCGAGACTAGGACCCGGCCGTCGCCTCAACAAGACGATGCGGAAGGGGAGTCCGGTTGGCCGGTATCAATGGGACGCGTACCTTCGTCGCGGGGCCGGACGCCCCGCGGCACGCCGACCGACGCGCGAGCGCCGGACGCCGGCAGCCCCCCGCCGGTGCCCGGCCGAGGCGAACGAACGGGACGACGGGGGCGGGAGGAACCTCGGCGACGACATGACGGGACCGCGCACCGCCGGCAGCGGCCGGCGCTTCGAGCTCGTACTGATCCGGCTGCGCCCCCCGGGGCAGGACACCTCGGGGATCATCGCCAAGCACGCCTCCCGCGGCAGCTACCACTGGGTCCTGCTGCTGGATCGGGCGGACGCCGAGGCCGTGAACGTGGCCCGACTCCTGGCCGTGGCCTACCTGGACGAGGCCAGCGGCACCCTGGGACGCGGGAATCCGCTCTGGTCGATCCCCCGGGCCTATCTCCGGTCGGGAGGCACGCTGGAGGTGGAGCGGAGTTCCCGGGAAGAGGCCCGCGAGGTGGAGCCGGAGGTCCGGGACGAGCTGCGGCGCGTGACGGACTGGCTCGGCAGCCGCCACCGGGCGTACCTGACCGATCTGTGCTCGGCGCTCCGCGGCGAACCGCCCGAGGACGGCTTCGACCGTCTGGACAATGCCGACGCCCGGAGCCGGGGCTTCTTCGACCCCACGGGACGCGGCCTCCTCGCCCCGCATCCCCCGCCCGTGGTCACGCGGACGCAGTCGACCCGCGGAGCGCCGGGAGCCGGCCGCGGCGGCGACCCCGACCGGCTCCTTCCCTGGCGCGGCCGCACGGGCGTCGACGGCTGACCTCCCTCCCGGCATCGTTCCGGGCCGACCCGTCGCCGCTGCACCCGTCGTCGGCCCGACACCGCGTCCCGCTCAGCCCCGCTCGTCCTCCGCGTCGACGCTGAGGTGCGCCTGCAGCTCCTCGCGCTGCATCCTCGTCAGGACCGGCGACTGGGAGAGGTGGTAGGCCTTCCATCCCAGCTCCACCGTCCGGACGCGCTTCCCTGCCTCCTGGGCCGCCACCGCCGCCCGGAGGTATCCGTGCGCGGCCTCCAGCACGTTGCCGAAGATGAGCGCCCGCTCCGCCGACTCCTCCCACATGCGACTGGCTCGGCCCGGGCTGTCGCTGAAGTAGTAGGCGCGGCCCGCCATGTCGTAGACCTGCCAGGCCAGGCCGTCGCCGTCGGCACGGAGCTCGCCCGACCGCTCGTACTTGCGGGCGGCCCTTCCCCATTCTCCCTCCTCTTCGTGGGCTCGGGCCTCCTCGAGCAGCTCCGACGCCTCCGTGTTCCTCGCGTCCATCTCCGCGGCGATCCGGGTCTGCTCCATCAGGGGGAGGTCCGAGATCACCACCGTCCGCTCTCCGTCCTGCGCCACGGCCGGCATAGCCGCGGCCAGAAGCAGCGCCGCCGCCGCTCCCAGCAGTGCTCCGCCCCGTCCCGTCGTTCGTGCCTGCATTCCTCGAGCTCCCGTTCCGGTTGGATGAGTCCCGGGACAGGAGCGGTCCGTCCCCTGCCCCGGCCTTCACCCCGTCCGACGGGTTCGGCGGACCCCGCGTGTCGGCGGGTCGATCAGACCGCGGGAGACGACGGTGAGGAACGGATGGGTGCGGTGGGTCCCGCGGGGGATCGGCAACGGCTCCGGGCGCCTCAGCCGCTCTCCGGGGGCGAGATGCGCCACAGCGCGGTCACCGAGGCCACCACGTCGTCCTCGTGGTCGCGCACCTCCGCCACGGCGCGGTGCTCGATGCTCGTCTCCAGCCCCTCGATCGGACGACCGTCCACGCGGGGTACAGCGTTACGGCACTCGGCCCGCACCACGCCGCGGGCCTTCTTCTCGTACGTGGCGCCGAGCTCCACGATGATCCCCCGGGCGCCGGGCGGGAGCGCCGTGAGCGTGGCGAGGCCGGTGGCCAGCTCGCCCACGTTCACGAGGGCCACGGCGTGGATGGAATCCAGGTGGTTGCGGACCCGCCGTCGCTCGGCGAGCTCCACCTCGCAGCGGCCCGGCTCCAGGACGCGGACGACGGCTCCGGTGGTCCCGGAATAGGGAGCCATCCAGCCGACGAGGCGGCTGAACAGCCACTGCCCGCCGGGAAGCCCCGACAGGGAGCGCCACGCCCGGAGGATCCTGGCCCCCGGGCCCGCGCCGGAACTGCTCATCGGCTCACCTCCCCGTTTCCGCCGTCTCCTCCCGGGCGAACGGCAGGCGATCGACCGCGAGGCGCCCGTCGCTGACCACGACCAGCACGTCCTGGACGTAACGGATGTCCTCCAGGGGATTCCGGTCGACGACGACCAGATCCGCCTCGAGCCCCTCCTCCAGCCGACCGGTTCGATCGTCGATCCCCAGCATCTCGGCCGCCCGGCTCGTGGCGGCCCGGAGGGCTTCCAGCTCGGTGAGCCCGGCCCCCACGAGCTCCTCCATCTCGTGTCCGATGCGAAGCACGCTCTCCGGCCCGTACCCCGTGTCCACGCCGACCACGAGGGGCACGCCCAGCTCCCGCGCCCGTGCCGCCGTTCGGCGAATCCGCGGCAGCATGTGCCGCCCGCGCGTCTGCAGGTGAGCCCCGCTGTAGTCTCCGCCCGGGAGCGTCAGGTCCTCCACCACCGCGACGGTCGGAACCAGGTAGGTGCCGCGGTCCGCCATCATGCTGAGCGTCGAGTCCGAGGCGTACGTGCCGTGCTCGATGGAGCGGGCCCCGGCCCGCACCGCGGCCCGGATCCCGGCGTCGCCGTGGGCGTGGACCGCCACCGACATGCCGTGCTCCCTGCCCTCCGCGACGATGGCACGCAGCTGCGACTCGGTGTAGACCTGCTGGCGGGGGTCCTGCTCCGGAAGGCCCGCCCGCTTCGTCGCCCGCGTCTTGATCCAGTCGGCCCCGCGGTCGGCGTTCACGCTCACCACGCGTCTCAGGTCCTCCTCTCGACGGACGTCCCGGCCGTGGTACCGGCCCAGACGGGGATCGGCCAGGACGGTTTCGCCCAGATCGGGCGTGACGAAGACGCCGGCCGCGAGAAGGTCCGGGCCCGGGAGGACGCCGTCCCGCACCATGCGGCGGAGGGCCACGTCCCGGTAGCCGGCCACGCCGACGACCCGGGCCGTCGTGACCCCCGACTCGAGGGCGCGGCGCGCGGCCTCCAGATCCGCCAGGTGCGTGTGTGCGTCCACGAGTCCGGGAAGCACGTACCGGCCGTCGAGGTCCACCGTCCGGGCTCCGTCCGGCGGTCGTCCGACCTCCTCCGCGGGAGCGATCCGACGGATGCGACCGTCCCGCACGACCAGGGTGCGGCCGCTCCGGACCTGGCCGTCCTCCACGTCCACGACCCGGCCGTCGGTCAGATAGAGGGGACGGCCGTCCTCCGCGCCCGTCTCCTGGGCGCCGACGCTCCCCGACATCAGCAGGACCGCAGCGGCCAGAGCGCGGGCCACCATGGAGGCCCGCGAGAGGTGGCTGCCGTCGTCGTGCGATCGTCGTGTCATGGTCCCGGTCCCGGCGAGATGAAGAAGCAGATCGAGCGGTCGGCCCTCCGGCGCCGCCGGCGCGTGGCCGTCAGAAGGCGAAGACCCGTGTCACCTTGGCCGTGAGCCGACGATCCAGGATCGCGCCGCCGTCCACGTCCCTCCGCTCCCGGTACACGAGGAAGACGTCGCTGAGGGGGGCGTGGATGAAATTGAAGCGGATGTTGCTGATCAGTTCGTCCGTGGCCTCGTTGTACTGCACGTAGGCGCTCCCGAACAGGCGCGTGGAGCCGGCCACCTGCATCCGGCCGCCGAAGACGTCGGCGGTGAACTCCCGGCCACCGGTCTCCAGCACGTTGTGCTGTGCCGTGAGGTCCAGGGCGAAGTGGGGCGTCGGCCTCCACAGGGCCGTTCCCTCGACGGTCTGCCGGCTCCCGTCGAAGTATCCTCCGGCGGCCACTCGCACGCGCCCCGAGAGGGCCCGGCCGGCGCTGGACTGGTACTCGACGCTTCCCTCCGTGAAGTCGTACTCGCCCGCCGGCACCGTCCCCTCGCCCAGGTCGAAGGGCTCGAAGAGGCGCTCGTAGCGGTCGGAGAGGGAGAACCGGAGCGAGCTGCCGTCGACGAAGTCCACGTCCAGGCCCGCCGTACCCTTCCGCGTCTCGAGCACGGACTCCAGGTTCGTCATGTAGTCCATCTCGACGTACGGGTTCGCCGCCACCACCAGCTCCCAGGCGGGCTTCGGATGCACCCCCACGGTGGCGTAGCCGTGCCGGAGGTCCCGCCTCCGGACGAAGCCCATCTCGGGCCGGAAAGCGTCGCCCATCTGCCGGTACATGGCCGAGACGTCCCACAGGGGGCCCCGCCACGCGGCCGACATCCGTCCCGCCACCTCGCTTCCCTCGCCCGCCGCCGGGTCGCTGCTCCCGGCCAGGTACGAGTGGATGATCAGGTTGTCGAAGAGGCTCAGGTTCGCGTCGACGCCGTAGCTGCGGTTCCAGTCGTCTCCGACGCTCCCGGTGCCGCCGCCCCCCGTCAGCGGATCGCCCGTGGCCTGCCGGTTCAGGAACAGGCCGCCCAGCTGCAGGGCGTCGAAGAAGGTCCGCCGCAGCCGGACGGCGCCGAAGTTCTCCGCCGGAGTCCCCGGCGCCGCCTCGGTCTGCATGTCCAGGAGCCCGACCTCGAGGCCGCCGACGCGGCCCGTGAGCCGTCCTCCGCCGAGGATCGGCACCGGCTGCCCCTCCTCGTCCAGTCCGATCCGGCGCGAGTGGAAGAGGGTGAAGTCGCGGGGAGACGCACCCAGGCGGTAGTTGCGCTCCGTCTGGTCGCCGAAGGCGAAGATGCCGGCGTTCTCGACGAAGAAGTCCCGGCGCTCCGGGAAGAAGAGCGAGAACCGCGTCAGGTTCACCCGCTCGCGGTCCACCTCGACCTGCGAGAAGTCGGTGTTGTAGGTGAGGTCCAGCGTGAGGCGCGGCGTGATGCCGTACTTCACGTCCCCGCCGACCTCGAACTCCGTCTCGGCGTCCAGCCCCGCGCCGGACGGAGCCCCGGCTCCATCGCCGGTGAGCTCCGAGGCCGCCGTCAGGAGGTAGGGCTTCACCTTCAGGTTGCCGCCGGCCTGCTCGAGCCCCTCCAGTCCGCGGAGCGTGCCCGCCTCGGCCATCTTGTGGACCCGCGTCCGCCGGTCCACCGGCGCCCAGTACACGTCCTCCGCCTTCCTGCGGATCCGGCGCAGGAACTGGATCCCCCAGTCCTGGGGCCCCTGGCCGGGCTCGAAGCGGAGCGTCTCGAGCGGAATCGCCATCTCCGCCGTCCAGCCGCGGTCGTGAATCCGGGCCGACCGCTCCAGGATGCCGTCCCAGGAGAGGTTCGTGATCCGGCTGTTGTCGAAGGTCTGGCCGTCCTTGATGGCCCCGACCGGGTTGATGAGGAACATGAACGAGTTGCGGCGGTCCAGGAACGGGTCGAAGGTGACGGCGAAGACGTCGCTGTCGTGGGTCTCGAACTCCCGCTCCAGGGAGTGGACGGTGATCCGCTCCGGGTGGTCGTCGTACATCACGGCGCCGACGTAGACGTTCTCGTCGTCGTACAGGACGCGGACCACCGTCTCCTCGGTGGCCGGGCTCCCCGTGTTCGGCATGGACTGCACGAAGCCGGTGATGCGGACGGCGTCGTCCCAGGTGTCCTCGTCCAGTCTCCCGTCCACCTCGATCTCACCCGAGGCCCGGACCGCACGCGCCTCGGGCCGCCGGACCTCCGACGGCTCCACCGGGAAGTCGGCGTCCGGCGGTACGCCGGGGGCCACGTCGGGGTTCGATGCCGCGGCGCGGGTGGGATCGTCCACCTGCCCGGTCTCCTGCCCCGCGGCAGGGACCGCTGTCGAGACGACGAGCGAGGCGACGACGAGGACGGTGAGGTGGGCTCGCTGCAGCACGGATCTCTTCCGGAGGGTGATCTGGCGACGGGCGTGTTCGGGGGCCTGCGGACCTGCCCGGAAAGGAGGCCGCGAGCGGCAATGTATCCGCTACGGTACACGTCCGCGAACCGTGACAGATACGCGGCGTCCCGTATAATCAGAGTGGACGGATTCTCGAGCCGTCGACTCCGACCGGAGGTTCGCCATGCGGAGAGGTCTCAAAGCCCTCCTCCTCTTCTCCGTCGCCGCCGTGCTTCCCCGGACCGGTTTCTCTCCCTTTGGCCCCGCTCCGGCGGGAGCGCAGGAGGCTCCCACCCTCCGCCTCACCGTCTCACAGGAGCTCAGCCGGCAGATGGAGGAGGCGCCGGAGGAGCTCTCCTGGGCGGAGCTCCCGGAGCACCTGTCCGTGGAGTTCACGTCCAGCGAGGCCCTCCCCATGGACCGCGTTCCGATCCGACTGATCGCCGTGGCCGTCCGCGACGGCGAGATCCTCGGCCGGGCCGCGACGACGCCGACTCTGGCCACGGCCGGGGAATCGCTGTCCGCCTCCAGCATCGCCGGCGGCGACTGGCCTCCTGCCGGGAAGTGGTTCCCGGCGAGCGGCTGGCGTCCCGACGGCATCGGCTCGCCCAACGCCGCCGTGACACCAGAGAGCGAGACCGCCGCCTCCCAGATCACCCTCCCCTCCAACGCCGGGGGCGTGATGCTGTTCGCCGCCCCCGCCGCCGACGCGCTGGTCCAGCGCTTCCGGACGCTTCCCGTGGTCGTCACCACGTGGCCCGCCCCCGACCCGGCGGGAGCGGAGGGCGCCGACACGGACACCACGGCCACGGGCGGAAGCGGCGGGGCCTGACGCTCGCGGCCGGAACGATTGTTTCGTTCCCAGCGGGTCCGCCCCGGGCCCGCGCGGCGCTGGCAGAGCGAAGGTCCCGTCGTCCCCGACCGCCGTCCGTCCGCCGGGCCCCTCGATGCCCCCATCACCACCGGACCGAGCATGAGCCTGGAGCTGATCCTGAGACTCGCCGGCGGCGTCCTCCTGGTGGCCTCGAACGCCTTCTTCGTCGCGGCCGAATTCGCGCTGACTCGCCTCCGACAGTTCTCCGAGGACGAGGTGGCCGACCGCCCGGGCCTCCGTGAGGCGTGGGAGATGACGGAGCGCCTGGAGATCCATCTCACCGGGTGTCAGCTGGGCATCACCTCCAGCAGCATCCTCCTGGGGATCGTGGCCGAGCCCGCCGTCACCCGCCTGTTCGAGCTCGGCGTCGGCTGGGCCCCCGTCGGCGGGACGGCCCGGCACCTCACGGCCGTCGTCGTGGCGGTCGTCTTCATCAACCTCGTGCACAAGATCTGGGGCGAGCAGGCGCCCACCTATCTCGGTGTCGAGAAGCCCCTGGCGGTGCTGGAGCGCCTGGCGGTCCCCCTCCGGTGGTGGACGAGAATCACCTCGCCGTTCATCTATCTCGGAGACGGACTGGCGAAGGGCACCCTCGGGCTGTTCGGCGTCGAGATCACTCGATCCTGGACCGAGTCCGACGCCGATGCCGAGGACGGCTCCGGTCCCGGAGAGGTGCGGCGCCAGGTGCGGGAGGTGCTGAGCCGTGGCCGGATGTCGGAGGAGAGACGCCAGGAAGTCCTGAACACGCTGGACATCGGGAGCAGGCCGGTCCGCGACATCATGATCCCGCGGGGGGAAGCCGCGGTCCTCTCGCTGGAGAGGACCGTGGAGGAGAACCTCCGGGAGATCGGACGCAGCCGGCACGTGCGGTATCCCCTGTGCCGCTCCGAGGAGGGCGGAGTGCCGGGCGTGGTCTACGTTCCGGCCCTCTTCGGGCACCTGGAGGCGCTCCGGTCCGGCGAGGCGGAGCTCCTCGACCTGGCCGCCGACGCCGTCTTCGTCGACGAGGCCCGGCCCGTGAGCGAGGTCATCGACCGCCTGCAGCAGGAGGGGCAGGAGCTGGCCCTGGTCCGGAGTGGGGAGCGCGTCACCGGACTGGTGACGATCACCGACGCCTTCGAGGCCATCGCCGGGGACGTGGAGGATCCACTGGACTGACGGCGACGGGATCCTGCTATGTTGTGCGGGCCATGATCTTCGAGAGCCCCCGAGACCCGGTGACGATTCCCGACGCCTCCCTGACGGAGCTCGTCCTCTCCCGGGTCGAACGCCACCCCGACCGGGTCGCCTTCATCGACGGCCCCACGGGCCGCCGGCTGACCTACGGCGGCCTCCGGACCGCCATCCGTGCCGCGGGCGGGGAGCTGGCCCGACGGGGGTTCGGCTCCGGCGACGTGCTGGGGCTGGTGAGCCCGAACGTCCCCGAGTTCGCCGTGGCGTTCCACGCCGCCCTCACCGCCGGCGGGTCCGTCACGACGCTGAACCCACTGTGGACCGCCGGCGAGATGTCCCGCCAGCTGGGAGACGCCGGGGCCCGACTGCTCGCCGCCGCGCCGGAGAGCATGGAGAAGGCCCGGGTCGCCGCCCGCGAGGCCGGGGTGGAGGACGTCCTGGGGCTCCCGGCCCTGGCCCCGGACGGCGACGGATGGACGCCCTCCGGCGACGTCCCGCGGAACGACGGGACGGCCCCGCCCCCGGGAGCGGCCGTCGATCCGGCGGAGGACCTGGCCTGTCTCCCCTACTCCAGCGGCACCACCGGCTTCCCCAAGGGGGTGAAGCTCACCCACCGGAACCTGGTGGCCAACGTGGAGCAGTACCGGGCCTCCGATCCCCTGGACGGGGGCGAGGTCCTCCTCGGGGTCCTCCCCTTCTTCCACATCTACGGCATGATCGTGGTCATGAGCGTCGGCCTGCGGGAGGGCGCCACGGTGGTGACGGTGCCGCGCTACCGGCTGGAGGAGACGCTGGGCCTGATCGAGGAGCACGGCGTCACGCGGGCGAACCTGGTGCCGCCCATCATCCGGGAGCTGGCCCGCTCCCCGGAGGTGGACCGGTACGACCTCGGCTCGCTCCGGGTCGTCGGATCCGGCGCCGCCCCCCTCGGGGCCGAGGTGCAGGAGCAGTGTGCGGCGAGGCTCGGCTGCCGGGTGCGGCAGGGCTACGGCCTCACGGAGACAAGTCCCGTCACCCACACGAACCCGCCGGGCGACAACCGGGCGGGCTCGGTGGGCCCGCCGCTCCCGAACACGCGCATGAAGATCGTCGACCTGGACACCGGGGAGCCGCTGGGCCCGGACCGGCGCGGCGAGGTGTGGATCCAGGGCCCTCAGGTGATGCGCGGATACCTGGATCGCCCCCGGGCCACGGACCGGACCCTCACCGACGACGGCTGGCTGCGCACCGGGGACGTGGGCCGCGCGGACGCGGACGGCTACCTGTACGTCGTGGACCGGGTGAAGGAGCTGATCAAGTACAAGGGCTACCAGGTGCCGCCGGCCGAGATCGAGGCCGTGCTCCAGTCCCATCCGCGGATCGCCGACGCCGCCGTCGTGCCCTCGCCCCACGACGAGGCCGGCGAGGTGCCGAAGGCGTTCGTGGTCCGGGAGGACGGCGCCGGCCTGGAGAGCCGGGACGTCATCGACTACGTCGCCGAGCGGGTGGCCCCGTACAAGAAGGTCCGGCGCGTCACGTTCCGGGACGAGATCCCCACCTCGGCGTCCGGCAAGATCCTGCGTCGCGAGCTGGTGGAGGAGTCCGCTTGAGTCCGGAAGCGAGCGAGCCGGGGGATGACAGCGACCCGCCCGCGGCGCGGACGCTCCGACAGAAGCTCGGCCGCGGCCTCCTGCGCCTCGTCGGGTGGAGCGTGGAGGAGCGCCTGCCGCCCGTGCCCCGGTACGTATGCATCGGCGCACCGCACACCACGAACTGGGACCTGGCCGTGGGCCTGGCCGCCATGCTGGCCCTGGGCTTCCCCCCGCGCTGGGTGGGCAAGCACACGCTCTTCCGCGGTCCCATGGGACCGCTGATGCGGGCCCTGGGCGGGGTTCCGGTGGACCGGCGGGTGAGCACGGACTTCGTGAGCCAGATCGTGGAGCGCTTCCGGCGGGCCGAGGAGCGGAACGAGCCCTTCGTGCTGGTCATCGCGCCCGAGGGGACCCGCTCGCCCACCGAGCGGTGGAAGACCGGCTTCTACCACATCGCCCGCCAGGCCGGCGTCCCCATCGCCCTGGGCTACGCCGACTACCCGAACCGCCGCACCGGCGTCGGCGGCTGGATCCAGCCCACCGGCGACGTGGAGGCCGACATGGAGAGGATCCGTGACTTCTATGCCGACAAGCGGGGAAAGCGGCCCGAGAACCAGGGCCCCGTGCGGGCCTCGGCGGACGGAACCGACTGACCTCGTCCCGCCCGGCTTCCCCTCGGCCGGCCGGTCCCTAACATTCGTGCCTCGTCTACGGGCGGAGCGTCGGCTCCACCCGGTTCACTCACCACTCCGAAGGGAGAACGCCATGAGCGTGTACAAGCGCATCGAGCTCGTCGGGACCAGCGAGGAATCCTGGGAGGACGCGGCCCAGCAGGCCGTCGACCGGGCCTCCGACAGCCTCCGCGACCTGCGCGTGGCCGAGGTCGAGGAGCTGGACATGGTCATCGAGGACGGCCGGGTGCAGGCCTACCGGGCCAGAGTGAAGGTCTCCTTCAAGTACGAGGGCTGACGCGAAGAGGGCGCGGCGGGGACACGGACGACGGCCGGTCCCCGCCGCTCATCCGCTCCATCGCCCCAGGCGGAACGGCGTCGTGTCGACCTCCGGGCGCTCTCCCGTGAGGAGGTCCGCGGCCACCCGACCCACGACCGGGCCGAACTTGAAGCCATGGCCCGAGAAGCCGGTGGCCACGACCACGGGCGGACCGTCCGTTCCGAGCCGATCGATCAGGAAGTCCCGGTCCGGCGTGTCGGTGTAGAGACAGATCTCGCCGTCCAGGGGCGACGCTCCGAGCGCCGGTAGGAGGTCGTCCACGGCGCCGCGGGCCCGCCCCGCCTCGTCCGGGTCGAGACGGCGACGGACGTCCTCCGGGCGCGGGCTCTGCTCCCCGTCGTGGTGGACGGCCACCTTCACCCCGCGCCCCAGGTCCGGGACACCGTAGGCCATGGGCCCCGCGTCTCCACCCCGCTCCAGGAGGAAGACGGGAAACCGCTCCGGCCCGTACTCGCCCCCACCGGGCGCCGGGAAGCGATGGACGGTCTGACGCTCCACGGTGAGCGGAGGACGCGGCTCGCCGGCCTCCTCCAGCAGGTCGGCGGTCCACCCCCCGGCGGCCACGAGCAGCCCCCCGGCCCGCAGCTCTCCACCGCCGGTCTCCACCGTCAGGCCGTCGCCGCGGAGGCTCCATCTCCGGACCGGCTCTCGGAACCGCAGCTCGGCGCCGGCCCGTCGGGCCCCCGCACGCAGCGCCGCGACACAGCGATCGGCGCGAAGCACGCCGGCGGCCGGATCCACGAGAGCCTCCTGCTCCGCACCCGGCCGAAAGGCCGGGAACCGCCGGCGGGTCTCCACCGGGGTGAGGCGGTCGAAGGCCAGTCCGTGCTCGGCGGCCGTCGACAGGCAGCCGGTGACCAGCGCCCCGCCGGGGGGTCCGACGGCGAGCCCGCCGGTCTCCAGGAGGAGCTCGCGGCCCGCCTCCTCCTCCAGCTCGGCCCAGTCCGCCCGCGCACGCCGCAGGAGCGGCACGTAGTGCGACGCCTCGTGATACAGGAGCCGGAAGAGACGACTCTCCCCGTGGGAGGAGCCCCGGCGGTGATCGGGCCCGAAGCGGTCGAGCCCGACGACGCTCAGGCCGCGCCGCGCGAGCTCCCGGGCGGCGGCGCTACCGGCCACCCCGAGGCCCACGACCAGAACGTCGCACCCGGGCCGGGACACGCTGGCCCTCGCGCTACTGTGCGAGCCAGGAGCTGAGCTGCGTCGCCAGCGCCTGTATCTCGGTCATCATGCCGCCCGGGTCGATGAGCCACAGGGCGCCGATGATCAGCACGAGCAGCGCGAGCCGCACCCCCACGGAGATGAGCAGCGGAAGCCAGAGGGGCGCGGTGACCCACAGCCAGGGCCAGCCCACGTGGCCGGACAGCTTGAGCCCCGCCAGGACGCCGGTGGCCACGATGGCCAGCCGCCAGAAGGAGGCCTTGCTCCCGGTCATCACCGCCCGCCTCCGCCGTCCGAGCCGTTCCCCGTCCCGCCGCCGGCCACGAGACGCGCCCGCAGACGCTCCGCCCGCTCCAGGGACCGCTGGAGGGCCTCGTTTACCCGGTTCCGCTCCCGCACCAGCGTTCGCCTCGTCACCTCGTACCGGTGGGACCCCGGCTCCGCCTCCGCCAGCCGGTCCACGGGCTCCAGGCCCGGCAGCGGCCCGAGGTTCACCGACGGGTCCGGATGATAGCTGCCGCCCAGCGTGTAGAGCACGCGGTGCACCGGGCGGAGGACCCGGAGCCGCGAGAGGTTCACCCGCTCGTCCGGCTCCGGCGGGAGAGCCTCCTCGACGCCCTCCACCGCCTCAAGCAGGCGCGCCTGCAGCTTGATCTCCGCGCTCAGGTCGAGGCGCCCCGAGGCCGTCGCCTGCCGGTCGTGCAGGAGCTGGCCCAGGTAGTCCACCTGGTCCACCGGATCCACGGGCAGCCGCGGGGACACCAGCAGGCGCGACAGCGCACCGGCGTAGGCCCCGGCGTCCGCGTCCAGGACCGAGGCGTCGATCTTGTCGCGGGTGTCCTCCCGGCTGTGCCACCACCAGTATCCGCCCAGGCTGTCCGGACGCCGGTGGTAGATCTGGAGGAGCGGAAGCCCGATGCCGTTGAAGGACTGGTCTGAGTTCCGCACCGGCCGGTCCGGCTCGATCCGCTGGCCGGAGACCTCCTGCACCGCGTTCCGGGCCACGTCGGCCAGGGAGACCGTGGTCGCCGCGTCGAAGGTCGACGCCTCACGCTGGCCGATGCCGTCCACGTTCAGGTACGCCACCGCCCGCTGCCGCAGCTGCTGGAAGTGGTGGTCGGCGTACCACTTCGAGCCCGCGTAGCGGGCGTTGCTGTGTCCGGGCCACCACGCCACCACCAGCCCGCGGCGGAGCCGCTCCCGCTGATCCCAGAAGGCCCGCGCCAGCTCGAGCATCGCCGCGTTGGAGGCGGCCTCGTCGGTGGCGCCCTGCCACCAGGAATCGATGTGTCCACCGAGGACGGCGAAGCTGCCAACGGGGTTCTCCGCCGGTATGGCCGCCTGCACCAGCCGCAGGGGCTTCCAGCGCGTCTCCACCTCCGAGGTGAGACGCACCCGGAGCCCCGGCTCCTCCTCCAGCATGGACCGCAGGCGCTGGCCGTCGCCCTGCGTCACCTCGGCCAGGGGGAGGGACGGAATCCGATGCTGGTTCCGAAGCGACGGGCCCGCCCACAGGGTGGTGGTGATGAGCGCGTTCAGGCGGTCCTCGGGGTTCACGAAGATCGCTCCGACGGCCCCGAGCCGCTCCAGCTTCCACGCGGTCTCGGGAATGGGGAGAGCCTCGACCATGGCGATCTTCCCGCGGAGGTCCGGCGCCTCCGGACACGTCCGCTCGCCCCCTGCCCCGGCGGTGGTCCCGGCCTGCACGCCGCCGGGGATCCCCGTGGGGCGCCGGAGCTCGGCGTCGAGCTCGCACTCCAGCAGGAGCCGCTCGCCCGTCGCCACGGCCAGCGCCGGCAGGGCGTCGGCGCCCCCCACGTCCACCAGCGGCGCGGTCAGGGCCTCGGCCGAGCCGGCGAACGAGACCGTGAGGGCCTCCGGCGAGAACTCCGGGTCCGCGGCCGGGACCTCCACGGAGGCGGAGACGGGGTCCGAGACGTAGGCGCTGAACGTGTCCACGCGCGCCGGGATCCCCTCGGCCCGCAGCTCCCGGAGGATGAAGTCCAGAGCCCGGGCCTCGCCCTCGGTGCCGGACCGGCGGTCGTACCGGACGATGGAGTCCAGCGAGCGGGCCAGGCCCTCGGGCGTGACCTGCTGTCGCACCTCGTCGGCGACCCGGGCGGCGGAGCCCGATGCACTCCCCCGGTCTCCGGAGGGGCCGCAGCCCGCGAGGAGGAGAGCGGCGCCGAGAACGAGGGTCGCGACGGAGAGGCGGGCCGGGGGTCGTGACATGCGGGGGCTCCCTGTGGGCGTGCGTCATGGCCGTCCCGGAGCGGCCGGGACGCGGCCGATCGGCGACCCGCGCGGCCGCCGACGCCGAAACCTGTCCGTCGGCCCACCGCCTCGCCAGCGGGACGGAGCTCGCCCTGCGCCGCCGTCGGCCCCCACGTCCCCGATCGCCGCCTCCGGCAGCCCTCCCGATCCCTCTCCTCAGTCCTCCTCCGCGGTGAACGCCCGGTAGGCACCCACGGTGAGCAGCGGCAGGGCGAACAGCGCGATGAAGCCGTACGCCATGTACGTGTAGCCCTCCGCCACCAGGGCGACGATGCCCACACGGGAGAGGAGCGCCGCGCCCGCCAGGACGCCGGCCCCGATCAGGCCGCGCTGCAGCGGCGAGAGCCCGGCGTCTGCCGCGTCCCCGTCCTCCTCGCCGTCCGTCGCCTCCGCGGCGCGTTCCAGCGCCGCGTCGGCCCGGTCCAGGATCGCGTGGATCATGCCCACGCTGGTCTCCAGCAGCGTCCATCCCATGACCGCCCCGTAGACCGCCACAAGGGCCCCGCCGCCGGCGGCGGCCAGCATCGGGAGCCACGGCACGGGGGCGTCCAGCACCCGGGGCATGGGATAGAAGGCCAGCACGCACAGATAGGTGAGGGCGAAGGGCAGGGTCATCATCAGCCCCGCCAGCAGGCCCGACGTCAGGCTGTCCCGCCGGTCCTCCTGCCGGTGGAGGACGAAGAGGACCGCCGGATAGACCGCCAGGTTGTAACCCACGTAGAGAATCCCCGACCCCAGGGCGTCGGCCGGGCCAGCCCCCTCCGTGTAGGCCGTGTTGCCCGCGGCGAAGACCTCGCTCACCGCGCCCCACCGCCCCCAGAGCACGGCGACGCCGAAGCCCAGGTAGGCGAGGTAGAGGAGGACGGTGCCGACGCCCTTGAACGCCTCGATGGCCGAGGCTCCGAAATAAGTCAGCGCTCCCACGCAGCCCACCACCAGGGCCGTGCCGGCCAGCGGCGGGAGGCCGAGGGTGTCGTGCATGATCTCGGCGGCGGCCGAGGCCATGATGGCGATCACCAGCACCGCCATGGCCCCGTACAGGACGTCGAAGAGCGGCCACGCCGGGCCGATCAGCCCGCGGACGAAGCCCTTGTACTCGTAGGCGCGGAACACACGGGCCACCTCGAAGGTGAGCACGGACATCACCGTGAACCCCGCGAAGATGGCCAGCACCGACACCCAGCCCAGTGCCCCGTACTTCGCCCCGTACGCCACGATCTCGCGGCCCGTGGCGTAGCCGCCCCCGATGAGCACCGACTGGAGGATGGCGGCCGGGAGGACGACCCGTCCCAGGGGCCCCCGCAGCAGCTCCTGGAGCCGGCTCCCGACGCTCACGTCCCTCCCGCTTCCCCCGGCTCCCCCCGGGCCGGATACTCCCGTCCGATCTCGGCCGCCGACATCAGGCCCAGGGCGCAGAAGGTGAGCGTCCCGTTGGTGCATCCGCCCGTGACCATGGACGGCGCGCCCGGAATGAAGAGGTTCTCGTGGTCGTGGCTCCGGGCACGGGGGTCCACCACCGACTCCGACGGGTCGTCGCCCATCCGACAGCCACCGCCGGGATGCGCCTGGCCGTCGCCGCGGTAGAGCCCGAGCAGCTCGCCGCCGCCCCGCTCGGCGAAGGATCGCTGGAGCCGTGCGATGGACTCCTCCTGGTACGGCCGCAGCCGCCGCCCTTCGGAGCTGTCGCGGAACCGGACGCGCGGCAGCGGATCGCCGAACCGGTTCGTCAGATCGGGCTCCAGCGTGATCTCGCTGTTCCGGGCGGGCAGGACGTCGTAGTAGCAGCGCAGGCGGGCCGTGCCCTTCCCCTCGGTTCGGGAGCGCCAGTCCTCGAGCAGCTCGTCGCCGAGCAGGAGCCGCCCGTCCCCGTCCCGGGCCCGCGGCTGCCGCCCCACCGTGGACGTCCAGATCCGGAAGTCGTGGCGCAGGTACCCCTCCCCGTTCCGGAGCCCCTGCTGCCGGGCCCAGCTATCGCCGGCCCGGTCCATGAAGAACTTCGAGATCAGGGAGTGGGAGGAGTTCATGCCCGGGTAGAGCTGGGTCGGACGCTCCACGTACGCGTTCACGCCACGGTGTCCGGCCAGGTACTTCCCCACCAGGCCGGAGCTGTTGGCGAGCCCGTCGGGGTAGCGGCTGCCGGCCGAGAGCAGGAGCAGGTGGGGCGTCCAGATGTAGCCGCCGGCCAGGACGAAGGTGTCGGCGTCCACGCGCACCTCCCCGCCCCCGTCCAGGTCCGCGGCCACGGCCCCGGCGATCCGGTCCGAGTCCTCCTCGAGCTCCAGCCGGCGGACGAGGGTCCTGGCCCGGAGCCGGATCCGACCCCGCTCCTCCAGGCCGTACAGCGTGTGGTCCGGGGAGTACTTGGCCCCGATGGGACAGATGGGGGAGCACGTGTCGTTGCGGCAGCAGACCGGGCGGCCGTCCCGGGGCTCGGTGTTCTTGGCCTGCGGCATGGGCCAGAAGGGGACGCCGCTGGCCTCCCCCCAGTCCCGCAGCTTCTCCAGGTTCCAGGTGAGCGGCATCGCCGGCATCGGGTACTCGCCGCCCCGCGGGTCCACCTCCTCGGGGCCCTGCACGCCCCCGACGCCGATCCGCTCCTCCGCCTCCTGGTAGAACGGATCCAGCTCCGAGTAGCTGATGGGCCAGTCGCGGCCGACCCCGTACGTGGAGCGGACCCGGAAGTCCTCCGGCGAGAAGCGCGGCGTCACGCCGCCCCAGTGCATGGCCAGGCCTCCCACGGTCATGGCCGGCGTCCAGCCGTGGGGCGTCCCGGCCACGGTCTGATCCGCGATGTGGTCCTCGGGCCAGGGGTTCTCGTCGTAGGACAGGTACCGGCTCCGGGTCTCGGACCGCCGCTCCTCCGGCGCCGGACGGCCGCCGGCCTCCAGCACGAGGATGTCGCAGTCGCGCTCCTCGGCCAGCTTCTCGGCCATCACCGCGGCGGTGATTCCCGAGCCCACGAAGCAGACGTCCGCCTCCAGCCGCTCATCTCCCTGCGGCATCGTCAGGAGGCCGGTTCGGGACGGGCCGCCGTGCGCCGCGATCGGGGGGCGGCCGACTCCCGGCGAACCGCGGCCGCCGCGTCGCCCTCGGACAGCGGCGCCGGACGCTCTCCGGACTGCTCCAGCGGCCGACAGGTGAAGCGTCCGATCCGGGCCCGATAGCCCAGGTCCGCCGCCTCCGGCCGACCGTAGAACCAGGCCAGGAGCCCCACGGCCACGTGCTCCGCCTCCGCCGGGTTGCCCGGGAGCCCGCGGCCGGCGGCCTCACCGGGCGGCTCCGGTACGCGCCGACGCACCAGGCGGCGCCGATCGTCGGCCGGGAGCTCGGCGAAGCCGGCGTCCTCCCGGCGCCGGGCCACCAGCTCCAGGGCCGCGAGCTGCGACGACCAGCGCGGCCCCGGGTCCTCCGGCCCGTAGTGAACGGCCTGGGAGCCGTAGTCGTGCGTCAGCTCGGCCACGGGCTCGAAGTCGTCCAGCCACGCCCGGAAGCCGTCGGCGGCCTCCGTCCGCCCCCCGGCGCCGATCTCCGACGGGAGTACGGCGTCGGCCAGCGCGTCCAGGAGCTCTCCCGCCAGCTCTTCCTGGAGGGCCCGGTCGCTCTCCTCCCCGGCGCCGCCGTCGCCCCGGCAGGCGGCCAGCGGAACGGAGAGGGCCGACAGGGCCACCGCCGCCTGCCTGAGGAAGCTCCTGCGGCCGGGATCTCGCGCGTCGTCGACGCCGTCCGTCATCCTCACCTCCGGCGAGAGGGGAAGTCCGCGGTCGGCGGTCAGCATGCGGAACGCCCCGCCCGCGGACAAGACACCGCCGCCGGGCGGGAGGGGGCCGTGCCCCCTCCGTCTATCCTCCGGAGGAGACCCTCTCGCCCTCGAACCGCTGCCCGGCCTGCCGGATCACGATGCCCGTGGCACGGCCGTCCTCCACGACGAACTCGACCGTCACGTCTCCCTGCCCCCGGATGCCGAAGCGCGTGCCGCGCCGGGGCACCAGCTCGGCGGTGGCCCCGGGCTGCTCGAAGACCAGTGTCCGCTCGCCCCGGAAGCGCACCTGCACCTCCATGCCCGCCACGCGGTAGGTGCCCGTGAGCCCCTCGAGGAAGCCGGGATCCCGGAGCCGCTCCGGTGCCTGCCGCTCGAAGCGGAGGGGATCTGCCGATGGCTCCAGGGGCACCGTCAGGGAGGCCACGTCCCCGTTCCGGTTCGTCTCGAACTGGACCGAGAAGCTCAGCTCCTGCAGCAGCGGGTTCGAGGCCCGGCCGTCGAAGACGTCGTAGTGCCGGTGGTCCAGGTCGATCGTCATGGTGCCGAGCCGGGCCACCAGGGAGTCGCCGGTGCTCGAGACCCTCATCTCACCGTAGGCCGGGTGCCGGTAGGTCCCGGCGTAGTCGGACAGCGGATGGCTCGGCGGTGCGTCGGCCCGGGCCGTCTCGGAGGAGCCCGACCCGGAGGTCTGCCGGGCCTGCTCCGCCCGCTCCCGGAAGCGGCCCGTCCAGTCGCGGGCCTCCAGGTCCAGCATCCGGTCCACCGCCGTGAGCGTCACCGCCCGCGTGAAGGCGCTCCCCAGGCGGTTCGAGAGGACCACGACGCCCAGGTCCTCCTCCGGGAGCACCGCCATGAGCGAGGTGAACCCGTCGATGCCTCCGCCGTGCTGGAGCATCCGATGCCCCCGGTAGTCCTGGACCTGCCAGCCCAGGGCGTAGCTCGTGTGGGAGACCTCGCCCCCCTCGACGGGACTGATCCCGCCCTCCAGCGGCATCTCGCGCCGGTGCGTCCGCTCCACGGCGGCGGCCGGTACGACCCTTTCGCCGTCCACCTCGCCGCCCTGCAGATGGAGCTCGAGCCACCGGGTCATCTCCGCGGCGCTGGAGTTGATGGCGCCGGCGGGGGCCATGGCGTCGATCCGGAAGTGGTCCATGGGCTCCACGCGCGCCTCGCCGGAGTCCGGGCGCACCACGCGGTACCCGCTGGCGTGATCGGCCAGGGCCAGCGTGCTGTCCACGCTCGCGTTGGACCGCCGCATCCCGAGAGGCTCCAGGAGACGCTCCCGGAGCTGCTCCTCCCACGTGCTGTCGGTGACGCGTCCCACCAGGAGCCCGGCGGCGGCGTAGCCGAAGTTGCTGTACTGCCAGGTGGTCCGGAATTCCGCCGTCGGCTCCAGGTGCCTGAGGTCGTCCACGAAGTCCGAGCGTGTGACCACGGTGTCCGCCTCCTCCCAGGCGATCCACAGCGCGTCGTGCCGGGGCAGGCCCGTGCGGTGGCTGAGGAGATCCACCGGCGTCGCGTGCAGCGACGGGTAGTCCCGCTCCAGGCGGAACTCCGGCAGGTGGTCCCGGACGGGATCGTCCCACGCCACGCGTCCCTCCTCCACCAGGTCGCCCACGAGAAGAGCGGTGAACGACTTCGTCATGGACCCGATGGGGAAGACCGTGCTGTCGGTGACCGCGGCGCCGGACTCCCGGTCCCGAACACCGTATCCTCGGGAGAGGACCACCTCCCCGTCGTGGACGATGGCCACGGAGGCCCCGGGGACGTGGAAGGCCTCCATGGCCGTCTCGACGTCCTCGTCGAAGCCCTCCAGCAGCTGCGCCGGGTCGGGGCCGGTGGCGATCTGCGCCGGGCCGCTCCGGGCCAGCCGGAACGGCATCGTCTGTCCGCCCTGGCTGAAGTCGCCCCGGAGGCTGTCCCCCGCCGCCGTCACCGCACCCCGGAAGGTGGGCGAGCCCGGAATGCCCGGGATGGCGAAGCGCGCCGAGTCGGGCCCGGCCTCGATCTCGGCGAGCTCGCGGTCCGTCACGCCCTGGGCCGGGATGTCGATGCGGCCCGTCCACTCCCCTCCCTCCGCCGGGGCGAGGTCCACCACGACCCGGAGGTCGCCGCCCGGCGTCTGGATGGCTCCCTCCCACTGCCCAGCGGGCGATCGCTCCTGGGCGCCGGCCGATGCGGCCAGCGGCGGGAGCGCCAGGGAGAAGGCGGCCACGAGGACCGCGGCCAGGAGGCGACGAGCGCGGGCGGTCGATCGGAGCGTGACGACGGTCATGGCGATGCTTTCCGTGGAATTCACCTGGTGCTCGTACGAAGGGCCGCGGAGGCCTCCCTATCGAGGCTCCGCCGTGATTAGTTTCATCCGCTCGCCCGGTCTTACGAGACGGCTGGTGGCTCTCTTCACTCGTCTCTTCGCCCGACGCCCTTCCCACCACAGGGAGCGGCCGCCGGGGCGACCGGCCCGGTCCAGCGAACAGCGGAGGACTCCGATGACGGCACCGAAGCGTCTTCACGCCGGCCCCTCCCGGGCGGCGCCTCTCCTCGCCGCGTGCTCCGCCGTGGCCCTGCTGTTCTCGGCCACGGGCTGCGGCACGGATGGTCCCTCCGGCGGCCCCGGGGAACCGGACCCGGACCGATTCGTCGTCGAGGCCACCATCTCGGGCCTCCACGACGCGCTGCGATCCGGGGAGCTCACCTGCCGAAATGTGATCGACGCGTACCGACGACGCATCCGTGCGTACGACGACTCCACGCGCCTGAACGCCATCACGGTGCTCAACCCCGCCGCGCCCGATCGCGCCGACTCCCTGGACCGGGTCCGGGAGCGCGGCGGGGACACCGGCCCGCTCCACTGCGTGGCCACGCTGGTCAAGGACAACATGGACACCGGGGACATGGTGACCACCGGCGGGTCCGTGGCCCTGGAGGGGAGCGTGCCACCGGACGACGCCACGATCGTCCGCCGCATGCGGGAGGCCGGCGCCGTGGTGGTGGCGAAGACCAACATGGCGGAATGGGCCTTCAGCCCGCGCCAGACGGTGAGCTCCAGCTTCGACACCACGCGGAACGCCTACGCCCTGGACCGGGTGCCGGCGGGATCCAGCGGCGGGACGGCCTCCGGCGTGGCGGCCAGCTTCGCCCTGGTGGGCCTCGGCACCGACACCGGCAACTCCATCCGGGGGCCCTCCTCGCACCTGGCGCTCTTCGGCATCCGGTCCACCCTGGGACTGGTGAGCCGCGACGGGATCATCCCGCTCTACTTCGACCGGGACGTGGCGGGCCCCATGACGCGGACCGTGGCCGACGCCGCCCGGGTGCTGGAGGTGATCGCCGGCCGCGATACGGCCGACCCCTACTCCCGCCTGCTGGAGGGGCGGGAGCCCGGCGGCTACCCGGGCCACGTCGACGCCGGCGGCCTGGAGGGAGCCCGGGTCGGCGTGCTCCGCGACCTGGCCGTCCCCTCCGAGAGCGACAGCTCCGTCCTCCGGCTCTTCGACCGCGCCGTGGCCGACATGCGGGAGGCCGGCGCCGAGATCGTGGATCCGTTCACGATTCCCGGCCTGGCGCGGCACCTGGAGGCCGACCTCACCTGCCCCCGCTTCCGGTACGACGCCAACCGGTACCTGGAGTCCCTCGGCGCCGACGCCCCCCTCCGCGACGTGGCCACGGTCCTGGAGACCGGAGAATACGCACCCTACGCGGAGGGAGCCCTGGAGTCCCTCACCGGTCGGCCCGGTGACGTGCACCCGTCACGGTGGAACCCGCCCTGCCCCGACTTCTGGAACCACGAGGGGCGACAGGCCTTCCGCGAGGACGTGGTGGCCGCCATGGACAGCGCCGGGGTGGACGTGGTGGTCTACCCCAGCTGGACCCATCCGCCGGCCCACGTGGACTCGGCGCGGGCCGGCTATCGGGGAGACAACAGCCAGCTGGTGTCGCCGGACACCGGGCTCCCCGCGGCCACCGTGCCCATGGGCTTCTCGTACGGTCGCCATCCCGCCGGCCTCCAGATCCTGGGCCGCCCCTTCGACGAAGCCGCGATCTTCCGGGTCGCCCGCGGCTACGAGCGGGCCACCCGCCACCGCCGTCCGCCGGAGGGCTTCCCGCCGCT
>Ga0207797_1000413_pt1 | contig 33203 bp, 31 predicted proteins | sample PRCRCaboRojoPR_6_FD_187275 | JGI IMG/M metagenome (GOLD analysis project Ga0207797, IMG submission 187275) | Marine sediment microbial community from Cabo Rojo, Puerto Rico - PR CR 10% Liquid 1 (SPAdes) | ecosystem: Environmental > Aquatic > Marine > Coastal > Sediment | place: Cabo Rojo, Puerto... | reverse complement strand
ACACAGCATCTGGGACGCTACACCCTAGGACAAGTTCGCGCGGCATCTCAGGTGTTGCGGGTGAAGGGCACTCCATAGTACAATAGCGCCGTGCATCCAATAAGCCTGCGAACACGGTTGGCGGTCACCGATGAAGTCTCTGTGCAAGACAATGCCTTTGAGATCTGCTGGTGCACATTGGACCGCGCTCCCGAATGTGCCGCGCGGGTGCTGAGTAGCGCTGTACGCGGGCAAGGAGCCGGTTCAGGAGACTAACATGCTGCCTCGCAGCTGGCACTTCGACCTTCAGTATCTCCTCGGCCAGGCACCGTGGGACACGGGTGTGACGCCACCGGAGGTAAAGGCCTTCGTGGAAGACCACCATCCTCCGGGCAGGGCGCTGGACCTGGGATGCGGCACGGGCAAGAACGCAGTCTATCTAGCGCGCCACGGTTGGAGGGCGGTTGGCGTGGATATCTCCCGGCTGGCGATCCTGCAAGCACGCTGGAGAGCCTTCCGGGCCGAGGCCGATCCCAAGTTCTATCGAGGCGACGTCACCGATCTCTCGTTCTTGGATGAGCCCTTTGACCTGGCTCTCGATATCGGCTGCTTGCACAGTCTAGACCCGGCAGATAGGCCTCCGTATGCGGCAGGAGTGATCCGGCTGACCCGTCCTGGCGGGTGGTACATGTTGTATGCCTTCACGCCGCGGAAAGAGCACTCTGCCCCCGCCGGCATCGCGCCTGAGGAAATCGCGGACTTGTTCGTGTCTGCCTTCGTCATCGAACGCCAGGAAGGCGGCGAGGATCCCACCGGGCCCCCGTCGGCCTGGTACTGGCTTCAGCGCCGGGCCAGAGAGCTCGACTGATCTGTCAGGCCGCGGGCCTGGCTTAAGTGGCGTCATGAGTTCAAACCCGCTATAATACCATCACGGTCTGACAGTCGCCTCTGACGCCCGGGACGTTACACGGGCTGACGCCTCTGAATCACACCTGATAATGACTCGAACGAGTACCCGTTATCTTGTAGCCCTCTGCCTCCTCTTGCTGGTCGGTTTCTTGGTCCGCGCCGTCTCTCTCGATGCGCAATCCCTGTGGCGCGACGAGGTGGACGCGCTCCGATTCGCCACAGCTCCAGCAGCGGAGATGCTGAGCAATTTCACGCGGCCTGGCTGGAATGGCCCCCTCTATTACGTGCTGCTCCGCGGCTGGATCGCCCTTGCCGGTGCCAGCGAGTATGCCATGCGTTTCTTCTCGCTGCTGTTCGGGATCGCCTGCATACCTCTGGCCTACGTGCTCGGCCGCCGTCTGTTCGGTTCACCGGTTGGTATCTTCTCCGCGGTCCTGGTAACCACCTCGCCTTACCTGGTCTGGTACAGCCAGGAAGTCAAGATGTATACCCTGGTGATGGCCCTGGCCCTCCTGGCCATCTACAGCCTGCGTCGGGCTGTCGAAGGAGGGGGCTGGCTCTGGTGGGCGATCCAGATCGTGGCGACCACCCTGGCCTTCTATTCGCATATCTTGGCTGCTCTGCTCATCCCCGTGCAAGGGCTCCTCTACGCCGTCTGGTGGCCTCAGTCCCGCAAGAGATGGCGCGGGGCTCTGGTCAGCGCCGCATGCTTAACGCTGCCTTACCTCCCACTGGCCGTTTGGCAGGCGCCTCTGGCTCTCCAAGCTCGCGAAACAGGATTCTACCCGTACTCGCTGACAGAGATGGTCGTGATCCTCCTCAATGGCTGGTCAACAGGGATTCTAGGCGACGCTAGTCCCTGGATGGCGGCGTTGATGGGAGTCCTGGCTGTTGGCGGACTACTGAGCTCGGACGCCTTTGCTTCCCTGTTCAGCGGTTCTGCAGAGGAGGAGACGCTCGGAACGGGTCTGCGGGACTACCTTGTCTTGCTGCTATGGCTGTCGGTTCCCTTGCTTTCCATCTGGCTGATCTCGCTGCGGCAGCCTCTGTTCACCGATCGATACCTGATCTGGTCGGCGCCGGCTTTCTACCTCCTTGTTGCGTTAGCGCTTGCCTCCTTCGCGACCACCGAGCATTGGGCACGTTGGGTTGTCGTGCCGTTGTTGGGGGCTATCTTGATCAGCAACGGCGTCAACCTCTGGGAACAAGCGACTACCCCCATCAAGGCAGATTTCCGGGCTGCGGCTGCCTACGTAGCCAACTATGCGGACGGAGCAACGGCTGAGGGGCCAGACAGATCAGAAACCGAGTCCGAACACAGCGTCTATCTGCCAACGGTGGGAGTCAGTCCATCGCGCTTCGATGAGCTGATCATCTTCCAAATCCCTTACGGACGGTATACGTTCGACTACTATTTCCCTGTCGAGGAGTACCCGCGCGCTGACGGTCTTTACACCAACCATCGAACGGTGACCGGTGACTATGCTATGAGCCAGGAGCAGGCCGCGCAGCAGATGAGAGCGATGACGAGGGGCCGTGACGCGGCTTGGTTGGTCGCCAGCGAGGTGTCGATGTGGGACGAGCGGCGGCTGGTGCAGCAGTGGTTGGACCAGCATGGACAGCGAGTGACTGAAGCTCACTTCAACCGGGTGGATGTCTATCGATACCAGTTGACCGAGCCGTAGGTCTCAAGACAACGGGCCGGAAATGGTGTATGGTTTACGATTCCACTCTTCAGGAGTATAATAGCCTGGTAAGTTTATCATTTCTGATGTTTCGGAGGACAAGTTTTTGGAAGCTGATATCGGTACTGTACAACCTATAGACATCGAGCGCGAGATGCGCAGCGCCTATCTTGACTACGCGATGAGCGTCATCGTCTCGCGTGCGCTCCCCGATGCTCGCGACGGCCTGAAGCCAGTCCAGCGGCGCATTCTCTATGCGATGCAAGATCTGGGTCTGCGGCCGGACCGCGCCTACAAGAAGTCTGCCCGTATCGTGGGCGATGTGCTGGGCAAGTATCATCCGCACGGCGATTCGGCCGTATACAACGCGATGGCAAGGATGGCTCAGGACTTCAGCCTGCGCTATCCGCTGGTCGACGGGCATGGGAACTTCGGCTCAATCGACGGTGATAGTCCTGCGGCCATGCGTTATACGGAGGCGCGCCTGGATCAGATCGCTATGGAGCTCCTGCAGGATATCGACAAAGGCACGGTTGATTGGGTCGATAACTTCGATGGATCTCTCCAAGAACCGGAGGTTCTCCCGGCGCGTCTTCCCAACCTATTGGTGAACGGATCGGCTGGCATCGCCGTCGGTATGGCGACCAACATACCCCCTCACAACCTGACCGAGGTCTGCGATGCTATAGTCCATCTAGTCGACCATTGGGGCTCGCCGGATGAGGTCAGCCTTGATGATCTCATGGCCCACGTGAAGGGGCCGGACTTCCCCACTGGAGGCGTCATTGTGGGGCGTGAAGGCATCACCCAAGCCTATGCCACGGGACGAGGCCGCATCACCGTGCGGGCGAAGACGAAGATAGAGGAGATGGATGGGGGACGCCATCGCATTGTCGTCACCGAAATCCCGTATCAACTTAATAAGACCACGTTGTTGGAGCGGATTGCCAAGCTGGTCCGGTCAGACCGCCTGACGAGCATCTCCGACCTCCGGGACGAATCCGACCGTCGAGGTCTCACCATCATCATCGAGTTGAAGCGGGGCACGCAACCGCGCAAGGCGCTCAACCGGCTGTTCAAATACACGCCGCTCCAGACCACGTTCGGCGTGCAGATGATGGCCATCGTCGACAACGAGCCTCAACTGCTGAGCCTCAAGCGAGCGCTGCAACGATACGTCGAGCATCGCCGTGACGTGTTGATCCGCCGCACACAGTACGAGCTGGAGAAAGCCCAGCGCCGAGCCCACATCCTAGAGGGCTTGCTCATAGCGCTGGACCATCTCGATGCGGTGATACAAACTATTCGACAGTCACCAGACGTCAGCACGGCTCGCGAGCGGTTAATGGAGCGCTTCACGTTGACGGAGGAGCAGGCTGAAGCGATCCTCGATATGCCGCTTCGACGATTAGCGGCGCTGGAGCGACAGAAGATCGAGGATGAGTACGCGGAACTGAAGACCGAAATCGCGCATCTGCAAGACCTGCTAGCCTCACCCCACAAGATTCTGCAGCTTGTCAAGGATGATCTCTTTGATCTGAAGGAGACGTACGGCGACGAACGCCGCACCCGGATCGTGCGGGGGGACGCAGAGCTAGAGGAAGAGGATTTGATCGCTGAGGAAGAGGTGTTCATCTCGATCACCGAGCGCGGCTATATCAAGCGGGTGCCGATGGATGTCTACCGCACGCAGCGACGCGGAGGTCGAGGTGTCATCGGAGTGGATACCCGCGAAGAGGACGAGGTCCTTCACTTCTTCCCTGCTCACACCTTGGACTCGATTCTCTTCTTCAGCGACAAAGGCAAGGTTTATCAGAAGCGCGCCTACGAGATCCCAAGCGCGGGCCGCACTGCCGAAGGCGACCTGTTAGTCGGCCTTATCAGCCTCGACGCTGACGAGCGGATTACGTCGGCGATTGCCGTATCGGACTTCGAGGAAGAGGGGTATCTGACGATGTTCACGCACCGCGGCCGGGTCAAGCGGACAGCATTGAGCGAGTTTGAGGACGTCCGACCCAGCGGCCTCATCGCCATCCGCCTTGAGGACGGACCGCCGGGGCAAGACAGGTTGGAGCGAGTCCGGCGCACGCGAGGGGAGCAGGAGCTGATTATTGTCACAGAGCAGGGTCAGGCACTGCGGTTCCGGGAGCGCGAGGTGCGACCTATGGGGCGAAACGCGATGGGCGTGTATGCCATCAAGCTAGGGCCGGGAGACCGCGTCGTGAGTGCGGACGTTGTAGAACCGGAAGCCGATCTGTTAGTGGTCTCGACGAAGGGGTATGGTAAACGTACGCCCCTGACCGCGTTCCGAACGCAGGGGCGTTACACGAAGGGCGTGCTCTGCTTCAAGGGCAAGAACGCCGGCGTCGTGGCTGCAGCGGGCGTGGCCCACCAGGAAGATCAGATCACTTTCATCACGACGGGCGGCATCGCTCTGCGTACCGACGCCAAGGAGATCTCTCGACTTGGACGTGTAGCCCGGGGCGTGACTGTCATGGACCTGAAGCCGGGGGACGAGATCGCCTCAATGGCGATTATGGAAGACAGCGGAGCGGAGCCGGAGATAGAGGAGTCTCAAGAGGTCACGTGACAGTATGAGACGAGAGGAGAGCACCGATTCCCGGGTAAGCTCCTGGGAGCCAGGCCAGGTTCAAGCGCTCATGCCTGAGCCGGATCCGCAGACGCTGGCCGAGACGATGGTCGCGTTCGCCAACTCGGACGGCGGCACGATTTTGATTGGAGCCGACGAGAACGGCCACATCACGGGACAGGTATTCACCGATGAGGTAGAGATGGCGCTGCAAGCTGCCATGGAGCAGTGCCGTCCGCCCGTGGAGGCTCGTTGGCATCAGGCCGCGGCCGAAGATGGGCCTGTCTTCTCCATAGTGATTAACCGCAGCCCGGAGCTTCACAGCCTGGCCGACGGGCGCGTGCTCGTTCGCACCGGAGCAGAGAACCGGCCCCTCAGTGGAGACGAGATTCGTCAGCTGGCCGCCACCAAATCCACGGGAGACTTCGAAGCGGAGCTGGCACCCGGTGCCGAGCGCAGCGACTTTGATGAAGACGTCGTTCGGGCCTTCGTCGCCAAGTGGGAAGAGCGGCAGCACCGTGAATGGACTCGCTCCGTGGACGATCTCTTGCGAGAGATGGGGGCTCTGACTGACGAGGGACGTCCGACCGTGGCAGGGGTACTGCTCTTTGCGTCGAACCCTCAGGTCTTCTTGCCCCAGAGCGGCGTGACCTTCGTGAAGTTCATCGGGAGGGAACCGCGCGGGCAGGACGGCTATCCTGGCTACGGTCGGCGGGAGGAGATCGGCGGACCGCTCCCGCAGGTTATTCGGAGAGTATGGCAGCTCGTTGGCGAAGAGATGCGCAAAGGGGCGGTGGTCACGGAGCTGGAACGTAAGGAGCGGACTGAGTATCCGGTCTCGGCTGTGAGAGAGGCCCTGGTCAACGCCGTGGCGCACCGGGACTATCGATTGCGCGGGCGTCGCATCGAGGTGCGGATGTTCTCAGACAGGATGGAGATCACCAGTCCCGGCGGCCTGCCGGGTTTCATCACCGTGGATAACATCGTTGATGAGCATTTTTCGCGCAACCCGCGCATCGTCTCGGGTCTCTACCAGTGGGGCTACATTGAAGAGCTGGGATTAGGCGTCGACCTGATGATCGATGAGATGGTGCGGGCCGGTCATCCACCGCCGAAATTCAAGGACAGCCCGTACGCGTTCAGCGTCACCCTCTACAACGTTCTTGAGCGCGAGCCGCAGCCGGAATGGGCCGGGCGGGTGACCGAGCGCCAGGCCAAAGCCCTCGCCTACGTGGAGAAGCACGGCCGGATTACCAATCGCGAATACCGTGATATCTGCCCCGGCCTCAGTGCCGAGACGCTGCGTTTGGACCTCGTCGAACTGGTGGACAAAGGGCTGCTGCTGAAGATCGGCGCCAAGAAGGGTACTTACTACATTCTGAAGTGATCACTGACGCAGTTTATCCCAAAGATATCCCAAAGATATCCCAAATTATCCCAAAAGACATCGAACAGCAACCGCGCAGGCCCTGATGAGCGCAGAGCGATTCCTGAGTAGTTCCCGCCCCATGCTGGGTCACCAGCGATTTCCTGCTGGGCTCGGGGGCCAACTTCTCTTAGATCACCATCTGTTCGCCCAACGTGCTGCCCCCTTTCCTTCATCCACCCCGGTATGCCATTTTCACGAACCGCCCTTCAGAAGGAGCGCTTCTCTTGCGTTCCCCCTTGGCGTACTTGAGACCAACACAGCTTCCTCGAGCTACTGGAGCGTGAGCTGGGTTAGCTACTGACGTAAGAAGTGTACGTCCTCCTGCGGTTCCCACAGGAGGAACATCCGGATTGAGTCAAGTAGTAGCGATAGCTGGGATTTTATCCCAAATATATCCCAAATCGGATTTGGGATATAGCTCGCCGAGAATTCGAAAACACCAAGGAGGCACCGAGATGGATCTGCAACTCAGTGATGAACACCGGATGATCCGCGACATGGCCCGCGACTTCGCTGAAACCGAAATCGCCCCCATTGCAGCCGACTATGACGAAACGGGTGAATTCCCTCGAGAGACGATCGCCAAGATGGGCGCGCACGGCTTCATGGGCATCGCAACGGCAGAGGAGTACGGCGGCGTCGGTATGGACACGCTGGCCTACGTGCTGGCCCTAAAGGAAATCTCGAAGGTGGACGCTTCCCACGGCGTCATTATGTCGGTCTGCAACTCCCTCTTCTGCTATGGCATTGAGCGTTACGGCAGCGAGGAGCAGAAGCAGAAGTACCTGCGAGCAGTCGCCAGCGGCGATGTCGTCGGCGCCTACGCTCTGACTGAGCCTCAGTCCGGGTCCGACGCGAGCAACATTCGGGTGACGGCCGAGCTTTCCGGTGACGGGTCATACTATGTCATCAACGGCACCAAATCATGGATCTCTAGTGGGCCGGTGGCGAAGTACGTTCTCCTCTTCGCTCAAACCGATCCAGATGCGAAGCCCCGCTATCGCGGCGTGAGCGCCTTCCTCATCGACACGGAAGAGCCAGGGTTTTCTCGAGGGAAGACCGAGCCGAAACTGGGCATCCGCGCCTCTGCCACGTGCGAGATCCACTTCGAGGACTACGAGTGTCCGGTAGAGGCTCGATTGGGAGAGGAAGGGGCAGGCTTCAAGATCGCCATGTCGGTGCTGGACGCTGGGCGAATCGGTATCGCGGCACAGGCGCTGGGTATCGCGGAAGCAGCTTACGAGGCATCGGTAGACTACGCCCGGGAGCGGGAGGCATTCGGCCAGAAGATCGGGAACTTCCAGATGATCCAGCAGAAGCTGGCCGATATGAAGACCCGTATTGAAGCGAGTCGTCTCCTCATCTATCAAGCTGCCCTGGCGAAAGACAAGGGGAAGAAGACCGGTTCTCGCTACACCCTGGAGTCCGCGATGGCGAAGCTGTTCGCCTCGGAGACGGCTATGTGGGTGACCACAGAGGCGGTCCAGATCCACGGAGGCATGGGGTACAGCAAAGAGCTTCCGGTCGAACGCTACTTCCGCGACGCCAAGGTGACGGAAATCTATGAGGGGACCAGTGAGATCCAGCGGATGGTGATCGCGCGACAGGAGACAGGGCTGCGCTAGCCGGGCACAAGCCGGCCTGGCGAGATCAGAAGGAGACCAGCAGGATGAAGGCACTCTGCTTCTACGAACATGGGGACCGGGACGTCTTGACCTATGACGACGTGCCCAAACCTGAGCCGGGGCCTGGTGAGGTCCTGGTGCGCGTGGGGGCCAGCGCTCTCAATCATCTAGACATCTTCGTGCGCCGCGGATGGCCGGGGCTCGATCTGGAGATGCCCCACTGGGGCGGATCCGACGTCGCAGGGGAGATCGCGGAACTCGGCGAAGGTGTCACGGGCTGGGAGGTAGGTCAGCGCGTGGTGATCGATCCGGGCATCACCACCCGGCAAGATGCGTTCGTCCGCCGAGGCGAGCCTTCCGTCAGCCCCGGGTACATCATCCTGGGGGAAGATGTGCGAGGCGGACACGCTGAGTTCCTCTCGGTCCCCGCGGGCAATCTGGTGGAGATGGCAGACGGGTGGGACTTCCCCGAAGCGGCCGCCCCGCTCCTCGTATCGCTAACCGCCTGGCGTATGCTTATCCACCAGGCGAAGCTTCGCACCGGGGAATCGGTCCTCATCGTCGGTGCTGGAGGCGGCGTCAACTCGATGGCCATTCAACTGGCCAAGTTGAGCGGCGCCCGTGTCTACGCCCTCACCAGCACTGAAGAGAAGATGGCAAGAGCTCGCGATCTGGGGGCTGACGTTGTGCTCAACTACCGTGAGGAGCCGCAGTGGAGCCGGTCGATCTATAAGCGGACGGGTAAGCAGGGCGTGGATGTTGTGGTGGACAACGTGGGACAGGCGACGCTTCCCCAGAGTATGCGAGCAGTGGCGCGAGGGGGACGGATTGTTATCGTAGGGAATACGTCCGGCCCTCACGCTGAGATCGACACCCGCTATATCTTCGGCAAGCAGATCAGTCTGATTGGCTCGACGATGGGTAGCCACCAGGACTTCCGTGACGTGACGGACCTCCTATGGTCCGGCAAGCTGAGACCGGTGGTGGATCGAGTGATGGATCTATCTGAGGGGCAGAGAGCCTTCGAGATTCTGGAATCTGGAGCGAAGTTCGGCAAGATTGTACTCACTGTATGAAAGGGCACGCGAGTAGGTGAGCACCCTAGGACAGTTTAGCAGGGCCCAGAAGTGGGTGATGGTGTTGATCGGGCTGACACTTGCACTGGGGCTCGCTAATCTGGGTAAGGCCATCGTCGCCCTACAGTATGCAGCCCGCCTACCAAACCTACGTATGACCGTCTCGCTGGACTACTTCGCCGTTATGGGAGGCTTCTGGGGCATGGTGTTCCTGGCGTGTGCCGTGGGGCTCTCTCACTTCCAAGCCTGGGCGCGGTGGAGTACATTGGCAGCGGTGACGCTCTATCAAGTGAACGTCTGGGTCAATCACCTCTTATTTGAGGCCTCAGACTACGCTCGGCAGACAACTCCCCGGAACCTGGTGCTTACGGCTGTTCTGCTCCTGACCTTCTGGGGATCATTGAGCCTACCAGCGGTTCGAAGAGCTTTCGAGGAGAACAAGGAAGAGCACCAGTCGGGGTCTGCTGTTTGACATACTGACTGCGCGCGGCTAGAATCCGAGGGTCGGTCGTTCGGGAGGCAAGCAAGCTTACTCGAGAGAAGCCCAAGAGACCGGATCGGGCACGACAGAACCGCCTACTCAGCACCTCACACCGGAGGAGAAGGAGAGCAGAAGATGATGAATCTGTGGCATGAGCTTCCCACTGGACCCAACTGGCCTGAGATCGTCTACGTCGTGGTGGAGATTCCCAAGAAATCACGCAATAAGTACGAGTACGACGAGGAAGGGGGATTCATCAAGCTCGATCGTGTTCTCTTCTCATCCCTTCACTATCCAGGGGACTATGGCTTCGTTCCGCGCACGCTCCACAGGGATGGTGACCCCCTGGATGTGCTCGTCATGACCAATGAACCGACCTTCTCCAGCTGTGTGATCGAGGCGCGCCCGTTGGGAGTCTTCCGATTGACGGACAAAGGCGATGCTGACGACAAGATTTTGGCCGTGCCTCATACCGATCCGCTCTTCAGCGAGTATCGGGACCTGGACGACGTACCGATACACTTCATGGAGGAGATGGCGCACTTCTTCAGTGTCTATAAGGACTTGGAGATGGCTGAGGTGGAGATCAAAGGGTGGGACGATCAGGACGATGCCTACGAAGAGATTGAAGAAGCTGTAAACCGATACTGGGACCATATGCAGCGGCGTGAGTAGCCGGCTCCTATTGCTTGCATACAGCGGGGATTTATGGTAGAATCTTTGTACTCTAGGCGGCGTAGCCAAGTGGCAAGGCAGGACTCTGCAAAAGTCCCATGCGCCGGTTCGAATCCGGCCGCCGCCTTTTTTCGTCGAGCTCAACCGCGGGCAGCTTGAAGCTGCCCGCGCTGTGTGCGGGGCGGTGGCGGAACGGGAAGACGCCGGGGACTTAAAATCCTCTGTCCGAGAGGACGTGTGGGTTCGAATCCCACCCGCCCTATTTTTCGTCACTCGTGAACTACATGATCACGCTGGAGGTAAGGTGTCGTGAAGATCATTCTGAAGGAAGACGTGCCCAATTTGGGACAAGAAGGCGACGTCGAAGAGGTAGCGGACGGCTACGCTCGCAACTATTTGATCCCTCAAGGTATGGCTATCAAGGCCACTCCCGGTGCCTTGAAGGATTTTGAGCACCGTCAAAGAATAAAGGCGAAGAAACACGAGCGAGACAAGAAGCGAGCGGAGGCTCTGGCTCGTCGCTTGACGGCTCAGACGCTCACCTTTGACGTTAAGGTTGGCGAGACCGGTCAGCTCTACGGCTCCATTACGAACGTCGACATTGCCGAGGCGCTGGAAGAGGCGGTAGGCGAGGAGATCGACAGGCGGAATATCCCTCTTTCCGAGCCGATTCGAGAAGTTGGAGAACATTTCGTGTCCGTGCATCTGATGGAAGATGTCGAGCCGCAAGTTAGGGTTGTGGTGAAGCCAGAGAGCGGCGAGTGGCCCGAGGGCGTCGAACCTGTTGACTAGACCGTCTTGCAGCATCGGGTGCTAGCCGTCTAGCTCGAAGGATCTGACGGTGGACAGACTTGGCCGAAGGTTGCGGGAGGCGCGCGAGGCTAAGGGAAGCACGCTGGAGGAAGCAGAGGCGGCGACCCACATCCGAACCCACTTCCTGGAATCGCTGGAGGCTGGCGACTTCGCCTCGTTTGCTGGAGGGGATGTGCAAGTGCGGGGGTTCCTGCGCATCTATGCGCGATACCTGGACCTCTCGCCAGAGGACGTGCTGGGCCGCTACAGCGCGGAGGTGCACGGCGAAGACTACGCGGCTGCCGAAGCAGAAGAGAAGAAAATCGAATCGGAGAACATCAACCCCCCGGACGATTTAACCTCAATCCGGTTCAGGCCTCGTGATATCCCGGTAACCTCGTCGCTCCCTCGCTGGATGAGCGTGAAGACGGTCATCATCGTCGGTCTGATACTCACCGCCCTGCTTGGCATCCTGGCTCTCGCGACCTATCTGATGAATCGTCCCGGAGATGAAGCGCTCTTCGCCCAGCTGACGAGCACCGCTACCGTTCCTGCGAGAGTGACTCATACGTCGATGGTGACGTCGACCCTGGCGGAGCCAACCCCCACCTTCCCGGTCAGCACGAACGGGGACATCAGCCTCACGCTGGAAGCGACCGAACACGTCCAGGTGCGCGTCAGGCGCGGCGACGAGGTCGTTTTCCAGGGGCTTATGAAGCCGGGGCAAGCCGAGAGCTGGTCCGACGACGAGATGCTCGTCGTGGAGACCGGCAACGGTGCTGCCCTGAAGGTGACCGTCAACGGAACCATGCTGGGAAGAATGGGCGACCGGGGTGAGTTCTGCAGCCGGGCATGGAGCCCAAGTGGTGAGGTTGCTTCACAGTAGCTGAATACCCGTATGGGCGAATCAAAGAGTTTCTACCTGATATCTCTCGGCTGTCCCAAGAATCTCGTCGATAGCGAGGGAATTGCCACACTTCTCCGGCGTGCTGGCTATGACTGGGCCAGCGTCCCCAACGAGGCAGATCTGCTCATCGTCAACACCTGCGGATTCATTGAGTCAGCGCGGGAGGAATCGCGCAGCGTACTCCAGGAACTCGCCCAATCAAAGCAGCCTGGACAGCGAATCATCGCCGCTGGATGCTATTCCCAGAGGTGTCCGGGGGAGTTGGCCGACGACGTACCAGGCATCGACGGCTTGATCGGCACACGCCGCTGGATGGATATTGTCGACCTGGTGGAGGAGCTGGAGGAACGCGAGGAGCAGACCCCCTCTGGGCCGCCCGTTCACCACGCATCAGGGGCACCAACGGTGGGACAGGACGCTCGAGACATCGTCCGTGCAGCGGCACAGGGATCCAGCGCTTATCTGAAAGTAGCCGACGGTTGTAGCCGCTCATGCGCTTTTTGCGCTATTCCCCTTATCAAGGGACCGGCCGTCAGTCGGCCGCCCGAGGCGGTGATGGCTGACGCGAGGCGAGTGGCCGATTTTGGTGCGCAAGAGATCATTCTGATCGCGCAGGACACCACAGGCTACGGTCGCGACCTCGGTATGGAAGACGGTCTGGCCCACCTGCTGGAGCAGCTTGTTGCCGAAGTCCCGGACGTGCCGTGGATTCGCCTGATGTACGCCTACCCGGGACGAATCAGCGACCGCCTGATCAGGACGATGGCTCGCAACCCGCAGATCCTACCGTACGTTGACCTTCCTCTTCAGCATGCTGATCCGGACGTGCTGCGCCGCATGCAGCGGCCGGCCAATGTCGACAGTGTGCGGAGAACCATCGCGAAACTCCGAGAAGCGATGCCTGACATCGCCATCCGAACGACCTTCCTGGTCGGCTACCCGGGTGAGACCGAGGAGGCGTTCCAGGCTCTGCTCGACTTCGTGGAGGAGATGCGGTTCGACCGGGTCGGGGTCTTCACGTACTCCCGAGAGGAAGGAACTCCGGCCGAGGGGCTTGAGGATAACGTACCGCAGGATGTCAAGGAGCAGCGCCGCCAGCGGCTCCTGGCGGTTCAGCAGCCTATCTCGCTGGAGAAGAACCAAGCGATGGTAGGGAAGACGCTCGACGTGCTGGTCGAAGGTCAGGATGAGGGGCTGAGCGCAGGCCGCTCATATCGGGACGCGCCGGAGGTCGACGGGCTGGTGCTCATGCAGGAGGAGCTGCCGGTTGGCGAGATCATACCCGCGCGCGTCATCGCCGCCCTCGAGTACGATCTGATCGCGGAGAGCTCCTCCAGGTCAGACGACGGCTAATTGCCCCATCTAGATATAGTTCAAGTTCTTCGCTTGATGCCTCAACTCGTCGCGGAACTCCGGTGCCGCGATGTTGATCAACGCTTTTGCTCGCTCCCGAATCGTCTTTCCGTATAGATTCGCCACGCCGTACTCCGTGACAACGTAGTGCACGTGGTAACGGCTCGTGACCACCCCAGCGCCTCGCTTCAGCATAGGAACGATGCGGCTGATGCCCTTACCTTTGACGGTGGAAGGAAGGGCGATGATCGGCACGCCCCCGTCGGAGCGGGAAGCGCCGTAGATGAAATCAAGCTGGCCGCCTACACCGCTGTAGAGCTTAGGGCCGATCGAGTCGGCGCAAACCTGCCCGGTGAGATCCACCTCAATGGCCGAGTTGATGGCAACTTGGCGATCATTCTGGGCGATGACAAAGGGATCGTTTATGTACTCGGTGCGGTGGAGCTCAATGAGCGGATTGTCGTGCGCCCACTCATACAGCCGATGCGTGCCAATCATGAAGCCCGCCGTAATCTTGCCGGGATGGAGCGTCTTGCGGGCGTTGGTCAGCACGCCGGCCTCGACCAGGTCGATCACGCTGTCCGAGAACAGCTCGGTGTGGACGCCGAGATCTCGTTTGTCGTGCAGGAACTTGAGCACCGCGTCAGGAATAGCACCAATTCCCATTTGCATCGTGGCGCCGTCCGGGATCAGGTCGGCAATATACTCACCGATCTTGATGTGCATGTCGGAGAGGCCTCCCTCGGACATCGGGAGCTCCAAGAGAGGATAATCCACCGGCACGATGTAATCGATGTTGCTGACGTGGATGAAGGAGTCCCCCAGACAGCGGGGCATGTTCTCATTGACCTCAGCGATAATGATGTCTGCCGATTCGGCGGGAGATTTGGTCAATCCGGTCTCGATGCCGTAAGAACAGAACCCATGCTCGTCAGGGGGGGACAGATGGACGAAAGCCACATCCAGGGGCAAGACGTTGTTCTTGAAGAGAAGTGTGAACTCCGAAAGGAGGACAGGGGTGAAGTCAGCCCGTCCTTCCTGAACAGCCTTCCGCACGTTGGGGCCGATAAAGAGTGAATTCGCGCGGATGTGGCCCTCCATCTCCGGAGCAACGTAATCGCCGGACCCGAGCGTCAACGCGTGACAGATTTCGATGTCCTGCAAATTCGGTGCGCGGTCGACCAGGGCCTCCATAAGCTTCTGCGGGACACTACAGTTGCCAGTAAGGAAGATTCGATCCCCCGATTCAACCCCCGCGGCTATGGCTTCATCAGCCGTGGTCACTCGACTCTCATAGGTCTTCATCCAACTCACGATTCACCTCTCTCGCCGGCGTAGTAAGCCGCAGCCAGACTATCATTCACAACCTCACCCTCTCGTGTGACGACACCGGAGGCGAGACCCGGCTTCTCCTCCAAAGCTTGACCCAGTCCGACTTCGGCGATACGCCGGATATAGGGCCAGATAGCATTGTTGAAAGCATGCGTCGCCGTGCGCGGGACCGCCCCGGGCACATTGGGGACGCAGAAATGGACGACGTCTTCTTCAGTGTAGACAGGATCCCGGAGCGTGGTTGGGCGGCTGGTCTCGACACAACCCCCTTGATCAATGCTGAAATCGAGGATGACTGCCCCTCTCTTCATAGACTGGACCATATCCCGGGTGACGATGACGGGCACTCGAGCTCCTGGGACCAGAATAGCCCCTACCAAAACCTCGGCAAAGCGCGCAACCCGTGCGATGTTGAAAGGGTAGGAGACCATGGTGGTGACGCATCCGTTGAACAGCTGATCGATCTCGCGGAGCTTCTCCTGATTCCGATCCAGTACGTAGACCCGCGCTCCAAGTCCCAGAAAGGTACGCGTGGCATTGGTGCCCAACACACCGGCGCCGAGGATGGCGACGCTGGCAGGTGGGATCCCGGGCACGCCGCTGAGGAGTACGCCCCGGCCGTCGTAGCTGCTCTGCAAGAAGGTGGCCGCCAACTGTGGGGCCATTCGCCCGGCTACCTCGCTCATCGTTCTGAGAACGGGCAGTGTCCCATCATCATCTTCTATGGTCTCGTAGGCAATGGCGGTGATCTTTTTTTCCAGCAGCGCCTCCACCTTGTTACGCCTGGCGGCGGCTAAATGGAGGAAACCGGCAATGATCTGGCCCTCACGCAACCAGCCCAGCTCATTATCGGTGGGACGCACTGCTTTGAGCACCAGGTCAGAACGTCCATAGACCTCCTCACCGGAGTAGACGATGTGCCCGCCGACGCGCTCGTAATGGTAGTCGGTAAACCCAGCCCCAAGCCCGGCCTCGGTCTCGATATAGCAGATGTGCCCGGCGCGGGTGAGCAAATCGACTCCGTACGGCGTGAGTCCGACCCGCTGTTCCAGGTCCCGCCGCTCCTTGGGAATGCCTATATTCATCTCAGATCTCCTCCTGTCAACTCACGGTTCAGCAGCGCGCCTCTCCACGGGGTAAGACGTTTTGCAGACGGCTGGAGTATAGCATCTCTCTGATCAATGGTCAATCGCCATCTCCCATCACAAGTACGGAAGACTCGAAGTCCTCCGACGAGAACTTGTGCCGGGCATCCATCTAGGATATCATGCGCCCAGTTTCCATTAGCCCTATGCTGCTGGCAGCATCAACTTGAGGAGGTAAAGATGACAACGTGTCACGATATGGAGGTCGGTCAGGTCTACGTCTGCGAGGGCTGCGGCCTGGAGCTCGAGGTCGTCAGTGAATGCGACGAATGCGGCACGGACCCGGAGTCGTGCGACTGCCCGCCCTGCCAATTTGTCTGCTGCGGCGAGACCTTGAAGCTTAAGGAAGAATAGAGGAGCTCACCACTCGATGAGGGCGAAGCGACGGCTTCGTCCTCTCGATATCTTCATCGTCTCCCCTTAGGCCGCCGTTCGATTCTCCGTCAGCACCCATATCTGCCCGCCGTCTCCGGCCTGCCCGGAGGCTCCAGCTGCGCACGTCTGAGACATGGGGCACGCCGAACACGTCTCCGAGCACTGTGACGCCACACGCTTGACGTAGCCCATGCGCGCCAGATCCTCCAGCATGGCTTCGACCAACTCCGGCGTGGTGTCGAGCTGACGAGCCAGGTCCGTTATCCGGCGCGTCCCGCCCTCCTGCAGCAGACTCAGGAGTCTATGCAACATCGACTACCTCTTCACGAACTCGCTCATCTTCACCGTCGGACCCCTTCCATCGAACGGTCCCTCGAGCTATGAGGCTCGCGATGAGACCGGTGATGGGCACCGCCAGCACCAAGCCAGCGCTCCCCACCAGGGTCCGAACGATCTCCTCAGCAATCGGTTCGCGATTGAGACGACGGAAAAGCGGCTCCTGGTAGATGGAGAAGGCCAGCATAAGGGGCATCGCGCCTCCCACGTAAGCCAACAGGAGTGTGTTGACCATCGCCGCGATGTGATCAGTGCCGATGTTGAGGCTGCTCCGAAAAAGATCGGCCCAGCTCATTTTGGAGTTCGCGTTGATCAGTTCGAAGACAGCCGACGACTGCCCCACGCATACGTCATCCAGCACACCAAGAGAGCCGATGATAATGCCGCCCAGCACCAGGCCTCGCAGGTCAATATTGGGGCCAAACTCCATAACCAGAAAGGCGCTCTCCTCCACACCCATGCCGGTCAGGCGGGTCCATCCCACGAAAAGCCAGGCCAGGCCCCCGGTCAACGCAAGACTGACGACCATACCGATCACCGCTGCGTGGGCTTTGAAGTTCACGCCATAGGTGAGGTAGGTGGAGACGGAAAGCAAGGCGATGGCCCCGACGATGCTCACTCCCACCGGATTCCTTCCATCCATGATCTGAGGCAAGACGAAACCGAAAATCACGGCAAGGCTGAAGGCCGAGCCAGCGAGAGAGCGCAATCCTTTCCATCGCCCTACGATCACCACAAGCGCGATGAAGAGAGCAGAGACGGCCAGGAGGGGCCCGATGCGCATGACGTCCGATATATAGAACCGATCCTCCTCCGGCCCAACGGCTCTTTCTAGGAAGACCCGATCGCCGGGCCTGAAGAGCCGATCCCGCCCGATGATGTTTGTCGTGCCATCTTGAACCACCAGCTCCTGCCCGGCCATCGACCCACTCTCAATACGCACCACCAGCCGCTGATAGGGGCGCGTCGTCCCTTCGTCCAGCTCAATGACGCCCTGCTCCAGGACCTCGACGACTCGTGCAGACATCGTCTCCGTTTCACCGACCTCCAAAGGCTGATCGGGTCGAGAGGATGACTGACCAAGCTGAGGGCCCAGCACCACGATGGCAACAGCCAATACGACCAGGATGATCAGACCGACGACGAGCAGCCACTCTAGTTTGCGCATGTTACCCCCTCAATCGATCAACACTACGATGCGAGCAGACGCGCAATCCAGTAGACAGCAGCACTGGCTGCTACGGAAACGACCAAGAGGAATCCGAGGCTGAACAGAGTCCACTTCCACGAGTCGGTTTCCTGTCGGATGACAGCCACAGTGGCTACGCAGGGGACGAAAAGCATCTGAACGGTCAGAAAGGCCAGCGCTGTAGCAAAAGAGAACGTTCCGGCCAGCTGCTCCGCCAGCCCCTGGTCTGCGCCAGTCCCAAACAGCACACCAAGCGTAGCGATGGAGTTCTCCTTCGCTATGAAGCTGGTCAGGAGCGCCACGGTCAACCGCCAGTCAAGACCCATCAGTTGTCCCACCGGTTCCAAGAGATGTCCAATCCGCGCGAGATAGCTCGTCTCGATCTCTCCGCCCGGCAATGTCGAGAGCGCCCAAACCACCACCGAGACCCCCAGGATGAGCGTCCCGGCCTTACGCACGAATGAGAGGCTCCGTTGCCACACCCGCATGCCGATGGTGCGCCAGTTAGGCAGATGATAGATGGGCAACTCCATGATGAACGCCGCTCGCTCACCGCTGAACATGACTCGGTTGATGAGAATCCCCGAAAGGGCCAGCACCGCCAGGGCCAGGAGGATCATCCCCCAGGAGACGAACGTGGCTGCAGAGCCAAAGAAGGCCGGTGCCAGGAAAGCAATCACGGTCATCCGGGCCGTACAGGGAACCAGTGGAGCCAGAAGGATGGTCAGCAGGCGTGCTCGCTTCGATTCAATCACTCGAGAGCCGAGCACAGCCGGCACGTTACATCCAAATCCCAGAAAGAGAGGCAAGAAGGACTTGCCGTGAAGACCCATGAGGTGCATGAAACGATCCATAACATAGGCAGCCCGCGCCAAGTAGCCCACATCCTCCAGGATTCCCATGACGACGAAGAAGATGATCAGAATCGGCAAGAAGGTCAGCATCGCGCCGACGCCACCGATGATCCCATCGGCCACCAGGTCGGTGAGCCAGAAGGGCGCTCCGGCCAACAGTGCACGGGCTAACTCCGCTAACGTACCCACTATGTAGGTGTCCAAGAGGTCCTGGATCGGGGCTCCCACCGCGTAGGTCAGCCAGAACACTAAGCCCAGGATCCCGGCCATAATGGCCAGTCCCCAGAAGGGATGGGTTGTCCAACGATCGACCCTACCTGTCAGGCCGATGGCCCCGGTCTTGGGTCGAGTGAGGGCAGCGCGAATCATACGCCCGATCCAATCGTAGCGTCCGCTGGCGACGGCCACCAACGCATCATCGTGCTCCCGCAGGATGCTACGCAGCGCTGCCTTGCGATTCTCCGGGAGACACGTCTCCATCATCTCCGTGATCTTCTGGTCTCCCTCCAGGAGTTTGAGCGCTATCCAGTCCTGAGGATAGGGATCCGGCACACAGCCCTCAATCGTCTCCTCAACCTCCCGCAGGACGTCCTGGTGATCCTCACGGATGTGAGGGTAGTTGGGTTCATAGCGGTACTCACCCCGGGAGACCTCGTCGATCGTCGTCAGCAACTCATCTACTCCCTCGTTCCGAGTAGCCGTCATGGGCACGACAGGGACTCCCAGAGCTGCCTCCAACACCTGAGGTTCGATGTGGACACCTTCCTGTTCGGCCACATCCATCATGTTGAGCGCCACAATCACCTGAGCGGGCAGCGGCAGGAGTTCCGCCACCAAGTAGAGGCTTCGCTCCAGGATGGCCGCATCGACGAGAGCAACGACCACATCCGGCTGCTCGCGGATGACATACTCGCGAGCAACGACCTCCTCGACGGAGTTGGCAGTCAAACTGTAGGTACCGGGCAGATCGACTACTCGATAGGTCGTTCCCTGATGATTGAACGTGCCTTCCTTTCGCTCCACAGTCTTGCCGGGCCAATTGCCGACATGCTGATTAAGGCCCGTCAGGAGGTTGAAGAGTGTTGACTTACCTACATTCGGCTGCCCCGCGAGGGCTACCAGGACAGCCTTCTCCTCTTGTTCACCTCTCGCATCCACTCTGCTGCGAGGGGGCGTGGCACGTCGGAAGTTCATCACGCGCTCCTCCGCACATAGACGCGATCGGCTTCACCGCGCCCTAAGGCGATACGAGCGTCCCGGACGCGGGTGATAAGGGGGCCTCGTCCGTAGTTCTGGACGACCATGACGTCGGCCCCGGGCGTGAAGCCCAAGGCCGTCAACCGGCTCAACATACAGTGACCGCCGGCCAACTCGACGACCTCTCCATGCTCCCCGGTGTGGAGAGCGCTCAGCGACACGATCCTATCGTTGGAACCTGGTGATGCTGACGCCCAGCGCGATCCTGACTTAATTCTCATCAAAACGTTGTCCTCCTCCTTGACCCCTCGCCAACCCACCGTCTGATCGGAAAACACGCAACGGTGTATGTGACGAAGTGCTACACGGGGTCCCCAGACGTCTCTCTGTCTTGACAGTCTCTGCAGTAACCGGTCAGATGGAGATGAGCTTTCGTAATCTTCACGCCTTCCCGCTGGGACAGGTCGCGCCTGATTCTTGAGATCAGGGGCGCGTCGAACTCGATGACTTTCCCACACTTGCGACACGTGAAGTGATAGTGAGGCTCCTCATGCACAGCTTCATAGTGACAATGTCCTTCCCCGAGACGGTGTTCCTCGACGAATCCCATCTCTCGGAGCAGGGTGAGCGTGCGATAGACTGTCGCCAGACTAATATCCGGCGCCCGGTCCTTTGCCAGCTCATATACGGCTTCCGCATCTAGATGCTCGTCGCTCGCCTCGAGTACGTCCAAGATCAAGCAGCGCTGTGAGGTCAGACGCCGACCGGTTTCCCGGAAAACCTCGCGCAGCATATCCCTTGACTCGCTCATCTCGCCCTCCGTGGTAAGCGCGTTATTGCAAATCGTTCGCAATTTCGCCAATTATACTCCTCTCCCGTGACTTGGCAAGTGAATGGGCAGCTCTTCAGGCCTTATGTCTCTTCGGGCTGGCTTAAGTCGATGGGGTGAAAAAACAGAGAAGAACGTGAAGCGGATCAGCGCTTCACGTTCTTCTCCATCCATACCTGGATGAACCATTTCCATCGATCTCCACACAGTTAGTCGGCGTGGAGCCAGACGGGGTTGCGCCCTCAGGGCAAGGGCACAACCGTGTGGTGAGGCTCAGCGACCAGAGCGGCGTCAGCGGCTCGGGACGCTGAGCATTGAGTCATTGTTCCTGAGCCAACGCCGCTCCTCTGCGCAGCGCCTCCTTGTTCAGACCCAGCAGGTCGCGATGACGCTCTGGCAGGTGATCATCTAATGCTTGCTCGACAGCCTGCAAGGAGACAACGCCACTGGCGTCGACGAGAGCGCCCAAACAGAGTACGTTGGCCATTCGGACGTTACCCAGCTCGGTCGCCAAGTCACTTGCCGGAACATAGACCACGTCTATATCGTCGCGATCGCTCTCATCGACCACCATCGAGCTATTCACCACGAGAACTCCACCCGGCTTCACGGCCGGCTCAAACGCCTCCATAGAAGGGATGTTGAGTACGATAGCGGCACTGGGACGCCGGACCAACGGTGCGCCGATCTCCTGATCGGACACGACAACGGTGCAGCGAGCTTTCCCTCCGCGCATCTCAGGGCCGTAGGAAGGTATCCAGGTCACGTAGAGGTCTTGGTCCATAGCAGCGTAGGCCAGGAGCTGACCAGCGAAGAGTGACCCTTGACCACCGAAGCCAGAAATGATGATTTCCTCTTGCATTATCGCCTCCTATGCTCCCATCAGCGCGCGGACGTCTTCGCTCACCTTCGTGTCGCCCAACGGGAAGTAATCCACCATGTGTTCCTCGGCCCAATCGAGGGCCTCTTGAGGCGACATGCCCCAGTTGGTGTTGCACGTCGACAACACCTCGACCATGGTGAAGCCCAAACCCTCCAACTGAGCGCGGAAGGCGGCTTTGAGGGCCTGCTTCGTACGCCGAATGCCGCGTACGTCGAAGACGGCCTGTCGCGTGACGTATGCCGCGCCAGGTAGCCCACCGATCAACTCGGCCATCCGAATGGGATGTCCGGCTGCCTGGACATCGCGGCCCGTCGGGGAGGATGTGGTCACCTGACCGGGAAGCGTCGTAGGAGCCATCTGCCCACCCGTCATGCCGTAAATGGCGTTGTTCACGAAGACGGTCGTGATCAACTCTCCACGGTTGGCCGCGTGGATGATCTCGGCCGTGCCGATGGCTGCCAAGTCTCCGTCGCCCTGGTAGGTGAAGACCACGCTATCCGGGTTGACACGTTTCAGGCCTGTTGCCATGGCGGGAGCACGTCCGTGAGCGGCCTCAGCGAAGTCGGTATTGAAGTAATTGTAGGCCAGCACTGAGCATCCCACCGGGGCGATGCCAATCGTTCTTTCCCTGACGTCCAGCTCGTCCAACACCTCCGCGACAAGGCGATGGATCGTCCCATGCGTGCATCCGGGACAGTAATGGGTGTCAGCCTCCGTCAGGCTGTCAGGGTAGTCGTACACAACCTCCATAGTCTCTGCGATATCTACAGTCGCCATGCTAATCTGCCTCCTGTCCGCCCTTGACGTCGCCGGCCAGCTTCTGAACTTCAGAGAGGATCTCGTCGGCCAAAGGAACAACGCCTCCCATCCGTCCGTAGAACTCGACAGGGCAACGCCCGTCGACAGCCAGGCTAACGTCCTGGACCATCTGTCCGGCATTCATCTCAACGACCAGAATACCTTCGACTTGCTCCGCCAGCTCGGCGATGCGTTGATCTGGGAAAGGCCAGAGCGTGACGGGTCGCAACAGCCCCACGTTCAACCCTTGCTCGCGAGCATCTCGAACGACCGTCTGGCAGATGCGGCCGACCGTGCCGAAGGCTACCAGAAGCAAGTCTGCGTCCTCCGTGTCGTACTCCTTCGATCGGACCTCGTTCTCTGCGATCTTCTCCAACTTCGCCTGGAGCCGCAGGTTGACCTCTTCGAGGTTCTCGGCCCCCAGATAGAGCGAGGTGATGGTATTGGGGTCGCGGTTCTGGGCGCCAGTCAATGCCCAGTCCGCGCGTTCCTCGGGTGAGCGCACTGGACGCATAGGGGGCAGCTCGGCGGGCTCCATAATCTGACCAATCGACCCATCGGCGACAACCATCGTGATGGTTCGATACTTCTCGGCTAGGTCGAACGCGAGCATCATGTGATTGATCAACTCCTGCACGTTGGCTGGAGCAAGAACGATCATGTGGAAATCGCCGTGACCAGCCATCTTAACGGCCTGGAAGTAGTCTCCCTGAGCCGGCTGGATATTCCCCAAGCCAGGCCCACCGCGCATCACGTTGACCAAGACCACCGGGACCTCGGAGCAGGCGATGTAGGACAAGCCCTCCTGCATCAAGCTGATGCCCGGGCTGGACGACGACGTCATGACCCGGACGCCGGCACAGGCTGCGCCGTAGACCATATTGATGGCTGCTACCTCGCTCTCAGCCTGAAGGAATACCCGGTCCAACTCGGGAAGACGTTTCGACAGGTGCTCTAGCGCCTCACTCTGTGGTGTGATAGGATAGCCGAAATACGCCTCCAAGCCTGCACGGACGGCTGCCTCCGCGAACGCTTCGTTTCCTTCCAAGAGTTCCTTTGCCATATCTATCTCCCAGCCGCCTTCCGTTCTCGCTTCCGCCTACGCCTGTAGACAGTAAAGACCACATCGGGACATATGGTGGCGCACATGGCGCAGCCGGTGCACTTCTCTGGATCGGTCACCTCGACAGGGGTATGTCCCTTCACGTTGAACCGTTCCTCTGCCAGCTGAAGGATCTCGACAGGGCAGACGCTGACACATAAGCCACACCCCTTGCAGCGATCCTCCCTAATTACAACCTTACCTCGTGCCATTACCTTGCCTCCAAGTACCTCTAGAGTAGAACTATCCATAGGCCGCGATTGGTGGTGAAGCCGTGAAGAACGGTTCGCGCCCTACGTTTCAAATCGCGTCTACGTTACCACTATCGTAGGTGATGGTGCTCCTTCCTCATAGTGTGCGGCGTCACATGCCAGTGAGAGGAAACTCACGAAGCTGGGCAACTCGGGAAACCGAGCCCTCACGCCTGGCGCCGCGCCATAATCATCATGCGTCGCCGCTCGAATCCCAACCGTGAAGTCAAGTCTCAGTGGGTCGTCTCGATATGCCATCTGCCAGTCTGGGTAGACGTCCATGACGTGGTAGGTTGCTTGCAGCAGAGGCCAGCTCCGCCCTTCCACCAGGCAGGCGAAGCTCTCGTCAGGTGAAACCGGCTGTCGGGTGAGGACAGCCACCCGCTGTGAGACGTCGTCGTTCTTTTCGTGGATTCGACTGCGGAACGCGATGGCAACAAAGGGGAGTCCATCATATCGGGCCACCAGCGTCTGATCGTCGCCGGCGAAGCGAAAGGCTGAAGAGAGGGAGGTCACATCAGCGACGAACGTGAAACAGGTGAGTGCGCGATTCAGATCCCTCCGTTGCCATGCTAGGCAGCTCTCGGACCAGGAGGTAAGGCTTCCCGCCGCAATGCCAGGTTCGGCATCAGACGGAGAACGATCCTGGAGCGCTGCCCGGGTCACCATGCTGCTATGATTATACTATCCTGGCCGTTGATCGTCAATCACCCTGCCAGATTGGACGTCCCAGCTGCTCCTCGGCACGCTCCAACAGTGCGTCGACGTCTCTGAGATACTCCGCCAGGGGGGTCTCGGCGACAGCGACCTCTATCGGGACGTCAACTTGCAGAGGTACAACGGTGGTAATGTCGACGACCTGACTGACCGGCACAGTGACGTCCATATCGACCGGAACGACGGTCTCGATGGGCACGGTCAGCCTATAGGTTGTGAATCCCAGGTCCACAGGCACCTGCACCGTGGTGCTTATCGGGATGACGGTGTTGATCGGTACGTTGAACGCCTCGCTGAACGGGATCTCGGCCGAAACAGGGACCTCTTGATCCAACTCGACGGTATAGGAAAAGGTGTCATCGGCGATCTGTGTCAGAAACTCCTGCGTGTCGACGACGATGCGGTGTGCGGACTGCCGCAAGTCCAACAAGGCGACTATCACGATCCCGTTCAGTGCCAAAGACAGTAGGGACAGCGCGGACAACACAATCAGGGCAATCAGATAGCCTCTGTTCATCGACAGTCTCCTTGAGCGACTTAGCATGACAATAAGGCTTGAACCGGAATCAGGTGATCGCGAACGTCCTCCTCCCGCCCAGCGGCACCGATCATCCACCGGGCGACCCGGAATGGCAAAGGTCGCCGCCGTGCGCAGCACCTGCTCGAGACCTTTGCTACTTTCCGGAGTATACCACTCGACCTTAGGGACGAAAAGCTGCCCTCGGGCATCGGGCTGGCAGGAGTCCATGCGTGATCGCAATCGTTGGTTGTCCTGACACCGCCTTGTGCTATAATGCGGCCCGCGCCGGCTGTCCCAAGACCTTATACTCCAGAACTGGCGAAAGGAAAGATGATGACTCCCACGGAACACGGAAGCCGCCTGCAAACGATGATCCTCGTCACTGTCGTCTTGGCGGGGATAGCCCTACTATCTGGTCTGCTCGGCGGATGCAGCGAAAGCACGCCTCCAGCGACGCCTACCCCAACTCGAACGCCACCGCCAGCGCCAGCGCAGTCCACAGCCACACCGGTCCAAGAGCCGACCACCACGCCGCCGCCCACCGCGACACCGAGCCCAACTCCGATCCCATCGCCCACACCATGGCCCGAGAACGTCAACCCCCTCACCGGCGAGACGGTCGAGGACGAAAGTAAACTGGACCGCGTGCCGGTAGCCATCAAGATCTCCAACTGGCCCGGACAGTATGTGCGTCCTCAAGCGGGAATCAACAGTGCCGACCTGATCTACGAGCACTATAATGAGGGATGGTTCGCCACTCGGTGGACGGCTGTCTTTCTCGATCAGTCTCCAGAGCGTGTGGGACCGATACGAAGTGGCCGCATCATCGATCTTGAGATTCCAGCCATGTACAACGCTGTCTTCGCCAACTCTGGCTTCAGCAACGGCGTCGTACGGCTCTTCAGGAACTCAGATCTCTACCCCGATCAGGTGGTCTCCGACAGTCTTCCGGAAACGATACAACCACGCCCGTTTTTCCGGGATCACAGCCGCAACGTACCGCTGGAGCACACGATGTACACCAGTCCTGAGCTGGTACGCAAATGGGCGTCGGCACGGGGTGTCGAGGGGAGGCGAGAATTGGAAGGGATGACGTTCTCGGAGGAGCTCCCCCAGGACGTAGATGCGGCAGGCTCCGGCAACCTGGTGAGGATTCCGTGGAACCGACTGGATGCAGAGTGGCGCTACGACGAAGAGAGCGAGCAGTATCTGCGCTGGACCGACGGTGCAGCCCACGTTGATGCGCTCAGCGGCGAGCAACTGAGGGCGGCTAATGTCGTACTGCTTTACGTGCCTCAATGGAACACGGACATCGTAGAGGATCCGCACAGCGGGGCCCTCTCCATCCGGTGGGCCCTGTGGAACAAGGACAACCCCCATCGACCGGCGACTCTCCTCCGGGACGGCAGGCGCTACGACGGTATCTGGAACCGAGAGGAACGAGACGACATGCTGACGCTGCTGGACGAGGAAGGCAACCCACTACCCTTCAAAGTGGGAAGCACCTTCTTCGAGGTCCTTCCTCAGGGCGATAGAGCTATCGAGGTCACCGTTGAGTAGGGAGGAGGTGACGGCTGTGCCACAGGCCGTCCGGCGGCACTGCTGTCAGCTGCTCAGCTCTTCCTCTCGAAACTTCTCGACCTGGTAGGTGTAGACATCCAGGTCGCCGCTGGCGTAGGCCTGGGGGGTCAGGCCGGCCTTTAGACACAACCGCTGGAGAAACTGGCGCTCATCACCGAGCTTCTCCCAGACTTGAGGAAGAAAGGTGGCTCGCTGCCATCCTCGCTCGATGACCACCCCATCGACGCCCGGCCGCAGCTTTCTGCATAGATCGTCAATCCCGTCGTAGCTGAGTGGCTCCGGCTGACTCAATACGGAAAGCTCTATGGTGAGTTCATCTACCTCCTCGGGTCTCACGGCGGGAAAGCGAGGATCCCGCATGGCCGCTCCTAGCGCATTCTGCTGCACGTCCCGCACCAGAGAACGCCGGGCCTCAAGCGATCCAATGCACCCGCGGAGGCGTCCGTGCTTGTTCAGTGTCACGAAGCTCGCCCCCTCGCGCCGCAGTCCTTCCGGCACGCGGCCCATATCGACAGTCGGAGGGTCCTCGCCTCGCGCAGCGTGGGCGATCGCCTCTCGCGCCAGATTGAGCAGATAGCTTCGCTCCTCGGTCGAAAGTGCCATGCTGGTCTTGCTCCCCTCCTCCACTCGGCTAGCTCGTATACGCTATCGATGCGTACCCGACAACGCGAGATCTGCTGCCGGCCGTATCTCCAGAGTTGCGGTAGTCCAGGAGGTGAGGCGTCCATCCCTTGCGTTCAGCGATTTCCATCAGCGTCATGACCGGTGCACGGCCGCAGGCCTCGCCCTTCCTAACGCCGTTCTCATCTCCTCCTAGCAGCGAATTCAGAAAGTCCTGATCGCGCCGCTGCGCCGTGTCGTAGGAGTGGAAGTGGCTCAGATCACTGGATACGACGACCAAGTCATCTTCCTGCATTCGTTCAATCAGGTCCGCGGCTACCTTGCCGGGACTCACTTGACCAAATAGCATGGGCACCAGCCTGAAATCGGTGAGCGATGCCTGAAGGAAAGGCAGCTCAACCTCGAGACAGTGCTCAGGCTCGTGCGCGGCTGGTGAACGTGTGTAGAAGGACGCAGCCTCAAGCATATCAGCCACCTGGTCCTCAGCAACAGGGACGTCACCGAGAGGGGTCCGGTAGGCGGAATAGCTGCCCAGAGCCACGCCATTGACGGGAACTCGATGGGCCGGTCCAAGCAGGAAGACGGTTCGCGTTTTGTCTGGGAGCTGCTTGAGCGCCATGAAGGCATAACCAGCGGTCGTTCCCGAATAGACGTAACCGGCGTGAGGGGCGACGACGGCCCTCACGCTGCCGAGATCCTCGGGAAGCGATGCCTGCTTGATGTACTCCTCAATATCGCGCTGCAACCGCTCGGGGTTCGCCGGGTAGAACTGGCCCGCGACAGTCGGTTCACGAATAGATCGTTCAGGCATCAGTCACCTCCAATAATCTGCAAGGTCTGACGAGCGACCTGCCAACATACTTTGCACGCCGTTATCCTCATTATAACACTGTAGAGCAGAAGCGACCACCGATCGGGGCCGACAGACCGCCTCCACGATCAGTAAATCGTCGCCCTCTTGATACGGCTTGGCATCATAATCCGAGTATTCGTGGCAGACGGAACAGCCAACCTCGGCGAGCAGAGCGTGAATCTCCTCACGACTGGTGACCCCGACCATTGACGCTTCTTCGATCCTTTCCACGAGCCCCCCGCCTTCGTAGATCGCAAAGACCAAGCCCACTTTTACCCTCTTGCCTTGTTCGTTCTTGATCGCCTCTCTGGATTCGCCCGTTGGAACGCTACGCTATCAGCAACCGCGGCGAATGTCAAATCAGTCCGCGACGCCCTTTGAGGGCAACTATCTTGTCGCAAGTCTGCTATCCGTCTACAATAGGTGGTGCACACAGTGATTCAATCACCAGGCGCCCCGTCTCACGCGGCGTCCTGTATAGAGAGTGAGTCCCGTCAGCTATGGAAGACCTATTCGAGCACAGCCGAAAAGAGCAGATCGAACGTCAAGCCCCCTTGGCGGCGCGTATGCGCCCGCGCAGCCTGGCAGCATTTGTCGGTCAAGAACAGATCGTCGGCGAGGGCCGGCTGCTGCGCCGCGCCATTTCAGCAGACCGCTTGTTCTCGTCGTTGATCTTCTGGGGTCCGCCGGGCACGGGCAAGACGACACTGGCCACGATCATCGCCAACTCTACAGAGAGACACTTCGAGACGATAAGCGCGGTGCTGGCCGGTGTGGCCGATCTGCGGCGCATCATCAAGGAAGCGAAGGATAGGTTGGGGATGTACGGCCGCCGCACCATCCTCTTCGTGGATGAGATTCACCGCTGGAACAAGGCGCAGCAGGACGCGCTTCTACCTCACGTTGAGGACGGGACCATCGTGCTCATCGGCGCCACCACCGAGAATCCTTACTTCGAGGTGATCGGCCCCCTCGTCTCGCGATCGCGCGTCTTCCAGTTTGAGCCTCTGTCGGACGGCGAAGTGGAGAATATCCTCGAACGCGCTCTCGAGGACGAAGAGCGGGGCTATGGGGCTCGCGACGTTCGGATCAGCGGCGAAGCGATGGCCCACCTGGTGCGGGTGGCCGGCGGCGACGCCCGTGACGCCCTGAACGCCCTAGAGCTGGCCGTCGAGAGCACACCCCCTGGCGAGAAGGGGACCATACAGGTCACCCTGGAAGTGGCCGAGGAATCAATCCAGCAGCGCGCACTCCGGTACGACAAGACGGGTGACCAACACTACGACACGGTGTCGGCCTTCATCAAGTCGGTGCGCGGCAGCGATCCCGACGCCGCCCTCTACTGGCTGGCGAAGATGGTGGCCGCGGGCGAGGATCCACGCTTCATCCTGCGGCGGCTCTACATCCTGGCGGCGGAGGATATCGGCCTGGCTGATCCGAACGGTGTCCAAGTGGTTAACGCCTGCGCGCAAGCCTTCGAGTGGGTGGGGCTGCCCGAGGGTCAGTATCACCTGGCTATGGCGACGCTCTATCTCGCTACCGCCCCTAAATCGAACGCTGTAGGCGCCTACTGGAAAGCTCTCGACGAGGTGCGAGACCATGGAACTGGTCCCGTACCCCCTTACTTGCGGGACAAGACGGAAGTGTTCCGCGGTGCCCTGCGGGAGCACTACAAGGACACCCTGGGCGAGCACGAGGGGTACAAGTATCCGCACGCCTATCCGAAAGGCTGGGTGGAGCAACGATACCTGCCGGAGGCAGTCGAGGCCGACTGGTTCCGTCCGAAGGGGCACGGTTACGAGAAAGAGCTTATGGAGCGGTTACGAGAGATGAAAGGATCTGCCGATCCTAATCCTCGTAAGGAAAGCGGGGCATAAGGACCGGCTCCAAACAGCCCTGGATCTAGCGCCCTCTAGAGGGCGCTGCCGCTAGATCCGTGGGTGTTCTCTGCACAATCACTCTCCCCGCAGGACCCGCCTATCTCCCAGCCGTTTCGTCACGCCGATTTCGTCTAGATGTTCGAGAAGCGCCTGAGCGTACTTCCGACTGGAGTCGAACATATCTCTCACTTCGCCCAGCGTCACACTGCCCTCCCGCTGGATCCACGCTCGAATCCGTCGAACCATCTCCTCGTAGGTTTCAGACAAGAAGACGACGTCGGATGAAACCTGTACCAGATCCCGGCGGCTGGTCAGAACCCGGAACACATCCTCCCCCACCGTCTCAACACACTCCTTGACCGAGGGTGTCACATAGGGGTCGCGGCGGAACTGAGAGAGCAGTGCCTGGACCCGCTCTTTCTGCTGCGGATTCAGTTCGACAGCGTGGGAAGGGAGCCGCACGGTGGCCCCTTCATCGACGACGACTCCCTCGGCCTCTGCCCGCGCCATCGCCGCGTCGAATTCTCGCGGAGACAGCCGCAGGCTGTTACGCAGCGCCTCTCGCGGCATGCCATTTCTGAGAGGCAGCGTCTCGTGATAGGAGGATAGAGCAGTGACGGCCCGGTCAGTCAGATCAGACCACCAGTCTTGGCTGACGACCAGTTCGCCACTGGAAGCAAGCTGTCCCACGTCCTCGGGGACCAAAGGAGCCTCCCCCCGCAGGATCAGCGCTCGGCCTTCGCGCAGAAGCTGAGCCAGAGCCTCGGAGGCAGCATCATCAATCCGACCGGTCTCAAACAGCTCCCTGACAGGAAGAGGCTCTTCCCGTTTCAGCGACTGCAGCAAGACCTCGGCCGGGCTCCCTTCCGCGAACGTCTGGAGGCGCTCGATCACGCCAGATTGGAATCGACGATGCTTCCGCCGCGGATGGGAATCGACGACAATGCCACCGCCGACGGTCGTTGGCGGAGAGGGAAGGCGGACGATATAGTGATCGCCTCTTACCGTTGCCACCGGCTCCTGGAGCTCTAGCTGCACCCAACCTTCCTGCTCTGGCAAGAGTGTCTCTTGACCTAGGAGACGGACGCGGCTCATCGTCTCGGCCGCGCCAGTGTAGAACTTCAATTCGGTGTTGTGCCGCAGGGGCCTCTGGGCGAACTGACCCAAGTCTGGCCACAGGACTTCGGGCAGGTAACGCATATGCACATCGACCAGCGTCGTACCCCGGAGCCAACCGGGCGAGGCCACGACATCACCACGTTGGACCTGCTCCTTATCGACACCACTGAGATTGACCGCCACGCGGCTGCCTGGCACTGCCCGCTCAATAGCCTCCTTGTGGGTCTGGAGGCCACGGATGCGAGCCTTCAACCCCTCCGGCTGAATCTCTACGTCCTGACCCACCTCAAGGTAGCCGTCAATCAGCGTGCCGGTGACGACGGTACCGAATCCGCTGACGGTGAAGACCCGGTCAACGGGCAATCGCGGGCGACCCCGATCTCGTTCAGTCTTGGTTTCGTCGAGGACGTTCTGCAAGGCAGACAACAACGAATCAAGGCCCTGCCCCGTCCGAGCTGATGTCAACACAAGGGGCGCGTCCTCCAGGACCGTGCCCGCCAGGGTTTCGGCGACATCCTCAACCACCAGGTCCAGCCACTCCTCACTCTCTACGACGTCGGTCTTGGTAATCGCCACCACACCCGCCTCGATCTCCAGCAGATCTAGAATGGCTAGATGCTCGCGCGTTTGAGGCATGACGCTCTCATCGGCGGCGACGACGAAAAGCGTGGCATCGATACTGCCGACGCCAGCCAGCATATTCTCGATGAAGTCTCGATGACCCGGCACGTCGACGACGCCTATCGATTCACCGTTGGGAAGTGTAAGCCAGGCGAAGCCTAGATCGATAGTGAGACCTCGCTCCTTCTCCTCACGGAGCCGGTCGGGGTCAATCCCCGTCACAGCGAGAACGAGGGCAGATTTCCCGTGATCCACGTGTCCGGCGGTGCCAATAACGCGCATAGGATACCGACCTCTACTCGCCGTGCAGGGTTGCTAGCTGCTCATCGATGGGAGCGATGAGCTCCTCGTAGGCGTCCTGAGCAGCTTTTAGCAGCGCGTGGGCGTCGGCGCGTTGATTCTCCCACAGGGCGCCCAGTTGGTCATAGTGTAACTTCGTGCTGTCTTCCAAGGCCTCCAACCGGATCTGCTGTTTCCTATCGACCTCGTGCTGATCCTGCCAACGCTGTTCTATGACGATTTCCCGCTTCTTCAGTTCCTTAGCTTGCTCCGCATGCCATTCTTCCCACTCACGCTCAACGCGCTCCTCGGCGATGCGCTGTCTCTCGGACATCTCGTCCTGACGTCTCTCGATACGCGTCTTGAACTTCTCCAGGGCATTGAGAGCTCTCTTCACCTGCTCCCTTCTCTCGATGAAGCCGTGAGTCTGCTCGCGAACCCGTTCCAGCTCGGCGGCCACATCTTCTGCCTGATCCAGGTAAGCTTTCATCCTCTGCTCGCGCTGGAAATCGGAGACCTTCAACTCCTCGATAGGCTTCTCATACTTCTTGGACGCCCGCAGGGCCTTGTCGATGCGAGCATCTTGTTTCTGCACGGACTCCTCGATCAGCGGCAGTTTCTGGGCCAGGCGCTCGATCTTCTTGTGTAGTTCCGGTATATCTTGTTCTACCTCTATGAGACGACGGTGATCAGAGCGACGACGTTCCTCCAGATAGGAGACTGCATTCGTCGGCTCCTCAATGCGCTTGTCCAGGTCTGCTACAACAGCTTCTAGACTCTGGATCTTCACACTCAGCCGCTCCTGTTCCGCCTGACGCGAGCTGAGCTGCTCGTCGTAACGAGGCAGGACACGGAGCTCCTTCTCCAAGCGGCTGAGATGCTCCTTCATCGCCTCGTGTTCGAGGCGTCGGAGTCTCTTGGCCTCAGCACGCTCCTTGCGTGCCGTCTCGTCCCGCTGTTCGAGTTGGAAGGTCATCTCCTTCTTGTAATTGGAGACCATCTGCTCAAACTCGTCGACCTTGGACAGCACGCCCTCCAACCGAGCTATAGAGGCTTGAAGCTCTTCTACCCGCGCGGCCTGCCTAGCGATCTTTCGATCTTGTTCCTTCAAGCGCTCTTCAAGCTTCGCGACAGTGGCTTTTTCCTTCCGTCGTTCCTCATCAAGCCACTTAAGGGTCTGCAGAGCCTGTGACAGATCCATCGACTCGGTTACTTTCGTT
>Ga0207797_1000412_pt1 | contig 33283 bp, 29 predicted proteins | sample PRCRCaboRojoPR_6_FD_187275 | JGI IMG/M metagenome (GOLD analysis project Ga0207797, IMG submission 187275) | Marine sediment microbial community from Cabo Rojo, Puerto Rico - PR CR 10% Liquid 1 (SPAdes) | ecosystem: Environmental > Aquatic > Marine > Coastal > Sediment | place: Cabo Rojo, Puerto... | reverse complement strand
AAGGCGAGTGCGCCGGCCGGGATTCGAACCCGGGCCATGAGCTTGGAAGGCTCAGGTCCTGCCACTAGACCACCGGCGCCCGTGCCGACCTATCCGACGCCGGGATAAGGACCTTACCCTTCGCCGGCGTCGACGCCGACCGAAACCCGACCGTCCACTCGATCCCCCGACTGACGGGCTCCCCGATCAGTCGTCGGCCTTCGCGTCGATCGCCTCGAACTCCTCGTCGAACGTCGCCGCGGCCTCCCTGACCCGGGCGCCGATGCCGGGGACCTCCGACGCCTCGACCGCGCCGCCCTCGCGGATCTCCTCGAGCGACCGCGGGAACTCGCGGAGGTCCATGTGGGCGGCGATGCCGGCTTTCGCCCCCAGCCCCATCGCAACCGGGATCTGGTTGTGACCCGGGACGAGGTCGCCGACGGCGTAGATCCCGTCGACGCTCGTCCGGCCGTGGTCGTCGACGACGACGGTGCCGTCGTCGTTCAGGTCACAGCCCAGCCGCTCGGCCAGCTCGTTGTGGTAGTTCGAGCCGTACATCGCGAACCCGCCGCGGTACGGCCGGACGGTGCCGTCCTCGAACTCGAAGCTCTCGAGCCAGCCGTCCTCGTCCTTGTTCATGCCGACGACGTCCTCCTCGACGATGTCGATGGGGTGGTTCCGGACGAGTTCGTCCGTCTCCTCGCTCCACGTCGGCTCGTCGCCCCGGAGGAGGAGGTCCACCTCGTCGGTGAAGTTCAACATGATCATCGCGACGTACGCCGCGGAGTCCGAGTGGCCCATCACGTAGACCGGCTCGTCGACGAACATGTACGCGTCACAGTGGAGACAGTAGTGGAGCCCGCGCCCGGTCCGCGGGAGCGGCGGGTCGGGCCGCTCGTCGTCGAACCCCATACCGAGGACGACCTGGTCGGCGACGAACGTCCCCGTGTTCGTCGTCAGCAGGAACCGGCCGTCGTCGCGTCGCTCGATGTCGGTGACGAGGTCGCGGTGGAAGTCGGCGCCGTACTCCTGGACCTGCTCGCGGGCGCGCTGGAGGAACTCGTTGCCCGACACCGACTCCGGGATGCCGATGACGTTGTGCGTGTCCAGCATCATCGCCGCGCGTCCCCCGCCCCGATCGATCAACACGGTGTCGTGTCCCAGACGGGTCGTGTACAGCGCGCTCGTCAGGCCGGCCGGGCCGCCGCCGACGACTGCGACCTCGTACTCCGTCGGAACGTCTACCTCACTCATGTGCTACTTCGTTGGAGGGCCTCCGGATTTAAACCACACCGGTCTTGCAGGCGACCGACCAGACCGCGAAAGCGTCCGCCTCCGTCCCCTCGATCCCCGTCAGCGCGTCTCGGTCCTGGTAGCACCCGTCGGCACGGCGACGACGACTTATCACGTCTCTGTCGTTCGCAGACCGCGGCCCGTCGGGCGCCGTCCCGGGCGACGCTGACCGCGCGTCGGTACGGGACGATCCTCGCCGAGCGTCAGTCCCCGGGTTCGGACCCGCTCCCCGGCCCCACCACGGCGTAGCAGTTGCCGCTGGAGACGAACGACTCGACGACCGCGAGGTCGCTGGCCGAGAGGTCGACCTCGAACTCCTCGGGGTGGTAGACGTGGTAGTACCGCGGGACGCGCTCGCCGCCGGGGAGCGTCCAGTCGACGGTCGTGTCGAACCCCTCGCGCGCGTCCCGGTCGACCTCGTCGGCGAACCGGTCGTGGACGGTACTCCACGCGCTCACCAGCGCCCGTCCCGCCGGGGCGAGCACCCGTGCGAGTTCGTCGAGGCTCTCGACCCGGCGGGACCGGGGCCGGAGGTGGTGGAGCGTCGCGACGTAGACGGCCAGATCGACCGTCCCGTCCCGGAGCGGGAGCCGGGCGGCGTCGCCCTGGACGAGCCGGAGCCGTCGTCCGAACCCGCGGGCGCTCGCCCGGTCGCGTGCCTCCCCGAGGAGCCCGCGGCTGGCGTCGAGACCGACCACGACGTCGGCCCGGTCGGCGAGCGCCTCGGCGTGCCGGCCGTTCCCACAGCCGACGTCCAGCGCCGTCCCGGCGTCCCGCCCGTCGAGGAACGTCGTCACCTCCGGCCACGGGTACTCCCGCGTCGACGCGAAGTGCCCGGCGATCCGGTCGTACGTCCGCCGCACCGACTCCCCGGTGGCGTCCTCGTGGTCGTCGTCCGCCGGTCCGGTCGCGTCCTCCCCGGGGTCGTCGTCCGCCGGTCCGGTCGCGTCCTCGTGGTCGTCGGTCACAGCACCACCGCGAAGGCGACGTACGCCACGGCCAGCAGGAGGCCGGCGTGCTTGACGCCGTCCCGGACGGAGCCCTCGCCGAGCTGGCCGGCGATCATCCCCGAGCATATCGCCTGGATGGCCGAGACGTGAAAGAACAGCAGCTCGTACGAGGCCGTGTTCACGTCCTCCAGTCCCGAGAACGGACCGGCGGAGACGCCCGCCGACGTCGCCGTCGCGGTCCCGGTGGCCGCCTGCTCGATCGCCGGAATGAACGAGACCGTCAGCGCGGCGATGATCCCCATGAAGACGAGGAAGGAGACGTAGATCACCAGCAGGTAGGTGAGCATCTCCTGGCGACGCGCCCGGCGGAGTCGACGGCTCTGTTCGGCCTCGTCGGCCGCGATCCGGAGGACCGGGGCCACGTCGCCCGACGCGGCCATCGCGTTCGTGATCAGCGTCACCGCACGGGTGATCGTCGGGATGTTCGTCCGCTCGTCGAGCCGGCGGAGCGCCGTCGCGGCGTCGGCACCCCACTCGATGTCCCGGCAGGTCCGCCGCAGCTCCTCGTTCAGCGGCCCCACGTCGTTTTCGCTGACCCGTTCGATGCTCTCGACGACGGTCATCCCGGCCTCGTTGACGCTGGCCATCCGGTCGAGCAGGTCCGGAACGGCGTCCTCCAGCGACCGGTTCCGGCGCTTGCCGACCTCGTAGACCAGGGCGTACGCACCCATCACGACCAGCAGCCACTCGACGAGCGGCCCGTCGAGAGCCGCCAGGAGACCGCCGGGACCCGGGACGCCGATCCCTGCGAGCCCTCCGGCGAGGAGATCGCGGAGGCGTCCCGCCAGTTCGTCACCGCTCCTGACGAGCAGCCACGCGACGCCTGCGGGCACAGTGAGCAGGAGCGTCGCCTCGGGGCGCCTGGCGAGCATCCGGAACGGCTCGCGAATCCAGCCGCGGAGCGGCTGGACCCGCTCGTAGGCCCGGAGCCGCCGGCGGTTGCGTCGCGTTCGAGCGCGGTCCGGATCCGGACCGGTCGACGCCTCGCCACCCGTCTCGAACGGCCCGCCGGTGGTACCACCGGTCAGGCGGCCGTCGCTGGTCACCCCGCCGTCGCTGGCGACCCCGCCGTCGGACGCGCTCCCGTCGGGGGCCCGCCGAGCCAGCGCTCCGGGGTCCGTCTCCTCGACCGTCGCCTCGACGGCGCCGTCCTCCTGAGTGATCGAGTCGATGTAGACGACGAAGCCGGCGCTGGCGAGCGGGATCCCCGCGTACGTCAGGAACCGGAGTACCGGGAGCGTGTCCGATAACACCAGCCCGATGACGACCAGCACCGTGATGAAGAAGAGCGGGCCGGCGACCAGCACGGTGACGTAGATCTCGGCGAACGTCGACAGCAGGTCGAGGTACTGCTCCTGCTGGGCCTCGGCCTGCTCCTGGTAGCGCTCGTACTGGTCGCGGAGGAAGTTCGAGAGGCTCCGCCCCGAGCCGAGGACCGACGAGAGGTTCTCGGTGAACTCGGACATGTTCTCGCTGGGGGTCCGGCCGGAGACGCGCTGGAGCGCCGTCAGCACGTCCGTGCCGAACGTCTGCATGTCGCGGACGGCGACCCCGACCTCGTTGGCGGCCTCGCCGTAGACGGCCCGGTTTCGCGTCAGCGTGTCGAGGACCTGCGGGAACGACATCCCCGACCGCGAGAGGGCGTAGATGAACGCGACCGTCCGGGGGAGCGTCGCCTCGATGGCGTTGTCCCGGGCGGTCGACAGCTGGTCGAGGTACGACCAGCGCGCCCAGTAGAACCCCGCCGCCAGGACCGCCCCGAGGGTCGCGCTCCCGACGAGCAGGAGCCCGAACAGCTCGAGGGGACCGACCGTCGAGAGCCGGGCGACCCCGGCCAGAAACGAGAGCTGCTCGGGGAGCGACGCGCGCAGCCGTGCGGGTGTGACGGCGAGGGCCTCGAGGAGCCACGCGATCGCGTAGACGCCGAGGACGCCCCCGACGACGCCGAGCACGCCCGAGAGGAGGATCGTCCGGGCCGCGAACGCGCGGTGCGTCTCCGTGACGTGGGCCGCCCGCAGCCGCCTGACCTGCCGGGTTCGTCGACCACGGTCGCGGGAGACCCAGTTCCCGAAGACGGGGATCGCCAGTCGGGTGGCGTACGTCCGCAGGCCCTCAGAAAGCGGTGTCGCCGCGACCGTCAGGAGCATCGCGACCGCGAGCACCAGGGGGACGAGCCGGAGCGTCGCCATTCAGTCGTCCTCGCCGGCGTCGGGCCCGGCCCCGATGGCGTCCCGTCCGGTCTCCGTGCCGACGCCGTCGCTCCCGGTCGTCGACTCCCCTCCGGTCCCGCGTTCCGATCCTCGGCCGTCGTCCGGGCCTGACAGTCCGTCGGCGCTTCCGGTCGCCGTCCGGGCGGCGTCCGGGACGGCCTCCCCGCTGGTGTCCGCCGACTCCTCGTCGCTACCCCCGATCCCGTCGAGCGAGAAACCGCCGCTCGTGCCCCCGTTCCCGGCGGTCTTCCCGCCGTCCACCGCCGCCTCCGCCGAGGTAGCCGCGACGTCGACTGCACCGTCCCGGCCGCTGGCCGCCGCGAGTCGTCGCATCGTCTCGTCGGGGCGCGCGTAGTACTCGTTGACCAGGGCCGTGAACGTCCGGTAGTCGGTGACGCCCTGCTCGCGGAGGTGCCTCAGGAACTCCTCGCGCCGGCGGATGTCCCGGAGCAGCCGCGACCGGCTCCAGCCCCGCTCGTCCTGGATCTCTTTCAACAGCTGGCTGTCGGAGCGGCGGAACCCGTCCGTCGAGGCGTCCCAGCGGAACGCCGTCGAGTAGTCGAGCTCGCCCGTCCGCTGGTCGATCTCGCCGACCTCGCCGATCGCCTTCGACCGGCGGACGCGCTCGCCTTCGAACCGCGTGAGCGTCTGGACTAACAGGAGGTCCAGCGACTGGACCATCGCGCGCGGCACGTTGATCGGCTCGTTCTCGAGCCGGTTGATCACGGTCTCGATCGAGTCGGCGTGCATCGTCGAGAACGTCGTGTGGCCCGTGTTCATCGCCTGGAACAGCGTCACCGCCTCGTCGCCCCGGACCTCGCCGACGATGATGAACTCCGGGCGGTGGCGGAGCGCCGACCGCAACAGGTCGTACATGTCGATGTCGGTGCCCTCGTGGAGCCGCTCGCGGGTGATCGACGAGAGCCAGTTGTCGTGGTACAGCGACAGCTCGCGGGTGTCCTCGATCGTGAGCACCTTCGCCCGCGGCGGGATGAACATCGACACCGCGTTCATCGACGTCGTCTTCCCCGAGGCCGTCCCGCCGGCGAAGATGAGCGACTTGTTGTTCTCGATACAGAGCCAGAGGTACGCCATCTGCTCGATCGAGAACGTCCCGTAGTCGATCAGGTCGATCGGCGTGAACGGATCCTCGGCGTACTTCCGGATGGTGAACGCCGACCCGCGGGGCGTGACCTCCTCGCCGAGCGCGAGTTCGGCCCGCGACCCGTTCGGGAGCGTCGTCCCGACGACGGGGTCGCCGACGCTGACGTGCCGCCCGGAGCGCTGGGCCAGCCGGATGACGTAGTTGTCCAGCTCCCCCCGATCGAACGAGACGTTCGTCTCGATGTCGGTGTAGTCGTCGTGATAGACGAAGATCGGGAGGCCGTAGCCGTCACAGGAGACGTCCTCGATGTGCGGGTCGTGCATCAGCGGGTCGACCTTGCCGTACCCCCGGAAGTCACGCAACAGGTAGTAGAGCAGGGTGTGGAACGTCCGCATGTCGACGTCGACGCCGTACTGCGAGAGGAGTTTCGAGAGTTCGTCCTCCAGGGTGTCCTCGGCGGTCGGCGTCGCGTCGGTCCGGTAGAGGAGGGGGTCCCGGATGTCCGTCCGGATCCGGTCGTCGAGTTCCGCCTCGAACTCGTTCAGGTCGGGTTCGACGGCGTGGTAGCGGTGTTCGGAGGCGTCGGGGTCGTACGTGATCACCGCGAACGCGTACGGCGCGTTCAGCCAGTACCGGTCGACGAGTTCGTGGCCCGCGGGCGGCTCGAACGTGCTCAACACCCCGTCTTCCGCCGGACGGAACGGCCTGACCCTGGTGCGCGACCCGCGCAGCAGGTCGACGGCACGCCCCAGAACGGCACCGATCCCCCCAGAGGTGCCGGAGTTATCGCTTGCCATGATTGTCCGGAGTTGACAGGGGTTCGGTCGCTCCCGACTTAAATCCGGTCGTCGGCTCGCGGCGCGTGTCGGTGACTCGCGCCGTGCTCCACGCACTAACCGTCCGATCCTCCGAGCTCGAACCGCCCGGCGCCCTCGGCTCGAACCGCCCAGTGCTCGTTCGGCGGTCCGTCGTCGACGCTTCGGAGATCGACGCGCCGGGGTGGTCGACCCCGCCTGCGGGTCAGGCCGTCGGTCCGTCCGACGAGTCGCCGCGGGCCGTCGCGCCGGTCCGTTCGACGCGGAGGAGGACCGCGCCCAGCACCAGGGTGACCACCACGCCCACCGGGATCGGGATCCCCGGGAACCCGCGCGTCGCAAGGAGGTACGTCGCGGCCGCCAGCGTCACCGCCCCGAGTGTGAGAAGCGCGCCCATGAGCCGGACCGGGTCCACCGGGCCCGCCTCGACGGCCGCTTCGCGGCGGTAGTAGAGCAGCGACAGACCGACGGCGACTGCGAGCACGGCCGCCCCGACGATCCAGGCCTGGTAGGCGACCTGGATCGACGAGCCCGCCTGGAACGCCGCCGCCGAGAGCGGATCCGAGACGTCGACCGCCCTGGCGAGCGGGACGCCGAAGGCGTACCGCACCTGGAGGAACGGGAACCGGACGAACAGGAGGCTCCCCCCGGCGACGTTCGGCGAGTAGGTGACGTTCCACGGGACGAGTGCCGCCAGCCAGGCCGATAACACCGCCAGTTCACCCGCGTACTCGGACCGGACCCACACCATACCGGACGCTCTCCGGGGGCGTACATAAACCCCGTCCCACGGAGCGGGCGCGTTCCGGAGCCGGTCTCACCGGGACGGAACTTGCCCGACGGAACGGAGCCTGCCCGGTCGGGAACCGGCGCCGGACGTCGTCCGCAGCGTGACGGCCCCCGCCCCGCCGACGCCTGCGAGTGCCGGGGGAGGGACCCGAGCGCGGCGGCGGGGAAGGGGATCACAGCGCCGGAGACCAGGGGGCCGTCGACGAGTCACCGGAGACGCGGTTCCACCGGGGGACACGCGTCCGACGCTGGCGGCCGTGTGCGATCGAGTCTGCCGGCTCCGGCGAACGTTCGCGCTCGCGGCCACCCCGTCGGTTCGTTGCCCCCGGCGACACGTTCATACCCGACGGTACCAAAGGTACCACTACGTAATGCGGCGCGACTACTTCGAGCTGGAGGTGAGCGACACCGGCTGGGTCGACGACGGTGGGGATCCCGCGAAGCCGGCGCTCCGGATCGACTTCCAGGGTCCGTCCGAGGAACTGCAGTCCCGCCTGGAGGGACGCGACGGTCTCCTGGAGGCCAGCGAGACTGACGTCTCGTATCGGCTCCGAGACCCGGTCGACGACCCGGACGCGGAGGGGGTACTGGCACTGACCAACCGGATCACCGGCGAGTTCGTCTTCGAACTCGACCAGCCCGCCGGCCCGGTCCTCGAGTTCGTCCGTGCGGCCCGGACGTACGGACAGTCGACCGACGCCGACGACGGGCGCTTCCGCGTCGAGATCCTCGTCGACGGCGAGCCGACGGTCACCTACGAGAAGCGGACTCTGCTGGTCTACGACGCCGACGGGAGCCTCATGCGCGGGGAGTCGCTCATTCCATCGGGCGTCGAACTCTGACACGGGTCGGCGCCGCTCGCCACCGCCTCCCGACTCGAACTCGCGGAACTACCCGGCCCACGGCACGCGTCGACGCGTCACGGAGTCCCGGCGCGCGTCGCGTACCTGCCCGACCCGGCGTCGACGCCGCGCGAATCGCCTCGCCGGTCCCCGTCCCCGGCCCTGTACGGGCGGGCCGGGTCGATCGGTCGTCGCCGACGAACCGCGCGACTTTTGATCCGTCCACCGGTCCAGACGGACGTGGAGAACGTCACCGACCGCATCAGCAACCCGTTCGGGATGCGTCCGCCGTGCGAGCGGTACGTGCCGGGCTACGGCGACGCGAACGCCGACTTCCACGTGATCGGCGATCACCCGCTCGTCCACGGCGGTGTCGGCGACCCGGCGACCGACGGGGCCGATCCGGCGACCGATCGCCCGGCCTCGGCATCCAGCGACGTCCGGACCGACGAGGGAGGCGACGCCGTTCCGTTCACCAACGAGGCCGGACTGCGGCTCCAGCGCGCGCTCGTGGAGGCCGGACTGCTCGAACGGGCGGGCGAGCCGCCGATCGTCGACCGGACGTTCCTCTCGTACCTGTACATGTGTGTTCCCGACGGACGCGCGCCCGACGAGGACGACTACGCCCGTCTCGAGCGCTTCTTCGACGCGGAGCTCCGCGCCATCGCCGCCCACGTCCTCGTGCCCGTGGGGGTCCGCGCGACGCGACACGTCCTGGAGAACTACACCGCGCAGGCCCACCGGTACGACGTCCCCGAGGAGATGGACCGGCTACACGGCCGGGAACTCCACGGGAGCGGCTGGCTCGTCGTCCCGGTGAAAGAGCCCGCGGAGTGGGACGAGGGGGGCGACGACCACCGGGCGCTCGTGGAGGGCCTCACGGAGCTCCAGCGAACCGACTTCAGGCGAGAGACCGACCTCGGTCGCTTCTTCCCCGGCGACGAATCCTGGTACGTGCGGTGAGGCGACCCGGAGCGGGCGACGACTGCCCGGGGTAGGCTCGTCGGTCCGCGCCACTGGCGATCCTCGCCGTGGACTGCTTCCGGAGACGGTCACCCGCGGAGACCGCTCCCCGACGATCGTCAGGGAGGACGCCCCCTCGCGACGACCCCCACGGGGATTCCTCCCCGACCGGACCCACTCGTCCTTCCCCGGTCGATCGCGTCGCTCGCCGGTCGAGCGCGCCGTCCGCACCCGAATGCGTTACCTGTTAGCGAGAGCCACACTCGTCTCGTCGGGGAACTTCCCGATCTACAGCCGAAGCGGAGACGCGGTGGTCAGCCGTACACCAAAAACCGTGATAGATCTCCGGCAGCGGTGGGGGCCAGGTTAGAATATTCGTTTCCGTCCAATCTATCCCGCGTAGTGCGTTTCTATCATTTACTACCGGTCGAATCCGTGGTTGGTATTGGCACTATCGAAGAGCTTTTTAGAACATGCGTCCGACCAGGAACCGACGCGCGTGGCCGAGGACGCCGGGCGCGTCACGTCTGCGAGACTGGTGCTCCTCGCAGTGGCTTGGTCAGCCCGCTGGCAGGTGCCCGACTGCACCTGTCAGCACTCTCGAATCGAGCGACCGAGTGTTCTCGCCCGCGGGAAGCGCTCCGAACGAACAGCGTGCGGAGTCGACCGATCCCCGGAGCGACCGCCTCCCGAGCGACCGCCTCCCGGGCTACTGCGCCCACGGCGAACTCTCGCACGAGTGATGCGTCGACTGCAGGGGCCACGATCCGCGCCGGGCGCCGGCTCGGCCGCTGTACCGGTCGGCGGGTCCCGCGATCACAGCGATCGGACCGCGATCGAGCCGTTCCCCGCGCGGAGCGTCAGGCGGTGTCCGCCGTCGCCGAGGCGGCCGGCGACGCGGGTGCGCGAGAGCGTCGCGTCCGTCAGTTCGATCCCCCCGACGTCGACGCTGCCGTTCGCCGCCGAACAGTCCAGTTCCGCGTCGAGGTCGGGGGCGAGCCGCGCCTCGATCCTGCCGTTGCTCGTCGAGACCGTCGCGTCGTCCCGGAGGGCGGGCACGTCGACCGAGACCGCCCCGTTCGACGCGCTGGCTCCGTCGAGGCCGGCGACCTCCCGGACCTCGACGGCGCCGTTGGCCGTCTCGGCGGTGACGAAGCCGTCGACGTCCCGCACCTCCACCGCGCCGTTGTCCGACCGCGCCAGCAGGTCGCCCACGGTCCCCTCGACGGAGAGGCCACCGTTGGCGGTCGAGGCGTGCGCGACGGCGAGGTCCGACGGGACGCGAACGGAGAGGTCGACGACGGGGCGCCGCAGGAACTCCCCGTCCCGGTGCGTCACGTCGACCCGGAAGGTCCCGTCGTCGACGCCCGCGTCGATCCGGACGCGGTCGAGTGCGCCCGCGCCGGTCAGGCTCCGGACGGTCGCCTCGACCTCGACTCGGTCGTCGTCCCAGGACCCGACGGCGACGGCGCCGTTGCGGTTCCTGACCTCGACGCGCGTGGCGTCCCCGACGGGGTACGTCTCGGTGACCCGTCGCCGCGACGCGGCGTCGGGAGCGCCGACGCAGCCGGCCATCGCGACCGCGGCAGCGGTGCCGATCCCGAGGACGGTACGTCGACCGACCTCCCTGTCGAGTGGAGAGCGAGCAGGGTCCATACTGTTCGTACGACGTCACTGGTGAAAAACACGAACGGAGCCGTGGTGACCCGCGTCACCCCCGTCGATCGTCGGGCGATCGGCGTTCGGTCCCCTCTACGCGCGCTGCGGCGCGGTGCATCCCGCCGCGCTGCATCCCGCCGCGCTGCATCCCGCCGCGCTGCATCCCGCCGCGCTGCATCCGTTCCACCCGTCTCCGGGTCCCCGTCCACCGTAGCAGCTCCGAACGACGGCGACGCTGGGGCCCGGCGGCGCCCTGTCTCACAGTCGGTCGGCCAGCCGCCGGAGCTGTCGGCCCCCGTCGGTCCGGACCGGGTTCCCGTGCCCCATCGCGACGACGTCGACGTCGCCGGCGCGGTCCGCGATCGCCCGGATCGATCGCTCGTTCTGCCCGGCGTCGTAACAGATGACCCACGGCGAGGCGCCGAGCGTACCGTCGTCCTCCCCGGTGACGAGGTCGCCGACGAACGCCGCGTCCAGCCCCTCGTGGACGAACGCCGCGTGGCCGGGGGTGTGGCCCGGCGTCCGGTGAGCAGTGAACCCCCCGATCGTCTCGCCGTCGACGACCCGCTCCAGCGGGAGGTCGGGAACGGTCACCAGCGGGCGCGTGACGCGCTGGAACAGCCCCTTGTGGTTCGACAGCGGGGGCACCCGCGTCCCCTCGAAGTACGAGGCGTCCGGCTCGGCGACGTGGATCGGGGCGTCGAGTCCCAGCGACGCCAGCGTCCCGACGTGGTCGAGGTCGTAGTGAGTCAACAGGACGCGCTCGACGTCCGCGGGGTCGACGCCGGCCTCGGCGAGCAGGCTCCGGACCCGGTCGGTGTGCCACGGCATACCGGCGTCGACGAGCGTCCAGTCGCCGCCGTCGTCGACGAGGTAGGCGTTGACACCCCCAAGCGCGAATCGATGGACGCGGCCACTCGGAAGCATACGGGCAGTACAGGTCGACAGTTAAAAAGGCCGGCCGCCGGTCGACGGGTCGACTCCGCGTTCGAGGCATCCCGGGACGATATCGGCGGTCGAGGCCGCTCCGGGCGGGCTCGCGTCCCCGTGCGAGCGAGTGATCGCTCCCGGACGGGCCCTGCGTCAGGCTGCCGCCTCGAAGGCGTCGCGGAACGATCGGGCCGTCTCCTGGACGCGTCTGGAGGCGTCGGCGAGCGCGTCCAGCGGGTCGCGGCCCTCGGTCTTGACGGTCAACACGGGGTCGGTCTGGCCCCCGGACTGCTCGGGGTTCACGTCGTAGGTCGCGGCCGCGACGCCGTCCGTCTCCAGGAGCGCGCCCTTCAGCACGTTCATGAACGTGTGGTCCTCGCCGGCGATCTCGAGGCGGAGCTCGACGTCCGTCTTGTCGATGACCCGTAGTTCCATGCCTCCGGCTTCGACGCTGCCGTGTTTAGGCGTTTCGTCCTCGACTCCGACGTCACCCGGACGACCGGGACGCCGGACCCTCGTGACCGGGCGTCGACGCCCCGGGGGCGATCCAGCGAGGGGTACCCGGACGGCGCTGCGATCGAACGAGCACCGACGCTCGGAATCGCCGTCCCCGCCGGCGTCGGAACGCCCGGTGACAGTGACATCACACGACTGCGCCCGCCCGCCGCGACACTCGCGTGCCTGGCCCGGCACGCGAACTTCCGGGAAGTCTTGTTGCTGGAGCCCCGATCACCGACCGGATTCGATGGTCGACTACCAGCCAGGCGTCTGTAACATCGGAGAGGCGGAGCAACGGCAGCGGTACGCCGTGGGCGCGGTCGGGATGACGGGGACCCTCGTGGTCGTCGCCGGCGTGCTCTCGGGCGTCGGACCGCGGTGGGTCCTCCTCGCGACCGCGATCCCGTTGTTCGGTGCCGCGCTCGGCTACCTCCAGGGTCGTCTCGGGTTCTGTGTCGGCTACGGGCTCCGGGGACGCTACGACGCTACCGACGACGGAGCCGGAACGGGGACCGAGCGGGTGGACGACGAGGCCGCCCGAGCCGTCGACCGGCGACGCGGGCTCGCGGTGGTCGGCTACGCCGCTGCGGCCGCCGTGGCCGGTGCGCTCGTAGTCTACGGGATCGGCCACCTCGTCGTCTGATAGGGGCGGTTGTAACTGTGTACCGGTGATTCGACGACCGTTCCGTCGAACACCGGAAATGAACTACAACCGACCCTATGGGTGGCCGGCGAGCCATCGATCACCTCGGGTGCGACCCCGGGCCTGGGCGCGGTAACGGTCGATCCCGTCGGCCGGGCCCCGCGGCGCCCCCGGTAGCGCGGCGACGAGCCGACCGCCGGCGATCGCCGTGACCGGTCGGCGGTCCGGCGACCGGGCCCGGCCCGGTACATTAAAACGCCGGGCAAGCATAGGCCGCGAACGACGGGAATGCCGGACGACTTCTACGACCTGCTGGGCGTGGATCAGGACGCCTCCAGAGAGGAGCTCAAGCGCGCCTACCGGGACATGGTCCGGAAGTACCACCCGGACGTCAACGACGACGAGCGCGCACACGCCCAGTTCAAAGTCGTTCGGACGGCCTACGACGTGCTCTCGGACCCGGGGGAGCGGGCCGACTACGACCGCCTGGGCCACGAGACCTACGTCCGCCGCCGGCTCGACGGCCTGCCGACGGCGCGACCGGAGCGCGGCGACGGGTCGGCCGACCCGAACGAGACGCGGTACTGGTCGCGCTCGGGAAACGAGGGGATCCGCGGCGGACAGGTCGTCAGTCGGGCGACTGCTGGCGGGGCGACGGGTCGGGGCGGCGCGGGCGGCGCGGGGGGATCAGCGGGCACGGGAACGCGAAGCGGCCGCGACCGGCGCCGGAGCGCGCGCTCCCGGACGGCCGGCGGCAGTCACGGGTCGCGCGAGTTCGGACTGGAGGCCGCCTGGCTCGCGGTGTTCCTGGCGTGCGTCGTCTACGTCGTCGGACTCGCCAGCTACTGGGTCGCCAGCGGCACGAGCGCCCCGGCCACCGTCGGACTCCTCTTTTCGGACCCGATCGCCGCGCTGACGAGCGGGGTCACCGGCTACTCGCTCCCGGCGCCGACCGGGTTCGTGGGCGGTGCCGTGGCCGGGATCGCCGGACTCTCGCCCGGCGTGGACCTCCTGTTTCCCATCGGTGCCGTGCTGTTACCGGCTGCGCTCGGCTGGACGGTCCTGAAGTTCGGCAAGGGCGCCGCCTGGGTCTACTTCGGCTGCGCGCTCGGCCCGCTGGCGGCGGTCGTCGTCGGGCCGTTCCTCCCGGTGTCGACGACCGCGGTCGTCGTCCTGCTGGTCGTCCTGGTGCCGCTGGCCGGGACGCTCGTCTTCCTCGGTGACGTCGGCCGGTTCGTCCTCGCGAGCCGTCGGGGGTCGTGAACGACGGGAGCGGTCGAGGACCGCGAACGGACCGATCCTGGTTCGACCGATCGTCCCGGTCGACGCCATCTCCGTGCGACGGACCACCCGAGTCGGCGCCACCCCGGTTCGACGGATTACTCCGGTCGACACCTCGGCCCGGTCGCCGACGCGCATGTAGTCGACGATCGAGGGACGCTTGACGGCACGGTAGAGGTACTCGGCGATGAGCCGCTGCGGGTTCTCGATCGTGTTCACGCCGATCCGGTGGAAGAGGTCCATGTGGTCGGGATCGTGGACGACCGAGACGATCGCCGGGACGTCGAACTCCTGCCCGAGCAGGCAGCCCATGATGTTGACCGCGTCCTGGTCGGTCGTCGAGACGAGCGGCGTGCCGATGTTACCCGCTCCGACGATGACGATGTACATCCGTTGGCGGCGGGTCGCCCGACCCCAGTGAAAGGGTTTCGTTCGGCGCGAGGGCGCCCGTCCCGCCCCGTTCGACACGCGCGACCCACCACCGATCTCCGGATCCCCTGCGAGCATTGAAGTAGCGGGACCGGACCAGACGCTCCGTGACCTGAGTATTGCCGCGGGGCGGTCGAGCGGGTGTGTGACACGCCGCTCCGCGGACGGGAACGTGTCGCCTGTCAGCCCTGCCTCGCGGCGACTGCGAGCACTATCACGAAACGCACCGCCGGCGGGCCAGATCGCGATCTGGCCTCCGATGGCTCACCCGTTGCTCCTGTCGCGTCGGACGGGTCCCTCGTCCGTCCCCTCCTGGTACTATCCCGTCCCGTCCCGTCCCCGGCTGTCCTGCCGCGGTGACCGCCGCTCCCGGTCTCGACGCGGGACGGTCCCCGTCGAACCCACTCGTCGCGCCGTCGTGGCGACCGACCGGTCGGTCCTCGATCGGCGGTCGGGCCGTTCGCGACCGCCTCCCGCCTCGCCCGATCCGCCTGCGCTGTTCCTGCCGTTCGATCGACGATCGGCCGTCGGCGGTCACCGGACCGGTTGGCTCGAACCGCTACGTCTCGACCGCGCTGGCGGCCCTGAGGATCGCACGTTCCCCGAACTTGGGGCCGATCAGCTGGAGCCCAACCGGGAGGTCGTCCGCCTCGCCGGCCGGCACGGAGATCGCGGGGAGGTTCGCCAGGTTCACCGGCACGGTATCGGCGTCCATCAGGTACAGCTGCAGGGGATCGTCGAGACTCTCGCCGAGCTTCGGCGGGAGCACCGGCATCGTCGGCGAGGCCAGCACGTCCGCGTCGGCAAACGCGTCGGCGAAGTCGCGCTTCACCCACGCCCGGGCGTCCTGCGCCTTCCTGTAGTACTTGTCGTGGTAGCCCGCCGAGAGCGCGTACGTCCCGAGCAGGATCCGGCGCTTCACCTCGGCACCGAACCCCTCCTCGCGCGCCCCGGCGAACGACTCGTTCCAGTTGCCCTCGTCCCCGCCGGGGACGCCGTACCGGACCCCGTCGAACCGCGCGAGGTTCGACGACGCCTCCGACGTCGCGATCACGTAGTAGGCCGCGAGGGCGTGGTCGAGCGACTCGAGTTCCACGCGCTCGATCTCCGCACCTGCCGCGGCCAGGTCGTCGACGGCGTCCTCGAACACCTCGACGACCCGCTCGTCTGCCCCCTCGAGCAGGGTGTCGATCACGCCGACAGTCGTCCCCGAGACGTCGCCGTCGCAGGCGTCGACGAACGAGTCCGGCACGTCCTCGGCCGGGTGTGTCGTCGCGTCGCGCTCGTCGGGGCCGGCGACGACCTCGAGGAGTTCGGCGGCCTCGCGGACGGTCGGCGCGATCGGACCGATCTGCTCCAGGCTGTTGGCGTACGCCACCAGCCCGTAGCGGGAGACCAGCCCGTACGTCGGCTTGATCCCGACGACGCCACAGAAGGACGCCGGGTTGCGGATCGAGCCGCCGGTGTCGGTCCCGAGCGCGAGGTCGGCCTCGCCGGCGGCGACTGCCGCCGCAGAGCCACCGGACGAGCCGCCGGGGACGCGCTCCGGGTCGACCGGGTTCCGCGTCGGGCCGAAGTTCGACGTCTCCGTCGTCCCGCCCATCCCGAACTCGTCCATGTTGGTCTTGCCGACGATCGTCGCGCCGGCTGCGATCAGGCGCTCGACGACGGTCGCGTCGTACGGCGGGACGTAGTCGGCGAGCATGGCGGACCCGCAGGTCGTCCGGGTCCCCTCGGTGGAGATGTTGTCCTTGACCGCGACCGTCCGTCCGGCCAGCGGGCCGTCCTCGGTTCCCTCGGCGGGGCCGATCCGTTCCCGGGTGACGAAGGCGTTGAGGTCGGTGCGACCCTCCGGGGCCGCAGTGTCGTCGGTCGCCATCTACGACACCTTCGGACCCTTGAAGTAGCCCTCCTCCGACTCCGGTGCGTTCGCGAGCGCCTCGGACTGGTCGAGACAGTCGTCGACCTCGTCCGCACGCATCACGTTCACCAGCTCGGGTTCGGCCTCGATCTCGGGCACCTCGTCCAGCGTCTCGAAGTAGTCGAGGATCTCCGCGAACTGGGCGGCGAACTCCTCGACCTCCGCGTCGTCCAAGGCGACGCGGGCGAGGTCGGCCACGTGGCGGACCTCCTCCCCGTCGACGGAGCCGGGCGTCTCGCTCATACTACACGGGCGTCCCGGCCCGCGAGTAAGGGTTTCGGAACGACCCCCGTACCGCGTCCGCGCCCCGACACGAGACCGGGCGAACGGGGAACGCGTGGATCCGGGCGAAGGTAACGCGCGAGCGAGGCGGTGAAGCGAACGAGACGCGACGGGACCCGTCGAACCGCGATCGGTCGCGACGGGTCGGTCGAGCGAGGCGGTCCGGCCGCGACACCCTCCCCCGGTGCGGCGACGACGGCAGCCGATCCGCCGGGCCGGGGGGCACCGACCACCCGCCGGTGTTCGGTGATAACTGTGATTACGAGGTGTATAATCGCCCGTATTTCGACGGTTCTCCGGCGAAACAGTTGCAACCGCCACAACGACTGCCCCGGTTTATTGAGCTTACCACCGGAGGGCGAGCCGCGATGTTGACCCCAGTGCCGATCTCACGACGGACGCTCGGCGCGCTACTCGTCGGGTTGCTCCTGGTGTTCGCCGGGTGTGCCGGGCCGACGGGAAGCGCCCCGTCGCCCGAGAACGGAACGTCCTCGCCCGCGACCGAAACCACCTCCGAACCGATCGCGACGGAGTCACCGACGGACGACTCGTCGATGGACGAAACCGGGACCGAGTCACCGACGGACGACTCGTCGACGGACGCGACCGAGACGGAGAGTCCGACGGAGTCGACCGAGACGGGGACCGCGACGGACGTCCCCTCGACCAACGAGACGACGACGGACGAGGAGGCGTAACGGACGGAGGCGGACCGAAACGACTCGACCCGCCACGGGGTCGGACCGGGCGACGACAGGGTCGTCTCGACTGACTCCGCGGCGGGTGCCCGTTCCCCGTCGGTCACCCCGCCGCCGCTCGATCGAGGTTCGACCGACCCCTCTTCGTTCGATCAGTGCCACAACCGATCCGCGTGTCACCGGCGTTCGACAGTCGTGAACCCGCAGCTCAGCCGACGCGAGTGCCTCCGACTCGTGCCGACCACTTCGACGAGCAGCCTGCGCGGGGCCGGCCCGCGCGCTCGCGAAGGCGACCGCGGAGCCACGGGCTTCGATCCGACGCGCCACGGGTTCGGGTTCCGGAACTGGTCGTCGGCCGTCCCGACCTTCCTGCAACACCGCCACCAGTCCGTGGACGAGTCCGAGGTCCGCCGGATCGTCGACGCGAGGTGGACACGGCCCGTGCAGCGGGCGCTCGGCGTCGACCTCGGGCGTGCACCCGAGGAACTGATCCGATCGATCGCCCGACAGGTGTACGTCTCGGCCAGCCAGGAGTCGGCGTCGAACGGCCACTGCTACGGCATGGTGTTCGCCGCACAGCGGTACTTCGAGGAGCCGGCCGCCGTCCCGCTGGATCGCGAGACCGCGAGCGAGTTCGAACACCCGGAGGTGCCCCTCGGTCGGACCGGCCGGGAGAAGAGCCCGGTGGCGACGGACGTCGACGTCTACCAGAACCTCCAGCTCCTCGACCCCAACGCGTGGATCGGACGTCGCGGGCTGTTCTACCCGAAGTGGCTCGACCTCGACGGGTCGATCCGGAACGTCGAGCGGGTGCTCGACGCGTTCGGGACGGCCGGCGTGACGCTCCTGAACAGCCGGACGAAGGCGTCACACCAGGTCCTGATCTACGACGCGAACCGGATCGGAGGCCGGACTCGCCTCGCGATCTACGACCCGAGCTACTCGGCGGACCACTACCGGCGCTCGGGGACTCGGCACGTCGAGGGGGTCCACAGTGCGAACGGCGCCCGGATGGTCCTACGAGAGCTACGACACCTCCGTATTCAACCGCCGTGACCGACTCATCGCGGCGACCGGCGGCGGGTCCGACCCCGTCGACCCGCTCCCCACGTTCGACCCGATGCCCGGGACCGTCGCCGAGGGACGGCTCATAGGGTCGGTTGTAATTCGTTTCCGGTGTTCGACGGAACGGTCGTCGAATCACCGGTACACAGTTACAACCGACCCTATCAGTCGGGTCGAGGCCGACGCGAGTCCCTCCCGCCGACCGCGCGCAAGATTCAAGTAGGTGGTTCCGGTTACCCACTATCAGCAAGCCCGAGAGACGGCCCGATCCGGTGGGGATCCGGTGACCTCGCCGCCGTCTCGTAGTTTTCGCAGCCGTAGCTACGGCAAGCGGCCGCTACTTTTAACATCCCTGCACGACTACTGTTCTTTGCACAAGACACTCCCCCCTCACTACTCGGCCCTTTCTTCCCCCCAACCAATGACCGACACCGTCCGAAGCTACACGAGCGAACGCGCGCGCACGCGCGACGAGACCGAGAACGACACCGAGGAGTCCGAGACCTCGGAGCTGCAGTGCCCCGAGTGCGGTTCCCGGAGCCTCGTGAACGACCCCGAGCACGGCGAGACCGTCTGCGAGGACTGCGGCCTCGTCATCGAGGAGAACGAGATCGACCACGGTCCCGAGTGGCGCGCGTTCGACGCCACGGAGAAGGACCAGAAGTCCCGCGTCGGCGCCCCCACGACGAACATGATGCACGACAAGGGGCTGTCGACGAACATCGGCTGGCAGGACAAGGACGCCTACGGCAAGACGCTCTCGAGCCGCCAGCGGGAGAAGATGCAGCGGCTGCGGACCTGGAACGAGCGGTTCCGTACCCGCGACTCCAAGGAGCGCAACCTCAAACAGGCGCTCGGCGAGGTCGACCGGATGGCCTCCGCGCTCGGGCTCCCCGAGAACGTCCGCGAGACGGCCTCGGTCATCTACCGCCGCGCGCTCGACGAGGACCTGCTGCCCGGGCGATCGATCGAGGGCGTCGCGACGGCGTCGCTGTACGCGGCCGCCCGCCAGGCCGGCACCCCCCGGAGCCTCGACGAGATCGCGGCGGTCTCCCGCGTCGAGAAGGACGAGATCGCCCGGACGTACCGGTACGTGGTGCGGGAGCTGAAACTGGAGATCAAGCCCGCCGACCCCGAGTCGTACGTCCCGCGGTTCGCGTCGGACCTGGGGCTGTCCGACGAGTCGGAGCGGCGCGCCCGGAGCCTGCTCCAGACGGCCAAAGAGCAGGGCGTCCACTCGGGCAAGTCGCCCGTCGGGCTCGCGGCCGCGGCAGTCTACGCCGCGTCGCTGCTGACCAACGAGAAGGTGACCCAGTCGGAGGTCTCCGAGGTGGCCAACATCTCGGAGGTGACGATCCGGAACCGCTACCACGAGCTGCTCGAGGCCGAAGAGCAGGTCGGCGTTGCCTGATCCTGATCCGGCGGCCGGGCTCGGGCTCCGGTCCGTCGCACCGACCCGTCCCCCCACCGCCGTCGACGACCGCGATCTACGCACCCGACCCGGGAACCGGACCGCTGGCCGATGCGTCGGTCGGGCGTCACCCGGAGCCGTGTCGACCGTCGCCACCGGGCCGCCATCGGAGGATGGAAGGGAGGCGGGCCCCTGCCCCGGGCATGGAGACGACCCGGCACTTCGTGGCGACGGTCTACGTGGTCTGTGACGGCGCGACGGCACTCCACGAACACGAGAAGTTGGGGATGTGGCTTCCTCCCGGCGGCCACGTCGACCGCGACGAGCTTCCACACGAGGCCGCACTGCGCGAGACGCACGAGGAGACCGGTCTCGACGTGGATCTCGTGGCGCCGGTCGGCGACCTGACCTCGGAGACGGTCGAGTCGATCCCGCAGCCGCAGTCGTTCCTCCTGGAGGACATCGACGTCCACCCCGACGGCCGCGTCAGCCACCAGCACGTCGACTTCGTCTTCTTCGGCCGGGCCGGGACGCGGGCGATCAGGCCGTCCGGGGACGACGAGGCACACTCCGCCGAGTGGGAGTGGTTCACTGCCGACGAGCTGCGAGCGAACGCCGAACGGTTCGAGCCGGACGTCGTGGAGCTGGGCTGTCGGGCGATCCGGACGGTCGACGGACCTCGGCAGGACGACCGCGGAGACCGGCCCTGACGCGACCGATCAGCCCGGACCGTCCGGGAGCCGGTCGTCATCCCCGGGGAGCGTGTCGCCCGTAACGTCCGGCACCGTCACGCCCTCGTCGAGACAGCGCCGCCGGACGTAGCGACCGACGTGGTCGTCCATCCGTCGCTTGAAGCCGGCCCGCCGGGCGAGTCGGTCCAGCTCCCGCGAGACGTACGTCCCGTACTGTACCGCCTTCTTATCGAGCGTCCGGATCCCGCCGGGCACGCGCCCGCGGGCGGCCTCGCGGAGCGCCACCTTCCTGACCCCGTCGACGACCAGCAGGTCGCTCGGGAGGGGGAGTGCAGCCGCGACCACGCGGTCGTGGAGCAGCGGCGCCACGGGCTCGACGCCGGCGGCACGCAGTGCGAGGACGTCCCGCTCCAGCTGTTCGGGCAGCCCGAGGACCGTCTCCCGGCGCGCGCCGCGGACGGTGTCGGCGTCGACGCGGGGATCCTCGGGAGCCCGGGCCACCTTCGCGTAGCCGCCGAACAGCTCGTCGGCGCCCTGGCCGACCGCGAGCCGCCCGTAGCCGTCGTCCACCGCCCGCTCCGCGACGAGGTAGAGCGGGAGGGCGATGGCGACGTCCATCGGGTTAGTCCGCCCGGTCGCGCGGGCGACGGCCGGGACGGCGGACTCGACGCTCGCGTGGTCCAGTTCGACGACCCGGAGGTCGTCGCCGCGGTCCAGCTGCGCGGCCGCACGCCGCGCCGTTTCGACGTCGTGTGCGCCCTCGAATCCCGCGACGTACAGCGGCGCGTCGGGGAGACCAGTCGCGACGAGAGAGGAGTCGATCCCGCCGGAGAAGGCGACGGCGACGTCGCCGTCGCCGGCCGCGACGGCCGACCGGGCGTCCGACAGGCTGGCCGCGACGGCCTCCCGGACGCGGTCGACGGCGAGGTCGTGATCGGTCGTCGCGGGCGGGTCGGGGAGCGTCCAGACGCGGTCGCCGGGGGTCGACTCGCCGGCCGGCAGCACGACCCCCGGCGGCACCGACACCGGTTCCTCCAGCGTCGCCGGATCGGTGCTCCAGTCGTCGCCCGCGGGTGTCGTGAAGAGCGGTCTGCGTCCGAGGACGTCGCGGACGAGCCGACCGTCGGGGAGCCTGCCGGCGAACCCGGCGGTACCGGGCAGGGGGTCGCCCGCGGCGATCGCCGCCTCGACGGTCGAGGGGTCGGCGCCGTCGATCACACTTCGCCCCGGCAGTCGAGCCGGACACCGGTTCGTCGGTACTGGCGACGCGGTCGAGCCGTCGCGTCGTCCGGGACGACCGCTCGATCGACGCCGTCGTCCGGTCCGGTCGCTGGTGTCACGACCCCTGCTATCCGGGGACGACCCAAAAACGCGCCGCTCCCGGCGGGAGGGTCCAAGAACGCGCCGCTCCCGGCGAGGACGAACGCGAAGGCGGGGAGCTGTCCGGTGGCCCACCAGTACCGGCCACGGGCGAGGGGTCGCCAGCCGAGTCGATCGACTGGGGTGCCGGACGGGACCGGGAGGTGAGCCGTCGCCGGGCGCCGGATCGGGACGGGCGTCGGAGTCAGGACGGGCGGACGAGGTCGGGTCCGATGACGACGAGCGTCGCGAGGACCGCGAGGACGACGCCCGCGCCGTAGACCCCGAACAGCAGCGTCCCGGTCGCGTCGTGACCGCCGGCACCGAGCGTCGAGACCACGTCGGGGGCGATCACGACCAGCCCGAAGAGCGCGAGTAGTACTCCCAGCAGTCCCCAGAGTCGTTCCGATGCCATCGGTTCCTCCGAGTCCGCGCCGCTTCAAATCGCTGTCGAAATCGGCCGTTCGGAACGACGGGAGTCGAGCCGCCGGGAGACGGCGGGGACCGAGCGGCTCCGCGCCGTCCGGAAGCGGAACCCGTCCCGCGTGACGCGTCCCTCGTCGTGTCCGGCGGATCCGGTCCGATCCGGACCGGCAAAGGGTGGACCGGCGTCGGGTGGGCACAGCCGATCCGGACCGGCAAAGGGTGGACCGGCGTCGGGTGGGCACAGCCGATCCGGGCCGGCGTGGACCGGTGTTGCACGTCCGTGGACATGGAAAGGGTTTAGCCGGCCGGGTGTAAGCACACCGATGGATGCCACTCTCCGACGCGGACCGCGAGCGGGTCGTCGCGGAGCTGGGCCGGTCGCCCACGCCCGCGGAGGCGGCGCTGTTCGAGAACCTCTGGAGCGAGCACTGCGCGTACCGCTCCTCGCGGCCCCTGCTCGGGGCGTTCGACGCCGAGGCCCCGCAGGTGGTCGTCGGCCCCGGGGACGACGCGGCCGTGGTCGCACTCCCCGGATCGGACGACGAGCCGGGCCGGAAGCGCGACGGGAACGCCGCGGACGCCGGCGACACGACCGTCGACGCCGACGGGACTGACGTCGCCACCGACGACGCCGGCGGGTCCGCCGTGAACGACGCGGACCACGACTGGTACGTCACGTTCGGGATCGAGAGCCACAACCACCCCTCGTACGTCGATCCCTACGACGGCGCGGCGACGGGCGTCGGGGGGATCGTTCGCGACACCCTCTCGATGGGGGCGTACCCGATCGCGCTGGCGGACTCGCTGTACTTCGGCGACTTCGACCGCGAGCACTCCCGGTACCTCTTCGAGGGCGTCGTCGAGGGGATCGCGGACTACGGCAACGCCATCGGCGTGCCGACGGTCGCCGGGAGCGTCACGTTCCACGAGGGCTACGTCGGCAACCCGCTGGTGAACGTCGCCTGCGTCGGGCTGCTCCGGTCGGACAGGCTGGTCACTGCCGAGGCCCAGTCGCCGGGCAACGCGCTCGTGCTCGTCGGGAACGCGACCGGCCGCGACGGGCTGGGCGGGGCCGCGTTCGCCTCGGAGGACCTCGCGGAGGACGCCGAGACGGAAGACCGGCCGGCCGTCCAGGTCGGCGACCCGTACAGCGAGAAGTTGCTGATCGAGGCCAACGAGGCGCTCCTCGACGACGGGCTCGTCGAGTCGGCCCGCGACCTCGGCGCGGCCGGGCTGGGCGGCGCCTCCTCGGAGCTCGTCGCGAAGGGCGGGCTGGGGGCGACGATCGACCTCGACGAGGTCCACCAGCGCGAGCCCGGGATGTCGGCCCTCGAGATCCTCCTCTCGGAGTCCCAGGAGCGCATGTGTTACGAGGTGCGACCCGGGAACGTCGAGTCCGTCCGGGCGATCGCCGAGCGCTACGACCTCGGCTGCTCGGTCGTCGGCGAGGTGACGGAGGGCAACTACGTCTGTCGGTTCGAGGGCGAGCCGGTCGTCGACGTCCCCGCCGAGTTCCTCGCGGACGGCGCACCAGTGAACGACCTCGAGCGTGCACCCGCCCCCGAGCCGCCCGAGCGTGACCTGCCCGACGTCGGGCTGGCCGAGGCCGTCGAGGCCGTCGTCGGGAGCCCCAACGCCGTCTCGCGGGAGTGGGTCTACCGGCAGTACGACCACGAGGTGGGCCTCCGGACGGCGGTTCCGCCGGGCGACGACGCCGCCCTGCTGTCGATCCACGAGGCCGACTGCGGACTGGCACTGACCGCGGGCGCGACGCCCGCCTGGACGGTCGCGGACGCCTACGAGGGTGCCCGGGCGGTGGCGCTGGCGGCCGCGACGGATCTGGCGGCGGCCGGCGCCCGGCCGCTGGCGGCCGTCGACTGCCTCAACGGCGGCAACCCCGAGACGCCCGACGTCTACGGCGCGTTCGCCAGGTCGGTCGACGGGCTCGCGGACGCCTGTCGATCGCTGTCGATCCCCGTCGTCGGGGGGAACGTCTCGCTGTACAACGACTCCGCGTCCGGCCCGATCCCGCCGACGCCGACGGTCGCGATGCTCGGCGCGACGCCGGCGGTCGAGGCGCCGCCGGCGACGGCAGCCGGCCGCGGTGACCTCTACGTCCTCGGCGGAGTCGGCGCGTCCGAGGGGACAGACGCGGACGCGAGCGGGGACGACCTCCCCCGCCTCGGTGGCTCGGAGTTCCTCGCCCGGTGTGGCGGGACGGACCGGTTCCCGACGCTGCCGGACGCCGAGGGGCTCGCCGCGACGGTCGACGCCGTCCGGCGGGTCGCCCGGCTCGAGTCGACGGTCGCGACCGACGCCGTCTCCCGGGGCGGGCTGGCCGACGCGCTCGCGGAACTCGTCGGCCCCGACGCGGGCGTCGAGGCGTCCGTCCCGTCGATCCCGGCGCTCGTCGCCGAGTCGCCCGGCCGGGTGATCGTGGAGACGACGGACGCCGACGCACTGCGGGCGACAGCCGGCGACGTCCCCGTCGCCCGCCTCGGCAGAGCGACGGCCGACGGGACGCTCTCGGTGTCGGTCGCCGAGGAGTCGGTCACCTACGGCTACGAGGAGCTGACCGAGCGCCGCGACCTGCTGGCGCGCGAACTCGACTGACGCGCCGTCGGCGACCGCGCAGAGAACCGTCGCGACGCGCCGCCGACCGGCGGTCGCGTGCGTCACCCACCGCCCGTCGTCCGTCGTTTCCGTTCCCGTCTTCGTCCTCGTCCGCCGGCGCTCAGACCAGGACGAGCGGGAGGCCGAACGCGATCAGGAGTCCGACGGCAGCGACGCCGGCGCCGATTCCGACCTGGCCGGTTGTGAACGGCTGCATCGGCGAGGTGACGCGCTCCGGTTCCGAGCCGTGTCCGTGGTCGTCGTGATCGTCCATGCACGCCCGTGAGCGACCCGCCTACATAACCGGTGGGGACTCGGACCGCGGGTCGGGACGCTCGGTCCCCGGGAACGCTTTTGAGCTACGCGCCACTGTGTGGTCCCGATGTCCGGGGACCCTCGCGACGAGACCGACCGGACGGCCGAAACAGTGGACGACGAGCGGGAGCCGGCGGGCGATCCGGCACCCGACGAGAGCGGCCGGGACGCTCCCGCCGGCGCCACGAACCCAGCAGCCGACGGTCCGGACCCGGGACCTGGCGAGGACCGCGACCGGCCGGCGTCGACCGGGGAGGGATCTCCGGGCGCGATCGAGCTGACGGAGTCGGACGTCGCCGTGACGAAGCGGGTCGTTCCCGGGGACGGCGACGACGGGGCGAGGATCGCGTTCCGGCTGACGACGAGCGCCGAGGGGGCCCGCTCCGTCCGGGTCGTCGAGCCCCTCCCGGAGGACGTCGACCCCGACTCGGTGCGGATCGACCCCGAGTTCGCGGACGGCTGGGACCGCGGTCGGGAGGGACTGGCGTTCCGGACGGTCATGGGGCCGGGAGACGAGGTGACCACCGGCTACCGCCCGCCGCCCGGCCGCGATCCGGCCGGGTTCCTCGGCCGTCCCCGCGTCGACGTCTCCGACCTGTCCGCCGGCGGGTCGGGGAGCGTCCTCGACCGACTGGGCGAGTTCCTCACCGGCGGTTCGTCGACGGACGATCCGGGGGACGAGGCGGCTGCCGTGGCGTCGGACGTCGACCCCGACGTGCCGTCGCCCTCTGAGGGGGGACGTGTCGAACGAGGGGACGACGCGGACACGGAGCGCGCGCGGGACCCCGAACCGGGGGCGGAGCGGGGAGACGAGCCCGTCGACGGCAGGATCACTCCGGACAGTGGGGCGGGCGACGGCGCGAGCGACGACGACCGGACCGGCGACGCCGCGACGGACTCTCGGGCCGGGCAGTCGACGGACGTCCCCGAGGCACTCGTGGACGCGGAGACGGTCGCGGGCGCCCTCGAGACGGAGCTCCGGGCGGGTCGCGTCGACGGGTCGACACTGACGACGCTGCGCGGTGTCGTCGACCGCGAGTCCGACGAGTCGTCCGCCGGGAGCGCCGCGATCGAGGCCCGCGTCGCCCGGCTCGAACAGCGGACGGGCGAACTGTCCGCGTACGCCGACGAACTGGCGTCGTTCCTCGAGGACCCCGGGACGGCGGCGGCGATCCGCGAGCGACTCGACGAGGTGTCGACGACGGTCGAGTCGCTCGACGAGCGTGCGAGTGCCACCGGGGAGCGCGTCGGCGACCTCGCGGGTCGCGTCGAGGGGGTGTCGAGTCGGGTCGAGCGCCTCGAGGAGCGACTGGGACGCGTCGACGACCGCGTCGAGACGGTGGCCGAGCGTCTCGAGGGGACGCGGGAGGCCGGCGAGCGCGCGCGGTCCCGGCTGGACGACCTCGAGGACCGGGTCGGGACGCTCGCCGAGGACGTGGACGCCGACGCGGCGGCGCGGGAGACGGCCGTCGCGGAGCTCCGAGATGACCTCGCCGCGCTCCGTGCGGACGTGGACGCGCTGGTCGGGTTCCGCGACCGGGTCGGTCGAGTCGTCGACGTCCCGGATCCGGACCGGGAGCACCGGACTCGCGACGGGACCGCGACGACCGACGACGGCGGTTCGGCCGGCCACGACCCGGCGGACGACGACGGGACGGCCGGCTGATGACGGTACCGGTGGACGGCGACGGGACGACCGGCTCGATCCCGTCGACGTCGTGTGAACCGTTCGCGGCAGTCGACGGTGCACGATCGCAGCCTCCCGTCGCGACGCGATCGGCCGATCGGCCGATCGACCGATCGGCCCGCTGTGACGTTTCCGACGAGTTAAGACCCGGACGGTGTTTTCGCCGCGTATGCACGTCGACGACGTCGAGCGCGTCTGGTGGAAGGAGGCCGTCTGCTATCAGGTCTACCCCCGCAGTTTCAACGACTCGGACGGCGACGGGGTGGGCGACCTGCCCGGGCTCTTAGAGAAGGTCGACTACATCGACGAGCTCGGGGTCGACGTCGTCTGGCTCAACCCGGTCTACGAGTCGCCCAACGCGGACAACGGCTACGACATCGCCGACTACCGCGCGATCATGGACGAGTTCGGGACGATGGACGACTGGGACCGCCTGCTCTCGGCGCTCCACGACAGAGACATCCGGCTGATCATGGACCTCGTGGTCAACCACACCTCCGACGAGCACGAGTGGTTCGTCCGCTCGCGGGCTCGCGATCCCGACTACGACGAGTTCTACTGGTGGCGCGAGGGCGTCGACGCCGACGAGGTCGACTGGAACGCCAGGGAGGGGCCCGAGGGCGAGGCGCCGCCGAACGCCTGGAAGTCGTTCTTCGGGGGCCCGGCCTGGGCGTACGACGACGAGCGCGGCGAGTGGTACCTCCACCTCTTCGACCGCAAGCAGCCCGACCTCAACTGGGAGCACGAGCCGGTCCGGGAGGAGATCTTCGAGATGATGGCCTGGTGGCTCGAGCAGGGGATCGACGGCTTCCGCATGGACGTGATCAACCTGCTCTCGAAGGAGCCCGGCCTGCCGAACTTCCGCGAGGGAGTGTTCGACGGCGCGATGGCCTTCTCGATCAACGGTCCGCGCATCCACGAGTACCTCGGGGAGATGAACGACCGCGTGCTCGACCGCGAGCTGCTGACGGTCGGCGAGATGCTCGGCGGCGAGGTGCCGATGGCGGAGGCGCGACGGTACCTCGACCCCGAGGGCGACGGCCTCTCGATGCTGTTCCACTTCGAGCACATGCTCCTCGACCGGGGGAGCGAGGTGTGGGAGACGGAGGAGTGGGACCTCACGGAGCTGAAGGCGGTGTTCGACCGCTGGCAGGAGGGGCTCGGGGAGTGGGGCTGGAACTCCCTGTACTTCAACAACCACGACCAGCCCCGGCAGGTGTCGCGGTTCGGCGACGACGGGGCGTACCGCCGGAAGTCCGCGAAGTTGCTGGGGACCCTCCTCCACACGCTCCGCGGGACGCCGTACGTCTACCAGGGCGAGGAGATCGGGATGACGAACTACCCGTTCGAGTCGCTCTCGGAGTTCCGCGACGTCGACACGCTGAACCCCCTCCGCGAGGCGATCGCGGACGGGGAGGTCGAGTCGTTCGGGGCGGTCGCCGAGGGCGTCCGGGCCAACAGCCGGGACAACGCCCGGACGCCGATGCAGTGGACCGACGGCGAGCACGCGGGCTTCACCGACGGCGAGCCCTGGATCGGCGTCAACCCCAACCACGACGAGATCAACGTCGAGGCGGCCCGCGCGGACCCGGAGTCGGTCTTCCACTACTACCGCGAGCTGATCGGCCTCCGCGAGCACGACGTCGTCGTCTACGGCGACTACGAGCAGCTGACGCCGGACGACGAGACCGTCTGGGCGTACACCCGGACCCTGGAGGGCGACGACTGGACCGACCGGCTGCTCGTCGTGCTGAACTGGTCCGGCGAGGCCGCGACGTTCGCGGTCCCCGACGCGGCGACCGAAGGACTCGAGCCGGACGCCGAGGCGACGCTCCTCCTGGGCAACGACGCCGAGAGCGTGGCGGAGGCCGGGGCGCCGACGGGGACCCTGGAGCTCTCGCCCTGGGAGGCCCGAGTCTACCGGTTCCCGCCGGCGTAGTCGTCGCCCCCCGCAGTCCGTCGGTCCTCGACGTCGGGGGACCGGGACGTGGAGTCGCCGACGCGTCGAGGGTGCCGGGCGACACCGTGCCGACGAGGCCAGTCGACCCCGCCGGACAGTCGTGAACCGTGTCATGCGGCAACACGTGTCCCGATCTGTGATCGCCGGCCGCACCTGCCCCCACCGCCAGCGGCAACCGCCCCCGTCGTCGTACGTCGGCACGGGATGACCGACCGAAGGGACAACGAAGCCGACGAACCGCGGACTGACGGGGGCGAGAACGAGCACGACCACGACGGGCCGTTCCACGAGCGGGTTGACGCGGCAGTCGACGCGCACGACGACTGGGCGCGGCGGCGCCGCAAGGGGATCCCGACGAACGAGCGGCTGCTCGTGATCGCGTGCATGGACGAGCGGATCCCGGTCGAGGAGGTGCTCGGGCTCGAACTCGGCGACGCGCAGGTGTTCCGGAACGCCGGTGGGAAAGTGACCGACGACGTGATCCGGAGTGTGGCGCTGACGACGAACTTCTTCGACACCGGGGAGATCGTCGTGCTCAACCACACGGACTGCGGGATGATGAGCGCCCCCGACGAGGCGGTCGTCGAGGGGCTCGAGGCGCAGGCCGGGGGCGACCTCGCGGACGTCCCGCTCGACCCCGCGCTCCCCGAGCTGACGGTCGGGGACGCCGACGTCGCCGACTGGGTGCGGATGACCGACGACATCGACGTGGCGTGTGCGGCGCAGGTCCAGCTCCTGGAGGAGCACGCGCTGATCCCCGACGACGTGACGGTGACCGGGTACGTCTACGAGGTCGAGTCCGGTCACCTCCGACGTCCCGGCGAGCGCGTCGCCGAGGAGATCAGCGAGCGCCGGAGCTGATCGCTCGACGACCCTCGGGGCCCGAGGCGGGACGGACGTGAACCGGACGTCGGCCTGTGGCGGACCAGTCTCCCCGCTGACTGGCAGACGGTGGGCCGTCCCCCAGCCGACTGGCCCGGCGGCGGGCTTTAGTCCCCGCCGCCCGTGGTACGCGCGTGACGCGACTGGAGGACCCGATCCGGCTGGGCGGGCTCCGGCTCCGGAACCGGCTCTACCGGGCGCCGCTCCTCGAATGCGCGGGCAACGGCCCCGAGACGGTCGAGACGTTCGTCGACGAGCTGGTGCCGGCCGCCGAGTCGGGCGCCGGCCTGCTCTGTCAGGGCGCGACGATCGTCACCGAGTCCGGCGGCTGTGCCGCGCCGGCGATGACGCGGTTCGCGGACCCCGACTTCGTCGCCCGGATGGAGCCGCTGACGGAGGCGGTCCACGAGCACGGGGCGGCGATCGCGGTCCAGCTGGAGCACGGCGGCCTCCGGGCGAGGGAGACGTGGCACGCCGGCTACCGGCGGGCGAACACCGGTCTCCAGCAGCTGGCCGTCTCGCGGCCGCCCTGGCCCCTCCGGCTGCTCGACCGGCTGGGCTTCCTCTCGTACGACGTCCACGTCCTCTCGACGGCCGAGGTGTACGAGCTGGCGGCCGACTTCGGCCGCTCGGCGGCGTACGCGGTCGACGCCGGCTACGACGTCGTCCACGTCGCGGGTGCGAACATGGGGATCGTCCACCAGTTCTGCTCGCCGTTCTACAACCGCCGGGACGACGAGTTCGGCGACGGGCCGCGGTTCCTCGAGGTGGTCCACGACGAGGTGCGCGACCGCGTCGGCGACGTCCCCCTGATGACGAAGGTGCCGGCCGAGACCGCCGCGCCACCGGGGATCCGCGGGATCGGGTTCGACGACGCCGTCCGGATCTGTGAGCGGCTCGCAGACTACGGCTACGACGGGCTCGTGCCGGTCTCGGGGTCGGTCTTCTGGGACGCCAGCATCGTCCGGGGCGCCTACCCGGAGCGAGCCTGGCGCGACGACCGGTTCCGGGCGGGCTACGAGACGGCGTTCGGCGGGCCGCGGCGCGCGAAGTTGGTCGCGCTCGGCAACCGGATCGAGTCGTGGCTCTACGACTTCGAGCCGGCCTGGAACGCCGGACTCTGTCGGGCCGTCCGCGGGCGCGTCGGACCGGACGTTACGGTCCTGGCGGAGGGAGGCATCCGCGAGCGACGCCGGATCGATCGTCTGCTCGGCGAGGACTGCGACATGGTCGGGCTCGGTCGGCCGTTCTACGCGGAGCCCCGGCTGCCGGCACGACTGCTGAACGCCGAGGAGGGGTCCGGGGCCAGCGTGGTCTGTGAGAGCTGCAACAACTGCGTCGTCCCGCAGGCCGGCGGCGAGTCGGGCGTCTGTCGCACGCCAGCCGTGCTGGCGCGAGCCGGAGAGTACCGAAAGGCGGGCGCGTACGACTACGAACACGGGACCGGAGAGGAGAACGGGGACGAGGACGCCGGGGCGACCGCGGTCGGAGAGCCGGATCCCGAACCGGACGAACCGTAGTCCGCTGCGCGGACGGGTTCCGACGGACCGGGTCCGAACGTCCGGAGGCTTCGACCCCCGAACGCCGCGAATCGCGGACCTCGTGACCCGGGACCGGCGAGTCGGACCGCCTCACGAGTGGGACGAAGAGAACTGAAAAGGAGCGGGGAGGAGTGGAGAAGCGAAAAGCGAAGCGAAGCGGAGAGAGAAGTCGGAAGACGGGCCGGAGTTCGTCTTCACCCGAGGACGTAGTCGAGCGCCGGGTACCGCTCGATCAGTGCCTGGCCGCCGACCTGGTAGCGCTCGATGATCGCGTCGAGTCCGAGCACCCGGCCCGCGCCGAGGGCGGCGACGGCGAGGAACACCAGCATGTAGGCGAAGTCGCCGTTGACGAGGCCGTGCGTGACGTCCCAGTTCCCGAAGTAGAACACGAGCATCATGAACGCCCCGAAGAACGCCGCGAGGCGGGTGAGCACGCCGAACAGGAGACCCAGCCCGATGGCGACCTGGCCGAACGGGACCGATCTGGCGGACGGTTGGGCACGGTCCCGACGGACGAGGCGTGGTCCCGACGGACGACCGACCGAGGCTCCACGAGGGAGGCTGGTGTCAGAGCCGACCCGCGGCCGCGGGTTCGCACTGTCGCCCCGGCCACGGGGCCACGCCGACCGAGTACGGACTCCCGGGCAGGACGGCAATGCGGCGAGGTCGCCAGGCTCAGGAGGTGTTTATACTCGCGGCGACCTATCGACGGCTATGACTGACGACATCGAGACGATCAGGGAGGCGAAGCGCGAGCGGCTCCAGCGAACGCTCCGAGAACAGGCGGCCGGGACGGCCGAAACAGAGGGGCGGGAGACGCCCCGCGAGCCGGTCCACGTCCGGGGTGCCGAGGAGCTCTCGGCGCTGGTCGCGGACGGCGGCGTCGTGCTGGTGGACTTCTACGCCGACTGGTGTGGCCCCTGCAAGATGCTGGAGCCGACCGTCGAGGCGCTGGCCGCGGAGACGCCGGCGACCGTCGCCAAGGTCGACGTCGACGTCGACCAGGCGCTGGGCGCCGAGTACGGCGTCCGCGGGGTCCCGACGCTCCTGCTGTTCGCCGGCGGCCAGCCCGTCGAGCGGGTGGTCGGCGTCCGCGACCGCGACACCCTCGAACGACTGATCGACCAGTACGCGGCCTGACGTTCGGCGACGACCGGGTCCGCGACCCGGAACCGGCCGCTCGGATAGACGACCCACCGCTGTTCGAATCCACGTAGCGACGGCGCTACGTCGCGCCGCCGACGCGGGTCCGTCCGACCTCGTCGTCGACCTCGAACGCCTCCCGCAGCGACCGGAGCATCGGCAGGTCGACGTCGACGACCGATCCCAGCGCGTCGGCGGCGCCGAGGAGCCAGCCGACGCGCTCGAGTCGGGACTCCAGGTCGCCGGGACCGACGCGGTAGTCGTCGACCAGCTCGTCGACGGTCGCACCGTCGGCGTACTCCTCGAGGATCATCGCCGTCTTGACCGCCTCGAGCCACTCCTCGAACTCGGCCGGCTCGCCCATCCGCGTCGTCAGCTCGGCCGCGTGGTCGCGAGCGAACTGGTAGACGGCCGCCCGCTCGCGGTTCCCGAGATAGCCGGTCCGCATGTCCGGCGTGTGACAGACGAGCTCCAGGGCTGTCAGCGGCGTCACGTTCCCCTCGTCCATCTCCCGGACCCGGCGGAGCCCCGCGACGATCCGTGCGCCCGTCTCGGGGGTGAGGTACTGCCGGGACACCTGCGTCCCGAGCTCCGTGGCCGCGAGCGCCCCGTCGGCGGTGTCGTCGGCCGCCCCCTTCCGTGTCGTCCCCGCCGCGCTCGCGCCGTCGGCGATCGCGTCGCGTCCGTCGTCCGCACCGACCGCGTCGGGAACCGGGCCGTCGGGAGCCGGGCCGGTCTCGATCATGCCCATCTCCACCAGGTCCGCGACGACCTCGTCGACGACGGCCGCGAGGTCGGCCGTCGAGGCCGAGCCGTCGGGCGAGGCCGAGCCGTCCCCGACG
>Ga0207797_1000411_pt1 | contig 33298 bp, 30 predicted proteins | sample PRCRCaboRojoPR_6_FD_187275 | JGI IMG/M metagenome (GOLD analysis project Ga0207797, IMG submission 187275) | Marine sediment microbial community from Cabo Rojo, Puerto Rico - PR CR 10% Liquid 1 (SPAdes) | ecosystem: Environmental > Aquatic > Marine > Coastal > Sediment | place: Cabo Rojo, Puerto... | reverse complement strand
AGGGGCGGGCGGCCGGGGCCCCTGCCGTGGTCAGCCGCACGGGCTACACCGGCGAGGACGGCTTCGAGCTCTACGTCGACGGCGAGCGGGCGCCGGAGGTGTGGCGGGCCCTCCTGGAGTCCGGCGAGGGGGCCACGCCCACCCCGGCCGGCCTCGGGGCCCGCGACAGCCTGCGCCTCGAGATGGGCTACGCCCTCTACGGCCACGAGATCGACGAGGACACGACGCCGCTGGAGGCCCGCCTCGGCTGGCTCGTCAAGATGGACAAGGGGGACTTCGTCGGCCGGGACGCGCTGGCCCGCCAGGAGGCCGACGGCGTGACCCGCCGTCTCCAGGGGTTCCGCCTCACCGAGCGCGGCTTCCCCCGCGAGGGGTATCCCGTGCTCTACGGCGGCGAGGAGGTCGGCGAGGTCCGGAGCGGGACAGTGAGCCCGTCCCTGGGGTATGGGATCGGCACGGCGTACTTCCCGGCCGACGCGGGCCCCGGCGACGCGATGCACGTCCGCATCCGGGGCGAGGAGATCGCGGGGGAGATCGTGAAGATGCCCTTCTACGAGGACGGCTCCCTCAGCCGCTGATCCCGGCCGCCGCCACGGCCCTGCGCGCCCCATACGCCATGAGCAGCGAACCTCCAACGATCCGGATCTGAGCAACGTGGCCCGAGTCTTCATCGACACGCACGACCTGGAGTCCGCCGTCGAGGTGCGGGACGCCGTGCGGGACGCCGGTCACGAGATCGAGATGATCGAGACCGCCGACGAGGTGGAGACGCGGCTCCGCGAGGGCGAGGACGAGATCGCCCTGATCGTCACCGGGGATCTCGGGCGGGAGGAGGCCGGGAAGCTGGTGGACTTCTTCGGGACCCGCATCCCCCGCCCGCCGGTGATCGGGCTGGCGGCCACCGACTCCGCCGAGGAGCTGGAGTCCCTGGAGCGGGCGCACGGCCTGGACGAGGTCCTGGGTCTGCCGCCGACGCCGGACGACGTGGTCATGGTCCTGGAGCAGCAGCTCGAGCGCTTCGAGCTCCAGCTCGAGATGGACATCGTCGGCCGGACCGAGCCCATGCGGGAGATCCTGGAGAAGATCCACCTCATCGCTCCCGTGGACTCCACGGTCCTGCTCACCGGCGAGAGCGGCACCGGAAAGGAGCTGGTGGCCCGCGCCATCCACCGCATGAGCCCCCGGCGGGGCGATCCCTTCATCGCCGTCAACTGCGCGGCGCTGCCCGAGTCCCTGCTGGAGTCGGAGCTCTTCGGGCACGAGAAGGGGGCGTTCACCGGGGCGACCTCGCGGCGGAAGGGCATGTTCGAGCTGGCCGACCGGGGGACCATCCTCCTGGACGAGATCGGCGAGATGCCCCCCTCCCTCCAGACGCGCCTGCTGCGGGTGCTGGAGAACCGGAGCTTCATGCGGGTGGGCGGGGACGAGGAGATCGACGTGGACGTCCGCGTCATCGCCGCCACCAACCAGGAGCTCCGCTCCTCGGTGCAGCGCGGCAGCTTCCGCCGCGACCTGTACTACCGCCTGAACGTCCTCCACCTGGACCTCCCGCCGCTGCGGGAGCGGGCCGAGGACATTCCGCTGCTGGTGCGGCGATTCGTGGGGGAGTTCAGCGAGTCCCACGACCGGGAGTTCAAGGGCATCTCCCCGGAGGCCATGAAGATCATGATGGACTACGCCTGGCCGGGGAACGTTCGGGAGCTCCGGAACCTGGTGGAGTCCATGGTGGTGCTGGCCCCGGGCTCGGTGATCCGCCCCGAGGACATCCCCTCGGAGATCCGGTCCGGGGCCGGCGGGGCCATGCTCCCGGCCCGGCGGGAGGAGGCCACGGTGCCGGAGGCGGTGGAGCAGATGCGCTCGGCGCAGAGCGGCGAGGTCCAGGCGCCGGAGCTGGAGTTCGTCTTCCGCACCCTGGTGGACCTGAAGATGGACGTCGAGGACCTGCGGCAGGAGTTCCAGGAGTACCGGCGCCGTCACCCCGAGCTCGTGGAGGGGGAGGGACCCGACCGGAGCGGCACGGAGATCGAGGTCTCCACCCTGGAGGAGTTCGTCGAGGACGAGCGCGAGCGGGCGGCCGTCGAGGCGGAGGCCCGCGAGCCGGGCGAGGGGGAGGACCGCTCCCGGATCGAGTTCGAGCCCGGCATGTCCATGTCCGAGCTGGAGCGGGAAGCCATCGTCGCCACGCTCAAGGACATGGACGGCAACCGCCGCAAGGCCGCCGAGGCGCTGGACATCGGCGAGCGCACCCTCTACCGGAAGCTCCGGGAGTACGACATCGACCTGTAGAGGCCGGTTCCCGCCGGCCGGCGGAGGACGGCGGCCACCTGTCTACGGCGTGATCGCCCCCCGGCTCTCCCTCGTACCTCCCCCGTCGTCGGCGTCCGTCCCCTCCAGGAGCCCCTCCAGCGCGGCCAGCAGCTCGCCCCGCCCCTCGCCGGTCTTCGCCGAGGTGACGAGGAGCTGCTCCTCTCCGACGCCGATCTCCTCCCGGGCCCGCTCCCGTGCGCCCCGGCGCTCCGAGCGGTTCAGCTTGTCGATCTTGGTGAGGACGAAGAGGGTCGGCAGGCCGAGATCGGCCAGGTAGCGGAACATCCGCCGGTCGTCGTCGGTGGGCGGGTGCCGCGAGTCCACCAGCTGCACCACGCCGAGAAGCCCTCCGGCGGAGGTGAGGTAGCCCTCGATGAGGGGCGCCCAGGAGCGCTGCATCTCGTCCGGGACCTCGGCGTAGCCGTACCCGGGCAGGTCGGCGAGCAGGAAGCGGTCGTTGACGCGGTAGAAGTGGATCATCCGCGTCTTCCCGGGGCGCTTGGCCACCCGCGCCAGCCGGTCACGGCGCACCAGGCAGTTGATGAGGCTGGACTTCCCGACGTTGGAGCGGCCGGCGAAGGCCACCTGGGGGAGGGAGCCGGGCGGCGAGCCGCCGGGCTCGGCGATCTCGCCGGCGTACTCCACGGAGCGGATCTTCACGGCACGCGCCGCCCTACGCCTCCTTGCGCCGGGCCTCGGGCTCCAGGATCAGCAGCGGGTCGGCTCCGTCCTCCACGGTCTCCTGGGTGATGACGACCTCCCGCACGTCGTCCCGGTCCGGGAGGTGGAACATGACTTCCAGCATCACCTGCTCCAGGACGGCACGCAGCCCGCGGGCGCCGGTGCCCTTGTCGATGGCCCGCCGGGAGACGGCGTGCAGCGCCTCCGGATCGAAGGTGAGGCCCACGCCCTCGAGCTCGAACATCTTCTCGTACTGCTTGGTGAGGGCGTTCTTCGGCTCCTGGAGGATCTGGACCATGGCGTCCTCGTCCAGGTCGTGCAGGGCGCAGAGCACCGGCAGACGGCCCACCAGCTCCGGGATCAGCCCGTACTGCAGCAGGTCGTCGGGCTCGGCGTGGGAGAGCGGGTTGCTCTCGTCGTCGTAGGCCTCCAGCCGGTCGCCGTCCTCTTCGGTGTTCTCGAACCCGATCTGGCGCTTGCCCATGCGGCGCTCGATGATGTCGTCCAGGCCGTCGAAGGCGCCGCCGCAGATGAAGAGGATGTTGCTCGTGTCGATCTGGATGTACTCCTGCTGGGGGTGCTTCCGGCCGCCCTGGGGCGGCACGGAGGCCACGGTCCCCTCCAGGATCTTCAGCAGGGCCTGCTGGACGCCCTCGCCGGAGACGTCGCGGGTGATGGACGGGTTCTCGCTCTTCCGGGCCACCTTGTCCAGCTCGTCCACGTAGATGATGCCCCGCTCGCACTCGGCGACGTTGTAGTCGCCGGCCTGGAGCAGGCGCACCAGGATGTTCTCCACGTCCTCGCCCACGTAGCCGGCCTCGGTGAGCGTGGTGGCGTCGGCGATGGTGAACGGCACCTGGAGCATCCGGGCCAGCGTCTGGGCCAGGAGGGTCTTCCCGACCCCGGTGGGGCCCAGGAGGAGCACGTTGGACTTCTCGAGCTCCACCCCGTCCACCATGCTCTGGTTGTTGATCCGCTTGTAGTGGTTGTAGACGGCCACCGAGAGGGTCTTCTTGGCGGCCTCCTGCCCGACCACGTACTCGTCCAGCTCGCTCTTGATCTCCGATGGGGTGGGGACGTCCGCCACCTGCGTCTCGGCCTCGCGCTCCTCCTCCTCGGCGAGGATCTCGTTGCAGAGCGCGATGCACTCGTTGCAGATGTAGACGTTCGGGCCGGAGATGAACTTCCGGACGCTGTCCTTGGACTTTCCGCAGAACGAACAGCGGAGGTTCTTGTCGTTCGACATGGCCTCCCCCCTCCTAACGAGGTCGAGCCTGGGTCGATCGTCGCGGGCGCCGGCTCGCGGGTTCCCCGCGGACCGGTCCGGTGGACCGGACGGGCGGGAGCGTCAGCTCGCCGCCCGGGTCTCGCCGTCCACGACCTCGCCCTTCTTCTGGATGATCCGGTCGATGAGGCCGTAGTCCCTGGCCTCTTCCGGCGACATGAACCGGTCCCGGTCCACGTCCTCGGCGATCTTCTCCACCGGCTGGCCCGTGTGCTCGGCCAGGATGTTGTTCAGCCGCTCCCGGGCGTAGAGGATCTCCTTGGCCTGGATCTCGATGTCCGCGGCCGTGCCCTGGGAGCCCCCGCTGGGCTGGTGGATCATGATCCGGGAGTTCGGAAGGGCCGACCGCTTCCCCTCCGTCCCGGCCGCCAGCAGGAAGGCGCCCATGGACGCCGCCATCCCCATGCAGATCGTGGAGACGGGGGCGCTCAGGAACTGGATCGTGTCGTAGATGGCCAGCCCGGAGTACACGCTGCCGCCCGGGCAGTTGATGTACAGGTTGATGTCCTTCTCCGGGTTGTCCGCCTCCAGGAAGAGGAGCTGGGCGATGATGATGTTGGCCACGTCGTCGTTGATCGGCGAGCCGAGAAAGACGATGCGGTCCATCAGCAGCCGGGAGAAGATGTCGTACGACCGCTCTCCGCGGCTCGAACGCTCGATGACGTATGGTGCGTAAGTCGTCATGCTCTTCCTGGGTGCGTTGCGTGTTCAGTCGGCCTCGGACCCCTGACTACACGGATGTTCGCCCGTGGAGCCGCCTCGAGGCCTCGATTTCTGGAATGATTCAAGTTAAAGTCGCCGCGCCACCGTCGCGACCGCCGGGGGAGTTCCCGCCGCCGGTCACTCGACGGAGGACTGCTCCTTCAGGTAGTCGAAGGCCTTCTCCGCCGAGATCTGCCGCCGGAGGGACTCCATCCGGTCGTCGCGGGCCAGCTGCCTGCGGACCGCGCCGGGCTCCAGGCCCTCGGCGTCGGCGATCTCCCGGATCCGCTCGTCCACCTCGTCCTCGGTGGCCTCCAGGCCCTCTCGCTCGGTGAGGCGCTCGATGATGAGGTGTCGCTTGATCTGGCGCTCCGCCCGGGGGCGGACCTGCTGCCGGGCCTGCTCCAGCTCCTCCGGATCGACGTCGTCCGGGGCGTCGAGCATGCGGTCCATGTAGTCCTCCACCATGGACTCCGGCACCTCGAACGGATTGGCCTCGATCACGTGGTCCATGAGGCGCTCCCGGACCTCGTTTTCCGCCTCGTCCCGGTGGTGCGCCTCCACGTCCTCGCGCACGGCCTCCCGCAGCTCCTCCAGGGACTCGAAGTCCCCGACCCGGGAGGCGAGCTCGTCGTCCAGGGGCGGCAGCTCGGCCTCCTTCACGTCCCGGAGCTCGATCTCCAGCTCGCGGTCCTCGGCCTGCCCCTCCTCCCTCAGAGCCTCGGGGAAGTGCACGTCGAAGGTCTCCCGCTCCCCGGGCTCGAGCGTCGAGATGGCGTCCTCGATGTCCGGAAGGGCGTTGCCGTCTCCCATCTCGAACTGGTACTCGTCGTCGCTGGAGAGCTCCTCCTCCCGGTCGGCGGGACGGATCCGCACGGTGACCATGTCGCCCTCCCGGGGCTCCCGCTCGGCGGGCCGCCACGTGGCCTCGTCCTCTCGCAGGCGGTCCAGGACCTCGTCGACCTCGTCCGGGTCCACCTCCGTGGCGGGCTGCTCCACCCTGAAGCCACCGACCCGGTCCAGCTCGATCCGGGGCATGATCTCGACTTCGATCTCGTACCTGAGCCGGTCGTCGGCCAGGAAGCCGATGTCGCTGATCTCCGGGTCGCCGATGGGCTCGATCTCCTCCTGACGGAACGCCTCCCGCAGGGTCTCGGAGACCAGCGACTGCACCGTCTGGTCGTCGATGGTGGGGCCGAACCGCTGCTCGACGATCTGCGGCGGGACCTTGCCCTGCCGGAAGCCGTCGAGGTCCAGCTGCTTCGCGAGCCGGGAGCGGACTCGACCCCGCTCCTCCTGGACCCGGGCCTCGGGCACGATGACGGTGAGCCGGCGCTTCCAGGCACCGGGCTCGTCCACCGTGACGTCGAGGCCCTTCTCCGCTGTCGTTGAGTCTGAGGTCATCGGATCAACTGCGCCTGAAGTCGAACGTCAGTGCGAAAGGGGGGACTCGAACCCCCACGGCCTCTCGGCCACCAGCTCCTAAGGCTGGCGCGTCTACCAGTTCCGCCACTTTCGCACCACAGGGCGTCCCCACGCCCGGCGGCCGGGGCGGACGAACCTACCGGCAGGCCGCGCCGGGATGCACCCGTCAGCCGCGCGGGATGCGGACGCTGATGAACTGCTCCACGCCGGCCTGCGGGATGTACACCCTCAGGTTGGCCACGGTGCCGGGCTGGAGTCGCGATACGATCTCGCGGTAGTCGTCCACGCTCTCGATGGGCTGGCCGTTGACGTCGGCGATGACGAAGCGCGTGCTCAGCCCCGCCCGGTCCGCCGGGCTGCCCCGGTCGACGCCGGTGACCACGACGCCCGTGATCTCCTCGGGCACCTCGAGCTGGGCCCGGATCTGCGGGGCGAGGTCACGGACCTCGATCCCCAGGGGGCCGCCGTCGGCCTGCTGCTCCGTCCGCTGCTGCTCCGTCTCGCCCGGGGTGCCCATCCGGCCCAGCGTGACGTCCACGGTCTGCTCCTCCTGCGTGGAGCGCCGCACGACGGTCACCTGCACGGTCTGGCCCGGATCGTAGCTCCGGATGCGCCGCTGGAGGTCGCTCACCGAGCGCAGGCGGCGCCCCTCCACGGAGACGATGACGTCGCCGCTCTGGATGCCCGCCTCGCGGGCCGGGCTCTCGGCGCCTCCCTGCAGCTCGCTGAACCCGGTGACCATGGCGCCCGCCACCCGGTCGAGGCCGTAGTACTCGGCGTCGTCGGGGCCCACCGGCTGGACGGTGACACCCAGCGCGGCCCGGCGGACCTCCCCGTGCTGAAGCAGGTCCTGCACGACCTCCTCCACCAGCTCGATGGGCACCGCGAAGCCGTAGCCCATGTAGTAGCCGGTCTCGCTGGCGATGGCCGTGTTCACCCCGATCACGCGTCCCCGCATGTTCACCAGGGGACCGCCGGAGTTGCCGGGGTTGATGGCCGCGTCCGTCTGGATGAAGTCCTCGATGGCCGGGTTGGCGATCTGATCGCGGAACTGCCGGTCCAGCACGCCGATGTTCCGCCCCTTGCCGCTCACGATGCCGGCCGTGACGGTGGTGGGAAGCGTCTCCTGGGGGCCCCCGCCGAAGCCCGGATTCCCGACGGCCAGCACCCACTCCCCCACCTCGGTGCTGTCGCTGGAGCCCAGCGAGACGGCCGGGAGGTCCTCGCCGTTCACCTTCAGCAGGGCCACGTCGGTGGTCGGGTCACGCCCCACCAGCTCCACGTCCCGGAAGCGACGCCGGTCGGAGAGCTGGACGTTGATCTCCTCGGCGTTCTCCACCACGTGGTTGTTGGTGATGATGTAGCCGTCGGGTCGGATGATGAACCCGGAGCCGGTGCCCGGCCGGGTCGGCGGCTCCTGGTCCTCGCCCTCGGGCTGCTGGCCGAAGGGGTTGAAGGGGAAGGGGAACTGGCGCTGCATCCGACGCCCCTGGACCTGCTTCTCCACCTCGACGGTGACCACCGCCGGCGTCACCTGCCGCGCCACCTGGGCGAAGTCGTCCGACAGCGCCCGTGCCGTGTTCGTCTGCACGGAGGCGTCGGTCCCCAGCTGGACGCTCCCCTCCTGCAGCGCCCCTCCCGAGGCGAACGACGGCGCGGTGAGGTCCAGCTGGGCGGCCACGCCCAGCCCGGCGGCGAAGGCGACGGCCGTGACGATGACGACGTTCAGCTTTGCCCTGAGGGCGTCGTTGATCTTCATGCTCTGTATCCTGTGGTCCTGCCTGGGTGCAGTCCGCTGCGGGCTCGGATCGACGTTGGACGTGCGGGACGTCCCGAGAGTTGTCCGGAGGGCCGGACGGTCGCGGCTCCGGCGTCGGACGGTCGAGGTCCAGTCACGCGGGAGTGGCTACTACGCCGGCCGCGGTTCGGCGGTCCCTGCCGTCGTGCCGCCGTGACGCTCACGACGTACCGAAGGGCGGCACCGCGGGGGCGCCGCCCTCCGTCGCACGGGTCGAGCGCTGAGATCGCTCGCCTGCTCTCCGTCCCGTTCCCCGGACCGTGGCGCGGGGACTCCTCGCGCCGGGGCGCCGGGGTCAGTCGTTCTCCTCGTCGACGATCTCGTAGTCGGCGTCGACGACGTCCTCGTCCTCCTCCTCACCGGAGGAGCTGCCCCCGTTGGCCGAGCCGGCGCCGCCGGGCTGTCCGCCGCCCGGTCCGCCCTGGAAGCCGGCACCGGGTCCGCCGGCCGCTCCCGGGCCGCCGGGTCCGCCGGGGCCGCCGGGTCCGCCGGGGCCGCCCGCAGCGCCGCCGGCGCCGGCCTGCTGCTGGGCGTACATGTCCTGGGAGGCCGACTGCACGGCCTGCTGGATCTCCTGGGTGGCGGCCTGGATGTCCTCGTGGTCGCCCTCCTTGAGGGCCTCCTGGCCGCGCTCCAGGGCGTCCCGGATCTCCTGGAGGTCGGACTCGTCCATGGCGTCCTCCCAGTCCTCCAGGTTGTCCTCGGTCTGATAGATCAGGGAGTCCAGCTTGTTGCGCGCCTCGATCCGCTCACGCCGGCGCTCGTCCTCCTCGGCGTGCTCCTCGGCCTCCTCGACCATGTCCTCGATCTCGTCCTCGGAGAGGCCGGAGGACGCCTCGATGCGGATCGACTGCTCCTTGCCCGTCCCCTTGTCCTTGGCGGAGACGTTCAGGATGCCGTCGGCGTCGATGTCGAACTCCACCTCGATCTGCGGGACGCCCCGGGGCGCCGGCGGGATGCCGGTCAGCTGGAAGCGGCCGATGGTCTTGTTGTCCTCGGCCATCTCCCGCTCGCCCTGGAGGACGTGGACGTCCACCGTGCTCTGGTTGTCCTCGGCGGTGGAGAAGATCTCGCTCTTGCTGGCCGGGATCGTGGTGTTCCGTTCGATGAGGCTGGTCATGACCCCGCCCAGGGTCTCGATGCCCAGGCTCAGCGGCGTGACGTCGAGCAGGAGCACGTCCTCGACCTCGCCGGCCAGGACGCCGCCCTGGATGGCGGCGCCGATGGCGACCACCTCGTCGGGGTTCACGCTCTTGTTCGGCTCGCGGCCGAAGAAGTCCTCCACCATCTCCTGGATCTTCGGGATCCGGGTGGAGCCGCCGACGAGGATGACCTCGTCGATGTCCGACGGGTTCAGCTCGGCGTCGTCCAGCGCCTTCTGCATCGGCTCCTTCGTGCGCTGGATCAGGTCGTCCACGAGCTGCTCGAACTTCGCCCGGGTCAGGTCCAGGTTCAGGTGCTTCGGCCCGGACTCGCCCGCCGTGATGAAGGGCAGGTTGATGTTGGTCTTCTTCGTGGAGGAGAGCTCGCACTTGGCCTTCTCGGCGGCCTCGCGCAGCCGCTGGCGGGCCATGGGGTCCTCGGAGAGGTCGATCCCCTGGTCCTTCCTGAACTCCTCCACCATCCACTCGATGATCCGGTCGTCGAAGTCGTCGCCCCCGAGGTGGGTGTCGCCGTGGGTGGCCTTCACCTCGAAGACGCCGTCCCCGAGCTCCAGGACGGAGATGTCGTAGGTGCCGCCGCCCAGGTCGTAGACGGCCACCATCTGCTCGCTCTCGTCGTCCAGGCCGTAGGCGAGGGAAGCCGCCGTGGGCTCGTTGATGATGCGCTCCACCTCGAGACCGGCGATGCGCCCGGCGTCCTTCGTGGCCTGCCGCTGTGCGTCGTTGAAGTACGCCGGAACGGTGATGACGGCCTTCTCGACCTCGTGCCCCAGGTAGTCCTCGGCCGTCTGCTTCATCTTCTGGAGCACCATGGCCGAGATCTCCGGCGGGAGGTGGGAGTCCTTCTCGGCGTTCGGCACCTTGACGACGGGGCGGTCCTCCTCGTCGCACTCGATCTCGTAGGAGACGATGTTCCGCTCGTCCTTCACCTCGGAGCACTTGCGGCCCATGAAGCGCTTGATCGAGTGGACCGTGTTCTCCGGGTTGGTCACCTGCTGCCGCTTGGCCACCTGACCGACCAGGCGCTCGCCCTCGTCGGTCCAGGCCACCACGGACGGCGTCGTCCGGTTCCCCTCGGCGTTGGGGATGACGACCGGATCGCCGCCCTCCATCACGGCGACGCAGGAGTTCGTCGTCCCCAGGTCGATGCCGATGATCTTCTCGCTTCGCTTGGCCATGGGTCTATCCTCTTGGTCTTCGTGCGTCTCTCGGTCGCCGTCGGCTCGCTTCACGATCGACCCGCGTCCGGTGCAGCGGGGGGGACGCGGGGCGACGCGTTCTCCGTCCGGGGGGCATGAGGTGCAAGCGATGTGCCCGGCCACGACCGGGCCGAATCCCCGTCGCGCCGGGCCGAATACGACATATTGGCACCGGCCGCCGCGGGTCCCCGAAGCGGCCCGTCCCTGGCCGTGTCAGATCGGCAGTGCGCCGTCCGGCGCGGGCCGCGAGCCGGGCCTGCAGCCGGATTGCACGCCCCCGGGACCCGGTCTACCGTAGCGGACCGCCATGCTCCCGCTGAAGGACGAGAACCCGACGGATCGCACGCCGTACGTGACGGTGGCCTTCATCGCTGCCAACGTGCTGGTGTGGCTCGTCATGCAGGACGCCGGCGGCGGGGCGGGCTTCGTGGACTCCCTGTGCCGGCTCGGGGTCATCCCGGCCTACCTGACCGGCGGGCTGGAGGCCGGTGAGACGATCACCCTCGGACGGGCGACCTGCCGGGTGGGCGGATCGCCGGCGCTGGCGACCCTGACGTCCATGTTCGCCCACGGGAGCTGGCTGCACCTGATCATGAACATGTGGTTCCTGTGGGTCTTCGGGAACAACATCGAGGACGCGCTGGGCCCGGCGAGATTTCCCTTCTTCTACCTGCTGGCGGGCGTGGCCGCGGTGGCCGCGCACGTGGCCCTGAGCCCGGACAGCGCCGCCCCCATGGTCGGGGCCTCGGGGGCGATCAGCGGGGTCATGGGCGCCTACCTGGTGCTGTATCCCCGGGCCGAGGTCGTGACGCTCATACCGATCTTCGTCTTCTTCCGCATCCTCGTGCTCCCGGCCTGGGTGATGCTGGGACTCTGGTTCCTGTACCAGGCCATGCAGGGCGTTCTCCTGGGCGGCACGGGGACCGGGGTGGCCATCTGGGCGCACGTGGGAGGCTTCGTCGCCGGGCTGGCCACCGTGAAGCTGTTCGCGCTCTCTCTGCGCAGCTGACGACGCCGCACGGAGGCCGGGACGCCGTTTGCTCCCGCACCGGGAACGCGACGATATTCAGCGGCCCATGAGTGCGCGCGCAGGAGGCGAGGAGCAGGCGGAGACGCGGGAGACGAGCCGGTCGACGTCCGGGTCCGCAGCGGAGCGTCCGGCCGGCGGCGAGGGGGAGGCCGGACCGGTGCCGTCGCCCCCGGCGGGCCCCGGCGAACGCGGGAACGGCGACGCCCGGGGCGGCGACCGCAACCCCGGCACGGAGCTGGACCTGGACGAGGTGACCCGGGCGTCGGCGAACCGGAGCGCCATCGAGAAGCGGGCCGACACCCTGGGACGGCGCCGATCCGTCAAGCAGGAGTGGCAGGCGGCCTGGCTGCTCCGTGCCGTGACCTGCCTCGATCTCACCAGCCTCAAGGGCGACGACACTCCCGGACGCGTGCGACGGTTGTGCGCCAAGGCACGACAGCCCGTTCGTCCGGACATCCTTCGGGAGCTCGGCGTCGGAAACCGCGACGTCCGGGTGGGCTCGGTATGCGTGTACGGGGCCCTGGTCCCGGCGGCCGTCGAGGCCCTTGAGGGGTCGGACATCCCGGTCGCCGCCGTGGCCGCGGGCTTCCCCGGAGGGCTGTCCCCCTTCCCGACGCGGCTGGAGGAGATCCGCCGGTGCGTGGAGGCGGGCGCCCGGGAGATCGACGTGGTGATCAGCCGTCGGAAGGTGCTCCTCGGAGCGTGGACGGAGCTCTACGACGAGGTGAGCGCGTTCCGCGAGGCCTGCGGCGACGCCCACCTGAAGGTGATCCTGGCCACCGGGGAGCTCGGCACCCTCCGCAACGTGGCACGCGCCAGCCAGGTGGCGATGATGGCCGGCGCCGACTTCATCAAGACGTCCACCGGCATGGAGGCGGTCAACGCCACGCTTCCCGTGGGCCTGGTCATGGCGAGGGCCATCCGGCGCTATCACGACCGCACGGGCCACAGGGTGGGCTTCAAGCCCGCCGGCGGCATCCGGACCGCCAAAGAGGCCCTCCAGTGGCTGTACCTGATCCGGGACGAGCTGGGGCGGCCGTGGTTGGATCGCCGCTGGTTCCGGTTCGGCGCCAGCTCCCTCCTGGCCGACCTGGAGCGCCAGCTGGAGCACCACGTCACCGGCCGATACTCGGCGTTTCACCGACATCCCATGGCCTGAGGAGGAGCATGCCGCGCATCGGGGAGCTGTTCGAGACCATGGAGTACGGGCCGGCGCCGGAGTCGGCGGAGCGGGCCCGCGCCTGGCTCGAGGAGCGCGACGCCACCTTCGACCACTTCATCGGGGGGCAGTGGACCCCACCCGCGGAGGGCGGGACCTTCGAATCGCCGAATCCGGCCACCGGCGAGCCGCTGGCCACCGTGGCACACGGGAGCGAGGCGGACGTGGACGCCGCGGTCCGCGCCGCCCGGGCCGCATATCCGGGCTGGCGGGATCGGTCGGGCCACGAGCGGGCCCGCTACCTGTACGCGCTGGCCCGCAAGCTCAAGAAGAACGCCCGGCTGTTCTCGGTCCTGGAGACGCTGGACAACGGAAAGCCGATCCGCGAGTCGCGCGACATCGACGTTCCGCTGGTGGCCCGGCACTTCTACCATCACGCCGGCTGGGCCCAGCTCATGGAGACGGAGCTCGACGGATACCGGCCGCTGGGCGTGGCCGGGCAGGTGATCCCCTGGAACTTCCCCCTCCTGATGCTGGCGTGGAAGGTGGCGCCGGCGCTGGCCACCGGAAACACGGTGGTGCTGAAGCCGGCCGAGCACACCCCTCTGACGGCGCTCCTGTTCTGCGAGCTGTGCCGGGAGGCCGGACTGCCGGACGGGGTGCTGAACGTCGTCACCGGCGACGGCCGCACCGGCGACGCCCTGGTCCGCCACCCCGACGTGGACAAGGTGGCCTTCACCGGCTCCACGGAGGTGGGGCGGACGATTCGCGAGGCGACGGCCGGGAGCGGCAAGGAGCTCTCGCTGGAGCTCGGCGGGAAGTCGCCCTTCGTCGTGTTCGACGACGCCGACCTGGACAGCGTCGTGGAGGGGGTGGTGGACGCCATCTGGTTCAACCAGGGCGAGGTCTGCTGCGCCGGATCCCGGATCCTGGTCCAGGAGAGCGTCGAGGAGGAGCTGGAGCGGAAGCTCCGCCGCCGCATGGAGACGCTCCGGATGGGAGATCCCCTGGACAAGGGCGTGGACGTCGGGGCCATCGTGGCGCCCGTTCAGCTGGACCGCATCAGGGGGCTCGTCGAGCAGGGTCGGGACGAGGGAGCCGAGATCTGGCAGCCGTCGTGGAGCGAGCCGCGCGACGGCTGGTTCTATCCGCCGACGCTGTGCACCAACGTCTCCTCCGCCGCCACCATCTCCCGGGAGGAGATCTTCGGGCCGGTGGTGGTGATGATGAGCTTCCGGACGCCGGAGGAGGCGGTGGAGCTGGCCAACGACACGCGCTACGGGCTGGCGGCCAGCGTCTGGTCGGAGAACATCAACCAGGCGCTGCACGTGGGCTCCCGCGTCGAGGCCGGCACCGTGTGGGTGAACTCGACCAACCTGTTCGACGCCGCCGCGGGATTCGGCGGCTACCGCGAGAGCGGCTTCGGGCGCGAGGGCGGCCGGGAGGGGCTCTGGGAGTACGTGGAGCCCGCCTGGAAGGCCGACCGCGAGCCGAAGCCGGAAGCGGACGCCCGCCCCGAGATCCCGGGCGGAGAGGCGGGCGTGGGGGTGGGCGAGGCGTCGCGGCCCGACGGCGGGGACGGCGACGGCGACGCCCCGCCCATCGACCGTACGCCGAAGATGTACGTGGGGGGTGCCCAGGCGCGTCCCGACGCCGAATACGTGCTGCCGGTCCTCGACGCCGAGGGGCGGCGCATGGGCGAGGTCGGCCGCGGCAACCGGAAGGACATCCGGAACGCGGTGGAGGCCGCCCGCGAGGGAGACGGATGGGCCGGGGCCTCCGGCCACAACCGGGCGCAGGTGCTGTACTACGTCGCCGAGAACCTGAGTGCTCGCGCCGGGGAGTTCGCGGAGCGGATCGGTCGCATGACGGGCGAGGGCCCGGAGCCGGGCCGTCGGGAGGTGGACCGGTCCATCGAGAGGCTGTATCACTGGGCGGCCTGGGCGGACAAGTGGGACGGCGACGTCCACCGCACGCCGTTCCGGAACGTCACCTTCGCCATGCCGGAGCCCCTGGGCATCATGGCGGTGGTCGCTCCCACGGAGCACCCGCTCCTCGGGTTCGTGTCCACCGTCGCGCCGCCCCTGGCCGTCGGCAACCGGGTGGTGGCCGTCCCCTCCCAGCGGTGGCCGCTGGCAGCGACGGACTTCTACCAGGTGCTCGACACGTCCGACGTGCCCGCCGGCGCCCTGAACATCGTCACCGGCGTCCGGGACGAGCTGGCCGAGGTGCTGGCCGCCCACGACGACGTGGACGGGATGTGGTACTTCGGCTCCGCCGGGGGGAGCGAGATGGTCGAGCGGCAGTCGACGGGCAACCTGAAGCGGACCTGGGTCGACGACGGTCTGGCCCGCGACTGGACGGACCCGGAGCAGGGCGGCGGGCGGGAGTTCCTGCGGCAGGCGACGCAGGTCAAGAACCTCTGGGTTCCGTACGGCGAGTAGCGACTCGGTGCCTCTCCTCCGCTCCCTGACGAGCGCGGGCCGCGGGGCCCGGTGCGCCCGGCTCCTGCTGGCGGCCCTGCTGGCCCTCCCGCTGATCCTGGTGACCGCCGAGCCCGCCGCGGCGCAGGCCGCCGCCGACACGGCGGCCACCACGCTGGGCGGGGACCGGGGGGGAGGGGGCATCCCCTTCTGGCAGCGGGCGCTCCGGGGGCTGCTGGGGCTGTCGGCCCTGCTGGCGGTCGCCTGGACCTTCTCCCGGCGCCGGGACGCGATCCGGTGGGACCTGGTGGGCAAGGGGCTCGGCCTGCAGCTGGCCTTCGCGCTGCTGGTGCTCAAGACCGACTGGGGCCGGGCCTTCTTCAGGCTCGTGAACGACATGTTCGTCGCGCTGATCGGCTTCACGAACGAGGGAGCCCGCTTCCTGTTCGGGGGGCTGGTGGGCGGCGGGCTGCAGGCGCCGGGCGGGGGGATGATCCAGGTCGGGGCGGAGTTCGCGTTCAGCGTGCTCCCCACGATCATCTTCTTCTCGTCGCTGATGACCCTCTTCTACCACCTGGGCTTCATGCAGGCCGTGGTGAAGGGCATGGCCTGGCTGATGCAGCGGACCCTCCGGACCAGCGGCGCGGAGACGGTCTCGGCCGCCGGGAACATCTTCGTGGGCCAGACGGAGGCGCCGCTCCTGGTGAAGCCCTTCATCGAGCGCATGACCACCTCGGAGCTCAACACGATCATGACCTGCGGCTTCGCCACGGTGGCCGGGGGCGTGATGGCCGCCTACGTGGCCATGCTCTCGGACCAGTTCGCGAACATCGCGGGACACCTCCTGGCCGCCACCATCATGTCGGCGCCGGCGGCCATCGTGGTGAGCAAGATCCTGTGGCCCGAGACGGACGAGCCGGAGACCGGCGGCGAGATCTCGGTGGAAGTGGAGGAGGAGCACGCCAACGCCATCGACGCCGCCGCCGGAGGCGCGGCCGACGGGCTGCGCCTGGCGCTCAACGTCGGGGCCATGCTCCTGGCCTTCCTGGCCCTGATCGCCATGGCCAACGGCATCCTGGGATGGGCCGGCGGGCTGGCGGGCGTGGAGGGGCTGACCCTGGAGAGGATCTTCGGCTGGGCCTTCTCGCCCCTGGCGTGGCTCCTGGGGGTGCCCTGGGGGGACGCGGCGGAGATCGGCAGCCTGCTGGGGGTGAAGATGGTGGCCAACGAGTTCGTGGCCTTCCAGCAGCTCTCGGAGATGCTGGCGGGCGGCGGCGGGCTGCACACCCGCTCGGTCATCATCGCCACCTACGCCCTGACCGGCTTCGCGAACTTCAGCTCCATCGCCATCCAGATCGGCGGCATCGGGGGCATCGCCCCGTCGCGCCGCTCCGAGCTCTCGGAGCTCGGCATGCGGGCCATGCTGGGCGGCACGGCGGCCACGTGGATGACGGCCACCTTCGCCGGGGTCCTGGCGTGACGGGGGAGACGGAGGAGCCGGGGGCACCGGAGCGTGCGGCCGACGGCGCCACCGTCCGCCGTGCCGCCGGGGCGGTGCGCGAGCGGGTCGAGCGGGCCGGGCGCCCGGTCCGTCCCCGGCTCGGGGTCGTGCTGGGGTCGGGCCTCGGGGGACTGGAGGAGCGCTTCCGGGACCCGGTGAAGGTCCCCGCCGGCGAGATCCCGGGATGGCCCGAGCCCCGGGTGTCGGGGCACGCGGGACGGGTCGTGGTGGGCGATCTCGCCGGGGTCCCGGCCGTGGGCCTCGCGGGCCGCGCCCACCTGTACGAGGGGCACCCGCCCGACGTGGTGGCGCTTCCGGCCCGGGTCCTCTGCCGGCTCGGAATCGACGTGCTCTTCCTCAGCAACGCCGCCGGCGCCGTGAACCGGGACTTCCGCCCCGGCGAGCTCATGGCCGTGGCCGACCACCTGAACTTCATGTTCCGGAGCCCGCTGGCGGGCCCCGCCGCCGACGACGAGAGCCGGTGGCCGGACCTCTCCGACGCCTGGGACCCGGTCCTGCGTGGGGTGGTTCGGGAGACCGCCGCGGAGGAGGGCGTCCCGCTCCGCGAGGGCGTGTACGCCGCGGTGCTGGGGCCCAGCTACGAGACGCCGGCGGAGGTCCGGATGCTGGAGAGGCTGGGCGCCGACGCCGTGGGGATGTCCACCGTGCCCGAGGTGCTGGCGGCGCGGTCCCTGGGGGTGCGCTGCGTCGGCGTGAGCTGTCTCACCAACTACGCCGCCGGCGTCGCCCACGGCGAGCTGAGCCACGACGAGGTGCTGGAGACCACCGAGCGGGTGGCCGAGGACTTCCAGCGGCTGGTGCTCCGCACCGTGGAGAGGCTGGAGGAGAGGGGCGAGCTCGGCGGGCGCTGACCGCTGCTCCCCCTCTGCGCCGCGCTCCCGCCCGCCCCGGCGGAGCCGAGGAGGCGCTCAGCCGCCGTCGGACGTCCCCCGGCGGCTGTTGTAGATGGGGCCGCCGCCCTCGGCGTAGGCGCGGAGCACGGACCGGGCCTCGTTCCGGCGGACGTCCCGGAGCACCTCGACGCCGCGGCGCTCCAGGGCGGTCGTCCAGTCGGAGGGCTTCTCGCCCTCGTCGAATCCCACCTGCCGGGCGTCCGAGCTACGGGCCCCGCACACCAGCCGGGTCACCCCGGACCACGGAACGGCGCCGAAGCACATGGCGCACGGCTCGGCGCTGGTCACCAGCTCGCACTCGGGGAGCCCGGGCGCCGCCAGGTCGTGGGACTCCAGGGAGCGCTGGGCCAGCATCAGGGCCACCATCTCGGCGTGGAGCACCGAGCACCGCTCCCGGACCACCAGGTTGACCCCGGCGGCCACCAGCGTCCCCCGGTCCCGGTCGAAGACGGCGGCGCCGAAGGGGCCTCCCGTCTCCCGGCGGACGTTTCGACGGGCCAGCTCCACGGCCACCGTCATCCGCTCCTCGGGCCCGTGGAACGCGCGGTCGGGATCGGGGGACGCCGCCTCGAGCCACCCGGGGATCCGGAACTCCAGTTTGGGAGGGCTCACGGGCTCACGGCCGCCGCGGGTCGGTCCAGTGGTTCAGGGGGCCGTTGCCGTGCCCCAGGCCCGGGGCCGTGGCCAGCGCCTGCCGGGTGAAGTGGAGCCCGCTGGACACCGCGTCCTCCAGCTCCCAGCCGAGCGCCCGCCCCGCGGCGACCGCCGATGAGAGGGTGCAGCCGGTGCCGTGGCTGTTCCCCGTCTCGATGCGGCCGGCCCGCCACACGCGGGTGGAGTCGCCGTCGGACCAGACGTCCACGAGCTCGTCTCCGCTCATGTGCCCGCCCTTCACCAGCGCGGATCCGGCCCCCAGCTCCACCAGCTCCCGGGCCGCCTCCCGCATCTCCCCCTCGTCCCCGACGCTCCTCCCCAGCAGCATCTCCGTCTCGTGCAGGTTCGGCGTCGCCACGGCGCACAGGGGGAGGAGGTCGTCCCGGATGGCCTCCAGGGCGTCCTCCTCGAGCAGGGGGTCGCCGCTGGCCGCCACCATGACCGGGTCCAGGACGTAGTTCGGGAGCGCCGTCTCCTCGAGCGCTTCGGCCACCGCGCGGACCACCCGGGCGTTGGCCAGCATTCCGGACTTGCAGGCCGCCGGCTCCAGGTCCTCCGCCACCACGCGGATCTGGCGGGAGACGATCTCCGGGTCCACGGGCTGGATCCCGTGCACGCCGCGCGTGTCCTGGGCGGTGACCGCCGTCACGGCCGACGTGCCGAAGACCCGGTAGGCGTGAAAGGTCTTCAGGTCCGCCTGCACGCCGGCGCCGCCGCCGGAATCGCTCCCCGCGATCGTCAGGGCCACGGGGGGGGCGTCCGGGTCCCGCTCGCCCGCGCCGGTCATTCCCGGTCCCCCTCGACGCGGTACTCCTCCGGCGGGGGCGGAAGCCGCTCCAGGGCCTCCTTCATGGTCCGGTACTCCCCGGAGGAGGTGCGGAGCCCGCGCAGGGAGTCCGCCGGCAGACGGTCGATGATCCGACGCACGTGCTCGACGCGGTCCTCCGTCAGGGGATGGCTCGTGAAGAGGGCTTCCAGGGCGTTCGGCCGCCGCTCCCTCATCTCCTGCAGCGTCTCGAAGAAGCGGACGAGACCGTCGGGATCCCATCCGGACCGGACCAGGTATCCCACGGCCAGGCTGTCGGCCTCCGACTCCTGGGCCCGGCTGTACCTCGCGAAGTACAGGTTGGCCCCGATGCCGATGCCGGCCCGGGCGGCGCCCCGGGGCTCTCCCAGCAGGATGGACCCCACCCCCAGGGCCAGTCCCGCGCTCCGGGCCCGCTCCATCTGCTCCGCCGAGTGCCGGGCCACCACGTGCGCCACCTCGTGCGCCAGCACGCCGGCCACCTCCGACATGTTCTCGCTGGCCTCCAGCAGGCCACGGTTCATGTAGATGAAGCCACCGGGCACGGCGAACGCGTTGACGACGTCGGTGTTCACCACCTGGAACTCGTAGGGGAGGTCCGGCCGGTCGGTGCGAGAGGCGATGTCGGTGCCGACCCGGTCCACGTAGCCCCGGATCGCGTCGTCGTCGACCAGGGGGAGCTCCTCGTTGAGCTGACTCGAGTAGTCCCGGCCCATCTGGATCTCCTCCCGCTGGGAGACGGAGACCAGGGCACACCCGGCCAGGAGGAGGGCCGCGGCGGCCAGGGCCAGGGGCGCGATGTGTCGCGATCGGCTCATGGAGCGCAGAACGTTCAGGAGATGGAGGGCTTCGTCCCGGGTGAGCGGTCCGTCACGATCGGCCACGAATCCGGCCGGCGGCCCGGCGCGCCGGGGACGCGGGGCGACGGCCGCAACATAACATATCGCTCGGCGCTCCGGGACCTGCGGGGACCCGGCCGGTGCGCCGGAACCACGCGCCCCGCGGCGGCATAGGAGTCCGATCGAGCTCCCCGCCACGTCCGAGGTGACGATGCCCAGTCGACGAGAAGCGAAGATCCTGCGGTCGCTGAGCCGCCGGAAGGGGCGCGAGCGCCACGGCCTCTTCCTGGCCGAGGGGCCGAACCTGGCCCGGGAGCTCCTGGAGTCGGAGCTCGAGGTGGAGCTGGTCCTCCACACCGACGAGGTCGCGGCCCGGGACGCCGGCCGCCGGATCCTCGACCGTCTGCAGGAGCGCGGGGCGGAGCTCCGGAGCGTGGATTCCGGCACCCTGTCGGAGTTCGCCGACACCGTGACGCCCCAGGGGCTCCTGGCCGCCGTCCGAACCCCCCGCCCCGACCCGCGGGACCTCCCGGCGACCGGCCTCCTGATCTTCGATGCCGTCCAGGATCCGGGAAACTTCGGGACCCTGGCGCGCACGGCCGAGGCCATGGGGATGTCGGCGGTCGTGGCGCTCGCCGGGACCGTCGACGCCTGGAACCCGAAGGCCGTCCGCGCCGCCGCGGGCTCCACCTTCCGGCTGCCCGTGTTCAGCGCGGCCTGGGAGGAGGTGCGGGACCGGCTCCGCGAGATGGAGGTGACGGTCTGGGCGGCGGACCCGCTGGGGGAGCCGGTCTACGGCGGCGGAGCGGCGCCCGAGCGCCTGGCGCTGGTCCTGGGGAACGAGGGGCGCGGCGTCTCCGGGGAGGTCCTGGACGACGCCCACCGGCGGGTCCGGGTGCCCACCACGGGCTCGGTGGAGTCGCTGAACGTGGCCGTGGCCGGGGCGCTCCTGGTGGACAGGATCTTCGGGCTGCGGGCCGCCGAGGGGAGCGCCGGGGCGTGAGCCTGGTGGACGCGGTCTACTGGACCTACGCCGCCCTGCTCGGCGCGGCCACCGGCTCCTTCCTGAACGTATGTGTCGTCCGCCTGCCCGAGGAGGAGAGCGTGGTCCGGCCGCCCTCCCGGTGTCCGGGCTGTGCCGCCCGCATCGCCTGGTACGACAACATCCCGGTCCTCAGCTACCTGTGGCTCCGGGGACGGTGCCGGCACTGCGGGGAGCGGATCTCGGCCCAGTACCCCCTGGTGGAGGCGTCGACGGCGGCCATCTGGCTGGGCATGGCCCTCTACTACGGGCCGAGCTGGCGTGCCCTGGAGGGGGCGGTCCTCTTCAGTCTCCTCCTGGGGATCGCCCTCATCGACGCCCGGCATTACCTGATCCCGGACGTCCTGAGCATCGGCGGGCTGGCCGCCGGCCTGGCGCTCTCGCTGCTGCCGGGTGGCGTGGGCCCCCTGGAGGCGGCGGGCGGGGCCGCCGGCGGCTTCGTCCTCCTGTGGCTGGTGGGAGCCGCCGGCGAGTGGTGGCTCGACCGCCCGGCCATGGGCGGAGGCGACATGAAGCTGCTGGCCATGATCGGCGCCTTCCTGGGGCCCGTCGACACCATGCTGTCCCTGTTCCTAGGGGCGCTGACCGGCACCGTCGTGTTCGGCCCCATCAGCCTGAAGACCGGCAAGCTGGTGCCCTTCGGTGTTTTCCTGGCCCTGGGGGCGGCGCTGGCCTTCCTGTTCGGCGAGCCCCTGACGGAGTGGTACCGGGCCTGGGCGTTCGGGTAGCCGGCGGAGCGCCGGAGGCGTCGGCAGGACGCTAGAACCGATCCGGGCGGAAGGGCTCCAGGTCCACTCCGCCCCCGTCCCCTCCGCCCGAGATCCGATCCGCCACCCCGGAGGCGGCCGCCGGCGCCAGCAGCACCCCGTTCCGGCCGTAGCCGGTGGCGTAGTGCAGGCCGTCCACCTCCGGGTCCGGGCCGAGGATCGGTCGCCCGTCCCCGGCGATCGGCCGCAGCCCCGCCCATCCGTCGACGGCCGGCGCGTCCCGAAGGCGCGGGGCCAGCCTCCCCACGGCCCGTCGGATGGCGGAGCGGCCCTCCTCGGTGACGGCGGTGTCGAAGCCGACCTCCTCCATGGTGGAGCCGGCCACCACCGTCCCGTCGGACCGGGGGACGGCGTAGCGGCCCCGGTGGTCCGCCAGCAGGGGCGTCGGCGGCTCGTCCTCGGGATCCAGGCGGAGGATCTGTCCCCGGACCGGGCGGACGGGCACCGGCCGGGGCAGGCCCTCGAGGCGGCCGGACCACGCGCCCGCGGCCAGGACGACGACACCGGCGCCCAGCGGCCGTCCCGCACGGGTTTCCACGCCCGCGACCCGGCCGTCCCGCACCCGCAGGCCCGCCGCGGCCTCGTCCCGGACGTCCCCGCCGGCGGCCCGCACGGCAGCGGGCAGGGCGTCGGCCAGCGACTGCGCGTCCACCTGGGCCTCGCCGGGGAGCCACAGGTAGGACTCCACCTGGCGCGAGGCCCAGGCGTGTCGCGAGGCCGCCTCGTCCGGGGACAGCATCCGCGGCTCGGGGCCGGAGTCCGACGTGCCGAGCACGCGGGCCTGCCACCGCACCATCTCCCGGGACTCCTCCTCGGCCGCGGCGTCCGGGTTGGCCACCAGCATCCCGTCGGCCCGGAGCCCGAGGTCCGTTCCGGAGAGCCGCTCCACGCGACGGAGGAAGCGGGGGTGGAGGGCCCGGCTCCGCATCCCCAGTCGGAGGAGCGCCCCGTCGTCGGAGCACTCGTAGCGGGCGGTGAGCATGCCCGCCGCGGCCCGGGTGGACGGCCCCTCCGCACCCGGCTCCAGCACCGTCACGTCGGCGCCCCGCTCCAGGAGCTCCAGCGCCACCGAGCATCCGGCCACGCCGCCTCCGACCACCAGGACGTCCGGCTCTCGGTCCGACACGGGTCAGCCCTCCCTGTCCGGTGAGCGGGGCGGACCGACGCCGCCGGCGCGTCCCCGGCCCGGCAGCCGCTCCAGCCGGGCCCGGGTGACCTGCGTGTCGGTGGCGCCGAGCACCTCGATCCTCACGCCCTCCCGCTCGAACGTCTCCTCCGGCCGCGGGACCCGCCCCAGGTCGTCCAGCAGGTAGCCGTTCAGCGACCGGTGCTCCAGCAGCGGGAAGGAGGTGTTGAAGAAGTGGTTGATCGCGCGGAGGTTCGCCGAACCGTCCACCACGATCTCGCTCCGGCTCCGCCGCACGATGGACTCCTCCGGAACGTCCATCTCGTCGTGGATCTCCCCGACGAGCTCCTCCAGCACGTCCTCCAGGGTCACCAGGCCGTCGGTGCCGCCGTACTCGTCGACCACGATCCCCAGGTGCACCCGCCGGGCCTGGAAGTCCTGCAGCAGCTCCACCAGCGGCACGGAGCCCGGCACGAAGACCGGGTCCAGGGCCAGCTCGCCCAGCGAGATGTCGTCCCGGCCGCCGATCAGCGCCTGGTACGCGTCCCGCAGGTAGAGCACGCCCGTGATCTCGTCCAGGGTGTCGCCGTAGACGGGGATCCGACTGTAGGGCACGGTCTGCAGCTCGTCGGTGATCGTGAACAGCGGCGCCTCGTCGGGCCAGGCGAAGATCTCGACCCGCGGCGTCATGACCTCCCACGCCCGGGTCGAGTCCAGCAGGAACGCCCGCTCGATGATCTCCCGCTCGTGCTCGTCGATGTCGCCGGAGACGTGGCCCATGCGGGTCATCGTCCGGATCTCGCCCTCGGTGATCTGCTGGGCGGCGCCGAGGTCCCGGGGCATCACCGCCCGGGTCACCGCGCTCAGCGGCGCGATCAGGGGAAAGAAGGCGCGGGAGAGGAAGGAGAGGATGGGGGCCGAGAAGAGCGAGATCCGGGTGGCCTCGGCGGCGGCGAATCCCTTCGGGGTGATCTCGCCGAAGAACAGGAGGAGCAGGGTCACGACGCCGGTGGCCACGCCCACGCCGGCGGAGCCCAGGGCCCGGGTGGCCAGGTAGGTGGCCACCGACGCCGCCGCCACGTTGGCCACGTTGTTGCCCACGAGGATGGTGACCAGGAGCCGCTCCGGGTCCTTCTTGAGCTGGAGCAGGGCTTCGGCCCCGCGGCGCTCCTCCTCGACCAGCATCCGGGCCCGCGCCTCCGTCAGGGAGAAGACGGCGATCTCGGAGCCGGAGAAGAACGCCGACATGAAGAGGAGGAAGCCGAAGAGGGCGAGGGTGCCGAGCACGTGGGATCGCGGCTCAGCCGCGCGAGGTCGGGACGGTGGAGCGTGCCGAAGGCCTCCGGAACGCCCGGTGGGGACCGTTCATCGTGACCGAAAGCTAGGCCAGCGTGCGCGAGGCCGTCAAGCGCAGGAGGCCCGCGGCGCCGGCCCGTGTCGCCGCTTGCGAAAATTTTCACAAGCAGATAGTCTCGGCGGTGCTGGAACTGGTGGGAGGAGCACGTCTGCATGAACAGGGTTGGCGACGCGGGGCCGGCGCCGGAGGAGGACAGCTCGTCGTCCTCCAGCACCGGCCGGCAGCTGGCCCGGTACGGCGGCCACGGGCTCACCATCGGCGTCGCCACCGCCCTGTTCTCCTGGCTGGGGAACCTCCTGGACGGCCTGATCGGCACGGGACCCCTGTTCGTGATCCTCGGGGCCACGATCGGCTTCGTCGGGGGATTCTACTCCATGTACCGGGACCTGGTGCTGGAGCAGCGCCGGGAGGACGACGATGGGGGCTGAGGAGAGCGGCGGGTCGGCCGGTCTCACGTCCTCGCCCGCCGGGTACGCCCTGGTCGGCCTGGCCCTGGTCCTCGTCGGATCGGGAGCCGCCAGCTGGCGCTGGGGGGCCGGCCCCGACGTGTGGGCCGGATGCCTGCTGGCCTGGGGCCTCCAGACGGTCACGTTCTGGCCGCTGTGGAGGACGATCCGGCGCGGGGAACGGGCCCTGCGTGTGTGGATCGCCGGGATCACGGCCCGCGTCGCGGGGCTCGGAGCCATCGCGGGCGTCGGGTGGCTGACGGGAGCCGTCGTGGCTCCGGCGGCGATCGGCTACGGCCTGACGCTGATCGTGCTCCTCTGGGCCGAGGGCTTCTGGCTGGTCCGGGCCCTGAAGAGCGAGGAGAACGAGGATCTCTGGACGCCGGTCTCCCCGCCGGACCCGTAGGACCGATCGACACAGACAGCAACGACGAACGAACGGACGATGTCACCGCTCCTTCTCACAGCATGGAACGGCCTCGCCGCCGCCCTCGGCGGACAGGAGGCCGGGCACGGCACGGAGTCCTCCGCGCAGGAGGCGCAGCACGCCGGGGGACAGGCCGCCGAGGCCGCCCACGGGGCGCAGGAGGCCGCCGGCCACGGGGCCGGCCACGCCGAGGGGTGGGGCACGGAGACGATGATCCATCACGTGACGGACTCCCAGTCCATCGACCTGGGGTTCGCCACCATCGACCTCCACGCCCTGGCCTTCGACCCGCTGCAGCTGGGCCCGCTGGCCGTCGACCTCTCGATCAGCAAGTACATCGTCTTCCTGTTCCTGGCGGCGATCCTCACGATCGTCACCGTCTGGTACGCGGCCGCGAAGGCCCGCGACATGCAGCAGGGGGAAGAGGCGCCGGGGGGAGTGCTGAACGCCTTCGAGGCCTTCTACTTCTTCCTGCGCGACGACGTGGCCCTCTCGAACATCGGCGAGGGCGGCGAGCGCTTCGTGCCCTTCGTGGTGACGCTCTTCTTCTTCATCCTGTACGCGAATCTGCTGGGCCTGCTGCCCTTCGGGGCCACGGCCACGTCCAGCATCATGGTCACGGGGGCGCTGGCCTTCATCTCGCTGCTGGTGATCGAGTACGCCGGCTTCGTCGCCCTGGGGCCGAAGGGATACGCGAAGACGATCTTCGCCATCCCGGAGGACCTCCATCCGGTGATGAAGGGCATGATGGCGATCATCATGCCGCCGGTGGAGCTGCTGGGGAAGCTGACGAAGCCCTTCGCCCTGGCCGTCCGGCTGTACGCCAACATGAGCGCGGGACACTTCGTGCTCCTGGCCATGCTCGGCCTCATCATCACCTACGGGAGCTTCACGGCCGCCACGGGGATCACGACCATCGCCGGCGCGCTGGTCCTGGGGCTGTTCATCATGTTCCTCGAGATCTTCGTGGCCTTCCTCCACGCCTACATCTTCACGGTGCTCACCGCGGTGTTCATCGGGCTGATCCGACACGGACATTGACGGATCGTCCGGGCTGAGACCGCTCCGGGCACCCCACCGCTCTCCGCGCGCCGCCGGCGGCGGGGACGGACGACGAATCGATCGGACGACCATCAACACGACACGAACAGGGGAGACAGGGACCCATGCTGAACATGCTCGCACTTCTCCAGCAGGGCGCGACGGGGCTGACCGGTGACATCGGCGCAGGTCTGGCCATCCTCGGCGCAGGCGCCGTGGTCATCGGCGCCGGCATCGGGATCGGCCGCATCGGCGAACAGATGACCGAGGCCATGGCCCGCCAGCCCGAGGCCGCCGGACAGATCCAGACCGCGGCGATCATCCTCGCCGCCCTCATCGAGGGCGTGGCCTTCTTCGGGCTGATCATCGCCGGCTTCATCAAGTAGATGAGATGAGAGCACTGACACGACGAATCGCCGCGGCGGCCGGGCCGGTCCTGCTGGTCCTGCTGGCCGCCGCCGATCCGGCGCTGGCCCAGGAGGGCGGGGGGAGCCCCATCTTCTCCGTGGACCTGGGTCTGGTGGTCTGGACCTGGGTCATCTTCCTCGTCACGCTGGGCATCCTGGCGTGGAAGGTCTTCCCGATGATCTCGGGGAGCCTCGAGGAGCGTCGCAGGAAGATCCAGTCGGCCATCGACTCCGCCCGGGAGGACCGGGAGGAGGCGCGCCGCCTGCTGGAGGAGCACCAGCGCCAGCTGGAGAAGGCCCGCCAGGAGGCGCAGGAGATCCTGCAGGAGGGCCGGGAGGCCGGCGAGCGGCTCCGCGAGGAGATCCTGCAGGAGGCCCGCGAGGAGCGGGAGGAGATGATGGAGCGGACGCGCCGCGAGATGGAGCGCGAGCGCGAGAAGCTCCGCAGCGAGATCCGGCAGGAGGCCGTCGAGGTGGCCATCTCCGCCGCCGAGCGCCTGATGCGGTCCGAGATGGACCGTGAGGAGAACCGGCGCCTGGTGCGCGATTACATCGACCGGGTCGGATGAGCGAGACCGCGGTCGGCGAGAACTACGCCGGCGCCCTGCTGGAGCTGGCCACGCGCCGGGACGCCGCCGAGGCGTACGGAGAGTACCTGGCCGAGCTGGCGAGCCTCTACCGCGAGGAGGGGCAGTTCCGGCTCTTCCTGGACACCCCTCGCGTCCCGGAGGGTCGGAAGAAGGAGGTCCTGCGAGAGGTGCTCGCGGACCGCGTTCCGGAGCCCTTCCTCCACTTCCTCCTGGTGGTCCTCGACAAGCGGCGGCAGCGCTCCATTCCGCGCATCGAGGAGGCCTACCGGGACCTGCTGGACGAGCGCTTCGGCCGGGTGCACGCCAACGTGACGCTGGCCCTGGAGCCCGACGACGAGCTCCGGGAGGAGATCACCGAGCGGCTCTCGTCGCTCCTGGACCGCCAGGTCGAGGCCAACTTCCGGACGGACGAGGACATCGTCGGCGGGATCCTGGTCCGCTTCGAGGACAAGGTCATGGACGGCTCCCTCCGGCGCCGCCTGCAGAACCTGCAGCGCCGCCTGCTGGACTCCGGCGATTCGGCTGCCGGGGCCGCGGCCGGGGGCGCGCAGAGCACGAACACATAAAGGACACCACACCGAGGCATCATGGCGAACAGCGAACGTTCCCTGAGAGCGAGCGAGATCAAGGACGCCCTGCTCGACCAGGTCGAGAAGTACGAGGAAGACCTGGAGCTCGAGGAGGTCGGCGAGGTGCTGGAGGTCAAGGACGGTATCGCCCGGATCTGGGGCCTGACCTCCGCCGTCTCGAACGAGATGCTGGAGATCGAGGCCTCCGAGACCGGCGACACCGTCACCGCCCTGGCCCTGAACCTCGAGGAGGACAACATCGGGGCCGTGATCCTGGGCGACTGGCTCGGGATCAAGGAGGGGGACAGCGTCCGCCGCACCGGACGCGTCCTCCAGGTGCCGGCCGGCGACGAGTTCCTGGGCCGGGTCGTGAACCCGCTGGGGGAGCCCCTGGACGGCCAGGGGCCCATCCAGGGCGACGACCGCATGAAGGTGGAGGAGAAGGCCCCGGGCATCGTCTACCGGCAGCCGGTGGACGTGCCGCTGCACACGGGCCTCAAGTCCATCGACAGCATGATCCCCATCGGCCGGGGCCAGCGTGAGCTGATCATCGGCGACCGGCGGACGGGGAAGACGGCCATCGCCATCGACGCCATCATCAACCAGCGCGACAGCGACGTGAAGTGCGTCTACGTGGCCGTCGGGCAGAAGGCGTCCACCGTGGCCGGGGTCGTGGAGCGGCTGAAGGACGAGGGCGCCATGGACTACACCACCGTGGTGGCGGCCAACGCCTCGGACCCCACCACCATGCAGTACATCGCCCCGTACGCCGGCTGCGCCATGGCCGAGTACTTCATGTACAAGCAGGGCGAGGACACGCTGGTCGTCTACGACGATCTCTCGAAGCAGGCCGACGCCTACCGCGAGATGTCGCTGATCCTCCGCCGCCCGCCCGGCCGCGAGGCGTATCCGGGCGACGTGTTCTACCTGCACAGCCGGCTCCTGGAGCGGTCGGCCAAGATCAACGAGGACCCCGAGGTCGTCGAGGACCACGACCTGATCGAGGAGCCCGGCGGATCGCTGACGGCGCTCCCCATCATCCAGACGCAGGAAGGGGACGTCTCGGCCTACATCCCGACCAACGTCATCTCCATCACCGACGGCCAGATCTACCTGGAGACGGACCTCTTCTACCAGGGCGTGCGGCCGGCCGTGGACGTGGGGACCTCGGTCTCCCGCGTGGGCGGCGACGCGCAGATCGAGGCCATGAACGACGTGGCGGGGCAGCTGCGCCTCGAGCTGGCGCAGTACCGGGAGCTGGAGGACTTCGCCCAGTTCGGCTCCGACCTGGATCCGGCCACCCAGCGCCAGCTGGCCCGCGGTGAGCGCACCGTGGAGATCCTGAAGCAGGACCAGTACGACCCCATGGCCATCGAAGAGCAGATCATGGTGATCTTCGCGGCCACCGAGGGCTTCCTGGACGACGTGGACGTGAGCGAGATCAAGGGGTGGGAGAGCAGCTTCCTGGAGTTCATGGGCTCCACCCACCCGGACGTCGGCGGGCGCATCCGCGAGGGGCAGGAGCTCACCGAGGAGATCGAGTCGGACCTCCGCTCCGCCATCGAGGAGTTCAAGAACCGCTACCGGAGCCGCCAGGGCGAGGACGCCGGCGTCGACGAGCGGGAGGAGCGCCTGGAGGAGGCCGAGGAGACGGAGGCCTCGGACGCCGCCGAGCGGGCGGTCTCCCCCACGGGCTCGGGCTGATCGAGACCCGCGCCGCGCCTCCGCGACACGCACGCGCCGAGACGAGAACCAGAATCGACGGTCCCTGAATGGCCAACGCGAGAGAGATCAAGCGCCGGATCGGGTCGATCGAGAGCACGAAGACGATCACCCGGACCATGGAGATGGTGGCGGCGTCGAAGCTGCGCCGGGCGAGGCAGCGCGTCGAGGAGGCGCGCCCCTACGCCGACCGGCTCAGCGACGTCATCCGGCGCCTGGTGAGCCCGGAGCTGGCGGAGGTGGAGCCCCTGCTCCGCCAGCCCGAGCGGATCGACCGTGCCGCCGTGGTGCTGCTCACCAGCAACCGCGGGCTGTGCGGCCCCTTCAACTCGAATCTGATCCGGGAGGCCCGGGACATCCTGGGTCGCCTGGAGGACGACGGCGTGGAGCGCGACTTCCACGTCGTGGGGTCCGAGGGCATCGACTACTTCAGCTTCCGCGACGTGGAGATGGAGCGGACGCGCACCGACATCGAGGACAGTCCCACGGTGGAGGACGCCCGCTCGATGATGGAGCCGCTGGCGGAGGAGTACGTGGCGGAGGAGATCGACGCCGTGTACATCGTGGCCGCCCGGTTCGAGAGCGTGATGGAGACGCCGCCCACGACGCGACAGGTACTGCCGGTCCACGTCCCGGACGACCGGGACGGGGGGGGACGCTTCTACATCCTGGATCCCTCCGACGAGGAGATCCTCTCGGAGCTCCTCCCGCTGTACGTGGTCAACACCATGTACCGGTCGCTGGTGGAGACGGCGGCCGCGGAGCAGGGGGCGCGCCGCCGGGCCATGAAGGACGCCACGGACAACGCCGAGGAGATGCTGGACGAGCTCCAGCGGAGCTACAACCGGGCGCGGCAGGCCGAGATCACGCAGCAGATCGCCGAGATCATGGGAGGCGCGGAGGCGCTGGAGGAGTAGGCGCCCGCGCCGGACGCGACGGACGACAGCAGCAACCAACCGAACGCAGGATACCGATGAGTGATCAGGAGAAGACGGTCGGAGAGGTCGTCGAGGTCATCGGCCCCGTGGTGGACGCCGAGTTCGCCCCGGAGGAGTTGCCCGATATCTACGAGGCCCTGAGGCTGACCTGGACCGAGGACGACGGCACCGAGCGGGACCTGGTGTGCGAGGTGGAGCAGCACATCGGCCAGAACCGCGTCCGCTCGGTGGCCATGGACTCCACCGACGGGGTCCAGAGGGGCATGGAGGTCGTGGCCACGGGCGACCCGATCACGGTGCCCGTGGGCGACGCCCCGCTGGGGCGCATCCTGAACGTCCTGGGCGAGCCCCAGGACGAGCGGGGGCCCGTCGGCGAGGAGGAGCGGTGGTCGATCCACCGCGACGCCCCCGAGTTCGTCGACCTGGAGTCGCAGACCGAGATCTTCGAGACGGGGATCAAGGTCATCGACCTGGTGGCGCCCTACGTGAAGGGCGGGAAGACCGGCCTGTTCGGCGGGGCCGGCGTCGGAAAGACCGTCCTGATCATGGAGATGATCCACAACATCGCCGAGGAGCACGAGGGCCGGGCCGTGTTCAGCGGCGTGGGCGAGCGGACCCGCGAGGGCAACGAGCAGTGGAACGAGATGCGGGAGTCCGGCGTCCTGGACTCCACCGCCCTGGTCTACGGGCAGATGAACGAGCCGCCGGGCGCCCGCCTCCGCGTGGCCCTCTCCGGCGTCACCATCGCCGAGTACTTCCGTGACGTCGAGCAGGAGGACGTGCTCCTGTTCATCGACAACATCTTCCGCTTCAGCCAGGCCGGATCCGAGGTCTCGGCGCTGCTGGGCCGGATGCCCAGCGCGGTGGGATACCAGCCCACGCTGCAGTCGGAGATGGGCGACCTGCAGGAGCGGATCACCTCCACCCGCCAGGGATCCATCACCTCGGTGCAGGCCGTGTACGTGCCCGCCGACGACCTGACGGACCCGGCGCCGGCGGCGGCCTTCACGCACCTGGACTCCACGACGGTGCTCAGCCGGCAGCTCACGCAGAAGGGCATCTATCCGGCCGTCGATCCGCTGGAGTCCAACAGCCGGATCCTGGACCCGCAGTACGTGGGCGAGGAGCACTACCGCGTGGCGACGCGGGTGCAGGAGATCCTGCAGCGCTTCAAGGACCTGCAGGACATCATCGCCATCCTCGGCATGGACGAGCTCTCCGAGGAGGACAAGGTCATCGTCCGGAGGGCGCGACGGATCCAGCGCTTCCTGAGCCAGCCCTTCCACGTGGCCGAGCAGTTCACCGGGGTGCCGGGACGCTACGTGCCGCTGGAGGAGACCGTCGAGTCCTTCGCGAAGGTGGTGGACGGCGAGTACGATCACCTTCCGGAGCAGGCCTTCTACATGTGCGGCGGCATCGACGAGGCCGTGGAGAAGGCCGAGGAGCTCGAGGAGAGCGCGGCGTGAGCGACGGCACCGGCGGCGCGGGCTCCCGCGGAGGCGGGAAGACGATGGAGGTCAGCGTCATCTCGCCCACCACGGCCGCCTTCGAGGGGACGGGCGAGAGCGTCGTCGCCCCGGCCCACGACGGGAAGATCGGCATCCTCCACGACCACGCCCCGATGACCGTGCTGCTGGGCGAGGGCGAGCTGGCGGTGCGCTCCGACGGGGAGACCCGGCGCTTCCACGTGTCCCGCGGCTTCCTGCAGGTGGTGGACAACGAGGTCTCCGTCCTGGCAGAACGGGTGGAGGCCATCGACCAGGGAGAGACAGAATGAACGACCGGGCGGCGGACCGTTCGTCGGGAGCCGGGCTCCTCCACGCCGGGGCGCTGGCGGCCGTGGCCGCCGCCCTGCTGGCCCTCCCCGGGGCCGCGGCGGCGCAGGTGTCCCCGGAGTGGGACGTCCCCTCCTTCCACCTGCCGGGCGGGGAGGACGGCTACGGCATGTACGTCACCTTCCCCCAGGACATGGAGGCCGTGGGGGCCGTCGGTACGTGGCGTACCGCCGGCGAGTACGTGGACCTGGGCCTCCGGCTCGGGATCGCCAACGTGGAGCGGCCCTTCGGTGAGGACGAGGTCGGGGTCTCCGCCGGCCTGGACCTGAAGAACGAGCTGGTGTCCGCCTACGAGGAGTTTCCGCTGGACGTCTCCTGGGCCACCGGGATCGGGGCCAGCGCCGTGCCCGAGCTGGACCGGGCGGCCGTGCGCGTGCCCCTGGGGCTGATCTTCGGCCGGCGGATCGAGGCGGAGAGCCTGACGGTCACGCCCTACCTGTATCCCCGGCTGGCGCTGGACTTCCTGTTCCGCGAGGACAGCCCGGGTCCGGGCGGTGCCGAGGACGAGACCGACGTCCGGATGGACCTGGACTTCGGCGCCGACTTCCAGTTCAACGACGAGTGGAGCATCCGGGTCGGCTTCACCATGGGACGCGACTTCACGGCGGGAGCCGGCCTGACCTTCTGACGGACGGCGGACGCCGCGGGGAACCCGCCGGGCCGGGCGGGGTCACATGGAGGCCGGCCAACGCATCTCCGCGGCCCGCCGACGGGCGGCGCCGGGGCCCTGAATCGAGTTGACTCGTCCCGGCTCGCGGAGTAGGTTCGCCGGCCCGCCGAACGGAACCCGGGCCACCGTGCCCGGACCGGTCGGCCTCAGCTATTTCACAATTCGGAGTGGGCGAGCGGCCCGGAGCGGGTCGTTCGTCGAGTGTGTGTGTAGTGGGTATTTTTGTTGTTGTGAGAGTCGAGCCGAGAGAGGCGTCTGAGAGAGAAGTGGGAGTATGTGTGTTCTGGATCGATCCCGATCCTGAGTGATTCCTGACGATGTCCCGGTTCGCGGCTGCCGTGATGGGGTCGTGGGCGTGGGGCGAGGGAAGCTCGGGAGGGATCAAGCAAGGTAAGGGCGCACGGTGGATGCCTAGGCACAGGCCGGCGAAGAAGGACGTGGTCAGCTGCGAGAAGCCGTGGGGAGTCGCACGCAGG
>Ga0207797_1000410_pt1 | contig 33346 bp, 22 predicted proteins | sample PRCRCaboRojoPR_6_FD_187275 | JGI IMG/M metagenome (GOLD analysis project Ga0207797, IMG submission 187275) | Marine sediment microbial community from Cabo Rojo, Puerto Rico - PR CR 10% Liquid 1 (SPAdes) | ecosystem: Environmental > Aquatic > Marine > Coastal > Sediment | place: Cabo Rojo, Puerto... | reverse complement strand
GTCCACCCCCGCCAGCCTCGCCCGAAGAGACGGCCCGTCATTCAGGGGCTCGTCCTGCACGTAGCTCATTACCTGAATGTGCGCCCCGAACCCGACAATCTTGTCTTCAATCTCCTGGCTGAAGCCGCGAACGATGGCGAGAGCAAGCAGAAGGGCCGCTACCCCCAATGCCACCCCTCCGATGGCAACGTAGGTGATGAACCGGAGAAAGCTTCGCCCCTCGCTCCGCCCCTCCGCTCCCCAGAGGTACCGAAGCGACATGTAGCGTTCAAAACGAAACGACACGTGGCAAGGAACGAGCGGAATTGTAGGAGCAAGACAGCGACGTCGGGCACCTCGGTAATTTCGCTACAGCAGGGCTGATCAGAAGATCCGAAGAGGCTTCTGGCTCGGGACGAACAAGCTCGAATACGGTTGCGTATTTCATACGAGTCGATAACACTATTCCCACAAATCGGCGGCAAAGCCCTTCCACTCCCCATGAACAACGCCTACCCCGAGACCCCGACCCCCGAAAACGAACCGGTTCTGTCGTACGAACCGGGCTCCGACGAACGCCAGTCGGTCCAGCGTCGTCTCCAAGAGTTGCGGGACCAAACCATCGAGATCCCGGCGTTTATCGGCGGAGAGCCGGTGTATCCCGGCCCCACGTCCGAGGTCGTCCCGCCCCACGATCATCAGCACCTGCTCGGACACGTGCACCAGAGCGGCGAGGACGAGGTAGAGGACGCCATTGACGCCGCACTGGAAGCGAAAGCAGAGTGGGCCGCGATGGATTTCTCGGACCGGGCCGCGATTTTCCTCCGCGCCGCCGATCTGATTGCGGGTCCGTACCGCGACACCCTCAACGCGGCCACCATGCTGGGACAGGGCAAGAGCATCCATCAGGCCGAGATTGACGCGGCCTGCGAGCTCATCGACTTCCTCCGCTTCAACGTCCATTTTGCGGAGCAGATCTACCGCGACCAGCCCAACGATTCAAAGGGCATCTGGAATAAAATGCAGTACCGCCCGCTGGAGGGGTTTGTGCTGGCCGTCACGCCCTTCAACTTTACCGCCATTCAGGGCAATCTGCCGACGGCCCCCGCCCTCATGGGCAACACTGTTCTTTGGAAACCCGCCTCCCGGTCCATCTACTCCGCCTTCTTCACCTACAAGATCCTCGAAGAAGCCGGCCTGCCGCCGGGCGTCATCAACATGCTCCCGGCCGACGACGGGGCCGCGGTGGGGAACCCCGCTCTCGACTCCGAGCACTTTGCCGGACTTCACTTTACGGGATCGGTCGGCACCTTCGACCACCTTTGGGCGCGCATTGGGGATAACCTGGACACCTACCGCACCTACCCCACCATCGTTGGCGAAACCGGGGGCAAGGACTTCATTGTGGCGCATCCTTCGACCGACGTGAAACAGGTGTCTACGGCGGTGGTCCGGGGGGCCTACGAGTACCAGGGGCAGAAATGCTCGGCCTCGTCCCGCCTCTACATGCCCGAGTCGATCTGGCCCGATATTCGGGACGAAATTACGTCTCAACTCGATGAGACTAGCGTGGGCCCTCCAGAGGACTTCACCAACTTCGTGAACGCCGTCATCGACGCGCGGGCCTTTGACAAAATTGTAAGCTACATCGAGCACGCCCGAGAGGCGGACAATGCCGAGATTATCTACGGCGGCGACTACGACGACTCCACCGGATACTTCATCGAGCCGACCCTCATCCGGGCCCACGAACCAAAAGAGAAAACGATGCGCGAGGAGATTTTTGGGCCGGTGACGACGGTGTACGTCTATCCGGACGAGGAGTACGCGTCCACCTTGAAGCTCGTGGACGAGACGTCCCCGTACGGCCTCACTGGCTCCATCTTTGCCCGGGATCGGGCCGCCATCAAGCTGGCCAGTGACGTGCTTGAACAGGCCGCGGGCAACTTCTACATCAACGACAAGCCCACCGGCGCGGTCGTGGGACAACAACCCTTTGGGGGCGCGCGGCGCTCCGGAACCAACGACAAGGCCGGGTCCGCCTACAACCTCATGCAGTGGGTCTCCCCCCGCGCCATCAAAGAGAACTTTGACCCAGCCACCCACTACGGATACGCGTGGAATCAGCCGGACGCCGCGGATAAGCGCGAGGAGCCCCGCACGGAAGCCGGGGACGGCGCCGTGGCGTAATACTCGGATTCGTCCAGGACAGGGTGACTTGGCTCTCGTATACCATTGTTGGATGAAAAGTCACTCCTGTTCACGTCCCACGCTTACTTCTCCCCTGGTGGCTCCTACCCAACGTGTCCACAACGTTTCGAAGCACCCATCATCCCGGCGATACGCCATGGGGAGTTGTGTACACGCGATTTCTCGCCCGCCCCCTCGCCGTGTGCACGATTCCCCTCATGATAGGAGCCACCACCTCCGCGCTCTTAGGAGAACCGGTCTGGGCGTATCTCGTGTGGGGACTTCCGGGGGCCATTGCCCTAGCGACCATATGGACCCACTACACGATGGCCCGAACGATCGCCGAGGTCAAATTTCGACCAGGACAGGCGGCGTTTCGGAGCGTCTACGACATCCTCCTGAGCAAACCGTACGTATGGAAGCCCATTTTCAATGTCCGGACAACCTCCTGGCACGTCGAGTTGTCCGTAGGGCGGACAACCCGGGAGCTACGGAAAGACCGCTGGCCCGAACACGACCGGCTCCGGGATGCTGCTCTCCGATCCTTCCAGGCTGAGGCTGCCTCACCATAAGCCTTTTCCTGAACCGATAATTGACTCCTGCTGGCTGCCAGAGAAATGAGTTTTCCAACATGCAATAACGGAATTAAAGAAACATGGCCAAACTCCAGATTGACCGCGACGCTAACGTGCCTGTGCGGGAACAGCTGATTAATCAACTGCGATACCTGATCGCCTCCGGCCACTACAACGTCAATGAAACGCTCCCGTCCACGCGCACCCTCGGCGATCAACTGGATATCTCTTTCCACACCGTCCGCAAGGCCTACCAGGAACTCGAAGACGAAGGCCTTCTCAGCTCTCGTGTAGGCAGCGGATACAGGGTTGAGGAGCGAACCCCCCTGGCTAAAAGCGAACGGATGGAGCGCGGCGCCAAGGTCGTCAACGATACCCTGCAGCAACTCGTGGGTCTGGGCCTGAGTGACGCGGAGATCGAATCGCTCTTCCAGGAACAGGCGACGCTGCTAGACCACGCCGGGCTAGAGCGAAAATTGATCACCGTAGGTCCCCACGATGAGCTCAACCGCTTGTGTGCCGATCAGCTTGGAACGGCCTTGCAGAAGACGATTCTTCCGGTCCCACTGTCGCAAATCGAGCGCCACAAAGATGCGGATTTTGCCTTTACCCCCTATCCATACCTCACCGAGGTTCTGGAGACGCTCTCCCGCACCGACACGATGGGCTTTGTCACCCATCTTCCGTCTCAGGTGCTCGAAGCCGTCGCCCGTCTCCGGGACGAAGAGACCCTCGGCCTCGTTACGCGGTATCGAGATACGATCCCGCCGCTTTCCGAGGACCTCCGAACAGACACCGCCTATGGCGGACAGGTGATTGCCGCCTCCATCGACCAGGAAACCGAACACCTGAAGGGATTCGTGGAAGAAACGGACTTGCTGCTCGCAACCCCCGCAAGCCTTCGTCGGCTCCGCCCGTTTCTTGACGACTCAATTCACGACATGGAAGAACTGAAGGTACTTGTAAGCCAAGATTCGATCGACGCCATCGCCGACGCCATTCCGGCGTGATCTCCGGCTACTGATTCTCACGATTCACCGCTTCGCCCTCGGTCGACTCCTGCCCGTCCGACTCGTGTTCGAGGGCCGGATCCCCGTCCGCATTGCTGTCGATTTCGTCCGGAGGCTCCTCCCGACCGGATCGATCGTCCCCAGAGTGCGGGGACGCGTCCGCGAGTTGCGACCGCGGCTCTCTCGGAGATCGGGGACGCTCGTCCTGGTCCGTCACGGCCAGTTTCCGCCATGCGTCCCGGTCATACGCCACCGACACATTCACGTAGGGCTGATCCGCGCGCAGGGACACCAACTCGACCTCTGACTCTCCCGTCTCCTCCTCCTGGTCCGGATACTTGACCCGGACGTGGTAGATGCCGAGCAGCATCTTCAAGAACGTATCCTTGATGAGGCGCAGATCGCGGAACGTGAGGTCCGTGTCGTCGAGTTGCCCGTCGTCGATCCGCTCCTTAAAGATGAGGTCGATGAGATTTTCGAGACGCCTGGGGGAGGGATCGTCGAGACTGCGACTGGCAGCCTCGATCGAGTCAGCAAGCATCAGAATGCCAGTTTCCTTCGAGTCGGGCTTGGGACCAGGATACCGAAACTCAGACTCGGGAATGTCCGGATTCTCACCCTCGGCGCGCCGCATGGCTTTGCGGTAAAAGTACTCAATCCGAGCCGTCCCGTGGTGCATGGGAATAAACTTCAGCACCTGCTCCGGAAGCCCGTGCTCGCGGCCCATTTCCAGGCCTTCCTTCACGTGACTTGCGATGATCAGAGCACTCATACGGGGTTTCAACTCGTCGTGCGGATTCGAGGCTGACCGCTGGTTCTCCACGAAATACTCGGGCTTTTTCATCTTGCCGATGTCGTGGTACAGCGCCCCGACCCGCGTCAGGAGCGTGTGCGCCCCAATCCGGTCGGCGGCGGCCTCGGCAAGATTGGCGACCTGCAGGGAGTGATTGAACGAGCCCGGTGCCTGGAGGCTCAGTTCTTTCAGGAGCGGACGGTTGGTGTCCGAAAGCTCCAGGAGCGTCAGATCCGTCGTAATGTCAAAGATCCGCTCCAGCCCCCACAGGAACAGCGAGGAGGTGATCGTAATGGCCGAGGCGATCCCAGCGTACGCCAGGTCCGGCGCCACCCGCATCAGGGGCAGGTCGAAGTACAACCACGTGCCACTGAGAACCAGGAAGTAGCCCACGAACACCAACCCGCCACTGACGAAGAATTGGCCGCGGTTCTTGATGTCCCGAACGCTAAACGTCCCGAACGCCCCGGCAAAAAAGGTGGCCAGCGTGTATTCGAGGTCAAGTCCCAGCATTTGCCCCCCAATGAATGCGAGGAGCAACGTACCAATGAGTGCAATCCGCGAGTTGAAGACGATGGTGAAGAGGACCGACGCCAAGGCCACGGGCACTACGTAGAGGGACCATGGGACCCGGATCACGACTCCGAATAGGAGAATGATGAACGCGAGGATGACCGAAATCAGGACCATGTCCCGGGCCTTCCCCCAGATTTTAGGGCGGAGGAGATACAGGTAAAAGAAGAAGAACCCAAACCCGAGCAGGGTGTAGATCGCCTCGCCGCTCAGCTTTTTCCACACAATGTCGGCCCCTAACTGCTCACTTTTCGCCCGTTCGAGAGAGGTGAGTTTGCGTTTGATCTCGCGGGTGATCCGTTCCCCTTTCCGCACGATGGGCTCTCCTTCCTCCACACCCCCCTGAATCGCCGTCACGTTTCGGGCCCGACGGTCGCGCTCTTGGAGCGTGGCCTCCCGGAGATATTCGAGGGACGGCGTGAAAATGGCCCGGAAGAGGGAGAACGAAATCCGAGAGTGCTCCCGATTCTGTGGAAATCGCTCCGCCAGCCGGTCTTCGGCGTACTCAAAGGCCTCGTTGAGCCCGTACAGGTTGTCCTTGTCGGTCGTGCGCTGCGTCTGCTCCTGCTCGTTGCGAACAATGATTTCCTGCGTCAGCACTGAGTCTCGGGGACGGTCCAGAACCCCAGCGCTCAGAAGTTGGCTCCCCACTTCGAACGCAGAGGTCAAAAGTTGCTCGTGGAGACGAACGGCCTCGCCCCCCTGCTCTCCCCGAGACGGAGCCGTCAAATCCTGGATCTCGTCTACATACTGATCGGCCAAGTAATCCCACTGCGATCCACTGAGGGTGACCAGAGCATTGCGCCGCCGTGTTACGTACTCCATCGAGTCCTCCCGGGCTGCCTGACTTTCGCCCTGCTGCTTGTGGTATCGGTAGCTGGCATACGCGCTCAGAATGCGATCCAGCTGTCGACGGACCGTATCTCGGTTCTGAGTTAGTTGCTGCGGGGCATCCAGCACACGTCGGAAGTACGGAGGGGTGTTTTTCCGAACGGTATCGCGCTTGGCCTGCACGCGGTCCTCGTTGAGGTAAACCGGAAAATTAAAAGGGGCCGTAAGTGTCGATTGGCGCCACGTGTCTCCCACCTCCACCGTATACTCGTAGAACTCGCCCCGGGGAAAGGCCGCGACCGTAAGGGCCACCAATCCTAGAAAGAGTCCGCCGCGGAGCAGCCATTGCCGCCAGGCGGGTCCCTCCTCAGTAGTCTCCCCGATTTCGAGATCTTGTCCCACGGGTTGGGGCTTTCGGCTCCAGCCGAGGATCTCAAGGAATCCCATAATCAGAGCACATCGATGATTGTTGGGCAGCCCGTCCTTCGAAACTACGGAAGCGTACGGGGAAGAATCGAGGGCTGAATGCGTGCGATGGCGGAGAGGATCCTCACGGACCGGGGTCAAGAGGGCCTCCCCGCTACGATTCAGGCTCTGCCGGGGGACCCGTCCCAAAACTGGTGTCGGGCGATTCGGGAACAGGCACCGGGGAGCCCCTCAGGGTGTCGACGTATTGCTCGGCAGTATCACGGGTAATCACCACACGCCCTTCCTCGTCCGTTCGGGAGTCGGGATAGGGATATCGTTCGAGGAGCAGCCGAAGGCTATCAAGCTGATTCTGAAGTGTAATCCGACGGGTAAAGGGAAAGACCATCGCCTCCCCCTCCCGAATCCAGTATGGGCGGCGGAGGTTGTCGTCCTGCTGCACGCGAAGCTCTCGGACGTCTGATGTGGCCAAGACCGTCACGTGAAGAGTGTCGCCAAGCGTGATGTCAGCGAGAGGTCGTTGCGGGGGCGTGGTGTCGTTCTCAACCGTGTCGGCAGGCGCCTCGGGACTGGAAGGCGCTTCAGCGACGCTGGTCAGCGGCTCTTGAGCGGGGTCAGACGTCGGCTCCGATCCGTCCGAAAAGAGTCCAACGGACACCCCAACGGCAATCACCACGAGGACCAAGCCAATCCCCGCAACGATGAGGATGCTCCGACGTGCTGGCCAGGACGCTGTTGAGCCATTTCCGGACGATGTCGTAGTGGATGGGCGGCCTGGGGACTCCCTGTCGGGTGAGTCGACTTGGGCCGAACTCAGAGAAGGACCGGCGCTCTCCGAGGAGCGCGATGCGGCAGGAGGCTGATCCTCGGCGGAGAAGGGCTCCTCCACGGAACCCGCTGCCTCTGCCGATTCGATAGAGCCACTGTCCGTCCCCTCAGAAGGCTCAGCCGTAGGGCTCTCGGGCGTATTCGTGGGACTCTCCGTGTCCGACGAGGTCCTGGAAGCGGAGGACCGGGGGGACTCCTCCTCGGCTCCGTCGTGGGAAGAGGGCGGCGGTTCTTGTGCTTCTCCGTCTGGGGGAGACTCGTCAGAGGACTCCGACGACGTCTCCTCAGCCGCATCCGACGGCGGAGCGTTGAGGTATTCGACCGAGAGCTCATTCTGATACGTCCCCGAGAGCGACGCATTCAGAAACTCGACGACCGAGTCGGGGGGAAGATCTAAGGCATCCGCGTAGGCCCGGACGAACGCCCGGAGGTAGACGGGATTCATCCTCGGTTTGTCGTGTAGCTTCCCCGCCTCAAAGGACTGAAGATGAGACTCGCGGATCTGTGTGGCCTCTGCGATCATCGCGAGGCTCACCTCGCGATCCTCCCGGATTCGTCGAAGGTCACGGGCAAACCGCTCCAGAGCGTCCGTGTCCGGATCATCTGGCATGGTATCGGGAACACATGGTGGGACGCCTTAGGAGCCCATCGGTAGTTGGACTCACCTACAGGCGTAGGCGGCGCAAGCAGCGGTCTCAACGCCAAACCCGCAAAGAAAAAAGCCGTTCCCCTCGGCGAGAAGGAACGGCTTGGAAGACTGAATGTCGGGACGGCGGGATTTGAACCCGCGACCTCATGTACCCCATACATGTGCGCTACCGAGCTGCGCCACGTCCCGATTTTAAAAAGCACTCATTGTATGGCAATGGCGGGGGCAGGTTCTGAGGGTGGTAGTCGCTCGACGGCAGGAACCCTGTGAGTTCTCGACGAAGGTCTTCTGACAGCCCCCGAAGCACATAGACTCGCAGGTGGGGCGGAGCCAGCTCACGACTCAACGGGCTCAGCGGTCTCTCGAAGGGAGGACTTGACAGAGACCTCGCTGTGCAGGGTCCGGTGCACGGGACATTTATTCGCGATTTCCAGCAGACGCTCCCGCTGCTCGGTCGACAAGTTGCCCTGCACCTCAATCTCCCGCTCGATGTGATCCACGCGTCCCTCCTCCGTCTCACAGTGCGCACAATCTTCCGCGTGGATCTTGTCGTGGGAAAGCCGCACTATCGTCTCATCCAGCGGCCAGTCTTTGCGGTCAGCGTACATGCGAAGGGTCATCCCCGTGCAACTGCCCAGGGCCGACAGGAGATAATCGTAGGGCGAGGGACCCGCATCCTCCCCCCCTACGTCTTCCGGCTCGTCGGACACCTGAGAGTGGCGCCCCACCCGAATCTCGGTGCGGTACGCCTCCCCGGTCCGGGTAACCACCTGTCCCTCCCGGTGCTCATCGGACGACGCGGCGCGGTCCACGTATTTTTCGGCCCAGGCACCCAGGACGACGCCTACATACTCGGCATCTGAAGGCTCGGTGAGCAAGTGGTCGGCATCGTCCAGGGAGACGTAGCTCTTGGGGTGTTTCGCGGCCTGAAAAATCCGGGCGGCGTTGCCGACGCCCACCGTCTGGTCCACAGGCGAGTGGAAGATCAGAAGGGCACGGTCGAGGGTGGCGATGGTCTCTTCCATTTTCGTGGCGGCCAGGTCATCGAGGAATTGCTTGCGGATGGTAAAGGTGCGCCCGGCAAGCGTAATGCGGGCCTCGCCTTTTTCCTCGATGTCCTCAACCGCATCCTCGAGATGCTGAGTGACATGCTCGGGATCGTATGGCGCGGCGATCGTAGAGACGGCCTGGACGCTGTCGAGCCGGTGGGCCGCCTGAAGAACCGCTGCCCCGCCGAGCGAATGGCCCACCAGAATGCGCGGGGCCTCGTAGCGCTCGGCCAGGAAGTCGGCCGCGACGACGAGATCATCGACGTTCGACGAGAAGTTGGTATCGGCGAAATCCCCCTCGCTCTCGCCAAGGCCTGTGAAGTCGAACCGGAGTACGCCAATGCCCTGCCGGTTTAGGGCGCGGCTGATCGCGCCAACAGCCCGGAGGTCTTTCGAGCAGGTAAAGCAGTGTGCAAAGAGGGCGTAGGCACACGGCGACTCGCCCTCCGGCAGGTCCAATCGGGCGGCAAGAGTATCGCCCTGAGGGTTTTCGAAGCGAAGTTTCTGAAAGGACATCTGTGGGGAGTGGGATCGTAGTACGAGAGAATGCGAGAGCTTAGTAGAGCGAGGTGACACGTCGGTCGACCTACGCCAGGGACCGGGATTCCAACTCGAAAGAGAAGCGACGCGTGTCCGCGAGGGTCCCTCGATCGAAATTGCGCTCGACGAAGGTTACGGTGCCGGAGCGGTGCATAAGAATCACGGTCGAGCAGCGGGTGCCGTACGACTCACTTTCGATGAACGGGGGCGAGAGCATCCGCTCTGTCTCTTTACCCACTCCGGTATCCGGAAGCTGATCGATCGGGGCGGGATCTCGATCCTCGAGGATGTCGAGAAGTTGATCCGGCGTCGGCCTTCCGCCGAGTACCTCCTGCAGACGAGTCGTGCCGCGCTCCACCTTGGGCCAGGGATCATTGAGTTGTGCGTTGCTCATGCCGTGGACGCCTGCGTCGACACGACGGGGCGTCCCGTCCCGATTCGAAAAGTAATAGGTCTCGCTCGGCGTTCCCACAAGCACATTGAACCCGTTGTACCGGTCTGCACGAGACTCGACGGATTCGAGATACGCGCGGGGATCTGGCTCCTCCTTCAGGTATTCTGCGACAAGGTGCCCCCGCGACAGCGCGTCCTCCCGATGCGACATCTGATCGCGAACGTTCGTCACCGTGGCCCAGTGGCCCCGGCGCGTGACGCCCAGCCAGGTCCCGCCCGCTTTTCGGTCGCGCCCTCCCAGCACATGCGGGGCGTCATCCCAGAAGTCAGCCGGAGCAGTGGGTCGCTCGTAAAACTCATCACGGTTGCCGGCAAAGACGAGAGGGTATTCTGGATGCACGTCCTGCGCGAACAGAATAAGGCACATGGGAAAGCCCGGTTGATGAGGAAATGTGTTTGCCTGTACGCATCAGCGTTACTCGGCATGCTTCTCGACGGCGAAGAGTCTAGGCGGATCGTTCGTCTGATTGATAAACCGATACGACAGCGCACGAAATTCATCTTGCGGGAGCGACGCGACCCACGCCTCGACCGCCTGAAGCTCCTCCTCGCCCCCTGCGTGCCCCGAGTACGCCACGATCGTAATCACCCCGCCGGACCGCAACAAGTTCGCGCTGGCGTTTAGGGCCGTACAGGTCGTCTCCGGCTCCGTGATGATCGAATGGTCGTCGCCCGGCAAATAGCCGAGGTTGAACATGACCGCCCCTAAAGTTTCATCGTCAAGGTGCGACGACATGGCTTCGTGTCCATCGTGTACGAGGCGGAGCCGATCCATCGCGGCCGACGCCTGTCGCTGCACGCGGTCCCGAGTCGCATCGAGCGCCTCCTGCTGGACATCAAACCCTACCACCCGACCCTTGGCACCAATCTCGCGGAGCAAGAAGAGGGTATCATGCCCGTTGCCCACGGTCGCGTCAATGACAAGGTCGTCCGACCTAACCGCTTGTCCAACAATAGAGTGTGCCGCATCGAGGATCGAGAGAAGTTCCACAACGAACGGGTGGGGGAATGACAAGAGCCAGCCTCCAAGAGGGGCGAGTCCGAGGGCAAAGTCGATACCAAGACCGACGTGAATGGATCCTGCGCATGCCTGTCTCTGATCTCCGCAGGTGACCGGCAAGACCAGCCCTGGCACTCGAATTCTCAACGGAGAAGAATCCATCTGCTGCCGGGTTCGTGCGGCACAGAGCGTTCTCGTTCAGCTTGTTTACTCCGTTATGGCCGTTCACGTCAATCTCGGACCTCGCAGCTACACCGTCCACTTTCGGTCGCTGGCGGAGGTGCCCGACTTGCTGAGGAAGGCCGATCTAGAACCGGGACGGTGCGTCCTAGTGTCCGACGAAAACGTCGCGGCCCATTACCGAACGCCCCTCGTGGAGGGCCTTACGCAGGCCGGTTGGTCGGTCCATCCGATCGTGCTCCCGCCCGGCGAGGACACTAAATCGGCTGAGTCTCTCCACACTATCTACGACGAAGTGCTCAATTGGGGCATCGACCGGCAGACGCCGGTCCTTGCGCTCGGGGGCGGAGTGATTGGCGACCTGGCCGGATTTGCCGCCGCCACCCTCCTGCGCGGCGTCCCGCTCGTGCAGCTCCCTACCTCCCTCCTCGCCCAGGTCGACGCCTCTGTGGGGGGGAAAACAGCGATCAACCATCCGACCGGGAAAAACCTCATTGGCGCCTTCTACCAGCCGCGGGTCGTGTGCGCCGATCCCAGCACGCTCGATACCCTCCCGATGCTGGAATACACGAGCGGGATGGCCGAAGTGGTGAAGCACGCGCTTATCAGGGATCCGGACCTTTTCGACCGCCTGGAGGAGAATCTGGTCCCCGTGATGCGCTACAACGACCGGGAGCTGGTCTCTACAGTCATCGAGGACGCGGTCCGCGTGAAGGCGGAGGTCGTCAGTGCCGACGAACACGAGGAGGGACGGCGCGCAATTCTCAACTTTGGGCACACCTTCGCCCACGCCCTGGAACGCGTGGCGGGCTACGGGGCCTTCACCCACGGAGAGGCCGTGGCCCTCGGCATGCGGGCCGCCCTGTACCTGTCGCATCAACGCAACCCCGAGGCCCTCCCCCGCGACCGCATCGACCACGTCATCGACGCAATCCCGATCGAGGGCGATCCAACGACGGTGTCGTTCGCTGATCTCTACGACGCGATGGCGGCGGACAAGAAGAATCAGGGGGAAACCATCCGGTTTGTGCTGCTGAGGCGGCTGGGGGACGCGTTCGTGACGGGAGACGTGACCCGCGCACAGGCCCGGCACGCCTGGACCTTTGCGTGTTCTGGCTGAAACGCCCTCCCGGTTGAGTCGTGTGAGTGGAACTGGATCTTCGTCCAGCGGCCCTAGAGGTACGTTCCTCCACGTCGTCGACACTCCCTGTGGCTGATCGCTCGTCTCGTCGTTCCATTGCCCGGCCCCTCTTGCGCGCCCTGCGGGTCGTCCTGATCGTCGTGCTCGTGGGCGCCGCGATCGTTGTGGGACTCACGCGAACCGAGGTGGGCCGGGACCAAATCCGGCAGCAGGTTGAGACTGCTTTCAACCAGCGGTTTGAGGGCCGTCTTTCGATTGGCACCCTCAAGGGTTCTCTAATCGACAACTTTACGGCCACGGAGGTGCAACTCCGTGCCCCCTCCGGACGCATTGTGGGCACAGTGGATTCCATCCGCGCCACCCCTCGCTGGGCCAACCTGCTCACCGCAGAACTCTCAGTCCAACGCCTAACCCTGTTCCGGCCCCATCTGTCACTGCGGCGGGATTCGAGTGGGCACTGGAACTTGTCCAAAACCCTACGACGGACTGCATCTTCCTCGCCCCCTGACCAACCCCTCGACCTCTCCTTTGCCGACATCGTGGTACAGGACGGCCGGCTCGCTACAACGCGACAGGGACCCGCCCCAGCGGTCGTCGAGAAAGAGTGGCTCTTCGACTATTCCCGCACCCGCGCCACCAATATCCGCCTCCGTGCATCGGCCCGTCGAGCCGGAGCGAACGGGATCGTGGACATTCAGACCGCGTCCTTCAAGCTCCCGTCCCTCAGTCTCGATGGCTCGCTTCGTAAGGGACAGGTGCAACGGACAGACGCAAAGTGGTCCATTTCTGGCCTCGACTTGTCACTCGGAACCACTCGCCTCCGCGGAACGGCCTCCCTCCGCAGCGAGCGAACAAGCCCCAACCAGCGGGCCTTCACGCTCAACCTCGATCGCAGCCGTATCGACCACGACGAACTGCGGCGGCTCGTGCCACGGTTGCCACTGGCCGCCACCGTGACGGTCGAGGGAGAATTGGGGGGCTCTTTGGATCGTTTTCGCGCGGACGATATGACCGTGACGCACAACTCGTCGTTCGCCACAGTTCAGGGGACGGTGTCTCGAACGCCGGAGTCCGTGCGGCTTGATGTGCGTCTGAGTGAGAGTCAGCTCGACGTAGCAGACGTTCGGGATGTCTGGCCTGATTTCCCCCGCCTTCCGAACCCGGATCTTGGCCCCGTCACTGTAGAAGCCTCGCTTCAGGGCACTATTCACCCCGACCGCCCTCGCGATTCGTTTGACCTGGAAACTCGCCTGACGGCCCAAAGCCCTCACGGGGCGGTGCGCGGCTCCCTGAGGGTGGCACGGCCACAGGGAACCGCCCTGAAGTATGACGCCGTCCTCGATACCGAAAATCTCGATCTAGCTCCGGTCAGTGGACGATCGGGGCTCACAAGCTCACTGACAGGACGTTTCGAGGCGCGGGGAATTGGCGGAATCGAGACCACCGATACTCTTCGCAGTGAACTGAGCCTCTCCCTCTCCCCCTCCACGCTCCGAGGCCGCCCGCTCGAATCTGCCGATGCTCAAGTAACGGTTCAAGGAGTGGAGGCTCAGGGAAATCTTACGCTGCGCCAGTCAGATGGCGGCAGGGTGTACATGAAAGGTTCAGCGGAAGATCTCAACGCGCAACCCGCATATACGGGAACCGTCTCCAGTTCAGGGTTAGACCTGTCTCCCCTCGGACGCTTTCCCAAGACGGCCCTCAATGCCCGCGTGGAACTCCAGGCATCGGGCACCGAGTGGTCCTCTCTCACGGGCACCGCGGTGCTGAATGTCGACCCGTCGAGTGTCTCACGCGGCGATAGCACCATCACGCTTCCCCCTCACTCGGCAACGGTCCACCTAGCCAACCGGGAAACGGAACAGCCCCGATTTCAACTCTCCGGTTCCGTCGCCAACCTGACGATCGACGGTACCTCTCTCGGCCGCCCCCTGTGGACGACGGCTCAGAACTGGGCCGTAGCGTTCCGCGATGCCCTCCGACAAGTGCGGAACAAATCCGCCCCCGGGAATCCCCTGTCGCCCGAACGGACATTCCCTGCGCCGTCGTCAACAGACCGACCCGTCCTCCGGGCCGAAAGCCAGTCTGCGCTTGCACGGATGCCTGGCTCGGGCCTGCTGGACGCCCGCGCGCAGGTAGAGGTGTACCAGTCGGAGATCCTCCACGCGTGGTGGCCCGCCTTCCCGCGCCGCGCGGACGGACTCACCGCCGACGTCCGCTTGTCAATGGGGGCGGACAGCCTCTATGCATCGGGTCAGTTCTCGGCGGCCTCCTTGGCATTCGGCGGTGTGAAGGTCGATGAGGCTGACGCAGAATACGAGCTCTCGGGCCGGTTCGGGGCCCCCCTCACAGAGTCGATGCAGTCGACGGCACGCGTATCTGCCGAACGAGTGCAGGCCGGGGGACCGCCCATCATGCGGCCCTCCGTGTCGCTTTCGTATCAGAACCGGACGGGGACCCTCCAGCTTGCGGCCGACAGTATTGGAATCGCCGACTCGCTCCGATTGATCAGCGACCTCCGCATCACCCCGCAGACGAACGAACTGCGGCTGCGTCGGGTGTCCGTGAACGTAGACGGCGGCACCTGGACGAATCCCTCCCCAGCCTCGGTTCGGGCGTACGCGGATCAGTTCGTGGTCGCCCCCTTCTCCCTGGAGCGCCCCCATCCGCAGATGCCGGCCCTCCAGCGGGTGACCCTGCGAGGAATCCTATCGTCGAGTCCGACCGACACGCTCGCGCTGGAGGCAGCGAACGTGTACCTGCCCCCTTTCTCGCGGGCGTCGGGCTTGCCCCACCTCATCGGAGGAAACGTGAACGGAACCGTTCAACTGCGCAGCGGCAGGAGGCAACCAAAGGTCGATGGAACCCTCAGCGTTCAGCGGCTCTCGTACGACCGGCGAGTTCTCGGAGATGCCCGTCTGCAGGCTGAATACGATGCTCAGTCCCCCGACCTGCTCTTACGCGGGTCGCTCGGGATGGACAGCACGAGCGTAGACAGCCTCGCAGGGCCCAACTTAGTGCCGGATGGGCCCCGGCGGATTGATCCAAACCGCTTCTTCCTGTCCGGGCGCGTCCGCCTCCCCGACTGGGCGCAATCGGGGCCCTCCGAGCAGTCCTCGGCCGTGCCCGAGGGAGAGACCTTCGATGTGTCGGTGGACATCGACCGGGCCGATCTCTTCTTCTTCCGATACATCTTTGAGGAACGCGTGTCCAAAATTCGGGGCTACACGGCCGGATCGCTCCATATCGGGGGGCGCTTCCGAGATCCTGTGTTCGACGCCGATCTCACGATTGAAAATGGCGCCGTAAACCTCCCGCTCTTCGGACTGAGGTATGAGGTGGATGGGCCCGTAGAGGTAGATCGGCGAGGCATCCATCCCCGGGGTCTTTCGGTGCGCGACGACGAGGGCACCGCCACAATCGACGGGAGCATCCTGTTCAACGACTACCAGTATTTCTCCTTCGATCTGTCCGCTACCCTCAACGAACTCACGGTCATCGACGTGTCTCAGGCGGGGGACCTTGCATTCTACGGGGACATCCGCGCCTCCGGGCCCCTGCGGCTCACAGGACCGCTTTCCGACGCCACGCTCGCGTCGGACGCCGCCCGGACCACCCCCGACAGCGAACTTTACATTCCGGTTCGGGGACAGTCCGTTGAGGAGGACGCCGGATTTATCGTGTTTGCCGACTCCACGGGCCGGGCCCCGAACGTCGAAACCTTTCCCCGTCGGCAGAACATTCTGGCCGATCGCCCAGAGGGGGTCCCCACGTTCGTAGAGGGCCTCAACCTTGACCTCAACATTACGGCCCCTCAGGAATCCACCGTAAACCTTGTCTTCGATCCGATCGTAGGCGACGTCGTGACCGCCGTCGGCTCGGGGCGCGTGCAACTGCAGCGTCAGGAAGGCGAATTCTCGGTCTTCGGCAGCTTTGAAGCAACCAGTGGGACATACCTCTTTACCGCCGGCGAAGTGTTTGTGCGCCGCTTCTCCATCGCCGAGGGAACCATCACCTGGGATGGAGACCCGACCAACGCGCGGCTCGACCTAAACGCCGAGTACAGCACGCGTGCCTCCCCGTCGGGCCTGCCGGGCTACGAGAACTATCGGGGCCGCATCCCTGTCACCGTGAAGCTTGACATCACCGGTAGGGTGGCCACTCCCCAGGTCAATCTCAGCCTAGCGCTTACCCGTACCGAAGAGCGGAACCTCGTGGGCTCGGAGACCCTGGACGCAATCCTGAATCAGCCCGCACGGACGACCGAATACGCCACAAGCGTGCTGCTCACGAACACATTTCTCCTCACTACGGAGTCAATCACTCAACAAGGGGGGACGGATGCAGAGGGAGCGAACGATCGGCTCACGTCCGCGGGCAATCAACTGGCCTTCAACAGCGTATCACAGCTCGTTTCCAGCCAGCTCAACCGCTACCTTGGGCAGGCCCTCCCGAACGTGGATCTCAATTTTGGGGTTCAAGGCGAGGACCCCGACAATCTAGACCTGATCTACGGCGTGGCGCTCCGCCTCCTCAACGAGCGGCTCGTCATCCGGGGCGAAGGGGTCTACACCAGTGACGATACGGATACCCAGCGCCCCGAGGGGCCCCAGGGCGAGTTCGTGGTGGAAGTGCGACTCAGTTCCAGAGTGAGTGCGAAGGTGTTCTATCGACGAACAGGAGACGAACTGACCCGGAATCAGTCGCTTACGAGCAGCCGCGGTGCCGGAGTCTCGTATCAGACTCAGTTCTCGACCTGGAGAGTTCTGTTTAATCGGCTCTTTGGGTGGCTGCTCCCTTCAACGGAGGAGACAGAGGATGAACCCCCAGGACAGGCCCCTGTCGCCGACGAAACGTCTACACGGGCGGATTCCACTTCAACCTCAGCCAAACAGCGGTAGTACCCGGAGGGGAGTGTGACTTTTGTGTGCGGTCCGAACGTGGGGCACACGGGTGTCGTTGAGAGTCTTCTATGACAATTCCAACGAACCACCCCGACGCTATTACGAAGACCCAAGCCGACACCCTACGACAGGACATCCTCGCATTTCTCCGCGAACACCCGAACAACGCGTATCGGTCCGGCGAAATCGCCAAGGCACTCGACATTGAGGACAACGATACGTACCTCCGATTCTGCGACGTCCTCGCCGAAATGGCCTCCCAGAAGCTCGTTCAGCAGGAGGGCCGCAAGTATACCGCAAAGGGCGACACCCGCTACCGCACCGGCATTCTGAGCTGTCACCCGGAAGGCTACGGCTTTGTGCAGGCCGTGGACGAGGAGGAGGAATTCTTCATCCGGGAGCCGCACATGGGGGAAGCGCTCCACGGCGATCTCGTACGCGTGGCCGTCGCCGCCCGTGCCCCGGACGACAAGAAACGCGAGTGCGAGGTCGTGGAAATCGTCGAACGACGCTGCACGCAGGTAGTGGGGACCTTCCGCCACCGCACCGACTTCGCCTTCGTAGAGCCCGACGACCGTCGTATCCTTCAGGACGTCTACGTCTCCCCCGATGCGTTCGGCGGGGCAAAAGACGGCGAGAAAGTCGTCGTGTCCATCGATCACTTCGACGACCGGAAGGCCTCGCCCGAGGGCCGGATTCTTCGGGTCATCGGATCTGCCGACGACCCGAAGGTGCGGGTGCTGTCGCTGGCGATGAGTATGAACGTGAAGGCCGACTTCCCCGCCGAGGTGGAGGCAGAGGCTGCCGACATCTCGACGGAGATTCCTCAGTCCGAGATCGACCGCCGGCAGGACCTTCGCGACAAGCCGATCTTCACAATCGACCCGGTCGACGCCAAGGACTTCGACGACGCCATCCACATCGAGGAGCTGGAGAACGGCCACTACGAGGTTGGCGTCCACATTGCAGACGTGAGCCATTACGTCGATCCCGACACGGCAATCGACGAGGAGGCCCTGGAGCGCGGCACGAGCGTCTACCTCGTCGACCGCACGATTCCGATGCTCCCGGAGAAGCTGTCGAACCAGGTGTGCTCGCTACGCCCGCAGGAGGATAAGCTCGCCTACTCCATTATCATGGAGGTGACGCCGCAGGGCGACGTGGCGGACTACAAGATCGCCGAAACTGTTATCCATTCTCAGGAGCGGCTCACCTACGACCGTGCGCAGGATTACATCGACGGCGGCTATCCGGACGACAAGATGGCCTCGGACGTGGTGCAGGCCAATCGGCTCGCCAAAACCCTCACCAAGAAACGCATGCGGGAGGGCGGCATCGACTTTGGCTCCGACGAGGTGGACGTGATCCTCGACGAGGACGGTACCCCGACGAACATCGTGCGGAAAGAACGCCTTGAGGCCAATCGACTCATCGAGGAGCTGATGTTGCTCGCGAACCGCACCGTGGCGAAGCACATCGCCGTGCCGGGCCACATGGAGCGGCACCACACCAACGGGACCGAGCAAGATCCGCTTCCCTTCGTCTATCGGGTGCACGATTCTCCCGACGGCGAACGAATTCGCCAGCTCGCCGAGTACGTCCGTGTTTTCGGGCACGAGCTTCCGCTCACCAACGGCAACGCAACCTCCTCAGATCTTGGTGACCTCATCGATGCCGTGAAGGGTGAGCCGGAAGAGCAGGTGATCGTACGGGCAGCGCTGCGGGCGATGTCAAAGGCCAAGTACGCCGTTGGCAACATTGGCCACTACGGACTCGGCTTTGAGTACTACTCCCACTTCACGAGCCCCATCCGCCGCTACCCGGACCTCATGGTGCACCGCCTCCTCAAGCGGTACGCCCGCGACGAGGGCCCGGCCGACGTGGAGGACCTTGCGGCACGGTGCGAGCACTGCTCGGAGCAGGAGCGGAACGCGGAGGAGGCCGAGCGGGAATCCGTGAAGCTGAAGCAGGTCGAATACGTGAAGAACCACGTGGGCGACACGTTCGACGGCGTCGTGAGCGGTGTGACCAAGTTCGGGGTCTTCGTCGAGATCACCGACCTGCTGGTCGAGGGCCTCGTTCACGTCCGCGACATGAACGACTACTACGTCTACGACGAGTCCACCTACACGCTGCGGGGTGAGAGCAACGGCAAGACCTATCGGCCTGGGGACTCCGTGCGGGTGAAGGTCGCCAGCGCGAGCGTCGAGGACCGCGAGATTGACCTCCTTTTCGAGGAATAGACATGGGACCATGCAGGGCCGCATCGCCACGCGGCCCTACGTCTTATTCGGCGGCAGCACTCTAGCAAGGAGTATTCAGTCGCCAGCGGCGCCTCTACAGTTCGTTGGCCGACACCGCAAAGACATCGTCCTGTGCCTCAATCCGGGCGATTGCGTCTTCGTCGTAGTGCCCGGCAAAGCGAATGCTCGCCACGGCTGCGTCTCCCCCGTCGAAGATGCGGTTGCTCATCTCCTGGATGTTCCAATTCGCACGCCGCACCTCGTCGAGGACCCCAGCCAGGACGCCGACCTTGTCCTTGTGCCGTACGGTGAGCTGGTAAGACGCCTCAGTCTGCGCGGCGAGGTTGACGCAATTGGGCACGTCTCCTTCCTCGTCGAAGGTGCGCACGACACGGGCCGCCTCCATCGCCGTCGCGTCGAGGGCCTGCTGCGTGGAGGCCCCGATGTGGTGGGTCATGTAGAGGTTCGGATGATCGGCGAGCGGATGCTCGAACTCGGCCTGCTTCGAGGCCGGCTCCCCTTCCATCACGTCGATGGCGGCGAGAATGTCTTTCTCGTCCATCGCCCACGCGAGGGCGTCCTCGTCGACCACCGCGGCGCGGGTGGTGTTCACGAACAGCGCACCGTCGGGCAGGGCCTTGAAGAAATCGCGATCCGCCAGATTCCTGGTGTCGGGCGTGGAGGCGACGTGGAGCGTCACGATACTCGCATCCTCGGCCACGGCTTCGGGGGAAGACCGGTATCCGATCTCATGCGCCTCAGCCTTTTCGGGCGTAAGGGACCGGCTCCACGCGATCACGTCCAGATCAAACGCCTTCGCCCGCTGCACCACCTCTGTGCCGATATTGCCGAGCCCAATGACGCCCAGCGTGCGCCCCTTCAGCCCCTCGGCCTGCGCATACGTCTTCTTGTTCCACCGTCCAGCCCGCGCGTCGAGGACGTTGTCCGGAATGCGACGATCAAGCGACACGAAGAGACCCATCGTCAGCTCCGCCACCGCCACGGAGTTTTTGCCCGGACAGTTGGCGACGAAGATGCCCCGCTGCGCGGCCCCGGCCACGTCGATTGTGTCGTAGCCGGCCCCCGCCCGCACAATGAGGGCCAGGTCCGGACTCGCCTCCAACGCCTCGGCCGTGACGCGGGTGGAGCGCACGATCAGGACCTCGGGCGCCTCCAATCGGAGCGCCTCAATGAGAGCGTCCCCCGAAAGCCCAGGCTCAGAAACCACCGTGTGCCCCGCCGACCGCAGAGCCTCAATCCCGACGTTCGCGATATTGCTGGCAACGAGAATAGTCATGGTAGCGAAGTGACGATTCGAGAGTGTGCTCAGATGAGAGGAGATGCCTCCTACACCGTGGGGGCTATGGACGCTTTCTCAGGCACGTCGTCCGCAAAGTCATGGACCAGGAGGCCGCTCCGTAGCTTCGGCTCGAACCAGGTGGACTTCGGCGGCATGAGGCTTCCCTCGTCCGAAACCGCGATCAGTTCCTCGATGTGCGTCGGGTACATGCTGATCGCCAGCTGCGCCTCCCCGTCATCGACCCGCTCTTCCAGCGCCTCTGAACCGCGAATCCCGCCCACGAAATCGATATTGGGATCCCTCCGCTGATCGGTAATGTCGAGGTACCGTTCCAGAAGATGCGTGCTCAACCGTGATACATCGAGGGCATCCACGGCCCGATCCTCCTGCGCGGGCGGAAGCACGAGGCGATGCCAGGACCCGTCCAGATACACACAGACGACGCCCTTCTCGGCCGGCACCGGATCGTCCACATTGCGCTCTAGCTCAAAGTTTGCTGCCAGCTGTTCGAGAAACTCAGCGGGGGACGCCGGCAGGTCGAAGACCACCCGGTTGTAGGCCATGATGTGCATGTGGCTCATCGGGAAGAGCACCGCCGTGAACATCTCATACCCCGACACCCCCGAATGGTCCTTGTCGTCTTCTTCTCGCAGTGCCCCCGCGGCGCGGCTTGCTGCTTTGCAGCGGTGGTGCCCGTCCGCGATGTAAAGATGCTCCACGTTCTGAAAAGCATCCACGAGCGGCCCCGGCTGGTCCGCCTTCCAGACCGTGTGGCGAACGCCATCGTCCGCTTCAAAGTCGTAGAGCGGCGCCCCCTCCTGAATCTCCGCGACGTGCGCGTGGATGGTCTCTTCGTCGCGGTACGTGAGCATCACCGGCTCGGCGTGCGCCTGCTGCGCAAGGATGTGCCGCGTCCGGTCGTCTTCCTTCGCGGGCCGCGTCTCCTCATGCTTCACGATGGTCCCGTCGTCGTATTCTGCGACCGATACGCACCCAAAAATGCCCGTCTGCTCTCGCCCGTCCATCACGAGCCGGTAGACGTACACCGTCGGGGTGGCCTCTCGCAGCGTATAATCCGCCTCCACGAACTGACGAAGGTTGACGGCTCCCTGCTCGTAAACCACATCGTCGTGCTCGTCGGTGTCCGGCGGGAGGTCGATTTCCGGGCGGGCGACGTGCAAGAAACTGCGGGGCTTACCCTCGGCCAACTCTCGGGCCTCGTCGCTATCGACGACGTCGTAGGGGACGGACGCAATTTCTTCGACGTGCTGAGGTAGGGGCCGCACGGCCCGAAATGGATGCAGGGTAGCCATGGGGTAAGACGATCGGGTGCGGAAGAGCTTTTGGGATTGTAGTATATAGCTCAGTTGGTGAAGACGCACACCGAACGTGCCCTTCCACAGAGTTTATAATTCGGCGTTCGAATGAACCTCTCTGAACCCACTCCCGTCACTTCCTTCCCATGAATGTAACCGCCCACGAAACGTACAGCGACGAAGAGATCATCCTCGACTACCACAAATACGTCGAGTGCACCTTCGAGGAGTGCACGATCGTGTACCATGGCCACGGCCCCACGGCCGCGGACGAATGCAAGTTTGCGGATTGCCAGTTCGATTTCCGAGGATCGGCCTCCTCAACGTTCGACACGCTTCGCTCTTTCTTCCACGGCGGGCTCGACCAGGTGGCGATCGACGTGCTTACCACCATCGTGAGCCCTGACGCGGAGACCTCTCCCCTGCGAATCCTGGAGCACGACGGCCACGCCCGACTGATGCTGGACCTCGGGCAGGTGGATCCGAATGACTACGGGGCGAATGGCCAGCACGGATCCTAGCGACGATTCCTATCCACATGCTCTATTTCGCTTACGGGTCGAACATGCTCACCGAGCGGCTCCGGGCCCGCGTGCCGTCCGCCGCCCCGGTCGGGACCGCGCGACTGCCGGGCTGGACGCTCCGGTTCCACAAACGCAGTCAGGACGGCTCGGGAAAATGCAACGTCGTCGAGGCGTCCGACGCATCGGCGACCGTGCACGGCGTGCTGTTTGAGTTTGCGACCGACGACCTCTCTGCCCTCGACGATGCGGAGCACCGGGGACACGGATACGAGCGACGTCGGGTGCAGCCCCAAACCCAGGATCAGACCGTCGAGGCCTTCGCGTACGTCGCCCAGCCCGCGTACGTCGACGACGCGCTGCGCCCCTACGACTGGTACCGCACCATCGTGATGGCCGGCGCATACCAGCATACCCTCCCGTCCCAATACCGAAACGGCCTCGAAGCCACGCACAACTACCCGGACCCGGGGAGCGACGGCGCAAGTACCGGTCCCTCCTACGCACGGCCGGTTTTCTGCATCTCTGGCCCGACGAGTAACTCAAAACTGGACGCGAAACACGAGCGGTGGCGCGTGAAGGCCCTGCGCGGCGGGAGCGGCGCGAAACGGCGACGGCGTGACGTGCCGTCGAATTTGATCGACCAATACGGCCACGCCCACGCCTAGCACCGCCCCCGCAAGGATGTCGCTGGGATAGTGGACGCCGAGGTGCACACGGCTCAGCGCAACGCCCGTGGCCCAGAGTGCTCCGGACCCGATCACGTACCACTGCGGATGCGACAGGCTCCAGGAGGTCACCAGCGCCGCCGACAGACTGGCATGGCCGGACGGAAACGAGAGATGCGCATCGCCGGGTGCGGGCGGATCATGGCGTTCAGCCCGGGCCTCCAGCGGACGGTGAACGTACGGGCGAGGCCGCCCCACGATATGCTTCACACCCATGACGAGGCCGTACGTGACGCCCTGCGTGAGGGTGAGGCGGTAGGCCGCCGCAACTGCCGACTGATCCTGCGTGACGGCGGCCCCTACCCAGGCGGCCGGAACGGCGCCGTAGAAGACGGGTCGGGCCGTGGCGTGCGCTCCCTGAAGCGGAACGGTAACGACCGGCTGGGACGTGCAGTAAACAAGCGCGAGCCCGCGGACATCGAGCGAGCTGCCGGCAGGCTCGTCCGCACAAAAGCGGATCTCGGAATTTGAGAGAGACGTGTCTCGCTCTTGCGCATGCAGCGCACGACTCTCCGCTCCGCCCCAAAGGAGAACAATCAGCAGTAAAACCGACGCCCGAATCCTTCTCTTCCCCACCGCGCCCTACGCCTCTTCGGCAGTCGCCTCGGGCTCCTCGTCCTCGTCGGCCTCCTCTTCAGACGCATCGTCCTCCCCACTCGACAGCCCGATCTCCTGCCGGATCGACTCCTTGATTGCTTCCCGCTTCTCGGGGTTTTCCTGCAGCCACTCCTTCGTGTTCTCGCGGCCCTGCGCAATTGTCTCATCCTCGTACGAGTACCACGACCCGCGCTTTTCGAGAATGTCGTACTCCGTCCCGAGGTCGATGATTTCGCCGAGCGAGGAGATGCCTTCTCCGTAGATCAGATCAAACTCCGCTTCCTGGAAAGGTGGGGCCACCTTGTTCTTCTTCACCTTCACGCGAGTCCGGTTGCCCACCACGTCCTGACCGTCCTTCACAGCCCCAATCCGGCGGATGTCCATTCGGACCGACGAGTAGAACTTGAGGGCCCGCCCGCCGGAGGTGGTCTCCGGATTGCCGAACATGACGCCGATCTTCATTCGGATCTGGTTGATGAAGATCAGGGCCGTCTTGGTGCGGTTGATGGTGCCGGCCAGCTTGCGAAGCGCCTGGCTCATGAGGCGCGCCTGCAGCCCCACGTGCGTGTCGCCCATGTCCCCCTCCAGCTCCGCCTGCGGCACGAGTGCCGACACCGAGTCGATGGCGATGACGTCGAGCGCTCCGCTGCGCACCAGCGTGTCCGTAATGTTGAGCGCCTGCTCGCCCGTGTCGGGCTGGGAAATGAGGAGTTCGTCCGTGTCCACCCCCAACTGCTCGGCATAGTTGGGGTCGAAGGCGTGCTCGGCGTCGATAAACGCACAGGTCCCGCCCAGCTTCTGGGCCTCGGCGACGATGTGGGTCGCCAGGGTCGTCTTGCCCGACGACTCAGGGCCGAAAATTTCGGTGATGCGTCCCCGCGGCACGCCCCCAACGCCGAGAGCATTGTCGAGCGCCAACGACCCGGTCGGGATGGCCTCGACCTCCTGGTGGGGATCGTCGCTGAGACGCATGATCGATCCTTCGCCGTGCTCCCGCTCAATCTGTTCGACGGCGAGATCGAGGGCCTTCTCCTTTGCTTCTCCGTTTTTGTCTGACATATCGTAGCTGGCGCGGCTAAATCAGGAAGAGTTCGTGGAGCCTCATCGGCCAATGGTGTCGGGGCCGTGCATGCTTATAGACACGACACCGGTGCAAATCTAACGTATCTCGGCACGGCCGTACAGAACCGAGTCCCCTGAACGGTGGAGGTTGGCTGTTGGTCCTCCCCCCCTACGCTGTGCACATGATTTGAACATATGTCACAGGACGGGCAAACACAAGCCCGATCCTACGCCGGATTCCCCAAATCGACAGAAGACTCCAAGGGAGCACAGCACTGCTACTCCACGAGTTTATTGTACTCGCTGGAGTGGGCCGGGTCCATCTGTACGAGGAGACCGTTCGCCCGACTTGACAGGTCGCTCCCCAAAAAAACGGCGGTGAGTTCCTGATACTTGGTCTGAAAGAACAGGCTGAGCGCAAAAGAGCGTGTCAGCCGGCGGTTCAGTTTCCGGAGGGTCCGGAGGACCTCCAGGATCTGCTTCCGGGCTGCTTCGGTCTCCTGCACGAAGCGGTCGAGCCCCCTGCGGTGGTACCGGTAATATACCTGGCGCAGCGGCTGATGGCGCTGGTCGAGCAGGTTGGAGAGAAGTTGCACGCGGTTTTGCTGCGTGCCCACGGACGACCATCCCGGGTCCCCGGTCCCTTCCGCCTGATCGGCCACGGTACGGGCCCGTTCGAAGTACGGGGTGCCCCCGAGTGGACTGAACGTGTCGTAATCGTAACCGAGGATCAGGTAGGCGTAAAAGTCAAGGACCGAAGTCAGCGAGTTGTAGCGGTCGAGGTCAAAGTTGAGCGTCGTCCCCCTGCTGAACTCGAAGCGCCACTCCGGGTCGTTGACGCGCATCACGACGGAGGACTGCGAGGTCCCGTAAATGGGCCGACGCGTGGTGACGATGAGCCGGGACCGGAACTCCGAGATGCTGATGGACTCCAGAATGACAATCTGCATCGAGCACGAGATCCGCTCGTGCCGAAGAAACTGATCGTCCGTCCAGGATCGGGTGTTCATGTACTCCTGAATTTTCCGCTCCAGATCGCTCAGGAAGTCAAACTCCGATTCGGCGCCACTAATCTGTGAGTCGTCGATCTGGACGCGGCAATCCAGTTCCTGCGCGACCCCTGGAGTGGCAGCCAGGGCCAGGAGCACCACGACCAGCATCCAAACGGAAACGGCACCCCGAACCACGACGGGTAAAGCGACTGTGCAAATCAGCAAACAAGGTGATGCTACCTTGAAACAAACTGAGAGGTTTCTCCTCCTCCTAGACACTGGCGCGAATATATTTGATTCTTTTCAAATTATCGGATAAGCTAAAGATCCATCTCTCCGTCCACTGCTCAGGTCCCTCCAATGTGCCGCATCCTGAGCCTTCTCCTCACAGGTCTCGTGGTGGGCCTGGCCGGCCCGGCTCCGGTCCACGGACAATCTGCCTACGATCTGTTCGGCGGGGGCCGGGCTTCTGGACTCGGCCATGCGTCCACCGCGCTGTCAACCGCCGTTGGGGGCCACGCAAACCCAGCGGTAAGCGCTGCGCACCGACGGCGTGCAGTCTCCTTTTTCGCACGGGAAAGTTTCGGATTCTCGGTACTGCGATACGGTGCGGTCTACGCTACCTGGCCGGCCGATTGGGGCGTGGTGTCGGGCGGCGCCAGCACGTTTGGCGGCGATGGGTACCGGGAGGTCCACTATAGCCTCGGATATGCGCGCGGTCTACAATTTGGCACCTCACGGCACGTATACATGGGGCTGACGACTCGGTACTACCACACTCGGATCGACGGGTACGGCGGAGCCGGAGCCCTTGGGTTGCACCTCGGGCTTCTCGTGCCTCTCCTCCCTGTTCTCTCCTTCGGGGCCCACATCACGAACGTGAATGGGCCCGCCCTCGTCGACGGGGAGCCGCTGCCCCAGACGCTAGCCGTGGGGCTCCAATACCGCGCGACCGATCACCTCCTCGTGGTGACCGATGTGTTCAAAGACCTCTCCTTCCCCGTCGCTGTCCGAGGGGGTCTGGAGGTCCGTCCTATCTCCATGCTTGCTCTCAGAGCGGGTGTAACCAGCAGTCCCACTCGGTTCACCGGGGGCGTCGGCCTCCGTCTCGATTGGATTCATGCCCACATCGCCGCCGAGCAACACGCCGAGCTCGGGTGGTCCCCCTCCGCGTCCATCGAGATTCATTGGTGATCCCCATCTCATTTCATGCACAACCCCCAGCGATTCGCTCAAGCTCTACTTTTCTTCGCGGTCCTTGGCCCCCCGTGCCTAGGACACGCACAACCTGTACCCGATTCTTCGAGGTCAGATACAATGAACCTGCACCGTCGGCTGGAACCGGTGCTCGACGCGTTCGGGGACACGGAGCAGGCGAGTGCGCTCGCGGCCGAGGAGTTTGCCAACCTGAGCGATAACCCGCTCAACCTCAACCGGGCGTCCGCCTCGGACCTCTCCGTCCTTCCTAGACTCTCGACAAGCGAGGCCCACCGCCTCGTGCAGTATAGACAGGAACAGGGCCCCTACGAAACATGGGCGGACGTGCAGGCCGTGGAGGACATTGCGGCGACGACGATTCGAGCCGTGCGTCCCTTCCTCATCCTGGGCCCCACCCCCGATGCGTCGTTTTTCCCCACCGTCAGCACAATCACTTCGAACCTGGACTTCAGTGTCATCCAGCGGTACACGCGCGAACTGGACCTGAGCCGGGGCTACCGCGAGGATCGCTTTCTCGGCCCCCCCGGCCGCCTGACGACCCGCCTCCGACTGAACCACGAGCGACGGGTCCAACTTGCTCTCACCCTTGACAAAGATCCCGGCGAACCCCTCCGCTGGGCGCCCGCAACCGACACTTACGGCTTCGATCACGTCGCGGGAAGCCTTGCACTGCGGGACCTTGGTCCGATTGAGTCGCTAGTACTGGGGGATTTTACGGCGCAGTTCGGGCAGGGCGTCGCGCTGTGGCAGGGGCTGCGGCTCGGAAAAGGGCGAGATCCGGTGTCGCCCGTGCTGCAGGACGGGCGGGGCGTTCTGCCCTATCGGTCGGCCTCGGAAGCCAACTATTTTCGCGGGGTCGCGGTCACCGTCGGACTTCCGTCGGCCTTCTCCGTAACGGCGTTCGCGTCGCTGCGCCACCGCGATGCCTCCATCGATTCGTCCCTCGCGGAACTCAGCGGCCCCTCGGCCCCGATCCCGGTACGCACGATCTCGGCCGGGGGCTATCATCGGACGCCGAGTGAGCTCGCCCGAAAAGGCACCTTCGGGGAGACAACCGTGGGGGGCGCAGTGGAATACCGCGGGTCCTCCCTCCACGTGGGCACCGCCGGCTATAGGAGTCGATTTGATCGCCCCTTGCGTCCCGGCGACGCGCCCTACCGTCGCTTTCGGGTGGCCGGACGACGGGCGTCTATGCTCACCGCTTACGCCACGGCCTACATGGACGACTATACGGTGTTCGGGGAAGTGGCTCGGGCACCGGGCGGAGTGTACGGAGGCCTCCTCGGGGCAGCTCTGGATGCGGGCGACATCGCGGACGTTATTCTCCTGGGCCGATGGTATCCCCCTGAACTCGAAAACTTTCATGGGAACGCGTTCGGGGGCGGAGGTCGGCCTCAAAACGAACGTGGAATCTACACCGGACTTCGGTTGCGGGTCGCCCAGAAGTGGTCGGTGGCGGCATACTTCGACCAATTTCGATCGCCCTGGCTCCGCTTCAACGTCCCCCGTCCCACTACGGGCTGGGAGGCCCGTACCGTTCTCAACTACGATCCTCGCCCCTGGCTGTCGACCTACCTCCAAGTCCGGGCGCAGGGTGAAGAGGAAGCGACGGAGCATCGAGGCCCCGGAGAACGAAGGCTCGAGGGTATGCAGGAGGAGCACCGCTACTCCGCTCGCTGGCACGCCGAATACGCCTTTAGCGACGCCCTGACGGTGCGCACCCGATTCGAGGTCTCCCAGCAGCGATCCCCCTCCACCACCGCAGAAGGGATTCTGCTCTCGCAAGGGCTTGAATGGACGCCCCACCCATCCGTGCAATTGGACGCGCAGGTCGCCTTCTTCGACACCGACGGGTTTGCGGCACGGATCTATGCCTACGAGCAAGACCTCCTTTATAGCTTCTCAGTCCCGGTCTTCTTTGATCGGGGACGACGCTCGTACATCATGATCCAGTACGACCCTCTCCCAACCCTCACCCTTGAAGCCAAGTACGGGATCACGAGGTACGATAATCGCTCCACCATCGGGTCGGGACTGAATCAAGTTCAGGGGTCTCGCCGTCGGGAAATTCGCGTTCAAGTCCGGTGGTCGTTGTAAAGAGACAAGGTGTGGAGAGGCTCCAGCTCTCCCGGCAGGGCTCGAACAAGAAGTCAAAGTCTGGCATGGTGATTGTTGTAAGTGACCATCCCACGGATCCTCGGCCCCCTACGTTCATTCGCGTATCGGAGCCGTAGGGTCCGCGCTCCACGGACAGTCTCTGGACTTGGCTTCCATGGAGTCACTGCCCCGATGGCTCTTTCTCTTCGGCCTCGCCCCACCTATGCAAATGTCTATGAGCACATCGCAGAATCCGCGCATCCTGGCTGTCGAAGACAATTCAGAGACCCAGCTCCTCCTCGAACACCTGCTGAAAGGCTCCTATGAGGTGGAAGTGGTTCCTGGGGTGGAAGACGCCCTGGACGCCATCGAGAACGATTCCTTCGACGTTCTTCTGCTTGACATCAACCTCAGTGAGGACCAGACAGGCACCGATCTCCTCCACCTCATTCGGGAGCGTGAGGGCATGGGGAAAGTCCCAGCCGTGGCCCTCACCGCCTACGCGATGCCCGGTGACCGCGAAGATTTTCTGCAGAAAGGATTCGACGAGTACGTAAGCAAACCGTTTACTCGGTCCGACCTGACAGATGCCATCGAAAACACCCTTAACCCGGCGTAGGACGGATCCACGTGGGGGGTCGTCTCCCATCCACCAAAAAAGCCCAGGACCCGGTGAGGGCCTGGGCTTGCGTTTTCTGAACCGGGGCAGTCCGGGGCTCAGTTCATACAGGTGGCTTTAAGTGTGTCGCGCCGGTCAGAGAGGACCTCCTCCCATTCGGATTCATCGACCGGCTGGTCGCCCTTAAAGTACTCCCACTCGTCCACGCTCTCATCGGAGATCACAACCGAGTTCGACATGTGGGCGACGCGCTTTAGCACCGGGGAGGTTCCCATCTGGTGGACAAACGTGATGGTGCATTCCCCATCGGCGGTTTTCTCCTTTACCGACAGCCAGTTGTCGCCACATACCTGGCAACTGTAAAACCGGGACTCTTGCTCTTCCCCAAGCAGCTCGTCGATCTGATCTTCCTCTTCGAAGACGACCTGCATCGGTCGAAGGCTTTCACATCCACAGGTCTTGCAGCGGAGCTTTTCCATACTGAGCGGACTGGTGTTAGTGAGCAGCCAGTGTGGATGAATGAACGCCGCTCCCCGCCGCGGGTTCGTTGAAAGAGAGTCGGCCATCCGCCACATACAGGAATTTTGCAGATCTCGCCGAAAGTTTACGACCTCCGTTCTCTGAAAACGGGGATCCACGCCCCGATCACCGCCAGACAACCTCCAAGCCGCCGGGCTCCAGTCGAGCAGCGATGCCAATTTGGAGGTCCACGTCGAGTAGGTAGAAGAAACGAAACTGGAAGCCAAGACCGAGCCCGACTGAGGACCGATACGTCCCGGGCTCGTCCAGAGACGTGAGGGTTTGCCCAAACCCGTATCCGTAAAGCGCCTTGGCGTAGAACGGGATCAGGGTCGATCCATCGTCGATGTACCAGAGCGGTTGTGTCACTTCCGCGCCTACCCGCAGAAAAGATCCCGCGCCCAATGCTGTTTCTTCGTACCCCCGTGGCACGAATCGGGGTGTGCTGAGGACAGCACCGGTATTTTGCGTGAGGAAACCGGCCCTCAATCGGATGCCGGTATGACTCCGCAGCGCGAGCGGGAGATACAGATCCGCCTCCGCCCGGAGTCCCTGGCTTGCGGGGATCCCGTCGGTCCAGGCATCCACCTCGGCGATGGACCGCAGGACCAGCCCTTGATTGGGCACGAGGTCGCGAGGATTTTGCTGGAGACGATATCCCAGTACCGCCCGCGGGGTCAGTGTGACTCGGTCACGCCACTGTGTCAACCCTGCAATCCCGGCGTCTTCCAAGGACTCCGTGGCACTGCCAAAGAATCGGGTTTGGCGATATTCGGTCCCGAGCGATAGGGACAGCACACTCTGGTAGACATTCGATTGTAGGCGAATGGGTAGTCTCGTGCCCATTGAGACGCCCCGTTCCTCAAACCCGAGTCCGACCACCCGTGGACCCTGCGTCGTTTGGATGCTCCGTGGAACGATTTCCGGCGTGTTGAAGACGGAGAGCGAGGGACGCAGGCGCCAACGCCCCGTCTGGATCGTCGCCGCCCCCCAGAACCGCCCATCCTGCCAGTACGTACTGCCGCGGTACTTCCACCGCTGCAGCGGATCGTTGCCGGCCAGGCCCAGACCGATGCCCACCCCCAGCTTTTCGAACAGAGGCCCTGCCGGATCGTCCAGCTCGTCGGGGTCATACGAGATCGTCGGATACACCGCCCGTGGGGCTAGGTGACGCCAAGCCTGATACGGCCTGCTCTCCGCGAATCCCTGTGCGCCACCGTCCGATTCGACGCGGCGAGCAGGCGGACGCGGGGACTCATCCCCAAGAACGACGCGCGAAGAATCAACGGCAGAGGCCTCGTCGGGACGAAAGGGCGTGCGAACGAGCTCGTGCCGCTCGTGCCGATACTCCACGAATGCGACGGTTTTCCGGTCCGGCGACAGGGTCGGCTCCAGCGCGCCGAACGGGACGTTTGTGAGGCGGAGCACCTCGTTTGTCCGCGTGTCAAACGCAAAGACATTGGCCACGCCCGTGAGGTCGGCCGAAAAGAGAAGATAGCGCCCCTCCGGTCCCCAACAAATGTCGTAGATGATGGCGTCTTGCAACCCGAGCCACGGACGCAGGCGGACGGTTTCTCGCCGGTGATGGTCGACCCGGTAGAGGCGCTGTGTGCCGTCTACATTCAGCAGGACCGCGACGCGATTCCCCTCCGGCGAGGGGGCAATTTGTTTGAAGCGCGTGCGCTCGAAGTTCGTGAGAGGACGCGTGCGCTCGTTCTCGATGTTCGCCCACTGGCTAAACGCCCCGTCATTCTGCACCGCCCAAACGGACCCGGACGGCGCTTCGACGGGGGCAAACGCTCGGCCATGCTCGGTGAGGCGCGTCGTGGATCCGTCCGACAGCGCTATATGCTCGACCTCCGCCACGTCCTGCGTGGGCACCCAGGGATTGGGAACGTACCGAGATGCGTAGAGGGCGCTCGTGTCCCGTCCGAGGCTGTAGGTATAGTCCTCGGTAATGGACTGCACCCGAATCCGAGAGCGCGCCCCTGTTTCCACGTCGATCCGATAGAACCCCCTCCGCACGTCGTACCCGTGCAGATAAGCAACCAACGTGCTCTCGTCCAGCCAGTAGGGGCGTCGATAGTTCCGACCCGTGTTGCCGGCGATCGGTTGGGTGTTGGTAAACGGCTTTCGGCGGTTGTGCTCGCGCCGGTACTGGTTCCGAAGGGTTGTGCGAAGGTCCTCGTCGATGGCTCCGGGCCATTGATCGAGCCCCGCCCAGAGCCCAACGCCATACCCCAGAAATGGAAATCGATTGTGGAGCGACGCGGCCTCCTGGAAAAACCTAGTGCTCGTCGTGTCCCCCTCTCCGGCCCACGTCTCGAAGGCGTGCGCCCCTCCGATATAGAAGCGGTTGTAGGGCTGCGTGTAGCGGGGCGGCTCTAGCATCTGTGTGAGCGACCACGGGTCGTCCGACAGCATGGCCGCTCGCATCTTCATCCTGAAGAGCGGAGCGTTGAGTCGTCCCGCGCCCTTCTCGAAGCGACTCTCCCGGTATACCGCGATTCCCTCCACCAGGCCCCGCGGGGCCGTGAGATTGCTCGCCCGCGCCGCGTCCGGCGCAAAGACTCGAAGGAGGTTTCCATAGCCAAAGCCCACGTCAATCTCCGCATGCGTGGCGTGTACCAACTCGTGGGGACCTACGAGCGCGGGCCAGGACGACGAGCGAGCGACCAGCGCATCGTTTCGGATGCTGGGGGCCTCGATTTCCTGCCTGAACGGAAAGGGCGCGACGAATCCGTTCGACCGGTCCGAAAAGTCGTCAATGACCACGGGCATGTCGATCGCGTCGGGCGTGAGCCCAACCAAACGGTCCGTCCCGGCTCGGCTTCGACGCAGCGCCTGACGGATGCGCAGAGCAGTGTCCTCCGTGCCCGTCTGATAGATCAGATCGAAGTGCTCGCCCTCTAGGGTTCTGTACTCGACAGCGGGCGGACGGTAGGTGACCTCATACAGGCTCGCGTTCAATTGCGTGACTCTTTGGGCACACGACGGGGACACGCCTCCGGCG
>Ga0207797_1000409_pt1 | contig 33361 bp, 22 predicted proteins | sample PRCRCaboRojoPR_6_FD_187275 | JGI IMG/M metagenome (GOLD analysis project Ga0207797, IMG submission 187275) | Marine sediment microbial community from Cabo Rojo, Puerto Rico - PR CR 10% Liquid 1 (SPAdes) | ecosystem: Environmental > Aquatic > Marine > Coastal > Sediment | place: Cabo Rojo, Puerto... | reverse complement strand
TTACATCGAATAATACAATCCTGCATCCGGCCCCAGCGGTAGACCCATTACTATCCAGAACACCAGAAGCAATACCCACATCAGGAAAAATACAATTGTATAGGGTAGCATGGTGGAAATAACCGTCCCAATACCTGCCTTTGAATCGTATTTCTGGATAAACGCTATGATCAGGGCAAAAAAGCTCATCATGGGGGAGATGATGTTGGTTACGCTGTCGCCAATGCGGTAAACCACCTGGGAAAGCTCCGGTGAATAGCCCATGAACATGAACATTGGGATGAATATGGGGGCCAGAATCGCCCACTTGGCAGAGGCACTTCCCATCAGCATATTGATCATGGCAGCAAAAACAACAAAAAGGATCATCAGGGGTATGATTCCCAGGTTAGTGGCCATAAGGCTTTTGGCCCCGGTAATGGCCAGTATCATACCCAGGTTGCTCCATTTAAAGTAGGCAACAAACTGTGCTGCAAAAAACACCAGCACAATGTACATGGAAAGGCTTTTCATGGTTTCGCTCATGCCCTTCATCACCTGGGAATCATTGGTGAACTTTTTTGTGATGATGCCATATACCAGCCCTGTAGCTCCGAAAAGCACGAATATTACCGTAATAATTCCTTCTATTATGGGAGACCTTAGTAAGCCTCCTTCCGGACCTCTTAATATCCCATCTTCAGGAACAGTGCCCCAGAGAATCAGCCCTGCAAAAATCAAAAAAGTGATGAATGCCCCAATTAGTCCCTTCTTTTCGACGGGGCTAATTCTTTCAAGTTCTTCCGATTCACCTTCGCTTTCATATTTACCCAGCCTGGGAACGACTATCCTTTCAGTGATCCAGGTACCACCAACAGCTATAAATACGCTGGAAGCCATCATAAAATAATAGTTGGCAGTAGCGTTGACCGAGTATTGGGGATCGACAATGCGGGCAGCTTCCTGGGAAAGTCCCGCTAAAAGCGGATCAATGGATCCCAGTACCAGGTTGGCACTATATCCGCCGGATACTCCTGCAAATGCTGCTGCCACCCCTGCAATGGGGTGCCTCCCAAGAGCCAGAAAAATGGAACCCGCTAGCGGAATAAGAAGTACATACCCTACATCACTGGCAATATTTGACAGAATGCCGGCAAATACAATTACAAAAGTAAGCAAACGCCTGGGAGAGGAGAGGACCAATGCCCGGATTGCTGCACTGATAAGACCACTACCTTCGGCAATGCCGATACCCAACATGGCTACAAGCACAACCCCCAGCGGTGCAAAACTGGTGAAATTCTCCACCGTATGCAGAATGATCCGATGGAGTCCGTCCCGGGAAATGAGATTTACTGGCTCAACCACTTCCTCTGTGCCCGGGTGAACGGCAGACCATCCAAGCCAGTGACCCAGACCTGAAAATAAAAGAGCCAGCAAAGCAAAGATTGCGAAAAGAGTAGCAGGATGAGGTAAGGCATTACCTACCTTTTCCACGCCGGATAGAAATTTGGAGAACAGCGATTGTAGAAATCGTTTGAACATGGCAGCACCTTTTAATTTTTGGGAGGTAAAACTAATAAAAAAAATACCGGATGTTGCTATCTGGTATTTTAAACTGCATCATGTATAAACGAATAAAATGAATTTTCAATAGCTTCAGAATTATTTAGGGCTGATTCGGGCTTCAATTAAACAATTCAAAAGGGTAGATCTCAGGTATACAATGGATGAGGTTATATTATTTCATAAATGCATACCTTCCATAAATTCAAGTGTTTTCATTGCATCATCCCTGTTTTTGCCGCATATGAGTTTTTCAGCTACAAAATTTATGCAAACCTTGGGTCGGGTTGGTGAATTGAAGAGTGCGCATAAATAATTATCTGTTAGATGAATGCAAGGGACGCCTGCCGGTTTTCCCTCCGGCATGCCTGGTATGGGAGAGCTGATGGATGGTGCAATACAACATGCACCACAATGTTTTCTACAATCCATAGAAATTTTAGAGTTTCAGGAAATTTTTCATGAGTCAAAGGTAAAGATCTACAAAGTAAATGTCAAATTTAATGTGTTATTCTTTTTAAGACTAACATGCATGAATTCAGTAGCTTATTACAGGAGTTGTTTCTATTTTGTTGTTCTGATTTGCCTGTTTGGCGGTTTTTTCTTAAATTTTACACAAAATTTGATGGTATGGTTGTATTGGGTTAACCCTCATGATGATTTCAGCAAACTGTGATATATATGCTTTACAATTAATCAATTTTTAATGAAAGTTAAATAAATCAATCATTATGAACAGAAGAAAATTCATTAAAACAGGGACTGCAGCCGCCTCATTACTTGCTGTTAATGGGGCGGCAGGCTATGCCGCAGCACCGAAAACTCAGAGTAGGCAAGGGAAACATTCATTTCACCTGAATTATGCTCCACACTTTGGTATGTTCAGAAATAGTGCCGGAGATGATCTCATTGATCAGGTTAAGTTTATGGCAGATGTTGGATTCACTGCCCTGGAAGATAATGGTATGAAAGGAAGGGACAGATCGATGCAGGAGAAGATTGCCAGCGAAATGAGCCGGCAGAACATGAAAATGGGCGTTTTTGTGGCTCATGAAATTGGCTGGAGCGAGCCCAACCTGACCAGTGGTGATAAGCAGGCCAGGGAAAAATTTCTTAAAGAAATCCGTGAATCGGTGGAAGTAGCCAAAAGGGTTAATGCAACCTGGATGACGGTGGTGCCGGGCCATAAGGATTTGAGGAAAGACAGGGGTTATCAAACGGCTAATTTAGTAGAAACTTTAAGAAGAGCTGCTGAAATTTTAGAACCCCATGGATTGGTTATGGTTCTGGAAGTCTTAAACTTTTACAATCACCCGGGACAATTCCTGCAAAAAATGGCCCAGGGTTATGAGATTTGCCGTGCAGTTGACAGTCCATCCTGTAAGATTCTTGCTGATATCTATCACCAGCAGATTTCAGAAGGTAATCTCATACCTAACATTGATATGGCATGGGATGAGATCGGTTATTTCCAGCAGGGAGACAATCCGGGAAGAAATGAACCCACTACCGGCGAAATCAACTATAAAAACGTTTTCAAACATATCTATGAAAAGGGATTTACCGGAATTCTTGGTATGGAACACGGGAAGTCCATGAAAGGTAAAAAGGGTGAACAAGCCCTCATTGATGCGTACGCACAGGTGGATGATTTTGAGACTTGAATCTGAAACGATGAATTTTGGGTCAAAAAAAGAGATTGCAATTCATGCAATCTCTTTTTTTGATTCTATTTATACAGGCACTGCCTGTTTTTATTCTTCGGAGCCGGGAACCGGAACCTGTGAATTAACCAGGTCGCTTGAACCCAGTGAAGTAAGAGATTCAGGACCTCCTTCAGGACCTAACTGCAGGCCTGACTTCATCATTTCATCCCATGTAACTTCTTGTCCGGTATATGCGGAAATTCTGCCCATTATTGCACAAAGTGTTGATTTAGCAGTAAATTCTGCTACATTTACAGGTTCATTTCTCCGGATGGAAGTTACCAAATGAATGTGCTCCTGCAGGTAAGGGCTGTTGACATCTTCAGACTTTTCATAGGTCCAGACTTTTTCACCGTTTGGTTTGGCAATATAGCTGGAGCAGTCGGAATAACCTTTGGTTCCCCTTACAAATTCCGAAACATTGTTTGCACAGCCGTCAATTTGCCTGCACATGCTATGTACGTGTATATCACCCGGATATACAAAGTCTACACTGAAATTGTCATACTGGTCGCCGGTTACCCTGCGTTGTCTTGAACCGAATCCAACTGCACGCTCGGGAAACTTACCGCCCATAAACCAGTTAATGACATCAATATTGTGCACGTGCTGTTCTGTTATGTGATCACCTGAAAGCCAGTTCCAATTGACCCAGTCGCGAATCATAAATTCTATGTCGCTCCATTCGGGTTTTCTGCTTCTATACCAAAGCTGTCCCATATTCCAGTAACAGTTGGCAGCAACGATATCACCAATCTCTCCGTTCATGACGCGCTTATAGGCTTCAATGTAACTTTCCTGGTGATGACGTTGGGTTCCTGTGATTACGGTCAGTCCAAGGTCATCGGCTCTCTTGGAGGAGCTAATAATTGAACGTGCTCCAACCGGATCCACAGCCAGTGGTTTTTCCATGAAAACATGCTTGTGGGCATCCACACAGGCAGCAAAGTGTAAAGGCCTGAAATAAGGAGGAGTTGCCAGAATTACTATGTCGATATCATCCGAATCAATCACCTTCTTATAAGCCTCGAAACCAACAAAACAACGGTCGTCAGATACTTCCTGTCCGACTTCCTTTTGGATTCTTCCCTGGCTTTCTTTAACACGGTCTTCAAATACATCGGCCAAAGCTACTATTTCCAGGTTTGGGCCTGCATTTACAAAATTAATTGCAGCACCGGTTCCCCGGCCACCGCAGCCCACCAGGCCAGCCCTAAGGGTATTGCCTTCAGGGGCTTGGTTTAACATTGGAGGGAGGTTGAGATCTGCTTTGGTACCACCCCGGCTACATGAAGACAACCAGTTTGCTGTTAGTGCCATACCGGCTACTCCAAGTGCGCTTTTTGTGAGAAATTCTCTTCTTGTTTGTTTATTTTCACGTTCCATATCACTTAAAAATTTAGAGTTAGCTACAATTTATTGATTGTTGTCATTATTAAGTTCGCAAACTACTCTGAATCCCACGTTATTGACATCCGAATACCACCATATGCTTTGTGGCATTTGCGGGTCACTTTCCATCCACTTTTCTAATTTGGTGTGATCTCTTTCAGCACTTCGTACACCGGCAGCACCGTCCTTAAATGAACCTCCCCTGATAACATATTCTTCTCCTGAGGAAGGTCCTTGTGGATTAACCACTTGATCTCCATACGTTTCGTATGTGTCGGGAGCGTAGTAATCACTACAAAATTCATCAACATTTCCTAAGGTATTTTTAAGTCCCCATGGATTGGGTTTAACTTTTTCCGGGGGTTGGGTTTTGGCCCCACTGTTCATAGTATAAATCACATACGAGCTAATGGTTGTGGTGTCAACCCCAAAAATAGAAGGCAAGAGCCCTTTTTCCGAATAATCTTTGGGGCTTCCTTTGAAAAAGTATGCACTTTCAGTACCTGCCCTGGTCGCATACTCCCATTCAGCTTCCGTCGGAAGCCGGTAATTTTTGCCGGTTTTTTCACTCAGCCATTCGCAATAAATCCTTGCAGCATAGTGAGTCATTGTTATTGCAGGTCGGTTACCACGTCCCCAACCCTGACCTGGGTTACCATATGGTGGAGTGGGGCCGGTTATGCCATCAACCATTTCTGAAGGAGGAATACGGCCATAATTATCAGGCCTTCCTTCCGACATGGTTGCCGTGAAAAATGCCAGGTATGCATCCCATGTGGTTTCTACCTTGGCCATGTAAAAGCTGTCTAACTCCACCTCTACCTGGGGACCTTCGTCCGGATCCCTAAGTGATTCATCTTCAGGACTGCCCATGGTAAAGGTTCCTCCGGGTATGGCTTGCATGTCAAAACTTACTGCCGTCCCGGGGATGTATTCAGTATAATTGCCAAACGTATCTATTGTAGCCGGTTCGGTGTATATTTCAACCTCTTTCTCCTCTTCCATACCAAAATCAACATTTTTGGCATGAACGGCATCCGGGTCATAATGACCTACATGCAAATGGCAGTTGATGCATCGTACGGTTTCTTCATTACGGGTATAATGAAGATGACCTTCCTGACCTTCATCTGACAAACCCTTGGGGAAGAGGTTTTCATGACATTCCAGGCAGGATGCTTTATAAACGTGGCCTTTGGCGTATTCAAGCTGTGATTTTTTTTCCCAGTTGATTTTATCTATATCTTTAAAGAGCTTTCCGTAAACATCCCGTGCTCCCGTAATGGCCTTCTGGGTTAAATAATAAAGATCGCCCGGAGGAGGCAGATGGCAATCCACACAATGCACAATCACTCCGCTTTGATTGTCATAGTGTGTGGATTTTTTCCAGGAGGATGTTGAGTGGGGGTGAACGTGACAGGCAGCACAAAATTCATCTGTTGAAGTTATTTTGACTATTTTATTGCCACCTAAGAAAATTATAAAACCGACGAGTAGACCAAGAATAAAAATTGTTGTGAACGTTTTCTTAATTAGTTTTCCCTTCATTTACTGCTTCCTTAATAATTATTTTTGGATTTTTGCGTCATAAAAGTAGGAAAATAAGATAAACATACAAAGCTTTTTTCTTAAAACCACTGGTGAAATAGCTCACCTTTATTTCAGGAAATATAATTCCGGCTGTTAAAAGCTCATCTAATTGTTTGTTTTTTGGGATTTTGATCATTCTTTTTATTCATTCTAAATTATTTTTATCTGCTTTGATATACCTATTTAATGGAAATCTTTCGGAACCTTATGTTTTTCAGGGCAGCACTGGTCATCCATGAACAGATCCCTAGCGGCCTTGACAGTCTTACCTCCGGGCGTACCGTAAAACGATGCTTTTTAACTTGTACCTCGGCCACCTGATTATTGTCAATCCATGCGTGAATATATTGGCTGGTTACTTTTACCCGGATGTGATACCAGCGCTGGTTTTCAAAAGACATCAAACGGGAGGTGAAATTTTCTGAAGCATCCTTACCATCGATGCTGCTGATTCCGACTACTGTGCCGCCCCATCCACCAACAATGAGCGTACAATATTCTTTTTGGACCGGGAAGGTGAGACCGCAGAAAAAATCGGTACCTCTCACACGTTTCGCATCCAGGGAAATTTCGTAATTTATTTCTGGAAATTCCCTTTGCCATGTTACACCGGTGCAACCATCTCCAATGCCCAGGATGAGGCTTGAGCCAGGTTCATCAACCTGAACCGGTCCCTGAGGTCCAAAATTGGTGACTTTCCATCCCGTCAGGTTTTTTCCATTGAATAACGGGCGCCATCCTGAAGAATCGGGATTGGCCTCATAACCTACAGGCTGAGGCTTAGTGTGATCTTGGGTTTGCCCGTTCTGTTGAACAGAATACCAAAGAAAGAAAAGCCCGGCACCTATTGCCGATATTAACAAAATGAGGTATATGTGCCGGGCTTTCATCAAATGATTATTTATTGATTTTGATTGAGGATGTTATTAGCTTAAAAATTCTGTTAAAATTTATACATCAGCTATAAAGAACTTCACCCCCTCTTCCCTGGGCGACCAATGGTTGGTAGTTCTTCAGCTCTTTTTTGATATTCGGATCTGTGAGATCAATGGTTTTTTTCTTTTCTGCTGCCATGTAAGCGGCCTGGATCAATTCGTTGACCTTTAGCCCATATTCCCAGTCCAATAAAGGTTTTTGGTTATTGAGCAGGGCGCGGGCCGTGTCACGGGTTTCCTGTACGTACCCATACTCATCCGCTTCGTTTGTAGGTATGGCCATGAGTCCTCTTGTCGCTGTAGCTTTTTCAAGAGCAGATTCAGCATCTGCAACAGCTTCGGCAGCCTCGTCGGCAATAAACACCTCTAAAGGTGTACGCAGCGAATTGACCTCAAAGGTATATCCGGGAGCCAGCCCCTCCATTAGCAGCCGCAAGCCTTGCTTATCATACATCCATGAGTTGGCAAACTGACCTTTTACCAGCTGACCTGTTTCGGGATTTCGAAAGGTGACAATACCGGTGCAAAAATCTTCAGCAGGGGTTTTCTCATAGTCAACACCCATTCTCTCCAGCAGCTGTTTGCGGAATGCAGGTTGGCCCCATTTCAGCAAAGAAATGTCACATGAAACCGAAACGGGTTCCAGGAAGTCAACAGGTTTTCCAACGGGGGTGAGCACATACCATGAGGTTGCAATGCTGTGGCAACCCATATCCAATAAAACTCCACCTCCCTGGCGGGTAGGATCCCAGAACCATGGTTCATGGGGACCGCTGTGTTCTTCTGAGCTTCTCGCGAGTGCAATGGGTCCCATGGCTTTCTGCTCTGGTTCCAGTTGAGCCAGTGCCTTTCTTATGGAAGGCATGTGTAACTGATTTTCATGATATGATGTAACAAGATTTGCTTCCCTGGCCAGATCAACCAAACGTTGGGCCTCAGCTACATTACGGGCCAGGGGTTTTTCACAAATCACCCCTTTAAGTTCAGCACCCGCTTTAACAGCATCAACTACCTGTTCCATAACTTCTATCCGCACATGATTCGGAACATAAAGCGCTACAGCTTCACAATTATTGCACAGTTCCTTAATGCTTTGATAAACGGTACATTCACCCACACCATGATCCTGAGCATATTTTTGCAGCTCTTTAGCTCCTTCGGGCGAATAAACGCCGACCAGTTCTGCATTGTTCAGCTGGGTCATTGATCGAATCTGAAATTTCGAGATAAAACCTGCACCTATAAATCCAAGTTTAAGCGTTTCCATAATTTTTCTCCTTATTTATAATGATTAATACTTGATTTTGGGTTGATATGCCTTTTTGTATTGAGCTTAAAACGGCGCTTAGTGGCCCTTTATAAAAATATTGTGGTGATTCACAATTTTCTATAAGGGCCTCTTAGCGCTATATCAACCAAATTTTATTTTTTATACTGGTTTCTTTAGCATTTTATTAAATTTTTTTCGGCGCTCCGATTCTGCCTATAAACCAGGCAATGATAAGAAGGATGCCTGCCATCACTGCGGCTATCAAAAGACTTTGCTGTACCGTTTCACCGCCGGCACTCAGGTTACCAACAAAATTGGGTACAAAAGTACTGCCCAGCAAACCAACGGTGAATATGATTCCAAAGATGCTCCCGTGAAGTTTGGGATCAAACTTGGCAAAGGTGATTCCTACAATATTGGGGAATATTGGGCCGAATGCCAGACCTGTCAGCAGAATAGCCAGGATGGCAATGGTCGGGGTTTTTGTCATAACCATTATGATGATGCCAATGAGTGAAACCAGGGACATCAGCACAATAACCCTGGCACCAATATCGGTCAGGTTTTTGATTCTTGATGCGATGAACCGCCCAATCGTCATCGCGGCACCAAACAGGCTCAGCACAATACCGGCTTTCGCGCTGGCATCGGCACCTCCACCGAAAATTTCCTTCATAAGGGGTTTACTCCAGGTTGCCATGGTGATTTCAAGCGACATGTAAAAGAATAGTGCCACGGCAGCAATGATAACTGCAGCTTTTTCAAGCAGCTTGAAGCTCATGGAAAACCTGAATCCGCTGGAAACCTGGGGATAGCTTGTTGTTAGTGAGAAAACGAGAAAAACAATTACAATTACTCCCAGGATCGAGACGGCTGCAGTGTAACCCATCGATTTGAAAAATAGCGTAAACAGCAACGGCGTTAGCACATATCCCAAACCAAAAAAGACATTGCCCAGATTGCTGGCCCGGGCGGGATCTTTACCTTCAAAAAGCACCGCCGGAATAAGGGTGTTGCCTACCGTATTCAGGGACATGGCTCCAATCCCCAAAAGAATACATGCTACCATTGCCATCGTGAAGCTTGTGGCAAATGCCAGAAGTAAGATGCTGATTCCTGTAACAGCAAATCCAACGATGGCAAGGGGTTTGTGGCCCAGCTTGTCAACCAGTGGACCAATAAATAACTGTACAATACAACTTGTCAGAAACAGGGTCAAAACAAGTGAACCCAGTTCCGCTTCATTGATATTCAAGGTATCCATCATTTCAACGGAAACCGATCCAAGAATAACAAAACAGGCTGCAACGGTGAATACAGCCATAAGTGCTACAACTACAACTCTTTTGTTCATGGTTCTATATTTTAGAGGGTTAGAGATTAATTACCGATTGAGTTGTTTTATTTTTTGTTCATGATTTTAGTCCACCCTTTTGAACATCAGCAGTCTGAAGTCCATAGCCTCTTCACCGGGAATATCCAAAGCTTTCAGTGTTAGTGTTCCCTTCCCTTCCTCCAGGTGAATGGTTCCCAGGTCCATGGGCATAAATGCCTTAACATATGATTCCTGGCGTTTTACCCGGTCGTTTTCCATACCTCTTAATGGAGGATTGTGTGCCTCAGTTATCTTGCCGGTTATTACTGAAGAACCCATATTAAGCTCGATGGTGGAACCCAGGTTCTCACGGGAACAGGTGTAGTAGAGATCTACCTGGTAGTTACCTTCACTGAGTACTTCCGCATTCCAGGTGATTTCGTCTGAAGTAGAGGTCCAGTTGGAGAAAAAAGTGCAATTGGGAAACCGGTTGGACCTTTGAATGTTGCCTTGAGCCTCAGCGTCCCGTGCGGGCATCTGTGTATATTGAAAATCCGGGTGACCAATGGGAAAAGACCGGCTTTTCTCTTCGATCTGGGCGGTCATGTCATTTCTCCATCTTTCCAGTGAATCCTGAAGCCGTGATGCTACCTGTGGATTTCTATCAGAAACATCAATATACTGTCCACGATCCTTCTCAATGTTAAAGAGGCGACCTTCCCCATCAAGCCTAAACTGCTGGCTTCTGACACTGGCTCTTCCCCTCCAGAAAGAATAGATCAGACGATTATTCCATGATTGATCATTTCTGAAAATCAGTGGTTCCAGGCTAATCCCTTCCAAAGGTTTGTTGGTCTCCGGTTTGATACCCGCCAGATCTGTTAAAGTGGGCAATAAATCAATTGCCCCTGCAATTTCATCGATTTTGGTTTCGGGTTTGATTACCCCCGGCCAGTTGATAAAAAGGGGTGAGCGTACTCCGCCTTCATTGGTGGAGCCTTTTCTGCCTTTCATGTCTCCGTTCCAGCGCCATCCATTGGGACCGTTGTCGCTGAAATATACAACAATGGTATTTTGCTTTAATCCGAGCTTTTTGAGTTTATCCACCAGGCGGCCCACATTCCAGTCGATGTTTTCACACATTGCCAGGGCCGCCTTGATATGCCTGAGGTTTTCCCGCTGAGGATCCCTGTTGTGCATGTCCAGGGTGGCATCTTCAAATTTCTTCCACCATCTTTCCGGAACCTGCATTGGGCTGTGGGGCGTGTTGTAAGGCAGATAAACGAAGAAGGGCTTCTCCTGATTCTTTTCAATAAACTTCATCGCCTGTTCCGTCAGGTCATTGATTATATAGCCGTTGCCCTGTACCAGTTTACCATTGTGCTCGAGCATGGGGCTGAAATAATCCCCCCAGTGACCGGAACAAAAACCATAGAATTCATCAAATCCCCTGGCATTTGGATGATAGGGGTATTGCATGCCATTGTGCCATTTCCCGAAAGCTGCGGTTTCGTAACCTGAAGACTGAAATATTTCGGCAATGGTGGTTTCATCCAGATCCATTCGTTCACCCCCGGTAGAAGTGGAGTACACATTGCTGTGTGGGTGGTATCTGCCGGTTAACAATTCAGCACGGGTGGGAGAGCATACCGGCTGTACGTAAAAATTTTCGAATTGGGCACCATTTTGGCCCAGTGCATCTATGTTCGGTGTTTCCAGGTTGGTATTGCCGTGTATGCTTAAATCACCCCACCCCTGATCATCTGATAGAATAACAACCACATTGGGCTTATTACTCTGATAACGTGAAGGATTCTGGGCAGATGCATCGGCTTGCATTCCGTTAAGGATGAATGCAGAGGCTGCCAGGTATGCGGCTCTTTTTATCTTTAAGCTGGAATTGTTCGTTATTTGAGTCATTATTTTAAGCTTTTGTACTACAGGTTTTTTGCCGTATAATAAGCAATGAATTTAAAATCCTTATTGTTTCAGAGGATCTGCTGTATCCTTGTACTTCTTTCTCAATTCTTTAAGTTTGCCCTTGAGACGTTCAATCACTTCATCGTATTGGGGTTTGTTGTAAACATTGACCCGTTCATGGGGATCTTCATCCAGGTTATAAAGCTCCCAGCATGAGTCTGGCTGATGGCCCATGCGTTGCAGTCCGTAGTAATAAATCAGCTTATATTTATCAGTACGGATACCATAATGGCTTGGTCGTCTTTCCTGGTGTGTCCAGTAATGATAATACATTTCCTCCCTCCAGTCTTCCGGTGTGTTGCCCCTGAGGTTTTCCCGGAAGCTTCTGCCCTGCATGTATTCAGGTATTTCTGTTCCTGCATAATCCAGGAGCAGTTCGGCAAAATCAATGTTCAGGATGATGTCATCTACGGTTGTTCCGGGTTCGATCTCTTCCGGATAGCGAATAATGAAAGGCATGCGGGCTGATTCCTCCAGCATGAACCGTTTGTCAAACATATTGTGTTCCCCAAGGAAATAACCCTGGTCGGAGGTATATATGACCACTGTATTTTCTGTTTGTCCGGTTTTTTCCAGGTATTCCATCACCCGGCCTATGTTCTCGTCAATTCCGGCTACACCCCTTAAATAATCCTTGATGAACTTCTGGTAGGTAGCCTGGCGTCTTTTGTCAGGATCCTCCGTATCCAGTTTCAGCGGCGGAGGCGCATATCGTTTGGGCCTTTCGAGAAAACGATTCATTAATATTTCCAGGGGCCAGCCTCTGAATACCTTATTTTTCGGGCTCTCATCCCATAGCAGGTCATTGGGCTCAGGCAGATGCTCCCCCTTGTAAAGCCATTGGAACCGCTCGGGGCCGTAGAAAGGCTCATGCACGGATTTGAAATGAAGCATCATGCAATAAGGATCCTTCCTTTTCTCCTGCTTTTTCAACCATTTCAAGGCCTGGGAGGTGATTACATCAACCGAATGCCCTTCGTATTCTTTTCCATCACCTTCCCATTCCATCCCTTTTTCATAAAGAATGGGGTTATGGTATCTACCCTGGCCATGCAATACATTATAATAATCAAAGCCTGCAGGCTGACTTTTCAGGTGCCACTTCCCAATAAGTGCTGTCTGATAGCCTGAGTTTTGCAGCCTTTTGGCAAGCTGGTCCCGATTGGGGTCAAGACGCCCGGTCAGCGTTTTTGTATCTGTAAGATGGCTGTATTGGCCTGTAAGGATGGAAGCCCTGGATGGTACACAAATGGAATTGGTGCAGAAGCAATTCTGTAATAAAGCACCCTGACTTCGCAGCCGGTCGATGTTTTGAGTGGGAGCATAATCAGCCAGCCGTGATCCGTAACATCCCCAGGCCTGGCTGGTGTGATCGTCGGCCATGATGAAAAGAATGTTCGGTCTCTCTTGGTCCTCTTTTGGTTGTTCTCCCGATATTCCGGACCTGGGTATCAAGCTAAGTGCGGCTAACCCGAATAAACTGTAAATGAAAGAATTTGCGTATTGATTTTGTGATATTTTTTGTTGCATCATGGTATTGTTATTGTTTTATTGTCGGATGATTTCTATGTAAAAAGGAAGTATATGTCTTCCCTGGCTGCTGTACCAGCTTTCGACGCTGTATTGGCCTTTTTCCAGATGAATGTCGGGCATGGTGATTTTTTGTGTGCCTTCACCATCCTCATGAAGGGTTCGTTTGACTGTTCCCATCCTAAGGTTCATGTTACCGCTTTCTTTTAGCGGTTTGTGAAAATGGAAAATAAAATCGTACCTGGCTTCCTGAACCACTTCCACATCCCAGTACCCGTAAATTTCCATCTGGCTCCAGATGCCTGGCTCCCCTTTGGCATCATTTCTGTTTAAAATAACCGGGTTTTCCTTGTCGCTGCCCACCTTGATGTATTGGATCTCATTGAGGTGCGGACTTTCCATAATTTCTTCATACCAGTTGTCGAAGATGGATTTAAGATCACGGCCCCGATTCTTATTCGAGGTAAGTATATTTTCCTGTTCGTAGGGATCCTTTTCCAGGTTGTATAATTCCAGGTCTTCCAGAGAAGCAGTATAAGGGGCGTGCCCAACCAGTTTGTAGTCGCCCTTTCTTACGGCAACATTGCGGTAGGGCTCGGGATAGCTTCGTTGCCAGTAAAAGAACAGGGGCCGGTTGTCCCACATCACATCATCCCCCTGAATTAAGGGGAGAAGGCTTTTACCGTCAATCCGGATATTTTCGTCCATGGTAATGTTGCACAGTTCAAGAATGGTAGGAAGGATGTCAATATGGGCTGCAGGGATATCCACTTCCTTATTGGAAGGAAAATGTCCTTCCAGCTTCATAAAACAGGGTACATGGATACCTCCTTCGTAAACATTGCCCTTTCTTCCTCTAAAGCCACCCTTGTATCGACGTTGTTGGGGACCGTTATCGGTAAGGAAGATGACCAGGGTGTTTTCCTGCATGTTGTTTTCTTCGAGTGTTTGGAATAGTTTTCCCAGGTTATCATCTATGTTTGTAACCATCCCGTAAACTTTCCGGGCAGCCTCCTTTTCCCTTTCCGACATATTTTCCGGGAAAGGTTGATCATCCGGGAAGGCATTCCGGTTGGCTGGATTGGTATTTTGATACATCTTATAATATTCCTGTGGAAGTTGCAAGGGTGTATGCGGGGCATTGAATGATAAGTAGAGGAAGAATGGATTTTCCCTGTTCTCCTGGATAAAATCAATGGCTCCCTCGGTGTAGACATCTGAACAGTACCCTTTTGTTGGAACCTTTTTGCCGTTTCTGAATAATGTTGGATTGAAATAGGAGCTGTCAAATTCAAAATAGTTTGGAATGTCTCCGACCTGTCCAACACCTCCGCTTCTGTGCACCAGGGAAGTGGTGAATCCCTGGTCAACGGGTCTGAACGGGTAGTTATCTCCCAGGTGCCATTTCCCGAAGATTCCGGTTTGATATCCATTGTCTTCAAGGATTTCAGCCACCGTAAGCTCTTCATTGTCCATGATGGCGCCGCCGTTATAGGTGTCATATATTCCTGTTCGCAGGGAGTACCTACCTGTCAGTAAACTGGCGCGAGTTGGAGCACATACGGGAGAAACATAAAAATTGGTAAACCGGACACTTTCTTCTGCCAGTTTATCCAGGACAGGCGTTTTGATTATGGAATTTCCCGTAAAACCTAGATCTCCATATCCCTGGTCATCAGTCATGATCAGGATTACGTTCCTTTTATCCTTATTTTGTTCGGATTCTTCTGCCTGGCCCTGTGGGCCCGCAGAAAACATAAGCGTAGCAATACCAATAGTTGATAGAAGCGGAGTATTCATCTTTACTGTTATTTGAATGCAGGTGTCAGAAATCCTTTTCATTTCCGACACCTGCAGTACGATTATTAATTGGATTCCGGGAGCCAGGGATCCTGTTCCTGAACTTTGTATTTTTCCCTCAAATCTTGTAGTTGTTTTTTCAGCTTTTGTGTGATGTCCTCATACCCTTCTTTTCCATAAAGATTGTTCATTTCTTTCGGGTCTTCTTTCAGATCATACAACTCCCAGGTGTCAATATCATAGTAAAAATGCATCAGCTTATAGCGTTCAGTGCGAATTCCGTAGTGACGCTTAACAGAATGTGCTCCTGGATATTCATAATAATGGTAATAGAGCGCGTCACGCCATTCAGGTTTTTTGCCCTGCAGTAAGGGTTTGAGCGAGCGACCCTGCATTTCTTCAGGGATATCCACTCCAGCCACATCCAGAAGGGTAGGGGCCCAATCAAGATTTTGTACCATTTCCTCAATTTTTCCCTTGCTTTCATATCCTTTTGGTGGTTTCATAATGAGTGGTGTTCGCATGGATTCATTGTACATAAACCTTTTGTCAAACCACCCGTGTTCTCCGAGATAAAAGCCCTGGTCGGAGGTATAGACAACCAGTGTGTTTTCTGCCAGCCCCTGCTCTTCCAGGTAATCCATGATACGGCCAACATTTCTGTCGATGGCAGAAATACATCGGAGATAATCGGTCAGGTATTGTTGATATTTCCATCGGGCCAGTTCTTTTCCCTCGAGGTCCTTTTCCTTGAACTCGGAGATTCTGGGGTCATATTCCTCATTCCATGCCTCACGTTGCTCCTGGTTCATCCTGTCCATCTTGCTCTTGAAACCCCCTCTTCCGTTTTCAATTTCTCCTTCATCATCCAAAAGCTTCAGATCCCAAACCATTCGCATATCCTTCCAGATGCTCATTGCCTGTTCCCGGGCCGCTTTTCTTCCTTCATAATCATCAAAGAAATTTGAAGGAAGCGGGAACTGGGTATCATCGAATTTGTCAAATTCCGCGGAATCCGGCATCCAGTTCCTGTGGGGGGCTTTGAAATGTACCATCAAGTTAAATGGCTTATCTTTATCTCTTTGCTTTAGCCAGTTGATCCCAAAATCTGTGATCAGGTTGGTTGAGTGCCCTTCTTCCTGGACCCGTTCGCCGTTGTCTATAAAAACCGGATTGTAATAATCTCCCTGTCCGGGCAGTACTTTCCAGTAGTCAAAACCTGTAGGCTGTGTTTTCAGGTGCCATTTGCCAACCATGGCTGTTTGATAGCCAGCATCCTGCAACAATTTTGGAAAAGTTACCTGCGTGCTGTCAAAGGGCTTCCGGTTATCGATAACTCCGTTCAGATGGCTGTGCTTACCGGTTAGCAGAACAGCCCGGCTGGGAGCACAGATTGAGTTGGTAACAAAACTGTTGGTAAACTGAACCCCTTCCTGTGCAATTTCATCAAGATTTGGGGTTTGATTGAGCTTTCCGTTATAACAGCTTAAAGCCTGGTAAGCATGGTCGTCGGCCATGATATACAGTATGTTTGGCTTTTCAGCTTCTTTCTCTTCGGGGCCTACGCAGCTGGATATACCGATTGCCGCGGCGCCTCCTAATCCGAGCATGAATAATTTGGATGAGTTTAGCATATGAATGAATTTTTAGGATGAATGAAATTATTGTTCTTTTTCCTGCCATTCCGGAGCCTGGTCCAGAATTTCCTGCAGATGTTCTCTTATATTCATCACATCCCATGAAACATGCTCCATAGATATCGGATCTTCTTCCCGTTTATCAGTTGGGATGTGATAAAATTTACCGTTCTGATAAAGCTTATATTCTTTGGTACGTACAAAGCGGCCCCTGAATTGATTGATGAAATTGCTGTGCATGGGATCATAATGCACCAGCACGGTTTCCCTTCCCTTGTAAGGTTCGTTTTTGAGCAACGGCAAAAAGCTTCTACCGTCGGATTCGACGTTTGCTCCTGCCATTTCTGCAAAGGTCGGGTAGAAGTCACTGAATCCGATCAGACCATCATAAACTGAACCCGGTTCAATTTGACCGGGCCAGTAAGCAAAAAGGGGCACGTGGGTTCCGGCATCGATGGTTTTTGCCTTACCACCGCGGTATGGGCCAATCCGGGTTTGAGATATGATGGGGCGGTGGGTGCCGTTGTCTGAAGTGAAAATGATGAGCGTGTTTTCAGCAATACCCAGTTCTTTCGTCTTTTTAATAATTTTCCCAACAAGCTTGTCGGTGTATTCCACCATATCTACGAAAAATCGCTTGTCTGCATCATACCTTTTTTTCTCATCCTGCCATTCTTCTGAATCGGGAGTAGGAACAAAAGGAAAATGGGGGAGGATCATGGAATAGTAAAGAAAAAACGGCTGATCCTGGTTTCTTTCCATAAAATCAATGGCATAATCGGAAAATATATCCGGGCCGTAATCATTTATGTTGGTTTCCAGTATTTTGCCATTCTGTTCTATATAAGGCTTTGCGTACCTTTCGTAAAGCACTGTATCTTTATTTCTTACCGGTCTTTTGGTAAGCTGCCAGAGACAGTATTCCTCAAAGCCAAAAGTATTCGGGCGGTCTTGTTTTTCCCACCCGGGATATTCTCCAATGCCATTCAACTGCCATTTTCCGGTGATGCAGGTGGCATATCCTGCCTCTTTCATGACATTTCCGAATGTTTTTTCATCCGGGCTCAGGTATCCAAAATCATCATAATTTCTGTAATTGTATAGTCCGGTCATGATCTTCACCCGTGAAGGGCTGCACAAAGGTTGGGCATAACAATGGGTGAATCGTTTCCCCTGCTCGGCCATCTGATTGAGGTTGGGGGTATCATAGGATAAGCCGCCATTAACTTCCGGGCATTCATAACCCATGTCGTCTGCAAGTATAAGGATCACATTGGGTTTTCTTGCTTTGTCAGCAGGATCTTCCGGTGCTGAGGCACTAAATGCATGTGCTGCTGCAAGCGATAAGCCGATTAAAAGATTCATAAAGTATAATATTATCTTTTATTGTTCGAATTTTTTTTGATGTTTTTTTGGTATGGTATTCTCATACCATGTAAAAAACCTGCTTTTTAGCGAATCTACTTTTTGCGGATATTTTTCACTTAAATCGTTCGTTTCATCAATGTCCTTCTCCAGGTTATACAGACGTAGTTTTTTGCTCTGGCCCAGATATCGGAGTTTCCAGTTATGATGCCGTATAGCCCATCCGCTTCTTTCTCCATGAAAAGTTCTCAGGTAACGAGCCTGTACTGATTGAGGATCGTGTATATCCGGTTTTTTGGAATTCATAGAAAAGCCGGTCCAGTAAAGTGATTCATGGGGTTTGCCTTTATTATCTCCATTAATATAAGGCATCAGGTTTGTTCCATCATAAGGCCTGTCAGAGGGCATTTCTATATCCAACATGGAATGAAGGGTAGGAAAAATATCCAAAGCACTCACCATATTATCATATATTTTACCTTCAGGGATATTTCCCGGCCAGCTGATTACAAAGGGTACACGTATTCCCCCTTCTTCCAGGATGTATTTGTTGCCTCTCAATGGTTTATTGATGGCATAAGTGCGGGGAGAACCTCCATTATCCGAAATGTAAAAAATGATGGTATTTTCTCTCAGCTTAAGTTCTTGAAGTCTGTGAACAATTTTTCCTACAGCCTGATCAAGTTTGTTCAGGTGATAGAGATAACGTTTTCTACCTTCGGGAGTATTGGGCTTCACTGTATTGACATACCATTTCAGGTATTGATCCCATGTGCCATTATCAGGGTACCAGTCGGAAACATGATTCAGGTTCAGACTGTCCAGGGCATTTTCAGGTAACTGGTGGGTGAAAAGATGAACTTCATTGAATGATACCATGAGGAAGAATGGATCTTGCCTGTTCCTGTTGATGAATGATACGGACTTTTGGGTTATCAGGTCGGTGGAGTAGCCCTGTTTGTCTACAAGGGTGTCATTTTTGTAAAAAGGACCGACACCCAGGTGGTTGGCCATTCTTTCGGAATATATTTCACGATCTTTTTGGGTATGCCTTAGGTAGTCCAGGGTTCCTCCTTCTTTACCAAAGAAGAAATCAAAGCCGTGATTGAGGGGGAATTCGGGTGAGTCCGGTCCTCCGTATCCTCCATAGTGCGATTTGCCTACCATGCCTGTGTTGTAACCTGCCTTTTGCAGTTGTTCCACCAGGGTAATCTCCTTGCGGGGTAGACTGGAGCCGTAATTGAAGACACCCCAACGCTGCTGGTGCCGTCCTGTCAGTATGGCACATCGTGAAGGGCTGCAGATTGACATGGTAACATAGGCATTCGAAAAACGGGTGCCATTTTCAGCAAGCTGGTCAAGATGGGGAGTATGGACATCTTTTACTCCATCATAGATACCGAAATCGCCATAACCCTGATCATCAGATACGATAAGTAATACATTCGGCTTTTTACTGCTGTCATCCTGATCTTGCGATCGGTTTATGCATGAGGCTGCCAGAAGAGAGGGAATAAGGATCCCCATACCAAGGCTACTTATGGGTAATTTATCCCGTATCATAGTGTGTCAGACAGTTGTTTCATCCTAAATTTTTCAATGCGTGGGGTTTCATGTTCCTGCTTCATATATCGTTTGGCTTTGTTAACCACTTCCGGATGTTGATCAGCCACATTATTTTGTTCTGTGCTGTCGGTGTCCATATTATAAAGCTGTATCTCCATGTTACCGTCAAATATATTTTCCCTTATGGCTTTCCATTTGCCGAAGCGAACCGCCTGCTGACCGTTATAAGATGGAAATTCCCAGTACATGAGTTCGTGTTTTTTCTGATTTTCCTTTCCCAACAGGGTAGGTAAGTAGCTTATCCCGTCAATGTTTAGATCCTGGGGAGGTTGAGTTCCGGCAACATCACAAAGGGTGGGGAATACATCCCAAAATGCCGATATATGGTCTGTTACCGTTCCCGGTTGGATTTTTCCTGGCCAGCTCGCTATCATGGGAACGCGAATGCCCCCCTCGTGAACGTACCCTTTGGTCCAGCCTGTTTCTTCTTTAAAAGGCCCGGCACTGTTAAACCATTGGGTGTCGGCTCCGCCGGTATAGGTAGGTCCGTTGTCGCTGGTGAAAACGATGAGGGTATTTTCATAAACACCCATTTCTTTCAGCTTATCCACGATCTTGCCCACATTCTCATCCATGTAGGAGATCATGGCGGCATAGGTGGCCCTGGGATAGCGGCAGGGGAAATACCCGTTATCACCTGTATAGGGTTCTTCATCTCCGAATTTTTTTACATAGTGATCTACCCAGCGTTTGGGTGCCTGCAGGGGCAAGTGGGGAATCGGGGTTGCATAGTAAAGGAAAAAGGGATTTTGCCGGTTCCGTTCCAGAAATTTCATGGTTTCCCCGATCATCATATCCGGTGCATAGTCAGTTAGTCTGAAGTCAGAATAGCTTTCCGGGTCATAGGGATCTGCATCCTCAGGAAGTTCTGTATGTGGTGGTACCAGCCTGTTATCTAATGTATCTTTTTCTCCGTTTTTCCAGAGGTGGAGGGGATAGTAGGTATGGGCCTGCCGCTGACAATTGTACCCGTAAAAGAAATCAAAACCCTGTTTGTTGGGAACACCTTCAGAAAAAGGAGCTCCCAGGCCCCATTTACCAACAACTCCTGTGGTATACCCTTCTTTTTGCAGCACTTCACCAATGGTAACAGTTTCTTCAGGTATTGGTCTCTGACCTTCCAGCCGTGGATTTTTACTTGCTTTTTCAAAGTTCCAAACTTCTCCACGTTCTCCCCAGGCATCATTACCACGAATATAGGCATGTCCGGTGTGCATGCCCGTCATCAGAACGCATCGCGAGGGGGCACATACCGGAGAACCTGAATAGTGTTGAGTGAAACGGATGCCGTTTTCGGCAAGCTCATCAATATTGGGTGTTTCGATTTTCTTCTGTCCGTAACATCCTAAATCACCATAACCCAGGTCATCAGTAAGGATATACACGATGTTTGGTTTTTGGCTCTTTTGATTGTTCTCGTTTTTTGTACCATCCCCGACACAGGAAGGTAAAGTGATAAGTGCCGCAGCTCCCAGGTTGATTAATAATGTGGATTTAATTTGATTTGGCTGTATTTTAGCCGGATGCACCGTTGCCTCGAATAATTTGATTTTCATGATTGCGTAATTTATTGCATAAAAGATGGTTTGCTATTTCCTCTTCTTTCTTCTGTAACGGTAATCAACAAGCCCTACTACCAACAAAAATAAAAATTATATTGAGATACGATTGTTCTTTTACGTTTGATCCCTAATATTGATTAAATTTAAATAACCATTAAGTTTATAATCAATTTATTAATACTGTTTGATTTATTTTTTCTGCATTTGCAGGAAAGTATATTACTTCTCCTGATTGTTCAGAGGCCTTTATGTAATATTCAAAATCCTGCTGGTTGATTGTATTACTGTTGATGGTGGTTTTGTAGACATTCCTGTTCAAATGTTGAAACGATTTTGTTCTGTATTCTTCACCACCCAAAGGTTTCCAGTACAACTCCACCTTATTTATGGGCCGCTGGGAGAGCATTCTGACCTTCAAATTAAAATCTTCATTTTTTTCAAGGAGGCTGCGTTTTGCCGGTACAATAATACGAAACGGCCCCTGGTAGTTATGAGATAAAGTGGCTTCATCGGGCAATTTTCCATCAAGAAATGTTTTTATGATGCTGTCGTTCTGGCTTAGCATATTCAGCTCTTTTAAATTGTGTTGTTCCAGGTTGGCTATCGTTCCCATCGTGCCGTTAGTGTTGACGGTTTTTAACAGGTATTCATACATCTTTTCCCATGTTTTTGCTGCTTCAATCCGCCGGGGTAGTATAGACTCTTCTACCTTGCTTTTCCTGGCTGCATCATTTTTCAGCTTCGATAAATCGTTTACCAGGCTGTCCATCTTACCTAAGAGGCATCCGAGATGTGCGGTTTCACGGGCAAAGCGGAAAGTATTTAACCAGTAATCGAACCTGGCCCTGTTGTTGACACCTTTAATTTTTGACCTGTATCCTTCAAGCGTATCGATAAAGGTGAAATTTTTCTGTACCGCTTTCCATGGTTTACCTGTTTTTTTGATGGCTCCGGGTCCATTAATCCATGTACTTGTCCGATAGAGATGCGCGGATCTTCCTTCACCGGAATTTCTATTATAAAGAGGACCACCATCCAGTCCGGCGAAAATATCTGCCAGCTCGTTTGCCATTTGTGCACCGAATTGCCTGGTAGCCCACTTGCGATAAAAGTCGTTTACCGGCTGATCGCGTTTTGTCCTGGTATCTCCTTCCCATCCTCTTTGATTCCAGGCTGCATCAGCCAATGCTGCAATGTTTGGAGAAAGGATTTTGGTTCGCCAATGAATTCCTATCAACCCTGTACATCCATATTCGCGGGCGTCCAGGGCGTCGTTTCGCATACGTCCTGCCCACAATTGCGGCGAAATCATGGCCGGGTCATCTTCCAGCCAGGGTATCGCCCATTTCGGGCGGTCGTGTATTTTTGCAAAATTTGTATCCACGGGTGTAAAGCCAACTTCCCGGTTAATACAGCTCAACGGAATACTCTTAGGCAGGATTTTATCGAAAAGGGTGCGGTCTTGCGGAGGGCCAAGCACCCAACCGCAGGTGGCTAGTCTGAATCCGGGATTCACTTCTTTAATGGCTTCCAGGGCCATATTGAGATCCTGTTTTACCGATTCTATCTGTTGTTGTTCTACCTGGTTCCAGGTCCAGCCTTCATCGGTCCAAAGCCAGTAATAATCAGCCGGGTAGGCATGCTGTATCCTTTCGAACATCCCTTTGTAGAGATTTTTGATCGTGTTGGGATCTGAGGGATCTTTTCCCTGTCTTTTCAGGCGTTCTTTAACAGCTTCCGGGATGGTTAACGGGGTTTCCGTTCCTACACATGTTTTTATTCCCAGATCATGAGCAAAGCTGAATGCCTCGTTGAACATGCTTCCTGTTTTATTGAAAAGCTCGTTGGACTCCTTCTGATTTTCAGGATAGGGGATATACCCGTTCATAACCGGCGAACTGAAACTATCCCTTTCAAATAGCTGGTGCGCACCAAAGTGGTAATTCTTGGTTAATTTCGTGGCATAGCCCCAGTTTCCCCTTATGGTACTCTGGTAACTGGATGGATAACTATACTGTACCTCACCTTCTTCATGATCTTCACTTTGTCCGATCCATACTGTTGGTTCTGCATTCGGCCCGCCTTCGGGGTAAGTGTGCAGACCGACAAAATTCATCTTCATTTTGGTCAACTGGGCCAGGATGGCTTTGTATTGTTCTACGCTCCACCAGTCGGGTCCTTCCGGGAAATCATGAAAAGGTAAAATGCCCCGTGTCCTGAATAGGGGATTGTGTATTTTATCGAACCCGGAAAGCGTAATTTGTTGCAGCTTTTCATCAGGCAGAGCATCTCCATGCAGATAGAATCCCACACCCAGTGAATGTTCTATAAAATGATAGGCTCCATATAAAGTACCAATGGCCTTTTTTCCTGCTATCAATAACCGGGAGGAATTGAGCGAACGCAGGTAAAATCCGTCATTTTTTAGTTTACCCAGAGAGTCTGTCACCCCGAGGTTCGCTTCCAAATTCTTTAAATCCTCTGCTGTAGCTACAATGATGGCTTTTTGGTCATCATCAGGAAGTTTGGATACTTCCCTAATCTCTGGCAATTCATCCGTCCTCAGGTAAATGTATCTTCGCAGCTCTTTGGCAGCAAGTTGTTCATTGGCATGAGCATTTTGAAAATGATAAATGACAGGGGTCTCGACATCCTTTTTGCAGCTCCAAAAGAGAATGATGATCAGTGCAAAAGCTAGAGTTGTTTTTGGTTTCATAACAATATATGTTTCGTATTGCTGTTTGTTTCTGAAAACTTGAAATTCCTATGAATTTGATATCATAAATCTATATGTTATTTATTATTCTCTTTCTGTTTCGTTTTATTGATCCTGGCCTGAACTTAGGGGAAGAAGATCTTTATTGAATACATAGGTTTTTCCTTTCCTTGTATTGAAGGTGATGGTAGAATCTTTATACCGAAGGGTACACAAGTTGCCTTTTTGGGAGGTGATGGCCACGTTCACCAGTTCATTGTCGTCCCAGTGAATATTTACCTTGAAATTCCCCCTGGCCTGTAAACCTTTGATATAACCTTTTTCCCATTCATCGGGCAAGGCAGGGAGCAGACGAATGGTATCGCTGTGGCTTTGCATCAGCATTTCAGCAATGCCTGCAGTAAATCCAAAATTTCCGTCAATCTGGAAAGGCGGATGGGTGTCGAACAGGTTGGTTAGTGTGGATTTTTTGAGTAGGGCCAGCGTATTTTCATGAGCTTTTTCCCCATCCTGCAAACGGGCAAAAAGACTGATGATCCATGCACGGCTCCATCCGGTATGTCCGCCGCCATGTTCAAGGCGTCGTTCGATTGTTTTTTCCGCGGCTTTAAAAAGTTTTGGTTTTCCAGGATGAATCATGGTTCCCGGGTATAATCCGAAGAGATGAGAAATATGCCTGTGGCCCGGATTTTCTTCCTCATAATCCCTGATCCATTCCTGGATGGTACCATTGGCCCCTATTTGAACGGGTGGCAACCTGTCACGTGCGGATTGGAGCTGTTCTTTGAAATCAGCATCCTTGTCCAGAATTTCGGCTGCCTCAATACACGAGGAAAAAAAGGTGTGTATGATCTGTATGTCCATGGTGGCTGCCACGGTTAATCGCTGGGGTTTTCCGGTTTCAGGGTCGATATAAAGGTTTTCGGGGGAGTGGGAAGGAGCGGTTACCAGTTGTCCCTGCTCATTTTCAATCAGGAAGTCGAGAATAAATTCCGCCGAGCCTTTCATTAAGGGGTATATCCTTTCCTCCAGCAATTGTTTCTCGCGGTAGAATTCGTAGTGACGCCAGAGGGGCATCAAAAACCAGGCTCCCGCCAGGGGAAAGTATCCGTTGTTTATCTGGGATTCTTTTGTAGAACCGGAAGGTGTGGTACGACCGAAAATGTTCGTGCAATGGTGAACCACCCAGCCGTCGGCACCATACATCTTTCGGGCTGTTTCTCTGCCATGGGCTGCCAGGGATTCGGCAAAGTCAAGGTAGGGGATGATGGTTTCCGGTAAGTTTCCGGGGTTGTGCGGCCAGTAATTCATCTGGAGGTTGATGTTCAGGTGATAGTCCGACTCCCAGGGAGCCCACATCTCCTTATTCCAAATACCCTGCAGGTTTGCCGGAAGGCGTGCCGGGTACCTGGAACTGTTCATTAGCAGGTACCTTCCGTATTGAAACATCAGGGCCACCAGCGCAGGATCCTGCTTCCCCTTTTTTAAAGCCTCGAGGCGCTGATCTGTAGGAAGATTGCTTTGTGGGGTGTGACCCAAATCAAGATCAACCCTTTCGAACATATCCCGGTGTTCTGCAATGTGGTGCCTGCGAAGTACTTCGTAAGGCTTGTGCATTGCATTATTAATTTTTGAACGTGCTACAGAAACCGGGTCGATGGTACGGTCAAAGTTCATAGTATTTAAATCATAGTCTGTAGCAGCCGAAAAAAGGATGGTTACCGTATTTGCCTGTTTAATTTGTAAAATGCTGTCTCCAGTAATAATGGTTCCGCCCTCTGTCGAGGCCTTCAATACACCACCAAAGCGCATATGTTTTCCGCCGGGACCTGATCCGCCGGGGTTGGGTTCGGGTCCTTCCGGGGGCATCCTGTCAATGATCTGACCTTTTAATATAAGGGTGTTGTTGTCTATAGCCGTCGTCTGGGCATCCTTTGATCTGGAAAGACGGATATCCAGGTTAAGCTTATCTGTATCTCCTGCCTCAAGCCTTACTACCAGCACATCATCCGTTGCAGAAATGAAGGTTTCCCTGGTGTGATGTTGCCCACCCGAATTAAAAGCCACCTTTGAAATTCCTGTATTGAGGTTGAGCTCCCTATAGTAATTATTGGTATCATTTAGTCCTTCAAATGACAGCAGGATGTCACCCAGGGGTTGGTATGAGCGATAAGAGGTGGGGCGCTGGGTGCCGTATTGATGCATCAGCTTTTTGGCCCTTTCCTGATTCTCGTTGAGCAACGCTTTCTGAATTTCTGGTAAGTTTTCCCTGAATTCAGGAGGATATGCATCTACCGGAGCTCCGGCCCAAAGACTTTCTTCATTCAGTTGAATCCTTTCCTGTTGTATGGTTCCATAAACCATGGCTCCAAGCCTGCCATTACCCAGTGGTAAAGCTTCTGTCCATTCTGCTGCCGGCTGATTATACCAGAGCCTGAAAGGCGGATTTTCATTTTCTGGTAAAGACCAAACATCAATGGATATTAGTAAAGCGAAAAGGAGAAGAATTGGACGATAAAGGTTGGTTAAGGTTTTCATGACTTTGAGTTTCGTAACATCCGTTAGGTACCAAATATAATAAAAACTAATTGTTTTTTCTACCCTTCAGTTCATGGATAGCTATTCATTGCATAATTTGAATTTTACGGGTTTCTGAATTGTATCCTGAAAGTTCAACCGACATATCCGCTGCCTCTTTCCTGACACCCTTGGGAACATCAATTGTCACTGTTTTCGATTCACCCGGAAGTAAAGAAAAGTAATTGTCCGAATAAAAAGCGGGAAGAATCCTTTCATTGCTCTTTGAATCATAAATCTGGAGATGGTTCCAAAGAGCCGGTGTATTGCCTTCATTTTTCAGTTTGATTTTTATGGTTCCATCATTCAACCTTTCATCATCCATGGATACCTGTACATCTTTCAATTGATTCAGATACCTGAAATTATAGCGGTTGTCACTGAGCCAGTAGAAATTTTCGGAAATTTCCATGTTGTTTTCTAAAAGCCTCAGCTTAACAAAGAACACTTTTGTGGTATCAGATGGCGGATAGACTTTGAACAATCGTTTGGTATCCATTGAAGGTATGGATACCCTTCTGACTGTTTTTTCATGTTGCTTTCCGAACCTATCATAAATACTGGTTTCCAGTGTAAGATTTTCTTTTGCCCGGGCAGTAGTGTTGACAACTTTTATACTTCTATCGCCCACATTAAGCTGAGCATTTAATGGTTGTGCAGCTTTTTTTACACCATAAAAAGCACCGTTTTGTGCCAGTGAATGATCATAAAGCTGACCTCTCAGTGAGCTCCAGGGATTCTGGGTTTTCCATATCAGCACTCCTGTATACCAGTCCCACATTTGGGCATTCATGCCTTCTATCAGCGAACGATATTGCAGATAACTGGCAATCTGTGCCTGTTCACAGAATGCTTTTGCAGTCTCAGGATTACCATAGATATCGATGTAATCAAACCTGCCGGTACGGTAACCAATATAGCAATGGTAGCGCCATTCCCTGTCAAGTTCGTCGGTTTTGCCAGGAAAATTTTCCAGGTGTTCTGGTGAAAGGATTTTTTTCAGACTTTCATAAACGGGCATCCCTACTGATCCAATCTCCGAGTTAAGGGGGTATTGCCTTTTGTTGAAGAACATCTCAGGATCCTGGTAACCATAAGGCCCATCTCCAACAGTTCCGGGATATATATTTTGTGAAAGATTCTCGGAAGTGGACAACTCGAAATACTCCCTTTTTCTGTCGAGTGCGGGAAAGATTTTGTTTTTCAAAGAATCATTGATATCGTGTGGGGGAGGAAATTCATTGCCGCCGATCCATACACAAAGGCTGGGATGATTCCGTAGCATCTTTATCTGATCCCTTGCAGACTTGAGAAAAAGCTGGTGATCATCGGGATATTGACGTCTTTGCTTTCGGCTTTCCTTCTTTTTCGGATCCCTCCATCTGCCATTGCAATCCCCTGTTATCCATAAATCCTGCCATACAAGTATCCCGTGCCGGTCGCATGCTTCATAAAACTCAGGTCTTTCAGTAATGGAACCGCCCCAGATCCGGATGGTGTTCAAATTGGCCTCTGCATGCATCCGTACCTCGTGTTCGTAGCGTTCAGCAGACAAACGAAGCAAGGCATCGGAAGCGATCCAGTTGCCTCCGCGGACAAACAATTTCTGTCCGTTGACCCTGAATATCCTTCCTCCTGAGGTAGTATCCATATTTGTAGTAATGTCCCTGATGCCGATTTTCAAATTTTTGCTGTCGGAAATATGTTTACCTTCTTTAATAAATTGTATTTCTACCGGATAGAGATTGGCTTTTCCCATACCGTTAGGCCACCAGAGGTTCGGATTCTGAATCTCCAGGGTTTTGAATTCGATTTGTTTTTTGCTTTCTGCCGGTATTTGTACGGCGATTCTGTCTGAGTAATCCCCGATTTTATAATTACAATAACCTGAAAGCGCTTTTTCCCCGTGATTTTGTGCCTGAACAGAAATATTCACATAGGCGGGTTCCTGTTCATTTCCTGGTGTTCGCTTTCCAGGCACATCTGTTGTGATGTATGGATCTTCCAATGTTACCGGGCCGCTGGTGGTTACCGAGATTTTATCCCAGATACCGGTATTCCTGTCACGAATGGGTTTTATCCAGTCCCATCCAGCAGTAAATTGCATAGTTACGTTTTTGGCTATGACACCGTCACCTCCCTGGCCGCCATTGGCCTTTCCAGGTGGATTGGGTGGATGCACCAGTATGGCCAGCCGGTTTTTCTCTCCACTATGTATGTAATTTGTAATATTGAACCGGTGGCGGAGAAACATACCTTTAATGGTATCTTTATTTACTTTTTTGCCATTCAGATATACTTCAGCGGAATAATTGATGCCCCGAAGATTGAGCCATGCATTGGCATAATTTATTGATTCCGGCATTTCAAAGGTGGTGTAGAACCAGTAGGTGTAATAATCCACACCGGTATTGTATATATCGGGTATGGAATCGTTTTTCATGGCATAAAATGGATCCGGTACCTTGTCATTGTGTAGCAGTGTGGTTAGAACTGTTCCTGGAACTACCGCCTCAAGCCATTCCTGTTGATCGATGCTGCTTCGGCTTAATTGGTAACCGTCCCTGGCTACATCACCGGCTTTTTTGGCATACCAGGGGTCTTTGAGATGATTCTCCTGACCTGTTGCGGCGAATGCTATAAATATGCTCATTATTAAAAACAGGATGGATTGATGGATGTTATATGATTTTGTCTTTTTCATGAGTATCATTTTTGAATGGCTTGAATCCATAAATATAAAAAAGAATTTTGTTATTTTGGTACAATAATTTGTATCTCCATAAATGTTAATACGATGAATGAGGATTACTTAAAAATACTGAGAAATTATATTTTATTGGTCTTAAGCGCTTTGTTTGTTTCTTGTGAAACGCAAAACGAAATCCATGTTTCCCCTGAAGGAGACGATTCCAATGCCGGCACTGAAGAAGCACCGTTCCGAACAGTCAGCAAAGCAATGGATGCATTAAAAAGTCACATCTCTGAGATGGATCAGGGTACGGTAAGGGTGGTTTTACATGATGGTACCTTTACCCTTCAGAAGCCCCTCAGCTTTAAAGAGGATTTTACAGGTGATAATGATATGAAGATCATCTGGCAGGCTGCCCCTGATGCTGAACCTGTAATCAGCGGAGCGAAGTCAATGGAACTGGAATCCAATACGGAAATCTGCAGTTTGTCGTTTTCCGGACCCCAAGAGCTTTTTGACCTCTATGTGGATGGAGAAAGGGCCACACGTGCCAGAACTCCTGATACAGGACTCTTCCGGTTTGATGATGTTAGGGAGGAGGTACTGGTAAAAGGGGAGGGCAGAGTTCCGGAAGAAGCAGAACAACAGCTGTTTTTTCCTGAAAAGGCTACAGAAGACCTGTTGGATTTATCCTTTCAGGAGCTCCAGGATATACGTTTTCATGCGTTTTTTAAATGGGACAATACCATCCGTTATTTGTCGGGAAAGAGTGAAAAGGCCGGTGTGTATACAACAAAGGGAGCAGGTATGAAACCCTGGAATCCTATGACGAAAGGGACGCGCTTTTTCCTTGAAAATTACGAAGCCGCCCTGGATGCACCGGGAGAATGGTATGCTTCGAAAACAAACGGACAACATACTCTGAAGTATATTCCGAGGGGAAACCAGAAAAATCGGGCGATAGAGTTCGACATTCCCATGCTTGAAAAGCTTCTGGTGATTCAGGGAACACCGGATAGGAAGGTGAGAAACCTTACATTCCAGGGCATCCGGTTTCATTATTCCAATTACAACCTGCCCCGTTCCGGTTTTGAGCCGGCCCAGGCTGCCAATACAATAGGAGCAGCTTTAGAGATCGATCATGCGGAGAATATTGTATTTGAAAATTGTGAAATAGCTCATACCAGTCAGCATGGGATCTGGTTCAGGAAAGGCACAAAAGATTGTGTAATGGAGCACTGTTATATCCATGATCTGGGAGCCGGTGGCGTAAGGATCGGGGATACAAAAATTCCGGAAGATTCCTCAAATGTCACAGAAAATATTCGTATAGAAAATTGCATCATTCAGGGTGGAGGATACAACTTTCCCAGTGGGGTTGGCGTGTGGATCGGTCAGAGCGGGAACAACAGGATTCTCCGTAATGATATTGGCAACTTCCGGTATTCCGGTGTTTCGGTAGGCTGGGTATGGGGATACTCCCATAGTCCGGCCAAAAACAACAAAATTAAATACAACCGCATCCATCATATTGGCTGGGCCCTGCTGAGCGATATGGCGGGGGTGTATACGCTCGGTAAATCGGAGGGCACAGAGATCAATAACAATGTTGTGCACGACATTCATGCCTATTCCTACGGCGGCTGGGGGTTATATACCGATGAAGGTTCTTCGGACATTACCATGAAAAACAACCTGGTGTATAACACCAAAACCGGGGGATTTCATCAGCATTATGGCAGGGAGAACAACATCACCAACAACATCTTTGCCTTTGCCGATATGTACCAGGTTCAGGCTACCCGTGTGGAAGATCACCTCTCCTTTAGCTTTGAGAACAACATTGTGGTTGGAAAGGAAGGCCAGATGCTGGCCGGCCCGTGGAAAGAGATACAGGTGAATATGGATAACAACTGTTACTGGTACAATGGAAACCAATCTTTCAATTTTGTGGGTTTGTCCTTTGAAGAATGGAAAGCACAGACGGGCCACGACCAGAACAGCATCATTGTCGATCCCGGGAGGATTAATATAAACGAAGGCACTTATACCTTGAATGAAGGAATTGCTGAAAAAATAGGTTTCACTCCCTTTGATCCGGGAGAAGCAGGTGTTTATGGCACTTCAGAATGGAAAGAGAAAGCTCTTTTGCCGGATTCCATTATAAACGAATTCAATCAAACGGTTGAAAGGAATATGCAAAAGCAGTAAGCCATCAGAATTGAAATTTTAGTCGTATCCCGCGGGCTCCGAATCGAATATCCTGACTTGTGAGGTCGCCCAGGGGATGTTTCATGTAAGGTTCCAAAACCAGCTGAGAGCGGTCGAATGTAAAATGATATCCCAGGGAAAGGTTAAGAATATTGGCCAGGTCAAATTGCTGCAAAGGATCGTATGATTCCTTTACTGACTGTGAGCGGATAACCTTTTCGGTTTCCCTGAGGTTATTGGCTTGATCGTAAACATAATTAACATATTCGGCAGAGTAGCGATGGCTGTATTGCTCCTGGATATAAGTGAACGAGGATATGCCGGCTGTAAGGGAGAAGTCCCTGTACCGGTACTGAAGATTAACAGGTACATCCAGGCCCACCAGTTTTACCCGGTCGGAGGTGGAAGTCACATTGGCTGGTGAATGAGACTCGCTGGCTGCAAGATAACTGTAAACCGCATCCTTTCCCCTGATGGATGAACTTCCCTGGGTTGTGAAATACTGCCGGGAGACAATGACTCCCGTTTGCATGCTGAGGTTGGGAAGAATATCGATTTCCGAGAGCAATCCTCCGGAAAAGTTCAGATCGCTTTTGGTAGCCTTTGATGTGTAATTGTACAGGGTGGAAAGTGCAACGCCCAGGTTAACATTTTCCGTACTTTCCGTAACTTTTGTATCGGCTGATATATTTTCCCAGGTGGACTTTTGTTCCCCTCTTTCGGTGAGACCGGCCAAAGAAGGTTGTATATTCCTCTCTGGATCAATTTTACGGGTTAAGGAAGGGATTTTTTCATAATGTACCGTTTTAAGGGCTCTGCCTGTTCCTACCTTTAATGGTTCCCTTTGTTCTTTTTTACCAGGTAATATTCTTTTGGTTTTATTATTCATCGCTGCCAATCTGGCTTCCTGCCTGTTATGAATTTTTCTTTCAGCAGAATCGATAGCGGAAGCGGTGGCCTCTTTCTCCCGGGTTATGGAGCCGGGTGTTTGAGGAGGGATTGATGCAGATTCATTTTGTATGGTACTTTCTTTTCCACTTCCCAGGTAATCTCTAATCTGACGGTTAAAAGGCCAGAACACCAGGAAGAGTAACAGCAGTACCGCTGCAATCCTGGAAACCCTATGTATATAAACCACCCTGAGGTTGGGGCCTGCATCAAGTCTCCTCTGCAGGTCCTTCCATGCTCCCTGATCCACAGGTTCATGATGGTTGTCAAAAACCTCTCTTATACGTCTGACCAGTATTTTATCAAATGATCTGTTCATAGTTTTTCTGATAGTAATCTCTGTATTTCTTCCTCAGTATTTGCTTTGCACGGCTCAGATCCGCCCTTGATGTGCTTTCACTTATACCCAGTTTTTCGGATATCTCCTGATGGGTGTAACCTTCCACTTCATAAAGGTTGAAAATAAGCCGGTACTTTTCAGGAAGCCCGTTCAGCAGATCCATCAATTCTTTCAGCTCAAGTTCATCGACGGTGGCTGTTTCATGGATCTCCACTTCTTCATCATCCAGTGAGTGTGTATTGTTGTGCTTCATGTTAGCTCTGTAATAGTCAATTGCCTTATTTATGATGATCTTTCTGAACCATGGCCTGAACGGCTGGTTTTCGTCAAACTTATCAATGTTATCAAAGACCTTCATGAAGCTGTCGTTCAGAATCTCGACGGCTTCTTCCTTATTAAAGGCATAACGGTAACAGATCCCTATTCCATAGGCATAATATTTTTCGTAAAGCATCTTCTGATGCTTCCGCTTTCCCTTCCGGCAGCCGTCTAAGATCCGTTTTTCGATCGCTTCCTGTTTTTACACGTTATGCGCTTTATTCATTAAACGTTAAATTTATACAATATTTGATAATTCATCCTTTTTTAAGCCAGAATCTCATGTCATGAAATTCTTCAGTGTTT
>Ga0207797_1000407_pt1 | contig 33402 bp, 35 predicted proteins | sample PRCRCaboRojoPR_6_FD_187275 | JGI IMG/M metagenome (GOLD analysis project Ga0207797, IMG submission 187275) | Marine sediment microbial community from Cabo Rojo, Puerto Rico - PR CR 10% Liquid 1 (SPAdes) | ecosystem: Environmental > Aquatic > Marine > Coastal > Sediment | place: Cabo Rojo, Puerto... | reverse complement strand
CGCGCGAGGCGGAGCGCCTCTGGCACGAGGACGAGGCCGGGCGGGACGCGGTGCTCGCCGCCCACGACGTCGACCGGGCGCGGTTCTGGCGTGCCTTCCACGAGACGGAGGACCCGCAGGCCCGCGCCGAGGCGACCTACGTCTACGACGACGCCGCTGCCGTCGTGCCGGAGCTGTCGACCCCGGTCGGCCTCGTCACCCACAACCAGCACTCGGCGACGGTCCTCGACCACCTCGACATCGGCGACTGGTTCGACACCGTCGTCCGCGGTGGCGACGGCGTCGGCTGGAAACCGGACCCCGGGCCGCTCGAGGCCGCGATGGCCGACCTCGGCGTCGACCCTGCCGACCGCTCGGGGGCCATGGCGGGTGACGCGCCGACCGACGTCGGGGCCGCCCGGAACGCCGGCCTCGAGGCCGTCCACGTCGCCCGCGGGGCCTCCCGACCGGCGGCGCCGCTCGGCGATCGGCGGGTTCGGACGCTAACGGATCTGGAGGGCTAATGGGCGCGACCGACTGGCTCCGTCGTGCCCTCCGACGACGGGATCGCTCCGAATCGGCTGCTCGGCGCGGGAGTCAGTCCATCGTCTCGGGTTCGCCTGCGGGCGCGGGCCCGGCGGTCGCCGCCGGACCGACGACCTTGTAGACCGCGTACAGGCCCCAGATCACCAGGCCGAGCAGGATGATCCAGGCCCGGATGTCGATGGGGACCAGCGCTTCGTGGACGATGGCGCCCTCGGCGTCCACCGGGTGGCCGGCACCCAGGAACATGTCGAGGAGGCCGATCACGAGCACGCCCAGCATGACGAGCCCGCCGCCGCCGTACAGTGCGATCTTGTCCGCCGTGGAGAGGTTGTTCATTGCGTTGTCACCTCCTTAGCCGAGTAGTTTCCGCAGCCGGGAGTTCTTGAACGGGCCCATCTCCTTCAGGCGGTTGTCGACGGCGAGGAGGCCGCCGGCGCCGAGCGTGGCGATGGTGCCCATGATCATGATGCCGAGTAGCTCGCCCGTCACCAGGCCGTGCGCCCAGCCGCCGCCCATCCCGTTGATGAAGTAGAAGAACATCAACAGGAAGGCGCCGAAGAAGGCGGCGGTCCGGGTCAGGATGCCGAAGACCAGCCCGATGCCGATGGCCAGCTGGCCGAGCGGCACCGCGAAGTTCACGAACGTGAGCAACGCGCCGTCGGCGAACGGGGTGACGAACGGCGCGAGGATGGTTCCCTGGGCGGCGCCGCCGACGAACCAGCTCGCGTCGAAGGGCCAGGCCATGAGCTTGTCGAGTCCCGCGTGCAGCATCCACCAGCCGGCGGTGAGGCGCAGCATGAGGACCCAGTAGGACAGCCACGTGCCAGACAGGTTGTAGGACACGTCGCTGCCGAAGAGCCGTGTTTCGATGTTTTGTGTTGACATAGTGGGTCACACCCACATGTTCGTATTGTCTCTCTCTTCCCATATAGCTTGATTCGTTTCTCAGAATCTTGGATATCCTATGTAGAGCGGGACTGGAGCTAGAATTCGACAGTATTGTGACGGCAATGAAAGACGCCGGGGCCCCTATCTGTCCGATGACTGGAGGGCCGCCCGGGCGGCCTCGGCCGCCGCCGCCACCTCCTCGGGGCGCTCCCCGGCGACCGAGGCGGCGACCACCAGGAGTGCGCCGGGCGCGACGGCGATGGTCGCGACCCCGTCGCCCGTCTGCAGCCCGACTCGATCGAGCAGTTCCCCGGGGACGCGGGTGACGGCGGACCCGAGCTTGCCGCGGAGTTGGATCGGAAACTCGCCGACGATGGGCTCGGCCGGCTCGAACAGGTCGGAGACGGCCGCGCGAGCCGCCACACGGTCGCGCTGGGAGGGATACTGGTCGACGTCGAAGGCCAGCCAGACGCCGGGGCCGGCCGGGAGGTGAGCCAGCGTCGGTCGGGGCGGCCGCGGGTCGATGCCGGCCTCGTCGACGGCGGCCTTCACGAGGGTCAGCCGGTGGGAGCCGCCCGTGGTCCGGAGCTTGTTGGTCCGGGCCGTCTCGACCTGTGTGGGATCGGGACGCACGCGCCCCCCTACCGGGTGGAGCGCCAAGTAACTTCCCGCCGTGGACCGGTCGTTTTTTCGCCCGCCCAGCCCAACGGTGCGTAATGACCGCGCTCCGCGATGCCCTGCGCTCGCTGCCCAGGCCGGTCCACGCCGACCTCCGGGAGAGCCCCACCGCCTACCTGCTGGTCCTCGACCTGCCCGGCGCGACGCCCGCGACCGTCGAGGCCACCGTGGCCGGCGGGCGACTGCACGTCGAGGCGACCCGCGAGAAGGACGTCCCGTCGGCGTTCACCTACGTCGACGAGGACCGCTCGCTCTTCCTGGACGTGGACCTCCCCCTGCCGCCGGACGCCACCGGGGCGGGCGCCGAGGGCACGGTCGACCGGGGCGTCCTCGAGCTCCGGCTCCCCAAGCGGGACGCGTCGTCGGCCGCCACGATCCCCATCGAGGAGAGCTGAACCCGGGGTGGCCGACCGGTGAACCTCCGCGCGTACTGGCGATTCGTCCTCGTCACCTGGCAGTTCCTCCCCCTCGTCCTCGCCTACGCGCGTGATCGGCGCCGCTTCCTCCTCGTCGGGGGCCGCCGCGAGGTGACGCCCGCCCAGCGCCGACAGCGGGCCGCGTCGCTGCTCGACAAGCTGTTGACCCTCGGGCCGACGTTCATCAAGCTCGGCCAGTTGCTCTCGACCCGGCCGGACATCCTCCCGCCGGAGTACGTCGACGAGTTCGCGAAGCTGCAGGACCGCGTCCCGCCGGCGGCGTGGCCCGACGCCCGGCGGGTGATCGAGGACGAACTCGGGCCCGTCGAGGAGCGCTTCGAGGACTTCGACACCGAGGCCATCAGTGGCGCCAGCCTCGGCCAGGTGTACCGGGCCGAGGTCGACGGCCAGCCGGTCGCCGTCAAGGTGCGCCGGCCGGGCGTCGAGACGCTCGTCGAGGCCGACCTGCGGGTGCTCCGGTGGACGCTCCCGGTGCTCATGCGCTTCGTCGGCGAAGCGCGCTCGTTCTCCCTGGAGACGCTGGCCGACGAGTTCGCCCGGACGATCCGCCAGGAGATGGACTACCACCGCGAGGCCCGCATGCTCGGGGAGATCCGGGCCAACTTCGAGGACGACCCCGACATCCGGATGCCGACGGTGCTCGAGGCCCACTCGACCGGGCGCGTGCTCACGATGGAGTACATCGGCGGGACGAAGATCACCGACGTCGACGCCCTCGACGCCGCCGGCCACGACCGGACGGCCCTGGCCGAACGCCTCCAGCGGGCCTACCTCGAGATGATCATCTCCCACGGCGTCTTCCACGCCGACCCCCACCCGGGGAACCTGGCCGTCAGCGAGGACGGCGCCCTCGTCTTCTATGACTTCGGCATGAGCGGCTACGTCGACCCGTTCGTCCAGGAGAAGATCGTCGACTTCTACAGCGCCGTCGCCAGGCAGGACATCGACGCGATCCTCGACGCCCTGATCGAGATGGGCACCCTCTCGCCGGAGGCCGACCGCGAGGTCATGGGCGACGTGATGGAACTCGCCATCGCGGACGCCCGCGGGGAGGACCTCGAGCACTACCGCGTCCAGCAGATCGTCCGCCAGGTCGAGGACACCATCTACGAGTTCCCCCTACGGCTGCCCTCCAACCTCGCGCTCGTCCTCCGGGTCGCCACCGTCGTGGAGGGGGTCTGTGTCACGCTGGACCCGGACTTCGACTTCATCGCGGTGGCGACGGCCTACCTCCGGGAGGAGGGCCACCTCGCCGCCGGCGCCCGGGAATTCGTCGGCGACCGGGCCGGGGAGCTCCGGGACGCCGGCGAGTCCATGGTCCGGGTGCCGCCGAAACTCGAGGCCGTCCTCGACCGCGTCGAGCGCGAGGACGTGCGGGTCCGGGCGGACATCGAGGACTCCGGGGACCACCTCACGCTGCTCGCCCGCCGCCTGCTCTACGGCATGGTCCTGGCCGCCGGCCTGCTCTCGACGGCCATCCTGTACGCCTTCAGCACGCTGGAGGCGACGGCGGTCGCCGGGCTCCTGACGCTCGCGGTCGGGGCACTCGTCTACCGCTCATTCCGCGAGGGTGGCGGCATCCGCGCACAGCCCCAGTTCACCCGCCACGAGATGCGTCGCCGGACCGAGAACGAGGCGGCGGTCGGCTACGGCGACGTCGAGCGCGTCGCGGACGAGACGGCGATCCCGGTCACCGAGCCGGACGAGGCGATCGACGCCGAGCGCGACGACGGCGACGGGGAGTGACCGCCGATCCCGGCGCTCCTCGGCGTTCCAAACCGTTTATGCCGATCCGTGGCCGACACGCCAGCATGGCGAAACAGCAGACCGAGGTCCGGGAACTCGACGAGGGGAGCTACGTCATGATCGACGACGCCCCCTGCAAGATCAACGCCTACAGCACGGCCAAGCCGGGCAAGCACGGCAGCGCCAAGGCCCGCATCGAGGCCCAGGGGGTCTTCGACGGGAAGAAGCGCTCGCTCTCCCAGCCGGTCGACGCCAAGGTCTGGGTGCCGATCATCAACCGCAAGCAGGGCCAGGTCGTCTCCGTCCAGGACGGCGACGCCCAGGTGATGGACCTGGAGACCTACGACACGTTCACGATGCGGGTACCCGAGGACGTCTCCCTCGCGCCGGACGACGAGATCGAGTACCTCGAGATGGAAGAGCAGCGCAAGATCCTCCGCTCGTAGATGGCCTTCCCCGGCGCGGCCGCCTCGCGGGCCGAGGCCGACTACGCCGTGCTCGGGGCCCCTCTCGACGCCTCGACCTCCTTCCAGCCGGGGACCCGCTTTGGCCCCCGGCGGATCCGCACCTTCGCCGAGTCCTTCGAGGACTACGACCACCACACCGACCAGCACTTCACGGCCCTCGCGGTCCACGACCACGGCGACGTCGAGCCGGGCGCCGACGTCGCCGAGTACCTCCAGTACCTCGAGGGCACGATCGCCGACTTCGCCGCCGACGGCCTGTTCCCCCTCCTCGTCGGCGGCGAGCACACCGTGAGCGTCGCCGCCGTCCGCGCCCTCGAGCCCGACGTCTTCGTCTGTCTCGACGCCCACCTGGACCTCCGGGAGTCCTTCCGGGGCGACCCGCTCAGCCACGCGACGGTCACGCGCCACGCCCTCGCGGTCGCCGACGAGGCAATCGTCCTCGGCGCCCGCGCCGGCAGCGAGGCCGAGTGGGCGCGGGCGGCCGAATCCGACGTCACGGTCGTCCCGCCCGCGGCCGTCCCGGACTGGGAGCCCGACCTGGACGGCCGACGCGCCTACCTCAGCGTCGACGTCGACGCGGCCGACCCGGGGTTCGCGCCCGGAACCGGGACCCGGGAGCCCTTCGGCCTCGACCCCGCGACGATGCGGGACGTCGTGCGCGCGGTCGCCCCGGCGGCGGTCGGCGCGGACGTGGTCGAGGTGAACGACCGCGACGACGGCCAGGCGCCGACGCTGGCCGCGAAGCTCCTCCGGGCGGTCGTCTTCGCCCACGCGGCCGAACGCTGACCGCGGGCCAGAGGCTTTTTGCCCCGGCCTGCGCTCGGCTCCGGTATGTCGCGCCTCTCGGCCTGCTACTTCTGCGGCACCGCCCTGGACGAGCCCCTCGCGGAGGTCGCCCTCGACCCGGACGCGGCCGATCCGCCGGTCGTGACCCTCTGTCCCGCCTGCCGGGAGAAACTCGAGACCGTCATCGAGGCACTGCCGGCCGGCGACCCGACGCCCACGAGCGCGGCTGCCGAGCCCGCGTCCGCAGCCGCTGACTCAGCGTCCCCAGCCGACGACGGACCAGCGTCCCCGGCCGACGACGGGCAGGCACCGGCGGGCGACGACGGCTCGGCCTCGGGGGCTGGCGTCGACCCGACGGGCGGCGAGTCGGGGGATTCGGCCCCTGCCGCCACGCCGGGGGCCGGCGAGTCGGCCACCGACGCCGCCGGGGCGGACGAGGGCGGCGACGGGGAGCGGTCGATCGTCGATGGCGAGCAGGAGATCTCCGCGCTCGAGTACAACAAGGTCATGCGGCTGCTCCAGAACCGCGAGTTCCCCGTCGACCGCGAGGAGATCGTCGCGGTCGCGGCCAACGCCTACGAGGTGTCCCGGCGGGACTGCGCCCGGGTGATCGACGTGGCCATCGACCGGGGCCTCCTCGCGGAGGACGACCGGGGGCGGCTCGTGCGCCCGGACTGAAACTATACGGCGGTCCAGCCTGAAGGCCGTCGCATGCACTGTGCAGACCTCTGTGCGCGGCTCGACGCCGAACTCGACACCGCCGCCTACGCCGACGTCGACGCGAGCGCCAACGGCCTCCAGGTGGGGCCCGCGGGGATCGACGTCTCCCACGTGGCCTTCGCGGTCGACGCCGCCCAGGCGACGATCGACGAGGCGGCGGAGGCGGGCGCCGACCTGCTCGTGACCCACCACGGCATCTCCTGGGGCGGCATCGAGCGCATCACGGGGACGACCTACCAGCGCGTGGCGCCCCTGATCGACGACGACCTCGCGCTGTACGTCTCCCACCTCCCCCTGGACGGCCACCAGGGCCTGGGCAACGCGGCCGGGCTGGCGGACCTGCTCGACCTGGGGAATCGCGCCCCCTTCGGCTCCCTGGGCGGGACCTACATCGGCCAGCGCGGCCACCTGCCCGAACCGCTCGGCGTCGAGGACCTCCGGGAGGAACTCGCGGCCGAACTCGACACGGGCGGCCGGCCGATCCGCGTCCTGGACTTCGGGCCCGGGCGGATCCGCAACGTGGCCATCGTGACCGGCAGCGGCAGCGACTGGGTCGACGCGGCCGTCGAGGCGGACGCCGACGCCCTGCTCACCGGCGAGGGCAAGCAGCAGGTCTACCACCGGGCGCGCGAGGCCGGCATCACCGTCCTCCTCGCCGGCCACTACGCCACCGAGACCTTCGGCGTCCGCTCGCTGCAGTCCCTGGTCGGGGACTGGGGGCTCGAGACGACCTTCGTCGACTGCCCGACCGGGCTGTAGCCCCCTCCCCCCGGCCGTTCGAACCCCGAAGCAATTACTTCGACTTCTAAAGCTACTTACTTTGGAAACCGAAGCTATTGTAGAGACGCCCGGAATCGACGGTTTTCGGCAGCTCGCTCCCGCCGGCGCGCGTCGCCGTCGGTCGAACCGTCGCGTTCAAGCCCGAGCGGCCGCGAACGTCCGGCGATGACCGACGAGGGCGAGCGCGAGGAGTTCCAGCACGACCCCATCGGCCACGTCGCCGTCGAGCCCGGCATGACCGTCGGGGAACTCGCGACCGCCTACGGCGACGCCGGGTTCGGGGCCGGCGACCTCGCCGAGGCGGTCGACGTCTACGCCGAGATGCTCGAGCGCGAGGACGTGACCACCTTCCTCGGGCTCGCCGGGGCGATGGTCCCCGCGGGGATGCGCCGACTCGTCGCCGACCTGGTCCGGGACGGCCACGTCGACGCGCTCGTCACGACCGGCGCGATCCTCACCCACGACGCCATCGAGGCCATCGGCGGCCACCACCACCACGGCCGCGCGGCCGCCCCCGACACGTCCGCCCGCGAGCACGACGAGACCCTCCGCGAGGAGGGCGTCGACCGCATCTACGACGTCTACCTGCCCCAGGAGCACTTCACCGCCTTCGAGGAGCACCTCCGGGCGGCGGTCTTCCCGGACCTCGCCGCCGAGGGGACGGTCAGCATCCGCGAGCTGACGGCCGCCCTTGGCCGGGCCAACGCCGCCGCGAACGAGGGCGTCGACGCCGACCCCGGGATCGCCGCCGCGGCCCACGCCCACGACGTGCCGATCTACGCGCCCGCCGTCCAGGACTCGATCCTCGGCATCCAGACCTGGGTCTACGGCCAGACCTCCGACCTCCGGCTGGACGCCCTCGCGGACATGGACGACATCGCCGACCAGGCCTTCGACGCCGAGCGGGCGGGGGCCCTGGTCGTCGGCGGCGGCGTCCCCAAGAACTACGTCCTCCAGACGATGCTCGTCACCCCCCACGCCTACGACTACGCCGTCCAGCTGACCATGGACCCGCCGCGGACGGGCGGCCTCTCCGGGGCGACCCTGGACGAGGCCCGCTCCTGGGGCAAGCTCGAGCCCGAGGCCCGGAGCGTCTCGGTCTACGCGGACGCGACCATCACGCTGCCGCTGCTCGTGGCGGCCGCCCGGGAGCGCATCGGCGAGTGAGTGCGAGGGTCTTTTGGCCTCGGTGCCCAAGGGCCAGACGGCCGATGACGAGGCCGCCGGGCCGAGGCGGACGCCGATGACGAGCCCTATGAGTGCCGAGGCCGACCTTTCAGCTCGCGAGACCGCGGCTGCCGCCGACGAGCGTGACCTTTACGTCCGGTGACGGCTTGCCCGGGTGCATGAGTACCGATCGCGTCACGGTCTCCCTCGACGACGACGCCCGGGAGGCCCTCGAGGACCTGACGGGCAAGACGGGGCAGGGCCAGAGCCAACTCGTCCGACAGGCGCTGATCTTCTACGCCGCGAACTTCCAGGCGGCGAAGGCGGACTCGAGCGAGCAACTGGAGAACTACCACAAGATGCTCTCCGGCGGCGAGCACGTCCTGCTCGACGTCGACTTCCTGCACTGCTTTCTCCACTACGTCTCGGACGGCGACGGCGAGCCGGACCCCGAGTTCCTGGAGATGGCCGACGAGGTCTCGGACTACCACGCCGAGGAGTACGAGCGGGAGTTCGCGTCCCTCGACGAACTGCTCGAGTGGCTCTCGCTGTGTGGCTTCCTCTCGGTGCGGCGGAGCGACGAGGACCGGTACCACGTCGTCTTTCCCTCCGAGCAGATCAGGTGGTTCATGACGCGCTTCGTCGAGCGGTCGACGGCGAACCTCCCCTTCGACATCGACATCGAGGAGGGGCTCACGAAGGTGCTGATGACCGAACGGCGGGAGTGAGGTCGGCCAGGCCGAGCGGATCGGCCCTCCGGATGTCGGCCGAGGTACCGTATGATCCGTTCATACTCGCGCATCACCGCCCACACCGGGTACGGCCCAGGATGGGTTCGTGTGGGAAACGAATAACGACATTTATAGGCCGACGCCCCGTGTGACGTCCTGTCATGGGAGACAGTGATTCGTTCGCAGACAGGCTCAGGCGACGGCGGTTCCTCCGGTTGTCCGGCGCGCTCGGCGTGGCGGGACTGGCCGGCTGTTCCAGTCAGGAGGAACTCCAGGGCGAGACCGACACGCCGGCGGACGATGGATCCGACGGGACCGACGGCGACGGTGGGGACGGCGACGGCGATGGCGACGGCGAGGACGGGGACGGCGAGGAGGCGGACCCGCTCCCGGTCGGGGCGGTCATTCCCTTCAGTGGCGACCTCGCCGACTTCGGCGAACCGATGCTGAACGCGATGCGGATGGCCCAGGAGGACATCAACGCCGCGGGCGGGCCGCTCGGTCGGGAGATCGACCTGCTCAACGAGGACTCGGGGACCGACTCCACGCAGGCGGTCAACGCGGCCGAGAAGCTCGTGAACACGAACGGCGCCCAGTGCATCATCGGCGCCGTGTCCTCGGGCGTGACGATCAGCATCGCCAACTCGGTGACGATTCCGAACGAAATACTGCAGATCACCTCGGCGTCGTCCTCGCCGACCATCACGACGCTCGACGACAACGACCTCGTCTGGCGCACGCGGACGAACGACCGGTTCGTCGCGAAGGTGATGGCGATGATCGCCCAGGACGAGGGCGCGGAGACGGCGGCGGTCATCTACATCAACAACGACTTCGGCCTGGCGCTCGCGGACACCTTCGAGTCGGCCTTCGAGGGCGAAATCACCGCGAAGGTCGGCTACGCCTCGGGCCAGTCCTCCTACGAGCAGGTCCTCTCCCAGGCCTTCCAGGACGACCCGGACATCGTGGCCTTCGCCGGCTACCCCGAGAGCGGGACCACGATGCTCACGCAGTGGAACGAACAGGGCTACGGCGGCAACTGGATCCTCCACACCAGCCTGCTGTCCCAGGACGTGATCGACAACGTCGGTGCCGACATCATGAACGGGATGTTCGGCGTCCGCACGAAGCCGCCGACCGGGGAGGACACCGAAGCGTTCGTGTCCGATTACGAGGAGCAGTTCCCGGACGCCCAGGTCTTCTCGCCGTACTCCTGGAACTCCTACGACGCGCTCGTGTCCTACGCGCTCGCGGTCCACGCGGCGGGCAGTGCGGACCCGAACCAGGTCAAAGCGCAGATGCGACCCGTCACGAACCCCGAGGGCGAAGGGGTCGGCTACGGCGCCTTCGGCGACGGAATTTCCCTGCTCGACGAGGGCACCGACATCGACTACAGCGGCCCGAGTGGCAACGTGAACTACGACGCGAACGGCGACGTCGCCAGCGACATGGTGATCGTCGCGGTGGAGGACGGCGAGTTCACGGACCAGGAGACCATCCCGGCGGGCGACCTGGTCTGACTGCCGGACCCCCACCACGTCGACCAGTCCGGCCAGATCGCTTCGGTATCTGTACATGATTCAGGCGAGAGACGACGCGGGCACCGAGCACCGCCGTGAGCGACGCCACGGAGCACAGCGCGATGAGTGAGAGCCCCGCGAGGGACGGGCCCGGCGGCGGCGCCCGGATCGGCGTCGACATCGGGGGCACGTTCACCGACCTCGTGACGGTTCGGGACGGCACCATCCAGGTCCGGAAGACGCCCTCGACACCGTCGGCACCGGAGGGGGGCGTCATCGCGGGACTGGAGGCGGCCCGCGACCGGGACGGCCTCGAGTTGGCGACCGTCGACTTCCTGGGTCACGGAACGACGGTCGCGACGAACGCCATCCTGGAAGCGGACTGGGCCGAGACCGCCCTCGTCACGACGGCGGGATTCCGCGACGTCCTGGAGATCGGTCGCCAGGCGCGCCCGGACATCTACGACTTCCAGGCGGAGAAGCCGACGCCGGTCGTCGAGCGCGACCGGCGCTACGGGGTGACCGAACGCCTGGACGAGCGCGGCCAGGTTCTCGAGCCCCTCGACGAGGACGAGGTCCGCTCGCTCGCGGACGACCTCGCGGCCGACGGGGTCGAGAGCGTCGCGATCAGCCTGCTACACTCCTTCGAGAACGACGACCACGAGCGGCGGGTCCACGAGGTCCTCGACGAGCGGCTCGAGGCCTCCTTTTCCCTCTCGAGCCGGACTCTCCCGGAGATCCGGGAGTACGAGCGGACGTTGACGACGTCGCTCAACGCCGCCCTGAAGCCAGTGATGGACCGCTACATCGGCCGGCTGTCCGCAGGCGTCGCCGACCTCGACGTCGACGCCGAACTCAAGATCATGCAGTCGAACGGTGGCATCATCACCGCCGACGCCGCGCGGGACCGCCCCGTCAACACCCTGCTTTCCGGGCCGGCGGCGGGGGTGCAGGGGGCGACCTACGTCGCCGGGCTGACCGGCTTCGAGGACGTCGTCACGATGGACATGGGCGGGACGTCCTGTGACGTCTCGCTGGTCAGGGGCGGGGACCCGCTCGTCTCGACCGACGGCGAAGTCGGCGACTACCCGGTCAGCGTCCCGATGATCGACATCCACACGGTCGGCTCCGGGGGCGGCTCGATCGCGTGGCTCGACGCCGGCGGGGCGCTTCGCGTCGGCCCGCGATCCGCCGGGGCGGACCCCGGGCCGATCTCCTACGGCCGCGGCGGGACCGAGCCCACGACCACGGACGCCCACCTCCTGCTCGGGCGGCTGGATCCCTCGCGATTCCTCTCCGAGGAACTCGAGGCCGACGTCGAGGCCGTGCGGACGGCCGTCGACGAGCGGATCGCCGAGCCGCTCGGGATGGGCGTCGAGGAGGCCGCCCAGGGCATCCTCGACGTGGCGAACGCCAACATGGAGCGAGCCCTCCGCGTCGTCTCCGTCGAGCGGGGGTACGACCCGCGGGACTTCGCCCTCGTCGCCTTCGGCGGTGCCGGGCCGCTCCACGCGACCACCCTCGCCGACGCCCTGGACGTCCCTCGCGTCGTGGTGCCCCGGACCGCCGGCGTCCTCTCCGCGCTCGGCCTGCTCATCAGCGACATCCTCTATGACTACAGCGTCTCCCGGGTCAGGCCGTGGGCGGCGGTCACGCCCGACTCCCTGGCCGAGTCGTTCGCGGACTTCCACGAGCGCGGCCGCGCGCGTCTCGAGGACGAGGACCTCGGGTCCGAGCGGATGCAGTTCGAACGCACCGTGGATCTCCGGTACGAGGGCCAGTCCTTCGAGCTCTCGGTGCCGGTTCCCTCGGGCGACCTGGACGCGGCGGCCCTCGAGACGGTCGTCGACCGGTTCCACGACCGACACCGGAAGCGTTACGGGCACGCCTACCCCGCGGAGCCGGTGGAACTCGTCACCATCCGACTGCGGGCTCGGGGCGTCGTCGAGTCCCCGGACCTCCACCCGGCGGGGACGACCGGGACGCTCGAGGACGCGCGTCGCGAGCGCCGGCGGGTGATGTTCGACGGCGAGTTCCACGACGCGGCCGTCTACGTCCGGGACGCGCTCCCGACCGGGTCGGCCTTCGACGGGCCGGCCATCGTCGAGGGGGCCGAGAGCACCGTCGTCGTGAACCCGGGACAGCGCGCCCGGGTCGACGAGTACGGCAGCATCGTCGTGGAGGTGAGCGACTGATGGTCGACTCCGTCACGCTCGAGGTCATCCGCAACGCCTGCGAGGCGGTCTGCGAGGAGATGAACGCGAACCTCATCCGGACGGGCTACTCGCCGAACATCAAGGAGCGGCGGGACTGCTCGTGTGCGCTGTTCGACGCGGACGGCGAGATGATCGCCCAGGCCGAGAACATGCCCGTCCACCTCGGGGCCATGCCCTTCTCGGTCGCGGCCGCGATCGAGCACTTCCCGCCGGAGACCCTGGCGCCCGGCGACGGCATCCTCCTGAACGACCCGTACCACGGCGGCGCCCACCTCCCGGACCTCACCCTCGTGACGCCCGTCTTCCACGACGGCGAGGTGGTCGCCTACGCGGCGAACCGGGCCCACCACGCGGACGTCGGCGGCTCCCGCGCCGGGAGCGTGGCCGCCGACTCCACCGAGATCTACCAGGAGGGCCTGCGGATCCCGCCGGTCAAGCTCTTCGAGGGCGGTGACGCCAACGAGGCGGTCTTCGATCTGATCCTCATGAACGTCCGGACGCCCGACGAGCGCCGCGGCGACCTCCGGGCCCAGGAGGCCGCCAACCAGACGGGCAAGCGTCGGTTCACCGAACTCGTCGAGAAGTACGGCCCGGCGACGATCACGGCGGCACTCGAGGAGATCAACGACTACTCCGAGCGCCGGATGCGCGCCGAGATCGCGGACCTCCCCGACGGGACCGTCGCCTTCGAGGACGTGCTCGACGACGACGGACTCGGCAACGAGGACCTCCCCGTGAAAGCGGCCGTCACGATCGACGACGACACCGTCACGGTCGACTTCGCCGGGACCGCGCCCCAGACCGCCGGGCCGATCAACGCCGTCATCGCGGTCACGACGTCGGCCACCTACTACGCGGTGCGGTGCGTGACCGATCCCGAGATCCCACCGAACCACGGGTGTTACCGGCCGATCGAGGTCCGGGCCCCCGAGGGGACGATCGTCAACCCGAACCCGCCGGCGGCGGTCGTCGGCGGCAACCTCGAGACCTCCCAGCGCGTCACCGACGTCGTGCTCGGTGCCTTCGCCGAGGCAGTGCCCGAGCGCGTCACCGGGGCCGGCCAGGGGACGATGAACAACGTCACGTTCGGCGGGACCGACCCGCGGGACGGCTCCCAGTACGCCTTCTACGAGACCCAGGGTGGCGGGTTCGGTGGCCGGGCGGGCAAGGACGGCCTGGACGGCGTCCACGTCCACATGAGCAACACGATGAACACGCCCGTCGAGGTCCTCGAGACGGCCTATCCGCTCCGGATCGATCGATACGAGTTCCGGCAGGACTCGGGCGGCGCCGGCGAGTTCCGCGGCGGCCTCGGCCTCCGGCGGGACATCACCGTCCGGGACCACGAGGCGCGGTTCAGCCTCCTCTCGGACCGCCGAAGGCACCGACCCTACGGCGTGGCCGGCGGCGAGTCGGGGGCGACGGGCGGCGCGGTGCTGTACGCGGACGGGGAGACCGAGCGGCTGCCCGGCAAGGCGATCCGGGAACTCCCGCCGGGGGCGACCGTCAGCGTTCGGACGCCCGGTGCCGGCGGGTTCGGCCCCGTCGAGGCGCGCGATCCCGAGGCCGTTCGCCGGGACGTTCGCCTCGGGAAGGTCTCCGTCGCGGCGGCCCGCGAGGACTACGGCGTCCCGGTCGAGGAGGATCTGGCCAGGGAGGATGACCGTGATGGAGACACATGAGCGACGGGCCGCCCGTGGCTGCGAGCGGGGCTGGCGCCCCGCTTGCCCTCAGGCTCGTCCCGCACGCGCTGGTCGCGTCGCTGGGCTACGTGCTCTTCGTCGTGGCGGCGCTGCCGACGCTGCTCACCGCCCGACTGGACATCGGCCTGTCGGCCTTCGGGCTGCTCACCAGCGCACCGCTCGGGGCGTTCGTGGTCGCCCAGCCACTCGCCTCGTGGCTCGGCGACCGGTATCCGACCACCCGGATCCTGCTGTGGGCGTCGGCGATCCACGTCGTTCTCGCGATCGCGCTGGACGTGCCGACCACCTTCGAGCCCCTCGTGGCGCTCCGGTTCTGCTGGGGGCTCGTCGCCGGGCTGATCCTCTCCATCGGGGCGACGCACATCGCCCGACTCCGCCGCGCGGGCATGGGGACGCTCGAACAGGGCGTCTACGGCGGCGTTTTGACCCTCGGCGGCGCAGTGGCCTTCCTGCTCGGCGGCCCGGTCGTCGCGGCCACCGGCGGGTTCGGGCTGCACGCCGTCGGCGTCGCACCCGCGCTGCTCGCCCTCGGAACGGCCTGGCACTACCGCGGGGACCGCCACACCAGTCCACAGGCCGGGGCCGACGGCGGGGACTCACCCGGGACCGTGCCAGCGACGCCGACCACGCTCGCGACGGTCACGAACCCGACCGTCCTGCTCGCCGGCGTCCTCTACGTGGCGCTCATCGGCTCCTACATCACGCTCTCGACGTTCATCACCTCCTTCCTCGACGAGTTCGGCGTGTTCGGACAGGTGAACGCCCTGGTGCTCGTCGGCGCGACGATCGGTCGCGTCTCCGGCGGGGCCGCAGCCTGGCGATTTCGCGTGTCCGATCCGGCGCTCATCGGGTGGTCGGCCCTCGCGGCCACGGCCGGCTTCCTGGCCCTGGCGGTCGGGCCGGGGACCCCGTTGCTGCTCGCGCTGCCCTTCGTGGTGATGCTCGCGATTTCCCTTCCCTTCGGTGCCATCTTCAACGTCGCCGCCGGCGCGACTGCCGCGGAGGGGACGGCCCTGGCGACGGTCGTCGCCGCGGGCAACTTCGCCGCGCTCGTCCTGCCACCCGTCGCTGGCGCGCTCCGGACGACGACGGGCGACTACGGCGCCACGTTCGCGCTGTTGGCGGCCATCAACGGCGTGGCACTCCTCGGTGCACTGCTCCTGGCCAGTGGCCGATTCGATCGCGCATGACCGCCGACTCGGGCCGACCAGCCAGCCACACGGGAGGTGAGTCACGTGGTCTCCACCGGACTCCTTGACGCCATCGCGACGGGGCTCGTCACCGGGAGCATCATCGCTGCGGGGGCCCTCGGCCTCTCGCTGATCTACAGCATCGCGGAGGTGCCGAACTTCGCCCACGGGGACATGATCACGATCGGCGCGTACCTCGCCCTGGTGCTCAACAAACCCGGGGCGATCCCGTTCTTGCCGGACGCGGTGCCGTTCGTCGGGTCGGTCTCCCTCTGGCTCGCCGGCATCGTGGGGGTGGGGCTCGCCGCCGCGCTCGCCGCCAGCTACGAGCTCTCGGTCTTCCGGCACTTCCGTCGGAAGGACGCGGACCTCATCACGATGGTCATCGTGTCCCTCGGCCTCGCGCTGGTGCTCCGGAACGTCGTCCTGTTCCTCGCGGGATCGAAGAACATCACCTACGCGACCGACCCGGTCCGTGACGTCTTCTGGGACGCCTACCTGACCGACTACGGCCTGACGATCCAGCTGACTCAGCGGCGGGCGGGCGACATCGTCACCCTCGACCAGTGGGGCTACGCGTGGTGGCTCGTCGCGCTGGTCCTGCTGGCGGCCGTCGGCGTCGGCTACGGCGTCTACCGGCGACGCTCGGCCGGCGCCGAGTTCGACGTGGTCCACCTCGTCGACCCGCGCATCCTCGCGGTGGGCGCCGGCCTCGCGACGCTGCTGGTCCTCGCGTACCTCCTCCGGTTCCAGGCGGGCACCGTCAGCGACCCGCTCGCGTCGACCAGGGTCGGCACGAGCTGGAAGGACGGGACCGTCGTCGTCCTGACGGGACTGGCGATGTTCGTCCTCAACGTCCTGCTGAAGACGACCCGACTGGGGAAGGCGATGCGAGCGACCGCCGACAACCTCGACCTCGCGGAGGTCCGCGGCGTCGACGTCGACCGCGTGCAGCTCGTGGTCTGGGTCGTCGCCGGCTTCCTCGCGGCGCTGGCCGGCGTCCTCGCCGGCTGGTCGGCCTCGAACATCAACCCGAACATGGGCTTTAGCCTCCTGTTGCCGGTCTTCGCGGCGGTCATCATGGGCGGCATTCGCTCGCCATACGGGTCGGCCCTCGCCGGCCTGGTCATCGGGTTCAGCATGGACCTCGGCGTCCACTTCCTCCCGCCCTCGCTGGCCGTCTATCGGGAGGCCATCGCCTTCGTCATCCTGGTGGGGGTCCTGCTCGTCAAACCGGAAGGGCTCTGGGGGGACGTCTAGATGGCACTCGCGGACTTCCTCATCACGTTGCTCACCTTCGTCACGGTGTACAGCCTCTTCGGCCTCGGCCTGAACGTCAAGTACGGCTTCACGGGCCTGGTCGACTTCGGCCACGTCGCCTACTTCATGGTCGGGGCCTACGTCACGGTGGTCCTCACCATGCCGGCCGAGGTCGCCGGCTACGCCGGGATCGGCGGGCTGAACCTCCCCGCGGTGTTCGGGGCACTGTTCCCCGGGGGCGCGCTGGTGGGCTGGTTCGTCGGCATCGCCGGCGGGATGGTCGCGGCCGCCGCCACCTCCCTGCTCGTCGGCGTCCCGACGCTCCGGCTTCGCGAGGACTACCTCGCGATCACCGCACTGGGCATCGCGACGATCCTGAACGCCGTCTTCGAGAACGAGGAGTGGCTGTTCAACGGGCCCTACGGCGTCCAGTCGGTCTACGAACCGCTCGGAGACCTCTTCCCGCTCGGCCTCGGGAGCTTCACCCTCAACATGGTCGTCCTCGGCGGGCTATCGGTACTCCTGTTCCTCGTCGCGGGCTACGCGGTGGTCCAGCACGCCAGGCGCGCCGGTCGCCGAATGCGGCTCCTCCTGGGCGGCCTCGTCGCCCTGTTCGTCCTCTGGTACTTCGTCCAGCCCGTGCTGGCCGGTGGCGGGATGGTGGCCTTCGAGCGGAACCTGATGTGGTTGTTCGACCCGACTGCCGGCCAGACCGGCGGCCTCGACTACGACCGGTTCCTCCTGCTGTTCGCGACCGGGTTGCTGGCCGTCGCCTACTGGTGGGTCGAGCGCACGGTCAACAGCCCGTACGGCCGCGTCCTGCGCGCCGTCCGCGACGACGAGGACGTCCCGAAGGCGCTGGGCAAGCAGACCTATCGCTACAAGATCCAGGCGATGATGTTCGGGTCCGCGCTGGCCGGCGCCGCCGGCGCCCTCTGGGCGATCCAGCTGGGCTTCATCAGCCCCGAGCAGTTCGCCCCGACGCTGACCTTCTTCGCCTTCACCGCCGTCATCATCGGCGGCACCGCCAACAACAAGGGCGTGATTCTCGGCACCGCCGCGTTCTGGCTCATCAACAGCGGCACCCGATTCCTCAACGACTACATTCCCTCCGAGTACAGCGTCCAGCTGGCGGCCGCCCGGCTGATGCTCATCGGCGTGTTGCTCGTCGTCATCCTCTACTATCGCCCAGAGGGAATCCTCGGCGAACAGGACTACACCGTGAACGTCCCCGAGGACGACGCCGGCGGCCCCGGCTCGCTGGGCGGCCTCGTTGGAGGTGGCGACGGTGACTGAGGCCGACCCCTCGGCCCGGTCGGCGGAGCCCGGCGACGCCCTCTTGAGCGTCGAGAACCTCCGGAAGCGGTTCGGCGGCATCGTCGCGCTGGACGGGGTGAGCGTCGACGTCGAGCAGGGCATCACCGGCCTCATCGGCCCGAACGGGGCGGGCAAGACGACGCTGTTCGACTGCATCACCGGCTTCCTCGAACCCGATAGCGGCCGGGTCCGGTTCGACGGGGAGGACATCACCGGCGACCGGCCCGCCACGCTCGCCCAGCACGGTCTGGTTCGCTCCTTCCAGATCCCCCGCGAACTCGAGAGCATGACCGTCCGGGAGAACCTGTTACTGTCGACGCCGAACCAGTACGGCGAGCGCCTCACCGGCACCTGGGTGCGCGGCGAGAAGTTCGCCGCCGACGAGCGCCGGGCGCGACGGCGGGCCGACGAGACGGCGGCCTTTTTCGAACTCGATCACCTGCTCGAGGAACCGGCCGGCAACCTCTCGGGGGGCCAGCGCAAGCTCCTGGAGATCGCCCGGGCGCTGTTGACCGACCCGAAGATGGTCCTGCTGGACGAGCCGATGGCCGGCGTGAACCCCTCCCTGGAGAAGAAGATCCTCGACCGGATCCACGAACTGGAGGCGGAGGGCTATGCCTTCCTGCTCGTCGAACACGACGTCGACGTCATCATGGAGCACTGCGAACACGTGATCGTGCTCCACCAGGGCGACCTCCTGACCCAGGGACCGCCCGACGCGGTCCGGACCGACGAGCGCGTCATCGACGCCTATCTCGGGGAGGAGGAACTGTGAGCGACGATCGCCCGCTCCTCGACATCGACTCCCTGGACGCCGGCTACGGCGACCTGCAGATCCTGACCGACGTCGACATGGCCGTCGGCGACGGCGAGTACGTCGCCATCGTGGGCCCGAACGGCGCCGGCAAGTCGACGGCGATGAAGAGCGTGTTCGGGCTGGCGACGCACATGGGCGGGACCATCACCTTCGACGGCACCCCGATCCAGGCTACCCCGACCCAGGAGATCATCCGCATGGGAATCAGCTACGTCCCGCAGTCGGACAACCTCTTTCCGTCACTGACGGTCCGGGAGAACCTGGAGATGGGCGCCTACATCGCCGAGGAGGTGCCCGCGGATCGCCTCGAGGCGGTCTTCGACCGGTTCCCCATCCTCCGGGAGCGCCAGCGCCAGCGCGCCAGTTCGATGTCCGGCGGCCAGCAGCAGATGCTCGCCATGGGCAGCGCGCTGATGCTCGATCCGGACCTGCTGTTGCTGGACGAGCCCTCGGCCGGCCTCGCGCCGGACCTCGTCAGGGACATGTTCGACCGGATCGCCGACATCAACGACGACGGCACGGCGATCCTCATGGTGGAACAGAACGCGTCGGAGGCCCTCCGGCAGGCCGACCGCGGCTACGTCCTCGTCAACGGGGAGAACGCCTACGAGGGTCCCGGCGACGAGTTGCTCGCCGACCCGGAGGTCCGCGAACGCTTCCTCGGCGGGTGAGCCCCTCCCAACCGCGAACGGGAGTCACGCCGCCCTAGAAGTACTCGCGCAGTCCCACCGGCCCGGGCCGGAAGACCGACTCGAGCGGTGCCCGGACCTCCTCGTCGTGGACGTCGAGGCCGCCGACGCGCTCTGCGGCCTCGACGCCGTGGGTCCCGACCGCGAGTTGGGACAGCGTCGCGACGTCGACGGACAGGTCGGGGGCGGCAGCCACGTCGGCGAGCGGGTCGACGGCGGCCGATCCGTCCGTCACCGTGAGGCGGAATCGTCCGTCGGCGTCCTCGAGCAGCGGATCCGTCACGGCAAGGGAGCAGGCGAGGTCGGCGTCGGCGGGCCAGGCGATCGCCTCGAGCGCCGAGACGGCCGTCAGGCGGACCATCGGACCGGGCTTGACCCGGCACTCGACCGCCGCGGGATCCGCGACGCGGTCGAGGAGGTCCGCGTCGGCGCCCCGCCGGAGGACGATCCGCTCGATCTGGGCGCCGTGGCCGCCCAGAAAGTCCAGCAGCGCCCGGTGGGCCGCCTCGTCGGCGTGGGCGAGGTCCTGGACGGAGAGCGTCCGGGCCTCGTCGTCCGCGACCGTGAAGATCACGTAGCCACGGAGGTCGCCGTCCCGCTCGTAGCCGTAGCAGTAGGGCGTCCCGCTCCCGTCCCAGTTCGCGAGGGTCCGCTCGCGCCACCACTGCTCGGAGCGCCGAAGCGACAGGGCCGTGCCCTCGCCGAAGGCCGTCTCGACCCGGCGGAGGCGCTGCCAGTCCTCGGCGTCGAGCCGCACGAAGCGGCCCCCGGCGTCGTGCGTGGGCAGGGCCGACGGGGCGAACGCGAAGCGGGCGTAGTTGTTCGCGACGCCCCAGCCGAACCCCCGGTACAGGGGGACCGACACCGGCCAGAGCGCCACGAGGCCGACGCCGGCCTCGCGGTACTCGCGGAGCGCCGCCCGGCAGAGGTCCCTGGCGTAGCCCTGCCCGCGGTGCTCGGGCGGGACCGCGACGGCCCCGAGCCCGCCGACGGTGACGAACGCCTCCCGGACGCGGGCCTCGAGGGAGTACAGCTTGCAGGCTCCCACGAGTTCCCCGTCGTCGTAGAGGCCGCGCTGCTCGAACAGGGTCGGGGGCCACTCGCCCGACGGCTCGTCTGTCACGGGCCCGTACTCGGGCGCGAAGGCGTACCGCAGCGTGCGCCGGAGCGCCTGCCGGTCGGCCTCGGGGACGGGGCGAAACTCGACCATGGCCCAGCCTGGACCCGGCGGCTCAAGAGTCTCCCGACCGCCTGGTGTAGGCCTCGAGCCAGGGCGGTGGCTCGCGGCGCGTCCAGGCGAACAGGTCGCGCTTGTCGTTGGCGTAGTAGAGCCGGTAGGCCTCGACGTAGTCCTCGGCCGCCCACTCGCCGGTGAGCTGGGGCGGGTCCGTCTCGCCGACGGCCGGCCAGTCCAGCGCCTCGAGCGCTCCCTCGTCGATGGCCTCGACGAGCGCCCAGGACGCGTGGGTCTCCTCGGGGCCGTGCTCCCACCGGTAGCGCCACTCGCGGTGGGCCGCCGCGGTGTACGCGCGCAACCGCCGCCAGTTCGCCAGCGAGGCCGCGGCCCAGCGGGTGAGCGGATGGTGTTCGTGGGTGACGGGTCGGTCCTCACGGGGGAGGCCGTTCGCCACGGCTGCGGTCGTCAGCACCATCGAGCACTCGAAGACGCTGCTGGTGACGTGGGCGTCCACCAGCCAGGCCGCCGCCCGGTCGAGGTCCCGGTCCAGCCAGAACGCGTTGACCATCCGGGCTCCCTACGCACCGGCGACGGATAGCCGGCCCGGCCCGCAGCGTTCAAGCCCGGGGCCGTCCACCATTCCCTGCATGACGTGGACGCGCCGCGGGCTGCTCGCCGCCGGGCTCGCGGGGCTCTCGGGCTGTCTCGGCGCCCGACGGCCCACGGCCAGTGACTGCCCGGAACTCGGGACGGCCGAGGCTCGCATCGGCTTCGTCGGCGACGTGATGCTGGGCCGGGGGGTGAACGACCGGTGGCTCGACCGCGATCCATCGGGCGTCTGGGGGGACACGCTGGAACGGCTCCGGGCCCTCGACGGCCTCGTGGCGAACCTGGAGTGCTGTGTCGCGACGGGCGGGACCCGGTGGCCGGGCCACACCTACTACTTCCGTGCCGACCCGGCGTTCGCGGTGCCGGCACTCGCGGCGGCGAAGGTCTCCGTCGCCTCGCTCGCGAACAACCACGCCCTCGACTTCCGCGAACCCGCCCTCCGGGCGACGCGCCGGCACCTGGGCGACGCTGGCGTCGCCCACGCCGGCGCCGGACCGCGCCTCGACGCGGCGCTGGAACCGGCCGTCGTCGAGGCCGGCGACCTGACCGTGGCGACCGTCGCGCTGACGAACCAGCGGCCGGCCTACGCCGCCGATGAAGCGGGCGCGGGCACCGCCTACGCCTCGCTCTCGCCGATCGATCCGGTGACCAGGTCTCGGGTCGGCACGGCCCTCGAGCGCGCCCGCGCCCACGACCCCGACCTCCTCGTGGCCACGTTGCACTGGGGGCCCAACTGGGAGATCGCGCCCGACGCCACCCAGCGGGCCTTCGCCCGGTGGCTGGTCGACCGGGGCGTCGACGTCGTCCACGGCCACAGCGCCCACGTCCTCCAGGGCGTCGAGGTGTACCGCGGGCGGCCGATCGTCTACGACGCCGGGGACCTCGTCGACGACTACGTTCACAAGGACGGCTACCACAACAAGCGGAGCGCGCTGTTCGAACTGGTCGTGGCCGACGGCCGCCTCGACGCCCTCCGCGTCGTGCCCGTCGAGATCCAGAGCGAGGCGGCCACGCTGGCCTCGCCCGAGGCGGCCGCGTGGGTTCGCCGGGCGGTCCGCGATCGGTCGGCGCCATTTGGCACCCGGGTCGAGCGGGCCGGTGCGGGCCTGTCGATCCCGCTGGGCGGGTGCTGAGGGACCCGAGGACCTACATGCCTCGCTCGAGGAGTGACGTGCAGATGTCGACGGAGTCGCTCCCACGGGACGCGACCGCCCGCGAGGTGGTCCGGTTTTACCTCCTGGATCACCGGACGCTGCTGGGGAAGGTCATCGACATCGGACTGCTCGCGCTGAACCTGGTGTTCGTGGCGGTCTACGTCGCGGAGACGTATCCGCTGAATCCGCCACTCCACGCCGGGCTCTGGACGCTGGAGGTGGCGCTGGCACTCCTGTTCCTGGGCGAGTACCTCCTGCGCCTCTACGGCGCCGAACGCCGCCTCCGCGAGTTCCTCGACGTCTACATGATGGTGGACCTGGTCGCGATCCTCCCGACGCTCGTCGTCTTCGCCCTGCCGACCTCGGCGGCCGTCGTCAGCATCGGCTTCCTCCGCGTCGTCCGCGTGGTCCGCGTCCTGCGGTTCTACCGCTTCACGCGGGACGCGGAGTTCTTCTTCGGGACCGTCTCGGACAACGCCCTCCGGGCGATGAAGCTGCTGTTGACGGTCCTGGTCATCTTCTTCATCTCCGCGGGCCTGTTCTACAGCGCCGAGTCCGGCGTCAACCCGCGCGTCGACACCTTCGGCGACGCCTTCTACTACACCGTGGTGACCCTCTCGACGGTCGGCTTCGGCGACATCCTCCCGGTGACGGCCGCGGGCCGGTGGGTGACCGTCGTGACCATCCTGGCCGGCGTCATCCTCATCCCGTGGCAGGCCAGCAAGATCGTCCGGGAGTGGGCCCACTCCTCGAAGGTCAACGTCACCTGTCCGAGCTGCGGGCTGTCCTATCACGACCCCGACGCTTCCCACTGCAAGGCCTGCGGCCACGTGATCTACCAGGAGCAGGACTCCCGGGAGCCGGGAGAGGGGTAGCAAACGGGACGCTCAAGGCCACCGGGCCCGTCCGTCCACCCGTGGTTTCGGTTCGCTACTACTGCCCGCGCTGTGAGACGGTCGTGAGCCTGGAGCGGGAGGGCTACCTGGCCGACAAGTCCGTGACGCCCTACCCCCTCGAGGGCTGGACCTACGCCGACGTCGGCGGTGACTACGCGGCCGCCGACGGCGTTCGGATCCGCTGTGGCGAGGGCGAGACCGACGGCGAGGGCTGTGGCGAGCCGTTCTACCTCAACTTCGTCCGCTTCGAGGACGGCCGCGAGGTGGTCCCGCGTCCCGAATCCGAGTTCGTCGACCTCGCCCCGCCAGGCCCGCGCGGTCCGCGAGGGCCCGACGGGCGGTCCGACTAGAGACGGCCTACGCGACGCCCTCGAAGATCGAACCCAGCCGTGCCATCACGGCCTCGTCGATGCCGCTCCGGGGCAGGGTCAGGGGCGAGACGCTCACGTGGTCCTCGAGCAGGGCCCGCCGGTCGGTGCCCGCGTCGTCGGGGATGTCGCCGGCGGCGAAGCCGGCCCAGAGGGGATTGTGGAGGCTGAACCGGCCGTCGGCGAGGTCGGCGTGCATGTCGTAGACCGACGTCGGGTGGGTGACCGACAGCCCCGCGACGGGCTGGCCGGGCCCCGGGACGTTCACGTTCAGGTAGTCGGCGTCCGCGAAGGCGTCCCCGTCCATCGCGCGCTCGACGACGGCCTTGCCGATCCCCGCGGCCCGCTCGAAGTCGGCCCGCTCGAGTTCCTCTCGCTCCAGCCCGAGGACGTCCATCGAGACGGCGATTCCCGGGAGGCCGAGCGACGCCGCCTCGGCGGCCGCGCTGGCGGTGCCCGACCGCGGGAGGACGTGGACGCCGAGGTTCGCGCCGGCGTTACAGCCGGCCACGACCACGTCCGGGTCGAAGGAGCCCACGCCGAGGATCACCGCGTCACACGGCGTGCCGTGGACGGCGTAGCCGAGTTCGTGCTCCTCGTGGGGAATCGTGACGGTGAAGGGATCCTCGGACCCGTCGCGGAGGCCGAGGTCGCCCTCCATGGCCCGGTCCGGCCCCATCCGGCCGTAGGAGAGCCCGCGGCCGACGGCGCTCTGGTTCCGTGCCGGGGCGACGACGGTGAGCTCTCCCAGCGCGGACAGCTCGTCGGCGAGCGCCGCGAGTCCCGGGGCGTCGATCCCGTCGTCGTTCGTGAGCAAGATCTTCATCCACGATCAGCCCGTCCGGCCGCGTCCGTCTCGCCTGGTCCCAGCCACGGTGTCATCGCCCGGTGGTCGGGGGCCCGGGGGCATAAACTCGCCGCGACCGGGACGAGGCCGACCGACGACCTCGCCGGGCCAGGACCGGACCGACCCACCGGCCCGCTCGCTGGTCACAGGCCCGAATTGCGGACTTCCAGGTCGTAGAGGTCGATCGCGGCCCGGAGGGAGCCGATGATGATCGGCCCGAAGAAGATGCCCATGAACCCGATGACGTAGATGCCGCCGAGGACGCCGATGAGGATCACCGCGGGGTTGACGCGGGCGTAGTGGTCGACGATGATCGGCCGGAGGTAGTCGTCGGAGATGCCCACCACGACCGTCCCGTAGACGACGAGGGCGCCGGCGGCCACCGGCCGACCGACGACGAACAGCCAGCCGGCGGCGGGGCCCCAGACCATGAACGAGCCGATGATCGGCAACACGGCGAGGAGGATCATCACCACCGTCCAGAAGGCGGCGTTGGGAACCCCGAGCGCCCACAGACCGACGCCGGCGATGAGGCCCTGGACGATCGCGACGAGGACGTGCCCCGCGAGGACGGCCCTGGTGATGTTCTCCAGTTCCACCAGCAGTTCCTCACTGACCGGCCGGCGGAGCGGGAGCCGCCACTCGAGCCACCGCACGAACCGGTGGCCGTCCTTGAGGAAGTAGTACAGCAAGAACAGCGTCAACCCGACGCCGAGCAACACGTGGAAGACGGCACCGAGGACGCGGATCACGTCGCCCACGGCGTCCACGCCGAGGCCGTTGACGGCGCTCTGGAGCGCGGTCTGGACGTCCACCTCGAGGCCGGTCAGTTCCAGGATGGAGGCTTCGACGGCGTCGAAGGTGAATTCGCCCGTCCGGAGCCCCTCCAGCAGCCGCTGGCCCTCGCGGAAGGCCGTCCGGACGAACAGGACCGTCGGCACGACGATGGTGATCGCAGCGACGACGACGATGCCGGCGGCGGCGACGCGCGCGCCGACGTACCTCGTCAGCCGTCGCTGGAGCGGTCTGAAGACGTACGCCAGGAGGACGGCCAGCAGGAAGAAATCGAGAAAGGGCAGCACGAAGGCGGCGGACAGAACCAGCAGGGCGGCGACGAAGCCGGCGAGGAAGAGCCGGGGCCGATCCATGCGTGTCAATCACGTCCCGGGTACTAATACTCCGGCGATAGGTCGTCCCTGACTCGCCCCCGGATCGATCCCACGGTGGCCTATCGCGGCGTCGCGTATAGCCAGCACGTCGACAGTTTGGCCACCGCGCCGTCTCGCCCGGGCTGGTGGTTACGGAGCGGCACGACATCCGCCGTAAAGCGGCCGCCGCCGGCGGCTCGGATTCGCCGGGCAGCCGGCTGCCGGCCGAGCTATCACGCGGCCAGTATATCAGCCTCGCGGGGTGTGTGCCGGCCCGTCACACTGCCGGCATTTCCGTGGCTTTATGCCTCGCGTTGCCCACCAAAACGGTACATGACCGCCCCCCGGGTGGAGGCGACGGACCTCGCCGAAGCGCTTCCGGATCCGGCGACCGCCCCCGACGTTCTGTACAACCCGTCCCTCGAGACGTTGCGCGAGCTCGCGGCCCCCGACGAGACGACGACCGAGTTCGGCAGTCCGGCCTACGTGAGCGAGCAGCGCTCCCGGAGCGCCGACTGCACGGCGAACCTCGTCGACGACGAGTTCGCGGACGCCGACTGGGCGGCGATCGAGGACGCCCTCGAGGAGGCCGCGGGGATGGACCTCGTCTGCCTGGACCGCAGGGTGGGCCGCGATCCGGCAAACGCCTACGTCTGTCGCCTGTACGTTCCCGAAGAGTACGCGCGGATCGCCCTCGCCTGGGCGAAGCTGCTCGAACCCGCCGAGGGCGAGCCCGACTTCCGCACCCTGCAGCTTCCCGACTGGGACGAGCGCGAGGGCCGACGACGGCGCATCCGCGTCCTGCCCGAGGCGGGGCTGACGTTCGTCCTGGGCAGCGACTACACCGGCGAGGCGAAGAAGTCCTTCCTCCGCCTGTTCATGTATCGCGCCAAGCAGGCCGGCGGCCTGGGGCTCCACGCCGGCTCCAAGCGGGTTCGCGTCGAGCGCGACGGCCAGCTCGAGACCGTCGGCCAGGCGTTCCTCGGGCTGTCGGCGACCGGCAAGTCCACCCTCACCGGCCACGGCTGCTGGCTCGAGGACCCGGAGGGCGCCGAGATGCTCCAGGACGACGTCTGTGCGCTCCTGCCCGACGGCCGCGTCGTCGGCAGCGAGGGCGCGGGCCTGTACATCAAGACCGACGGGCTGGACGAGGACGAGCAACCCCAGCTCTACCGGGCCGCGACCCACGAGAGCGCCGTCTTCGAGAACGTCACCGTCTACGGGGACGGCACCGTCGACTTCCACGACACCGAGCTGACCCGGAACGGCCGGGCGGTCATCCAGCGGGCCTACCTGGAGAGCGCCCCCGAGGACATCGACCTCGAGGAACTCGACCAGGTCTTTTTCATCACCCGCAATCCGCTGATGCCGCCGGTCGCCCGACTGTCGCCCGAACAGGCGGCGGTGGCGTTCATGCTCGGCGAGTCGATCCAGACGAGCGCCGGCGACCCCGACGCCGCCGGCGAGTCCATCCGCGTCGTCGGCACGAACCCGTTCATCATCGGCCCGCCCGGCGAGGAGGGCAACCGCTTCTACGAGTTGCTCGCCGAGAACGACGTGGAGGCCTTCGTCATCAACACGGGCCACGTGGGCCCGGCGAAGGCCGACGTCGGCGTCCGCGAGTCGGTCTCCATCCTGGTCGCCGCCGCCTGTGGGGACATCGAGTGGACGGCGGACGACGTCCTGGGGCTGGAGGTCCCCGAGAACGTCCCCGGCACGAACGTCCAGGTCTTCTACCCGCCGGACCACTACGAGGACTACGAGGCCGCACTCGCCGACCTGCGAGCGGAACGCCGCGAGTACCTCGCCCAGTTCGACGCCCTCGACGACCGGATCGCCGACGCCGTCTACTAGCCCGGCAGGTCGACTTCCTCGACCACCGCCGCCCGGTCGTTCGAGGGGTCGTTCACTTCCCGCGAGACGGGATAGGCCCGCAGCCACGCGTCGGGGGCCGGCTGGAGGAGCGATCGGGCCTCCTCGACGCCGGCGGTGAGCCAGCGACGTTCGTCCGCCGGCCTGAGGACGACCGGCATGCGGTCGTGGAGCTCCCCGACGACGCCGTTCGCCGCGGTGGTGACGATGGTGAAGGTCTCGACGAGGGCCGGCTCGTCGGTCGGCCCGCCGGTCCCGAACTCCGCCAGTCCCGTCTGCGTGCCGGGCGGTCGCCACCGCGACCAGAGGCCGGCCATGGCGAAGGGGTCGTCGTCCCGGCGGGTGATCCGGTAGGGCCGTCGCCCGTCGTCGGTGTCGGTCCACTCGTAGAACCCGTCGGCGAGCACGAGACACCGGCCCGCCGCCTCGGCGTCGGGACCGGCGGCCGGGTCGACGCCCGCGAACGCCTCGCGAAAGCTCGGCTTCTCGGCGACCGTCTCGGCGCGGGCGTTGATCAGGGTGCCGACGTCGTCGCGGGCCTCGGCCCAGGTCGGCACGAGCCCCCACTCCAGGGCGCGGATGCGGTCGGGCCGCTCGTCGGTGATGACGGGCAGGGCCTGCCCGGGGGCGGCGTTGTAGCGCCGCTCGTAGGGATAGTCGAAGGACGCGTCGAAGCGCTCCTCGACGCGCCGGGGCGGCTGGAACAGCGTGAACCGACCGCACATGCCAGCTCCGAGGGCCGCCGGCCGGTTAAAGACCCCTGCCCCCGCTGGCGGCCTGACGCGACCGGCGCACAGCCGGGACCATGACTTAACCGCCAGGAGTCCTCAGAGTCGCGGGATGAACCGACGCGGGTTTCTGACGACGGGCCTGGCGCTGGCCCTCGCGGGCTGTGCTGGTGATGGCGGGGCCGGCGAGGACGGCACGACGACCACGGCGCCGCCGGCGACGTCGACCCCGACGCCCGACGCCGAGACGCTCGACACCCACCCGGCGGCCGCCGACCTCGCCGCCCAGCCGACGCTCGGGCCGGACCCGCGGGAGGCGACCGGCGTGATCGTCGCCTTCGAGGACCCCTCCTGCCCGACCTGCCGGCGCTTCGAGGAGAACGTCGTCCCGCAGCTCCGCGAGGAGTTGATCGACCCCGGGACGGTCTCGTTCGTCTTCCGGGGCTATCCCGTCATCTACCCGTGGGGCGAGCCAGCCACGAAGGCCCTCGAGGCCGCCTACGACCACGACGCGGCGGCCCACTGGACGCTCCTGGCTCACTACTTCGCCAACCAGGGAAGCTACCGCGGATCCGAGCCCGCGACCGTCTACGACGAGACCGAGTCGTTCCTCGCGGCCGAGACCGACCTGGACGCCACGGCGGTCGTCGACGCCGCCAGAAACGGCGAGTACGACGCCGCCGTCCAGACCGACCTCGATGCCGGCGAGGCGGCCGGTGCCGGCGGGCGGACGCCCCACCTGTTTTTCTTCCGGGACGGCGTCTACCGCACGAAGTCAGGGGGCTTCACCGGGATTACGACCATCAAGAACGTCCTCGAGGTCTGAATGGTCCGACTGCCCACCGCGACGCGGGACTGGCGCCTCGTCGGCCGGACGGTCCGGCTGGTGCTTGGCATCCCGAGCTACGCCGCGTGGGCGCTCCTGCTTTCGATCCTCGCGCTGACGGTCTTCAGCCTCTCGCAGAGCCTGTCGGTCCTCGCCTTCGTCCTCTCGGGGGCCGTCCCGGCCGGCGCGGGCCTGCGGATCCTCCTCGACCAGTACCCCGTTCTCGGGCCACGGTACGACCTCGTGACCGGGTTCGCGCTCCTCGCGATCGCCGCCCTCGTCGGCGTCAACCTCGCGCTGGTGACCTACCACGTCCGCGAGCACGGCCTCTCGGCGGAGGGCGGTGGCGGCAGCGCCGTCGGCGTGTTGCTGGGCCTGCTCGGCGCCGGCTGTGCGGCCTGTGGCTCGGCCATCCTCGCGGGGCTGCTCTCGCTGTTCGGCGTCGCCGGGCTGGGCACGCTGTTGCCCTTCGAGGGCCTGGAGTTCTCCGCCGTCGCCCTCGTCGTCCTGCTGCTCTCGACCTACTGGCTGGCCGAGGGCATGCGCGGCGGCGAGATTCGCGGGTGTCCCGTCGACATCGACTGAGCCAGCCTGGAACTCCGTTATATCCAAATTCGCGAGTTTCAGCCCATCTCAGCAATAGCTTTGGATTCCAAAGCTATTGCGACCGGCCCGCCCGACACCCGGGGCCCCGCGTCCTTTTATACGATCCCGCCGTACCGATCGCTGACATGCCCGGGGAGCCCGCCTTCGACATCCCGGCGCGGCCGGAACGGCGCTACCCGTCCGTCGGCGGCGTCGAGTACGAGGGCGGGACGCGGTTCGACCTGGAGCCCGACCGGCCCGACGAGGCACCCGTCAGGACCCACGTCGAGGCCGTCCTCGAGGCCGGCCCCTACCGCTACGGCGACTTCCACGAGCTACCGATGCCCCTCTATCTCGTCCGGGACGACGGCACCGGCGACGTCTTCCGGGTCGCGGTCCGGGCCGGCTCCGTCCGGTTGCACGTCCTCCCGGCGACCGAGCCCGCGGGCCTCCGGGCCTTCTACGAGCGACTGACGGCGGCGACGGCGTACGGCTGGTCGGTGTCCCGGACGGTCGACGCCTGAGGCCTCAGACCCCCTCGAGGGTCTCCCGGAAGGCGTTGATGTCGTCGTTGGCGGTGTCGATGGTGGCGGCCGTCTCGTCGTCGACGTCGCCCCGGACGTCGTCCATGGCGGCCTGGATCCGTGCCAGGCGGCCGTGGTCGGGGCCCTGGGCGTCCTCGGCCAGCCGGCGCAGCTGGTCGCCGAGGTCGCGCAGCCGGTCGGCGGCGTCGGCGTCGGCCGCCTCCTCGGCGGCGGTCTCGAGGTGGTCGCCAGCGGTGGCGAGTTCCGTTCGTGGCATACGGTCGCACAGGGACGCGCCGGCGAAAATCGTTGCGGTCGGGGTCAGTCCGAGACCATCGGCACGCACCGGACGGGCCGGTCGACCTCCATGAGGACGTTCTGGGCCGTGCTGCCGAAGACCATCTTGCCGACCGGCGAGCGCTTGCGGATCCCGATGACGAACTCGTCGGGATCCCAGTCCGCGGCGACGGCGAGGAAGTCCTCGATGGGTTCGTTCCCGCGGACCATCTGGTGGGTCTCGACGGAGGTCAGGTCGGCCAGTCCATCCTCGAGGACCTCGAGGGCCTCCTCGCCGTCCTCGACGTCGTCGGTCGTCGTGTCGTCGCCGCCGACCAGGGAGTTGAGGAGGTACACCTCGTCGTCCTCGCCGACGACCGATTGGAGGTACGAAAGCAGCCGCTCGCTCGTTCGCGGGCCGTCGGTGCCGACCAGCAGTCGTGTCATGGCTTCGGATTCGACTGGACGGGCCTTAAAAGTAAGCGGCAGTCGCCGGGTTCCTCGCGGGGTTCGGGCCCGAGCGTGCGCCGTGGACAGCAGCGGTCTTCGTCGTGGCGATCGGCACCCCCGATGGTCGGGAGTGCCTGCCTGGTCCCGTGGGGAGATGAGCGCGAACGACGACACCTCCCCGTCGTTCGTCGCGTCGAGAGTCCCGTACCGCTGGTACTGCGGCCGGGGCAAGGAGGGTGGGGTGAGCCTCGAGCGAGGTCAGTGGCCGTGGTCGTTGAGATGGGTCTCCCGGTTGGCGAAGGCGGGACACAATTCGACCGTCGCGTGATCGACCCCGTGGTCGTGCAGCACCTGATGGATGCGCTGGGTGAGTGTGTCGGCCTCCGTCATCGTCTCGACTGCCGTCTCGACGTGGGCGGTCGCGACGGTGATTTGACTGCAAATCTGCCAGGCGTGCCAGTCGTCGACGCGCTCGACGCCCTCGACGGCCTCGATGTCGACCCGCACCCCCTCGGGTTCGAACGGCGTTTTCAGGAAAAAGATCGCGCTACTTCCCCAGAGAACCTTCCCGGCCGACCACAGGATGACCACCGCGATGAGCGCAGCGGTAACCGGGTCGAGGACGCCGAGGCCAGTCACCTCGATCGCTCCCACGGAGACGATGACGGCGATCGACCCACCCGCATCGCCGAGGAGGTGGTAGAACGCGCCCTTTTCGTTGAGGCTCATCTCCCCACCCTGGAGAATGAAGACGCTGCCGACGTTGATCGCCAGCCCACCGACGGCGATGACGAGCGTGGGGCCCGTGCCGATGTCGACGGGCGCGAGGAACCGCTGGTAGGACTCCCAGAGAATGAAGGCGACCATCGGGATGAGCAACACGCCGTTGAGAAAGGCTGCCAGCGGTTCCAGGCGATGCAGGCCGTAGGACCACCGCTCCGAGCCCTCGTATCGGTCAGCCACGTAGGACGCGGCGAAGGCCATCACGTACGCCAGCGCGTCGAACAGCATGTGCACCGCATCGCTGAGGAGGGCGACCGAGCCGAACAGCAGCCCGCCGGCGAGTTCGGCCAGGAACCCCACGAGGTTGATCCCGGCGACGAGGGCCAACTTCCGGCTGCTCGTCGATGTCCCGTGGTCGTGGGCGTGGTCGCCCGGGTGGGGGCTGGACTGGTTGTGGCCATCGGGTCCGCCGTGGACCTCATGGCCACCGTCGGCACCAGTCATGGCTGACTGCGGGTAGTCCGCCGGAACACATTAATTCCCGTATTGTCCACGCACGGGACAGACTCCGGTCCCATCCACCGATTCCTGAACCGACCCCGTGCAGCCACTCGAACGCGTCGCGTCCGGTACCCAACAGTGACGCCAGGCCCTCCCTTCCGTCAGCACTGACGTCGTCGAGAGAGCGGCCCGACCCAGGATGAAGAGCCGCCGGGGAGTTCGTCGGCGCGTCGCCCCGACACCATGTCGGTGCTCCGGACGAGGAGGAATCGTTATTGGGTGGGTTGGCGAACTGCGGGTGAATGGTTCCCCTCCAAGCACTCGGTGGCCAGGAACTCGGGACGATACTGACGACCGCGTTCGTTCTGACCGCGATAGGCTACACGGTCTACCGGTTCGTCGAGGGATACGTGGCGGGCCGTTCGTAGTCTGTCCGCGGGACCGTCGACTGCCGCGTTCGCCCGGCCTCGGCTCAGTGTTCCCCCCGTCGGCTGTTCATGTACACGATGGCGAGGGCCACGCCAGCCGCAATCAGTCCGGGCTGTAGGGCAGATTCGATCGACATGGAAAAGGCGAACATTGCGAGGAGGACTGCGAGCGTCCCGGCAACGACCGCACTTCCGACGTACTTGACCCACGTTCGCATACTACCTAGTGGCTGACGAAGCGGATAACCGTTCCCACGATTCCCGGAACGGCGCAATTCTGCGAGCCTGCGTTCCCGACTGGGATGTTGCTCGCCCAACGAGGCGGGGCAATGGGGCCCTGCGAGATACCGGCAGAGCGCCGTATCCATGCGGGGGTCACAATTCCTATCTGCTAGCGCAGCACTAGGTGACACATGGTTGAAAACACTGCCGAGCCAGCGAGCTGGACGTCGATCCTGCGCTTCTGGGTGGTCGGTGGATGGACGCTGATCGTCGTCGGCGGCGTGTTGATGGCGTTGTCGACGGTCGTCCTTTGAGCACGGCCCAGGGCGGGTCTCGCCCGAGTCATCGCGTTCGGGACCGGAAGCGATCCCAGCTCCACGGCGCGCCGTCGACGGCGTCACGCCGCGGGCGAGTACCGATCGAATCGGCGG